>ENA-UOWO01000242-UOWO01000242.1-activated-sludge-metagenome-genome-assembly--contig:-NODE-242-length-80654-cov-22.199010_pt1 | contig 80654 bp, 68 predicted proteins | sample MGYA00238148_ERZ761564 | MGnify/ENA primary metagenome ERZ761564 (study PRJEB28885, sample SAMN05720194) | activated sludge metagenome | isolation source: Anaerobic digester | place: USA...
TGGCTGTCCTCCTCCTCGCCGATGGGCGTCTCCAGGCTGATGGGCTCCTTGGCGATCTTGAGGATCTTGCGCACCTTGTGCTCCGGGTAGTCCATCTTCTCGGCGATCTCCTCGGGGGTGGGCTCGCGGCCCAGCTCCTGCACGAGGGCCCTCGAGGTGCGGATGAGCTTGTTGATGGTCTCGATCATGTGCACCGGGATGCGGATGGTCCGCGCCTGGTCCGCGATGGCCCGCGTGATGGCCTGCCGGATCCACCAGGTGGCATAGGTGGAGAACTTGTATCCCCTGCGGTACTCGAACTTCTCCACGGCCTTCATGAGCCCGATGTTGCCCTCCTGGATCAGGTCGAGAAACTGCAGGCCACGGTTCACGTACTTCTTGGCAATGCTCACCACGAGCCTGAGGTTGGCCTGGATGAGCTCGGTCTTTGCCGCGTTGGTCTTGTACTCGGCATCCTCGAGGATACGCACCGCCTTCTTCAGCCCGTGGGCCGTGAGCCCTCCCTCGATCTCGATGCGCTTGATGTCCTTGGCCGCCGCTATCATGTCCTCGGCGATGGCTGAGAAGTCCTCCTGCTTGAGGCCATGCTCGTCGAGGAACTCCTCGACCTCGGCATCGCAGTCCCCGTCGCAGATCAGCTGGTGCATCTCCTTGATCTTCTCGATGGACCTGCTGAAGCGCTCTTCACACGCGGCCAGGGAGTTCTCCTTATCCTCGAGCAGCCGCTTGAGGTCCTTGAGCCTGCTGCCGAAGAGGTCGATCTGCTCGGGCAGGAAGTGGATATCGTGGATGAGCCTCACGATCTCCCGGCTCACCCTGCCCATGCTGGTCTTGATCTTCTCCTTCTGCGCCTTGCTCCTGGCCTTGAAGAGCTGGTACTTGAGGTCCTTGAGCTCGGTCTGCTTGCTCTCGATCTCCCTGACGGTCTCCAGGGTCCTGCTCCTGACGAGCTCCTCGTCCACGTCTATGATGTCGTCGATGTCCACCACGTCCTTGAGGCGGATCTCGCTGTTCTCGAGGTAGGCGCCGATCTGGATGACCTCCTTGACCGTGACCGGGGAATTGATGATCACGTTCAGGATCTGGCGCTGCCCTGCCTCTATCCTCTTGGCGATCTCGGTCTCGTCCTCCCGGGACAGCAGGGACACGGAGCCCATCTCGTGGAGATACATCTTCACGGGGTCGGGAGAGCGCATGGATCCGTCGTCGTGGAAGTCGAACTCCTCTTCCTCCGGTGCCGCCTCCTCTTCCGTGTCCACGAGCTGGATCTCCTTCTCGGTGAAGAGGTCCATGACGTCGTCCAGGTCGTCCGGGCTCAGGAGGTCGTCCGGGAGCCCGTCGTTGACCTCTTCGTACGTGAGGAAACCCTTGGACTTGCCCATGGCTATAAGCTTCTGTATCTCTTTGGGGTAGGACTTCTTCTCGCTCATCTCTTCTCAAGTTCCTCCATGACACGGGCGCGCAGGCCCTTTTTCCGGAGCATCATCTCCTGCTTCGCCCTGAGCAGCTCGTTGCGCCTGGCCCTGTCGTCGTTCTTCTCGGCATCGTGCAGCTCTCCTTGAATTCTCCTGAGCTCCTCGTCGATCGCAAGACTCTTAAACCGGGACACGGTATCAATCAAGGCCTTTTTTGCATCCCCCGGGAATTCTCCCTGGGCCTTCAGACCGGATACCAGCAGGCGTACCTCGTCGGGGCACCGGGGATCGTCGCACGCGTCCGTTCCGTACCGGAAAATGTAATCGAAGAGTGCCTGGTACGCCTTGTTCTGGAAATCGAAGCAGCTCCTGTCCGTCCTGATCAGGTCCACGGCCCGGGGATCGAGGAGGACGAGCCGCGCCAGGGTCGCTTCCAGGACATCGCGCTCCCCGGGGGCGCTGCCTGCACCACCCTGCCCGGGGGAGACCACCCGCGACCTGACGCCCTTCAGGACCACGTCCGGAGAGGTACCCAGCCTTACGGAAAGCCGCTGCGCAAGGAGATCGCGCAGCACCGGATCGTGCAGGAGTGAAAACATGGGCACAAGTTCTTTCAGGATGGCGCTCTGACCCCGCAGTTTAGATGGATCATGGCGGGAAAACGATTCACCGAAGATCAGCTCCCAGATGTCCTGGGCCGATGCCAGGAGATCGTTCCAGGCCTCGATGCCTTCCCGGGCCATGTCGTCAGGGTCCTTGCCGGGCGGCAGGACAACGACCCGGGGGACCACGTCTCCTGCAAGGAACGGCTCCAGTGCCCTCACCATGGCGTTCCTGCCCGCCGAATCGCCGTCGAAGACCAGCGTGATGTCATCCGTGAAGCGCCTGAGCAGGCGCACGTGGTCCTCGCCCAGGGCTGTGCCCAGCGTCGCCACCGCTGCGGGGAAACCGGCATTGGCGAGCGAGATGACATCCATGTACCCCTCCACCACCACGGCGGAGCCCTGCCTGATGGTGTTCCTCGCCGCATGGAGGTTGTACAGGACCCGCTTCTTCTCGAAGATCGGGCTCTCCGGGGTGTTCAGGTACTTGGGTTCTCCCGCGCCGATGACCCGCCCGCCGAACCCGACGACCTCTCCTGTCAGATCGATGATGGGGAACATGATGCGGCCCCGGAAGCGGTCATAGAACCCCCCGCCTCCCCTCCTGGGCACCACAAGCCCGCACTTCTCGGCAACGGACTGCGCCATGCCCCTGCCCCTGAGGTGTCCCAGGAGGCTGTCCCACGACTCGGGGGCAAACCCGATGTGGAACCCGGCGATGGTCTCCGCGCTCAGGCCCCTGCCGGCAAGGTACCGCCGGGCGCCCTCCCCCCTGGTCGACGCGAGCTGCTGTTCGAAGAAGGCCATGGCGACCCGGTTGGCCTCGTAGAAGGCCTTCTTCTCGGAGGTCGGCCGGCCCCGCGAGGTCTCCAGCTGGATGCCCGCCCTGGCCGCGAGCTCGGTCAACGCCTCGGCAAAGCTCAGCCCCTTCTTGTCCATCACGAAGGCGAACACGTCCCCGCCCTTGCCGCACCCGAAGCACTTGTAGACCTGCTTGTCCGGGTCCACGGAAAAGGACGGCGTCTTCTCGTTGTGGAACGGGCACAGGCCCCAGAAGTTCTTGCCCTTCCTGGCCAGGTGGACATACTCCGAGATCACGGAGATGATATCGATCGCCATCTTGACGCGCTCGACCTGCGACCTGTCCATCTAGCCCACCCCGAGCGTGACCACGGTCTTGTTGCCGCCGCCCTCGGCCATGGGCGCATCGGCCACGGCCTTCACGCACGGCAGGTCCTTGAGGTATTCCCTGATGGCCTTCTTGAGCCTGCCCGTGCCGGCGCCGTGGATGATCTCGAGCTGGTCCTGGCCTGTGAGCATGGCCCGGTCGATGGCCCGCTCCACCAGGGGCAGCGCCTCGTCCACCCTCATGCCCACGACCTTGATGGGCAGCACGGGCGGCGGGGTTCTCATGCGGGAGACCGTTTCCTTCCTGGTCCCCCTCTCCTCGGGGCCGGCGACCGTGTAGACCTGGTCGAGAGCCACGCGGAGCCTTTTGTTTCCGAACAGGACCTCGGCATAGTCCTGGCCGGCCTCGGCCACGACACCTTCCTGACCGCTCCCCCTGAGCCTCACCGTGCAGCCCTTCTCTATGTTCAACGACCCCGCAGGCTCGGCTTCGGCCAGAGCCTCGAGCACCTCCGCCGTTTCGGGGGCCCGGCGGATCTCGCGCACCTTCTCGCGGGTCACCTGTCTCCGGGAGAGCACCTCGAGTTCGTCGAGGAGTCTCCTGTATCTGAGCGCGTTCTCCAGGCGCTCCCTCTTCTGCGCCTGCAGCTCGGCGGCGGCCTCCTCCCTGGATCTCCTGGCCTCGGCGAGATCCCGGGCCGCCTCCTCCCTCATGGCCGAGGACCGGGAGATGTCCTCTATGGCCCGCGCCAGGGGGGAACCGGCATCCCTGCTCGCAATGCCCCTGGCTTCCAGGATGAGGTCGCGGGGGAACTCGATGGCTTCCAGGATCTCGAAGGCCCTGCTCTGGCCGACCACGCCGTACTGGAGGGCATACAGGGGCCTGAGCCCGGAGTCGTCGAAGGCGGTTGCCGCGTTCTCCACCCCCTCGGAGGTGATGCCGTAGAGCTTCACGAGGTCCGAGTGGGAGGTGACCACCACGGTGGCCCCCTTGTTCCGCAGGGCATGGATGCAGGAGACCGCCAGGGCGCCGCCCTGTTCGTGATCGGTCCCGGTCCCGGGCTCGTCCAGCAGCACGAGGTCTCCCGGCCCGGCGTGCTCGTAGATGCCCTTCAACGACAGGGCGTGCGCGGTGAAGGAGGACAGGTCGTGGGTGATGTCCTGGTTCGTGTCCATCTCCACCCAGACGCTGCCCACCGGCGTGACCGTGGAGTCCTTTCTGGCCGGGATGGCCAGTCCGCTCTTCGCCATGAGGATGAGCAGGCCCAGCGTCTTGAGCGCCACGGTCTTGCCCCCCGCGTTGGGCCCCGTGATGATGAGGCAGTCCCTGCCCCGGGGGATACGGATGTCCAGGGGGACCGTGGCCCTCGTGCCGAGACGCTCCAGGAGGATGGGGTGGCGGGCCCCCATGAGGTTCATCTCCTCGCCCCCTATGGCGGGTATCACGGCCCCCGACCGGGCCGCCCACCGGGCGCTGGCGGCCAGCAGGTCGAGCCTGCCGTAGGTCGAGAGGTTCTCCCTGATCTCCCCGGTGTGCCCGTGCACGAGCGAGGTGAGGTCCCTGAGCACCTTGTGCTCCTCCTCGAGGATCTGGGCCTTGATCTGGTTGAGCGCGTTGTTCTCGTTCACCACGGCCATGGGCTCCACGTAGACCGTGCGGTTGGTCCTCGAGTAGTCGTGGGTGATGCCCTTCATGTGGACGTGGTAGTCGTGCCTCACCGGGATCACGTACCGGTCGTTGCGCTTGGTGATGAGCTCCTCCATGAGCACGGACTTGGGCTTGAGCCGCTCCAGGACGCCTTCGAGCTTTTCCAGGATCGACGACCTGAGCGAGCGGTAACGGTTCCTGAGGTCGCGCAGCAGGGGGTACGCATCGTCCGAGATCTCCCCGGTGGGCAGGAGCAGGGCATTGATCTGGGCCGAGACATGGTCCAGGGGGTTTATCGGGGACGCCGCCTCGGCCAGCAGGCCGCCCCTGGCCTGGAGGTCTTTCCTCAGCCGCGCCATGGAGGTCAGCGCGTCCGCCACCTTGACGAGGTCCTGCCCCTCCAGCACCGCCCCTTCCCTGATGGAGAGCAGGGGGCGGATGTCTGGAATGGCCGCGATCGCCGGGGGCCTGGAGGAGTCCGTGAGAGCCATCATCTCGCCCAGCAGGGCGAGCCTGTGTCTGGCCTCGTCCCAGGACGCGCACGGGGCGAGGTCGGCGAGCGCGCTCAGTCCGACATCCGACGAGACGAGCGGCTGCATGTACTCCTTCAGGGCGGCATACTCTAGCAGGTCATGTACCATGGAAGACAAATCGGGCGGCAGTGCATGCCGCCCCTTTCAGGGATTGCGGATCTGTTCGGTTACTTCAGCAGCGAGTTCACGATGCCGTTGACGATCTTTCCGTCCGCCTGGCCGGCCACCTTGCCCATGACGAGCTTCATGACCTTGCCGAAGTCCTTCTTGGTGGCGCCGGTCTCGGCGATGATCTCCGTGACGATGGCCCGTATGCCCTCTTCGTCGAGTTCCTTGGGCAGATAGGATTTGAGGATCTCGAGGTTTATCCGCTCGATGCGGGCCAGATCGTCGCGGCCGCCCTTGACGTACGACTCCAGGGACTCGTTGACCTGTTTGACCTGGGTACGAAGGACCTTGGCGACCTCCTGGTCGTCAAGGTCCTGGTTCATGGCAACCTGCCTGTACTTGATCGCTGAGATGGCCATGCGCAGGCAGGAGGTCTTCTCCTTGTCCTGCGCCTTCATGGCGGCTTCCAAATCGGCTTTTATCTTTTCTATGAGCATGAATTAATAAAAGGATCTGACTTTGTGCATTCTCTTCATGGCCCTCTTCCGTGCCGCAATGGCCTTGCGCTTCTTCTTGACGCTCGGCTTCTCGTAGAACTCCCGCTTGCGGACCTCGGAAAGGACACCTGCCTTTTCCACCTGCTTTTTGAAGCGCTTGAGAGCGCCCTCAAAAGGCTCGGTCTCTCTCACCTTGATTCCGGGCATGCGTTGATCAAACACCCCCTCTCCGTGTGGCTGCTCTGATAAAGCAGATGATTGTATATAGGAACCCCCCAGCACTGTCAAGACATTAAGTGCCGGGCCATCGGGCGTGAACGGTCACCGGGGGCTTCACCCCGCGAGTGCCCCGTGTAGACAATACCGGTTACCCCTTCGTCATAGCAGGTAACTGAGAAGGAGGGTGCGCTCACATGAAAAGACTGATCCCCGTGCTGACGGTCCTGCTGGTCCTGGCATCCGTGACGACGGCTATGGCGAGAAACACAGGGTATGGGAGAGACTGGCATGGGCGCGACTACCGGCCCGCTGAAACCTACCACGACAGCTACGTGACCCTCAAGCTGGGGGTTTTCATGCCGGACGACGACACCGATTTCCTCGACACCGGCATATCCATCGGGGGCGCCCTCGGCCACAACCTCAACAGGAACTTCGCCCTGGAGGTCGGGCTCGACTACACCGTCGCCGACCTCGATGAGACCTACGACTACTACGACGAGGCGGTCGACGAGTACGATGAGTCGTATGTCTCCACCCTCGGCATACCGGTCACCGCCCGGTTCATCGTGCCCCTCTCGGATCGTGCGGAGCTCTTCGCCGGTGCGGGCGTGGGCGTGTACTTCACCGAAGTGGAGATCGAGAGCAGGTACTACGACGGGTACCCGTACTCGGACAACAACCGCGACACCCGCCTCGGCTTCCACGCGCTCGTGGGCGCGGACGTGGAGCTGATAAACAATGCGGCCGTCACCATGGAGCTGAAGTACACCGAGCTCGACCGGGACTCCGACGACGACTCCGGTGGCGACTTCGAATTCGGCGGGACAACGGCATCCCTCGGGATCAAGCTCAGGTTCTGAGGATCGGTCGAGGACGCGAGAGGGGAACCTGTTGCTCGTTCCCCGTGCGGGCTTGAGCTCCCTGCCTAGAACGGGTGGCCTATGAAGAGCTGAACGAGGGAATCCTCCCTCGATACACCCAGATCCGCCCGCACGATGATCGCGTTCACCATGGCCCTCGCGCCGGAGCCCAGGCACCACTTCATGTCCTCGTGGAGGGTGTGGACCTTCCACTCCGGGGCCACCCTCCCGAGTTCGCCGAAACCCACGAGCTGGAACCAGTCCACCTTGAGCCTGCCGCCTAAGGTGACATCCTCCAGGGGATTCCAGGGCAGGGTGTGGCGGTATTCCACGCCGTAGGAGAGGGCGGCCTGGTCGTTGAACCGGGTGGCCGGAAACCCCCGGAGCCTCCAGAGCCCTCCCAGGTTCCCCCCCTTGTATGCCGGGGGCCTGTGGCAGGTCGTGGCCTTGCCGCCGTCTTCGGGGCTGTCCCAGGTCAGGCAGTTCACGGTCCAGACGTTGAAGGCGAGGACCCGCTGGCGTGCGTGTTCCGATTCCCCGAGGGAGACGTACCTGTGGAGATCCGCGCCGATGACGGTCCAGGGAGCGGAGCTGCCGAAGGCCCCCCAGTCGCGGGAGAGAAAGACATTCTGGTAGCTCCCCTCGGAGGGATTGGGCCAGTAGTCCGTGTTGTCATAGGTCAGTCCCAGGTCGAAACCGGCGGTCTTCTGGGTGATGTCCTGGTCCAGCTCGTCCTCGGTGTCCCTGTTCCGGTAGAAGGGATTGACCTCGATAAACGTCCTGCCGTTCTTCAGGGGGTTCCACGACCGGGGGGCTCCTTCATCGGGGACCGGGACGCCGCGGTCGAGTTTCACCCGTGGTGAGAGGACTTCCGCACCGTCGCCCAGGGGCAGGAGGAACCTCATCCTGCACTCGATCCAGAAGTCGGTGCCGTCCGCCTCCAGGTAGTTGTCATCGCTCGAGTCGTTGCCTGCCGCACGTTCGTTGGGAAATGCGGGGTTGCTCAGCACATAGGACCTCACCGACCTGAACGTGTTCTGGCAGACCTGGGGCTCGACGATGAGGCGGGGCATGAACGGGACACGGCAGTTCCTCACCATGAGGAATGCCATGTGCGTGTTCTGGGAGTCCGCCATGGCGGAGCCCACGATGAGCATCCGGGGCTGGACGTACCCCTGGGCGATGGCCGCGACCCCGGCGCCGGGCCCGATGGACTCGTTGTAGTAGGGGAAGGGTACCACGAGGAGGCGCCGTGCCGCCGGCTCCACCTCGGGGGGGTCGTACTTCGCGATCTTCTCCCTGGCCCGGGCAGGACCGGGGAAAATCATGACAAGGGCAAGCATGAAGACCGCAAGGAACCTGATACCGGTCACCGGATCCCTACTTGATGAGCGGCAGCTTGGAGTCGATCTGCAGCTCGACCATCTTGTTGACTACGGCGTCTATCTGGAAAAACCTCGCCGCCACCCTGGCGGACAGGGCGCGCTCCATCTTCTGCGCATACTCCTTCCTGAGCTTGATCTTCTCGGTCTGGTTGGCCAGGGTCCGGTCCATGATGTCCTTGGCCGTCTCGTCCGTCATGTTCTCGTAGTGCTTCGCATACTCCATGACGATGTCAACGCCCCTGTCGGTGAGCTTCGAGAAATCGTGCTCGTAATCGTTGTAGATGGGCCAGAAGACCTTTTCCTGGGCCTCGTCGAGCCCCATGGACTGGGAGAGGATCTGCTTCTTCTGCGTCCTGAGGTTGGTCCTCATGAGCTCGATGTAGGTCTTCATGCTCATGCTCTGCCCGTCCGGGAGCACGACCTGCCCCTGCTCGGGATCAGCCTGCTCCTGGGCGAAGGCAAAAACGCCGACGAAGAGCATCCACATCACGATACCAATGCCTGTGCCGAGTCTGACCATACCGTTCTCCTTTTTATTTATGGCATTCACTACGCTGTCCTCTTGCACGGTCTCCACCCTCGACCCCTCGGGTCCTTATCCACGAAGTAGCGTCGCCCCATCTCCCTCAGGTCATGCCGGGGCCTGGCATCGTCCCTGGCCACGTAGGCCTCGTAGAGCGACGGCGCGATTTTCACGAAGGCATCCAGGACCCCGGGATCGAAGTGGGTGCCTCTCCCTCGAGCGAGTATCGCCATGGTCTCTCCGAAACCCAGGGCCTCCTTGTAGGGGCGCTTCGAGGTCAGCGCATCGAAGACGTCCGCCACTGCAAAGACGCGGGCCACCTTCGGGATGTCGCTGCCCCTGCGGCCTTCGATGTACCCGGACCCGTCATAGCGCTCGTGGTGGCCGACCACCACCGGGGCGGCATCGCTCAGCCACGAGGAGCGGCCCACGATGTCACGCCCGTGCCGGACGTGCTGCTTCATCTCCTCGAACTCCTCCTCCGTGAGGTTGCCGGGCTTGAGCAGGATGCTGTCCCTGATGCCGATCTTGCCCACATCGTGGAGGAACGCACCCTTGATGAGCGCGCGCATCTCGTCGTCGGAGAGGCCCGTCTCCTGACCGAGACGGATGGCATAGATGGTGACCCGGTAGTTGTGGATGTCCGTGTCGCTGTCCCTCTTGGCTATGGCGCTGCCGAGCACGTTGAGGATCTCCATGTTGGCGTGCAGGAGGTCGTCGGTGAGACCCGAGACCCTCCTCAGGAGGCGGGTGATCACCGGGTAGAGCAGCAGGGCGGTGAGCAGCACGATGAGCGCCGCGACGAGCGCGACCACGGCCGCCTGGAGGCGCGCCCGTGCCAGGACCGCGGGGCTGACGGCGTACACCCCCTCCGCGTAGCCCACGTGCTCACCACGGCTGTTCTCGAGGGCGCTGGCCAGGTGGATGATGGCGGAGCCGTCCACCCGCGAGACCTTCTCCCAGGTCCCGCGTTCCTGCAGCGCTGAACGGTCCATGCCGGCGGCCACGCATGCCTTTGCGGCGCCGAAGTGTTCATAGGACGGGTCGCTGGCCGCTGCCGCCTCGGCATAGTCCGTGTCGAGAATGCGCACCAGCACGAAGAGCCCCCCCGGCGGCCGTGCCTTGACGGACAGGGGTTTCTCCAGGGTGCGCCGTATCCGGTCGTGATCGCCGAGGCCCGGTGCGTCGAGGTCCTCCATGATGGCCCAGCGCAGGCGTTGCGCCGCAGCGGCGGCCTGGTTCTTCACGACCGCGTCGATGTTCCTCATCTCCACCCACAGGACAAGGGCCATGACGAGCGCGGCGATGCAGAGCGCCGCGAAGACGAGGCGGACGACGAGGGTGCGGTGGATCGAGGGTCTCTGTGCCATGCTCACCCCTGCGTGCCGTTTTCGGGAACAACGGCGACGTGTCGGCTCAGTCGGGCCCCTTTCGGCCGTCGCGCCCGTCCTGGTCGACCATGAGCCTGTCCGCCCGGTCCACCCACCCCCCGCCCATGGACTTGTAGAGGTTCACGAGGTCCATGAAGAGCATGGCCTGGGTCCGGGAGTGGGAAAGCTCGGCCTCGAACAGACTGCTCTCCGCATCGAGCACCTCGATGTAGCTCGTGTACCCGTTGTCGAACCGCGTCCTGGCGATGTGCGCATAATCCCTCAGCGCGTCGACCTGCATCTTCTGGGCCTCGAGCTGCGCCCGGGAAAACTTCTGGCTCATGAGCGAGTCGTTCACCTCGCGGAAGGCGTTCTGAACGGACTTCAGGTAGGCGAGAAGGACCTCCTGCCGCACGGCCTCGGCCACCCTGTTCTGCCCCCTGATGGCGCCTCCCTCGAAGATCGGGGCCGTGATGCCTCCCCCCCAGCTCCAGACGCGCGCGGGCGTCTTGAGGAGGTCGGACAGGTGGGTACTGGACCACCCGTAGGCCCCGGTGAGCGAGATGCTCGGGAAGTACAGGGACCTGGCCTCGCCGATGCGTGCATTGGCCGCGACGAGACTCTGCTCGGCCTGACGGATGTCGGGCCTGCGCTCCAGGAGATCGGAGGGCAGGCCCTGCGGGACGGGCGGGAGCGCGAGCCCGTCGATGGTCTTCCCCCTGGCTATGGGGCCGGGGTTCCTCCCGAGGAGAAAGGACAGCGCGTTCTCCTGCAGGGCTATGAGCTTCTCGATGGCGGGTATCCTCGTCAGGGTCAGCGCGTACTGGGACTTGACCTGGCTTATCTCCAGGTCCGAGACGACCCCGCCCTTCGAACGGACCTCGAAGAGGTCGACGGTCTTCTTCGTGTTCTCGGCCGTGCGCCTCGCTATGAGGAGCTGGTTGTCCAGGTCGAGGAGATTGACGTACCCCGTGGCCACCGACGCGCAGAGGGAGAGGATCACCCCTCTCCTCGTCTCCTCGGCGGCCAGGAGGTCCGCCAGCGCGGCCTCGTCGGCCCTGCGGTACCTGCCCCAGATGTCGAGCTCCCACGAGGCACCGAAGCCGGCCTGGTACTGGTGGAAGGGGTTGGCAACGACCGACGAGAGCCGGCTGGAGCCGTGCTCGGAGATGCGGCTCTTGCCGGCCTGGTACGAGGCATCCACCGAGGGGAGGAGGTCGGCGCGGGTCACCATGAGGCGGCCCTCGTACTCGCTCACCCGGGCGGCCGCGATCCCGAGGTCCCTGTTCTCGTTGAGCGCAGCCGCTATGAGTCCGTCGAGCGCCGGGTCGCCGAACCGCTCCCACCACAGGGTGTCGGCCACATCCTGGGCGTCTTGTGCCTCGACCCTCCATGCCGGGGGGGCCTCCACGTCGGGCCTTCTGTAGTCGGGGCCCAGGGCGCACCCGGCACAGATCACGGCAACGACCGGCACGAGCAGGAGCTTACGCATGGGGGCTTACCTCCTTGTTCTCGGAAGGGCGGTCCCCCTCGTGGCGGTGGGCGAGCCGCTGGATCACGGTGAAGAAGACCGGGATGAGGAAGATGGCGATGCCCGTGGCGGCCAGCATGCCGCCGATGACCGCAATGCCCATGACCCTCCGGGCGATGGCGCCCGCTCCCATGGCGGCGGCGAGCGGCACGCAGCCCAGGATGAAGGCGAAGCTCGTCATGAGGATGGGCCTCAGGCGCAGCCGGGCGCCTGCCAGGGCCGCCTCGGCGACGGGTCTGCCCTTGTCGTACTCCATCTTGGCGAATTCCACGATGAGGATGGCGTTCTTGGCGGCCAGGCCGATGAGCATGACGAGCCCGATCTGGGCATAGATGTTGTTCTCCTGCCTGAGCACCCACAGGGCCCCGTACGCGCCCATGACGGCGACGGGCGTGCCGAGGAGCACGGCCAGGGGCAGGGCCCAGCTCTCGTACTGGGCCGCCAGGATGAGGAACACGCACAGCAGGGAGAAGCCGAAGATCACGAAGGGCGAGACGCCCTCGGCGGCCGTCTTCTCCTGGTAGCTCATGCCGAGGTAGTCGTATCCCATCTCCCGGGGCATGGTCTGGCTGAAGACCTCTTCCAGGGCCGCCATGGCCTGGAGCGTGGTGTACCCGGAGGCCGCGGTGGCGTTGAACTGGGCGCTGCGGTACTGGTTGTAGCGTATGGTGAACTCCGGGCCGGCGATGGACCGCACCGAGGTGAGCGCCGACAGGGGCACCATGTCGCCCTGGGCGTTGCGCACCGAGAACAGGGCCAGCTTGTCCGGGCTGGTCCGGAACTCGCCCTCGGCCTGGAGGAAGATCTGCCACTGGCGGCCGAAGCGGTTGAAGTAGTTCACGAACACCCCTCCCATGAAGCACTGGAGCGTCTTGTAGACGTCAGAGACGTTCACCCCCTGCGTGAGGACCTTGTCCCGGTCGACGTCCACGAAGACCTGCGGCACGGATGCCTTGTAGGTGGTGGTGACGTTCGCGATCTCCGGCCTCTTCTTGGCCGCCTCCAGGAACCTGTCCACGTTCGCGGTGAGGAAGGGGATGTCCTTGCCGGCCCGGTCCTCCAGGATGAAGGTGATGCCGCCCGAGGTGCCGATGCCGGGTATGGCCGGCGGCGAGAAGGCCATGCCCAGGGCCTCGGACATGCCCAGAAGCTCAAGCGTGATCCTGCCCTTGATGAACCGGTACCACTCCTCGATCCTCTTCCGCTCGGACCAGTCCTTGAGCGTGACGAAGAAGAAGGCGCTGTACGTGTTCGCCACCCCGCTCACCAGGTTGTACCCCGCCACCGCGGTGCAGTACTCCACGCCCGGGGTCTTCAGGATGAGGTCCTCGGCCTTCTTCATGGCCGCGTCGGTGCGCTGGAGCGAGGCCGCGTCCGGCAGCTGCATGGCCGCATACACGTAGCCCTGGTCCTCCTCGGGCAGGAAGGTGGCGGGCAGGCGCATGCCCAGGAGACCCGCCAGCACGACCATGGCCGCGAGCAGGCCCAGGCTCAGCACCGTCTTGCGGACGAGCGAGCCGCACACGCCCACGTACCGGTCCGTGGCCCTGCCGAAGACGGCGTTGAACCAGGCGAAGAACCTGCCCAGCGGCCCCCGGGCCTCCTTCTTCGGCCTCAGGAGGAGGGACGCCAGGGCCGGCGAGAGGGACAGCGCGTTGAAGGCCGAGATGATGACCGATACCGCGATGGTCACGGCGAACTGCTGGTAGAGCCTGCCCGTGATGCCCGGGATGAAGGCCGTGGGGATGAACACGGCGGCCAGGATGAGCGCTATGGCCACCACGGGCCCGGACACCTCCTCCATGGCCTTCAGCGTGGCGTCCCTGGGCTTCATGCCGTTCTCGATGTGGTGCTCCACCGCCTCGACCACCACGATGGCGTCGTCCACCACGAGCCCGATGGCGAGCACGAGCCCGAAGAGCGAGAGCGTGTTGATGGAGAAGCCGAACAGCGGGAAGAACATGAAGGTGCCCACCAGGGAGACCGGCACGGCCAGCAGCGGTATGAGCGTGGCGCGCCACCCCTGGAGGAAGACGAAGACCACGACGATGACGAGCGCCAGGGCGATCCACAGCGTGACGAAGATCTCGTGGATGCCCTCGGTGACCGCCAGGGTGGTGTCCAGGGCCACCGCGTAGTCGAGGTCGGCCGGGAAGTGCTGCTTGAGCTGTGCCATGAGTTCCTTGGCGCCGTCGGCGGCCTCGATGGCGTTGGACCCCGGCATCTGGTAGACCGCCAGGACCGCCGAGGGCTTGCCGTTCAGGCGGCTCATCATGCTGTACGTCTGGGCGCCCAGCTCGACCCTGGCCACGTCGCTGAGGCGGACCATGGACCCGTCGGGGTTCGCCCGGATCACGATGTTCGCGAACTCCCCCTCGCTCTCGAGCCTGCCCTGCGCCCTGACCGCGTAGGTGAAGTCCTGGCCCCGGGGCACCGGCTCGGCGCCGATCTTTCCCGCGGGATTCACCGTGTTCTGGGCATTGACCGCGTTCACCACCTCGGGGACCGTGATGTTGAGCTTGGCGAGGCGGTCGGGGTCGATCCACAGGCGCATGGCGTAGCGGCCCGCGCCGAAGACCGTGACGCTCGCGATGCCCTTGACCCGTGTCATCTGGTCGTTGATGTTGATGTAGGCGTAGTTGGCCAGGAACACGTTGTCGTAGGTCCCCCCGGGGGAGTACAGGGCGAAGACGACCAGCGGCGCCGAGAGCGACTTCTGGACCGTGACCCCGTAGTTGCGGACGTCCGCGGGCAGCTGGGACTCGGCCTGGCTCTGGCGCATCTGGGTGAGGACCTGGTCGGTGTTGGCGTCGGTCCTGATGTCGAAGTTGGCCGTGATGGTGCAGTCGCCGTTGTTCGTGTTGACCGAGTACATGTAGTTCAGGTTGTCCACGCCCGAGAGCTGCTGCTCGATGGGCGTTGCCACTGACTGCTCCACGGTCAGGGCGTCGGCGCCCGTGTAGCTGGCGGTGATCCTGATCTCGGGCGGCACGATGTTCGGGAACTGGGCGATGGGCAGGCCGGACATCGATACCAGGCCGACGATGACCATGAGGATGGCGATGACCATGGCCACGATGGGGCGGTTGATGAAGAACCGCGACATGGCGGCCTACTCCTTCCCGGTCTCGCCGGGAGGTCCAACGTCTGGGGCCGCTGGCTCGGCATAGGGCTTCACGACCACGGTGCCGCCCTGCTTGAGCCGCTGGGTCCCCTCCACGACCACGTTCTCGCCGGCCCTGAGCCCCTCCTCGACGATCACCTGGCCGTCGGTCTTCTGGCCGGTCCTGACGGTCCGTATGTCCACCGTGTTGTCAGGCCCCACCACGGCGACCTGCTGCTGGCCCTGGAGCTCGGTGAGGCAGCGCTCCGGGACGAGCAGGGCATCCTTCCTGAGCGTGAGCATGGCCCTGACCTTGGCGAACTGGCCCGGCCTGAGCACGTTGCCCGGGTTCGGGAACCGGGCCTCCATCTTGAGCGTGCCGGTCTTCACGTCCACCTGGCGGTCCGCAGCGGAGAAGACCCCCGCGTGGGGATGGACCGAGCCGTCGGAAAGGATCAGCTCCAGCTGTGCCTCCCTGCCCTGTCCCTGCAGGTTCTTCACCGCAGCGAGGTACTGCTGCTCGCTGATGGAGATGATGACCTTGATGGGGTCCACCTGGGACACGGTGGTGAGCTCCTCGGTTGACTGGGGGCTGACGAGGTTGCCGATCTGGGCCTTGGCGATGCCCGCGATGCCGTCGATGGGCGAGGCGATCCTGGTGAACTCGAGGTTGAGCCGCGCCTTCTCGAGCTCGGCCCGTGCCATGTCCAGGGAGGCGCGGGCCGACTTCTCGGCGGCCACGGCGTCGTCCAGGTCCTTCTGGCTGAGCGCCCTCTGCTCGGTCAGCGGCTTGACCCTCGCGAGGGTCGATCTGGCCTGGTCCAGCTTGGCCGCATTGAATGCCACCTGGCCCCTGGCCTCGTCATGGGCCGCCTGGAAGGTGCGGGGGTCGATCTCGAAGAGGACCTGGCCCTTTTTCACGACATCCCCTTCCTGGTAGAGCTGCTTCACCAGGTATCCCTGGACCTGGGCCCGGATCGTGGCGTTCACGGCGCCGTCTAAGGTGCCAACCCATTCGGAGTACACCGGCACATCCCTCCGGGCCACGGCGACCACCTCCACGGTCGGGGGCGGCAGCTCGGGCGTCCTGCCCTTGCCGCACCCGGCAAGGACCAGGAGGACCAGGACAACACATGCGGTGACGAGAACACCACGGGGAGAAAACGCGCAGACACCACCTCGATTCATGACCAAACCCCCTGGAACAGATCATGTACATGCATGGAAACGACAACTAGCCCTAGAAAATAACTTGGGAAATACGTTTAGTCAAGGCCTCCGGAAGGGAGAATTTCACGCCCATCGACGTCCCTTTCTCCGGACGCATCGTTGAGATTGACCGCAGGCACGTTTCCCGTGTCACCTTCCCGTTTACCTATGGTATAACACTATCAAGGTACTTCTGAAGAATCCTGTTGCCGGGGATACGCGGGAGACGTTCTCGATGGGCAGGAAGGTCAAGGGACAGCCGTCAGGCAGCCGGAACCGCACGACCATGGCGTTCGAGGATTTCCTTGCCGGCCTGTCAACCCGAGTCGTCGCCCTGGAGCCTGAACAGGTCGAGGGGGAAATACAGAGCGCCTTGAAGGAATGCCTGAGCCTCTTCGGTACCGACCGGATCAATCTCATGCGACTCCAGCCGTGCAGGACGCAGTTCATGGTCACCCACAATGCCGATGTGTCAGGCACTCCTCCCTACCCAGTGGGCACCCCCCTCCCGGTGTCCCTCTTCCCCTGGATCGCCCGTAAGCTGATCGAACGCGTGGTCGTTTCCTTTGCCCGGCCCGAGGATCTCCCGGCCGAGGCCGCGCTCGACAGGCGCTCACTGGACATGTTCCAGACGCGATCCAGCACGTACATCCCCATCGCCGCCCTGCGGTCCTCGGAGTACAGCATCGGCATCAGCTCGAGTGCAGATGGTATCGACCGGCCGGAAGACCTTCTCCCGAAGCTGCGCCTGCTGGGAGAGCTCATCGTGAACACCCTGGAGCGCAGCAAGGCCGAGCTCGAACTCAGGGAGCGCCTGGAGGAGATCGAGCGCCTGAAGTCCCGGCTGGAGCAGGAGAACATTGTCCTCCGGGACGAGATCAAGGCCGGAAAGGGCATGATCATCGGGGACAGCGACGCGCTCAACTACGTGCTCTTCCGGCTCAAGCAGGTCGCCCCGACGGATGCAACGGTCCTCATTCTGGGCGAAACCGGCACGGGCAAGAGCATGGTGGCCCATGCGCTGCACGACATGAGCACACGCCGAGACCGGCCCATGATCACGGTCAACTGTGCCGCCCTGCCCTTGAACCTGATCGAGAGCGAGCTCTTCGGAAGGGAGAAGGGGGCCTTCACGGGAGCGCATGCGAGACAGGTCGGCCGTTTCGAGATCGCAAACAACGGGACGATCTTCCTGGACGAGATCGGCGAGATGCCCCTGGAGCTCCAGGCCAAGCTCCTGCGGGTGCTGCAGGACGGGGAGTTCGAACGGCTCGGCAGCCCCCGCACGATCAGGGTGGATGTGCGCGTCATCGCCTCGACCTGCCGCGACCTGAAGGAGGAGGTCAGGAACAGGCGTTTCCGGGAGGACCTCTACTACCGTCTCAACGTCTTCCCCGTCTCGATCCCGCCCCTGGCCAAGCGCACCGGGGACATCCCGCTGCTCGTGGAGCATTTCGTCGCCAAGCATGCCCGCAAACTGGGAAAGACCTTCGCGTCCATCCCGAAGGGCACCATGTGGGCCCTGCAGGAATACCCCTGGCCGGGCAACGTGCGCGAGCTCGAGCACGTGATCGAGCAGGCCGTCATCATGAGCCCGGGCCCGGTGCTGCTCCTCTTCGACCAGCTCGACCGGGAGGCCTGCCCGGTGGAACCCGACGGGTCGAAGACACTCGAGGCCGTGGAGCGCGAGCATATCCTCAGGGTGCTCCACGAGACCCGCTGGCGGATCGAAGGCCAGCGAGGGGCCGCGGCCGTCCTCGGGCTCAATCCGAGCACACTGCGGTTCCGGATCAGGCGCCTGGGCATCAAGAGGCCCTGAACGCATCGGAACCCGCAACATAGTGCGGGTTCCGCACTATGCTGCGGGACTTCTCACGCGCACCCTGAACCCTGTCTCTCAACCTCCCTCATATATCCGGACACTTTGAGGTCTTTGCCCCTGGATCCACCCCCTGGAACGATTCTTGGATTCCCCTGGTGACAGTCAAACGATACCGGCGTGTGTCACTGCGTGCTTCATGAGGATTCCGACCGGGATAAGGTGCGCCGGAGAAAAGGGACAGGGTATCGATGGAACTCATGATCGAGCTGAAGGCCGGCCAGGGCAAGATCCAGGAACTGTATCAGACGCTGCAGGCACTCCTCCCCACGCTCCGCAAGGCCCGGGGGTGCCGGGACTGCCGCATCTGCCGGGACGTGGAGGACGGGGAGACCTTCGTCCTGAAGATGGACTGGGACACGCGGGCCAGTCTCGAGCATTATCTGCATTCCAGCAGCGGCAGCGCGCTCTTCGGCGCCGTCGATCTGTTGAGCGAGCATACACAGGTCAGGTTCGGCCAGGAAGGACCCTGGGAGGGAATCGACAGCCTCAAGAAACTGCGAAAGGAGCACTAGGCACTGCATCCTTGAATGCACGGGCGACCGCAGGGCCATTGCAGTGAATACAAGGGAAAGGAGAACCATGATGAAGGCAAGAAAAGTATCTGCACGGAGTACCACCGGCGTCTGCGCCGCACTCGGCACGGCACTGGCAGGGGGGGCGCTGATAAGCAGCGCCGCCGCCCAGGACGTCCTTCCGGCCCCGCCGGCTCCGTTTACGGGGCAAATCGGCCTCTCCGTGAAGGACTCGAGGTCCGATTTTCCGCAGCCCGTCAAGGCCCCCAAAGGGGCTCCCAACGTCGTCATCATCCTCCTCGACGACGTGGGCTACGGCGCGTCGAGCACCTTCGGGGGACCGTGCGACACCCCGACCCTGGACAGGCTGGCCGCCAACGGGCTGCGCTACACGCAGTTCCACACCACGGCCATCTCGTCGCCCACGCGGGCCTCGCTGCTCACGGGCCGCAACCACCACACCGTGCACACGGGCAACATCATGGAATTCGCCACCGGCTTCCCGGGCTACGACAGCGTGATGGGCAAGGACACCGCCACGGTGGCGGAGGTCCTCAGGCAGAAGGGCTTCAACACCGCCTGGTTCGGCAAGAACCACAACGTGCCCGACTGGCACAACAGCCTTGGCGGCCCGTTCGACCTCTGGCCCACCGGGCTGGGCTTCGAGAAGTTCTACGGGTTCATCGGCGCCGAAACCGACCAGTGGCGGCCCGCGCTCTTCGACGGGACCAATCCCGTGGAGCCCTACCTGGGCAACCCGGACTACCACTTCGACGACGACCTCGCCGAGAAGGCCATCGAGTGGGTCCGCGCCCAGAACGCCGTGGCCCCGGACAAGCCGTTCTTCCTCTACTATGCACCCGGCGCCACCCACTCGCCGCACCACCCGAGAAAGGAGTGGATCACGAAATACAAGGGCAGGTTTGACCAGGGATGGGACAAGGTGCGCGAGGAAACCCTGGCGCGGCAGAAGAAGCTGGGCATCGTGCCTGCCAACACGAAGCTCACCGAGCGCAGCCACGGCCTGCCCGCCTGGAGTTCGCTCACCACCGAGCAGAAGCAGCTCTATGCCTACATGATGGAGGTGTACGCCGGATTCCTCTCGCAGACGGACTACAATGCCGGCCGGGTCCTCGATGCCATCGACAGGATGGGCCAGCTGGACAACACGCTCGTCATCTACATCTGCGGCGACAACGGCGCCAGCAGCGAGGGCAGGCTCCAGGGCTCCTACAACGAGCTGGCCATGCTCAACATGATCCCCGAAGACTACAAGGATATCCTCAAGCAGAAGGACAACCTGGGCACGTGGAAGACGCACAACCACTACCCGGCGGCCTGGGCGCACGCCATGAACGCCCCGTTCCAGTGGGTCAAGACCAACGCCTCGCACTACGGCGGCACGGCCAACGGCATGGTGATCTCCTGGCCCGCACGCATCAGGGACAGGGGCGGCATCCGGACGCAGTGGCACCATGTCATCGACATCGTGCCCACGATCTATGAGGCAACCGGCATCGAGCAGCCCTCCATGGTGAACGGGGTGACGCAGAAGCCCATCGAGGGCGTGAGCATGGCCTACTCATTCGACAGCCCCAAGGCACCGTCTACGCGCCACACCCAGTATTTCGAGGTCTTCGGCCACCGCGCCATCTATCACGACGGATGGCTCGCCTGCACCACCCCGCCATACGGCGGACCCTGGGTGGACCAGACCAGGATCGAGCGGGTCGACGTGATCGACGGCTACCAGTGGGAGCTCTACCACGTGGACAACGACTTCAGCGAGGCCGACAACCTGGCGGGCACGTACCCTGACAGGCTGCACGACCTCCAGCTGCTGTTCTTTGCCGAGGCGGCCAAGTACAACGTGCTGCCCCTGGACGACAGCGGTACTGAGCGGATGGCCCCGGGCATCCGGCCCAGCATTACGGCCGGGCGCACCGAGTTCGTCTACACCGGGCCCGTGAAGCGCATACACGAAGGTTCGGCACCCGACATCAAGAACAGGTCGTTTCGCATCACCGCGGACGTGGTGCTCCCCACGGGGGGCGAGCAGGGCGTGCTCGTCACGCAGGGCGGCCTGTCCGGCGGCTTTGCGCTGGTACTCGAAAAGGGCAAGCCTGCGTTCTATTACAACATGGCGAACGTGTCCCACTACAGCGTCGCCTCCGAGCAGGCCCTCAAGCCGGGCAAGCACACCGTGGTCTTTGATTTTCTCTACGACGGCGGCGGCATCGGCAAAGGGGGCACCGGCACGCTCAGCGTGGACGGCAAGCAGGTGGTCCAGGGCCGGATAGGGAATACCGTTCCCTTCCGCTTCTCGATGGACGAGACCTTCGATGTGGGCGAGGACACGGGCACGCCGGTGGACCTCGCTTACGACGTGCCGTTCAGGTTCACGGGCACCATCGACAAGCTGGTCGTCACGTACACCGGCGACGGCACGCTCACCGCGGTAGATCAGCGGAAGGTGAACGCCGTGGAGGCAAAGATCACGGCTGATTGAGATCCATTTTCTCTTCCTGATGAACCCCACCCCCTTGGCGGGGGTGGGGTTCGAGCCCTGGTCATGGAGGTCGTCAATGGAACATGCTGCGGAGGCACACCGTGAGCCTGCTGAACGGGTCGGCTGAAACGCCTGTGGTCATGCCGGGCATCCACGTGGAGGCCAAGCCCATGGGACCGGTGTGCAACCTTGCCTGCGAGTACTGCTTCTACCTCGAGAAGAAGGCTTTGTTCGGTGAGGGCGAGAACTTCCGGATGCCGGATACTATCCTTTCCGCCTTTATACAAGATTACATCGTATCACAGCCCACACCGGTGGTTGAATTCGTCTGGCATGGCGGCGAACCCACCCTGGCCGGGCTCGATTTCTTCAGGAAGGTCGTGCGGGAGCAGAAACCATATGCCGCGGAGAAGACCATCCGGAACTCCCTGCAGACCAACGGCACACTGCTGACAGACGAGTGGTGCGCCTTCCTGAAGAAGAACAATTTCATGGTGGGCATCAGCCTTGACGGGCCTCGAGAGATCCACGACGCCTACCGCCGCACCCGGGCCGGCAAGGGCACGTTCGCCGACGTCATGCGCGGCCTGAAGCTGCTGCAGAATCACGGGGTGGACTACAATGTGCTGGCCTGCGTGGCAAGGGACACGGCCAAGAAGCCCCTGGAGGTGTATTCCTTCATGAAAAGCGAAGGGATCGAATATATCCAGTTCACCCCGGTGATCGAGCGGATGTCCGACGAGGCGGGGCAGCAGAGAGGGCTCAGTCTGGCCGGGCCCGCTGCCCTTGACAGGGAAGAAAAGCAGGTCCAGGTGACCCCCTGGACCGTGGTGCCCGAGGAGTATGGAGATTTCCTCATCGCCATTTGTGAAGACTGGGTCCGCCACGACGTGGGCAAGGTCTTCGTCATGAACTTCGAGTGGGCGCTCAACACCTGGATCGGCAATCCCTCGCCCGTGTGCATCCATGCGGAGCAGTGCGGCCGCGCCGTGGTCATCGAGCACAACGGCGACGTGTATGCATGCGATCACTGCGTGTTTCCGGAATACAAACTCGGGAATATCGCCCACAAGACGCTGGCTGACATGGTGGAGAAGTCTCTGGACAAAGGATTCGGCATCACGAAGGAGACGGCGCTTCCCGGGTGGTGCAGGGACTGCCCGGTGCTGAGGGCCTGCCGGGGAGGGTGTCCCAAGCACCGCTTCATCAAGGCCCCATCCGGAGAGCCTGGATTGCACTACCTGTGCGAGGGGTACCGGAAGTTCTTCCTCCACATCGGCAGGTACCTGAAGGCCATCACCACGCTGCTGGAGAACGGGCTGCCAGCCTCCCGCGTGATGGACGCCATCGATGCCCCACTGCTGATTCGGAGGTGAGAAAATAATGAAATGGAAACACCAAAAGGAGACGAGCATGAAACACTATATTCTGAGGGGAGTGAAACACACTGTCATGGGGACCCTGCTGTGCCTGGTCGTCCTTCTTTCCATGCAGGCCCCGGCGCACGCATCGGAAGGCGGGTCGAGCTATTTCTTCCCGGGCGCCTTCGCATCCTTTGCCGTGGCAATACCCCCTGACCCGGGGTTCCAGTACGTCAACCAGACCCTCTATTACCACGCCAAGGTCGACAAGGCGCCCCTGGTGGGTCTGGTGATGTCGCTCGAGGCGACCGCCGTGTACAACTACTTCGGGGCCTCCTATGCCTTCGACGAGGATGTCCTGGGCGGCAGGCTCCAGCTCTTTGCCGCGGTCCCGGTCGGGTATGTGGACACGAAGGCGGGCGTGCGCATGGACATACCCGAACACCTCACCCTGTCCCGGGACGAGGACGACAGTGCCTTCGACATCGGCGACTCGATGATCTCGGGCGCTCTCGCGTGGAAGGCGGGTGACTTCGGCTTCAAGATCACCGGGATGGTGTTCGTGCCCACCGGCGCCTACAGCACCGGTGACCTCGCGAACGTGGGGAGAAACTACTGGGGCTTCGACACCTCCCTGGCCGCGACCTGGCTCTCCACCAAGACAGGCACCGAGATCTCGGCCATGCCCGGCATTCTCTTCAATACGGAAAACGATGCCACCGAATACAAGACGGGCAATGAATTCCACGTGGATTTCATGGTAAACCAGTTCCTGGCGAAGAACTTCGCCCTGGGCGCCCAGGGATACTGGTACAAGCAGGTGACCGGTGACAGCGGCGATGGCAAGCCAGACTTCCTCGGCGACTTCAAGGGGGAGTCCTACGGCTTCGGACCGGCCCTGCTCTGGATACCGGCGTGCGGTGGCGGGAAGCTCAGCGTCATCGGCAAGTGGCTCTTCGACTCCCACCGGGAAAACCGTATGAAGGGTGACTACGGGCAGCTGGTGCTCTGCAAAAAATTCTAGAGGGGTGAAACGCTATGGTACGATCAGTTAAATACGCACTGATGGCAGTGGTGAGCATGGCCCTGGCAGTGTCGGTCACGGCGTGTGCCACGACCAGGGCCCCGTCCGGGTTCCTCGGGGAGTATGCCAGAAACCTGCAGCCGGGCCCGGAGGGCGGGGTCAAGATGCGCTGGGTGAAGCCGGGCGTGGATTTCTCGCGCTACGACAAGGTGATGCTGGACACCGTCGTCTTCTACTTCGCCCCCGACTCCCAGGACAAGGGCATCGACCCCGAGGTGATGAAGGAGCTCTCCGACGCCTTCCACCAGGAGCTCGTCAATGCCGTGAAGGACAAGTACCCCATCGTTGCCGAGCCCGGACCCGGCGTGGTGCGTTTCAAGTTCGCCCTGACAGGGATCAGGCAGAGCAGGCCCGTCCTCAGCGGCGTCTCCTCGATCATCCCCATCGGCCTGGCCGCCAGCGCCGTGAAGAAAGGGGCCACCGGCGAGTGGACCGGCTCGGGCGCGACGGGCATGGAGGTGCTGGTGATCGACAGCGCCAGCAACGAGGTGCTCGGCGCGGGCCAGGACGAACAGGTTGCAGGGTTCACGGAGCGGTTCTCCAGGTACGGTTCAGCCAGAGATGCCTTCACGTTCTGGGCGGGCAGATTGAGGATGCTCATGGACGCGTTCCACGAGGCGAAGTAGCCTCGTGGTGCACGCTGGTGCGAGAGAAGGGACTCGAACCCCCACGGATCGCTCCACTGGATCCTAAATCCCCGCAGATATTACATTAATATCACAATGTCAATTGATATTATTACTGGTTTAATGTTATTGGTCATACTTTCTTAGAAAAATTGAGGTTCGCATTAAAAGCCATTTTAAAACGAGTAGAATATTTTAGTCGTTACAGTTCCGTTACATCTTATCTTAATGAAAAGAAGCTTCTCTCAGAGTGCTTATCCCAACAGATAATACGAGGGAATAAATACATTTGGTTGAATGCATCATGAGTAAAATTCAGTATGCATTTTGCTCACCGGAATACATCCATAGATGGATACCTAAATATACCCCCAAGGCACCATTGCCACCCAATTCATGTGCTGCGATTTTGATGAAAAATGAATGGAGGTACCAAATGCGTAAGCACACCCCACAGCAAACAGAACAGGATTTCCAACTGGTAAAGAGGTCGTTCTACTTCTTGCGTGACATCGTAGGAATGAGCTTGGAGGATATTGCTAATTTTTGTGATCGCAATCCAGGCACCATCAACCAATATCGCTGCAACACCAGGACAACACCTCCCGAGGTTAGGGAAAAGCTGACTGAGCTAGCAAAACTCAGAGGCTATGATCCCAGGCAGGAGATGAGGGTGGGCAGCGAAGAAGGTCACGCCAAGTTGGAAAATAAATTTTCTGAGTTGTGAAAACTCTGCACCATCTATGCGTAGAAGGTTGTGGTGGTTAAAGCAGTATGCCCCAACATGATTGATGAATGGAGATAGATATGGATAGGAAACGAGTAAACTTGTCAATTTTGCTAGAAAAGTGGCCTTCTCCTTACGTTGCGAGATCTGAGGTTGAGAAGTTTTCTGGTGGCATCTTAAAAGCCCGCACAGTTGCTAACCTTGATTCACAGGGCAAAGGGCCAAAGGTAAGATTTAGAGTGGGGAAGAAGGTTGTTTACACAGCTATCAGCTTGATTGAATTCATGCAGGAAAGATCCGGAGAATGCACTGATCTCAAACGGGAAGATGAGTCTACGATATGATTGCACATAAGAGTATTTCACTCAGGAATTTGATGGAAAAAGATTATCCAAACGATCCGATTATTAAAGATCTCCTGGATAGAGGTGAGTCGTTAATAATTTGCGGGAAGTCGGGAATAGGAAAATCAGTCATTACTCTCAATATTGCCTTATACGTGGCATGCCCAGAAATTAGAAGTTCCCACTTATCAAAAGAAGGACCACCTGCCTTGTTCGATCAATGGTCTATACCAAAATCGATAAAAGTTTTGTTTATTCAATCTGAAAACTCTGCACGTGCAACAAAAGCAAGAGCAGAAAAGATGTGTTTGGGGAACCCACTATTTAAAGAGGGATTAGATAAGATAATAATGCCCTTAGATGATGATAACGAGATAATTATCAATGGAGTGCTTACCGATCCAACATTCCAGGATAAAATCTTTAGGTTGATAGTAGACAACTCCATAGATCTACTAATTATAGATCCTTTGATTTCCTTTCATAATGGCAATGAAAACGACAATATGAAGATGAGAGAGAGCCTGGATTGTCTTTCTAGAATTATTTCAAAGACAAAGACCGCATGTATTGTAATACACCATGTTGGGAAGTATGGCTCAAAAAATGATGTTTTCTCTGGACGTGGCGCATCTGCAATAGGTGATTGGGCACACAACATTATGATTGTTGAGGAAGGAAAAGATTATATTTCTCTGGGGGAAGACAAGTTAGCAAAGCCCCTGGTGATCACTCATACAAAGTCCAGGAATCATGATCAAGTAAATGAATTTGCGATAGCAAGGGATAAAAATCTTATATTTAAGCGATGTCCATTGGGCCAGAAAGAAGAAGCTCATGAAAGTAACGTCAAAGAGGTTGTAGATGCTCTAAGAGCTTTAGGGGGGAAGGTTGATAAGCAACAGGCACTCATTGAATATCTAGAAAAATCAAAAGGTATTGGAAGAACTTCAGCACAAAACTTAGTAAGGGAAGCATGCAAGAAAGAATTGATTATTCCAACGAAAGATGGTGGGAAAAAAGTTGGGTATAAACTGCCATGAATGTGATTAGCCAATTGGCCACAATAGCCATCATATTATTTGTGGCCATGCATATCTTATTGATTAAACGATTGATTTTAATGATATTGGTATGGCCAATTTGGATATGACCAAAACCCTTTGTGGCCATCTCTAACCCATTGATATTACATGATTGCCACATTGCCGTATGGCCACTAAAAGAGAAAATTATTGTGGCCAATAAATTGGCCCACATAATTCCTTTGTCTCTTTAGCGCGAGAAAGGAAGACGAAATGAAAGATCTTGAGACAATAAAAAAATTCATTGAGCTTAGAGCCTTGGGAAAAAGCTTCGACAACATCTCCTCTGAGATAAGCGTATCTAAGCCAACTCTTATAGAGTGGTCAAAGAAGTTTGAAAAAGACATCAGCGAGCTTGAAACAACGATGATGCAAGATCTTCACTTGCAGTATAAAATTTCAAAAGAGGCTCGCAAACAGATTTTGGGTTGCCAGATCCTAGCGATCATCAATGAGCTTCGCTCAAGGGATCTGAAGGGTGTAAGGACTGAGAAGCTAATGGATATGCTGGTTAAGTCGACTTCGGTCCTGGATAGGATAGAGGAGCAGGGGAAGAGGGAGGAGACCGGGATAGATAGGATTTATAGGGAGTTAGTGGAAGAAGTTGGTTAAAAAGTGGGATGGATATAGTAATCTCTTTGAGACATATCCTAAGTGCCAGAAAAAAGATTTAAACATCTGATCATTTTTAACTATTTTAATATGATCATCACATATGATACACTAGTATTCAAAAGATTCAATATTATATAATACATTAAATTAGTTATGATATGTGTTTTAGGGAGGCAATATTGGCATTAATAACTTGTTATGAGTGCAAACAACAAGTTTCTGATTTAGCAAAAACCTGCCCCCATTGTGGCGCTCCCGTCATCCAGGAACTTAGACAGAATGAGAAAACCGAGATAGGGATTGAGAACAGCATAAAAAGAGGCGCCGCTGCCAAAGAAAGTATTATTAATAAATTTAAACATGAAAGAGAAATTCAACAATTAGTTGGCATGGCGCTTTTGGCTTTTGTGATAATAATAATCTTTTTGGTTGTATTGTCTAAATCCCAAAATGACACCACTCTAAGCAGCAAGAATGAAGCTACTGTCTCTGTCTTGCCTGATATACCTAAGCCTGAGATATCCTCAAAGGAACATTTGGAAAATGCTAAGAAGGCTCTCTTAGCAAATGATCTTGAGCAAGGGATAAAGCATCTTAGTGAGATTAAAGAAGGTGATGAGAATTACGAGAAAGCCCAAGAATTGTTAAAAGATGCCAAACATGAAAAAAACTCACCATCTATGGCATTGGCAGAAGTTAAAGATAGTAAGAAGATCTCATCTTCAAGACGTGAATATATTTGCGGATCATGTATGATTGGGGATGTCTGCGTCATAATTAACGATGGATTCAATGCAGCTGTTGCCACAAATAAAAGTAATTGGAAAGCATGGACACAGTGTGCGGTAGATAATGATATGATGGGAGCTTTAAATTTAATTGCCGCTGGTCGCGTAATAGCGTTAGAAGATGGCACCAAGGTTAACTACTTAGATGCAGAAAGTATTTTTTCAGGAGTGGCTAAGATCCGTGTGTTAACGGGAGAATATAAAGGTCTTTTAGGATATATTATGGCTTCAAGCCTGTGTAAGTGAAAATTTAAACACTAAAATGATATATGGGGGCATTCTTATGTTAGCCGAACAGAGATCATGGAAAAGTATCGCTACTTACATACTGCCAATTATGTTGATTCTTCTCAGTTGTAACAGCGGAGGAGGTAGTGATTCTGATGATGAATCAGATACTACCGACACACAACAGCCATCAGCATTGACTGTTGTTTCAACAAACCCTCAAGGTGGCGCATCAGGTATCGATCCCAACACTACAATAATGGTTCAATTCAGTGAGACGATAGATCCATCGTCGGTTACTGGCACGACATTTCTTCTCATAAGTGATGATAGTGTATTAGCAACTTGTGGTGTGAACTGTCTTAATAATACGGCTACGTTGACCCCGAGAGATCCCTTATTGAATGGTTCTTCATACACAGCAATAATAACAATCGGAGTTCGAGGAATAAATGGAGAATTATTATCTCAAGAGTATAGTTGGGAGTTCTCTACTGCTCAATCCGATACAGTAAATCCAAATCCCAGTGTTTTTACGCCTTATGGTTCAATCTCAGGCGTTGTGTTTGATGGCATGTCCATGACACCAATTCAAGGAGCTGTGGTTTCTGTGACATACAGTGATAGGCTTCATCAGGTAACTACAGGAACTACTGGGGCATATTCTTTTAGCAATGTTCCAGCCCCAGAAGGAGGGCAAGTATATGAGGTCACTTGTGACCTTACTGAGGTATCTGGATTCAATTGTATATTAGTCAAGTCAATCCAGATTGGTTTTTCTGACCTTTCCGATGATACGTCAGGGTCGGATGGTGGAGCGGACACACCTGTCGATTCACTCGCTGGCACGTTAACATTTATGGTTGATCCATCTACATGCACACTCCTTGAATAATCAAACGGTAGATTTCATGTGTAATGATCAACAAATATAAATGATGCTACGTTATGATTAACAAAGGCTTAGTTGCCATGCAGGTCTACGCAATTGTCAACCAACCTACTGATATACCTTATTGGTTTACGCGAGATGTTTTCTACGATTATTTTGACCAACATGATTTCATGGATCGCGATATTGAGAATGTGCAATTCGCATACTTGAGGGAGTGGTTTCATACAACAGAAGATGGTAAGCAATGGTTCTACATTCCTGTTGTAAGTGTTGCATACGGCAGGACCGACCTTATTGGCAGCCGTCATCGTTTGGCTGTACTTCTACCTCACCTTGATGAACTTCCAATTGCCACAGCGACTGCATTCCTTACTCCTGAAGCAAGACAAGTTCTTGATTCAATTCCCAAGCGCGAGCTAGATCAAAGGCAACCATTCTGGATTCCTGATCTTCCAATATTTGAAAAGCTCCCATGCTATTAGAAATCCGAAGATACTATACATTTAGATTGAGATGGAAGAGCAGAGCCTGAGACAGATCCTGCTCTTCCAGAAAGGTACATGTCTTGCTAGCTCTTCATCTTTTTCCTGAGTCCTACAAGCCCAAGCAAGCCAGATCCTAAAAGGAGCATGGTAGCTGGTTCAGGAACAGGCGCAGCATTAGCTTCATACTCAACTATTAGACCGCCCCAACCACTCGTGAGAGGAACATCATTCCATTGACCTTGACCATGGTAGAAATGAAGAACTTCTTCTGATATGAGCCACCAATCACCAGGAGGATCTATTACGGCAGCTCCACTGTACTCATTATTTGGCTCACCAGGTGCCCAGTTTGTGAACAACCAAGCTTCTCCAGTTACCCATTGCCAGTTGCCAACCGGCTCAGAGCTACCAGCAGGCTGGAAGCCCCCAAGGAAATAGCCATTCAAGACAGATGCTCCACCCAAGTTATTTATGATGAAATCGTTTTCATCAATTGATGTAATGGTTGCTAAGTGCCCCATCATTCCCAAGTAAGAGGAGCTTGATGCAAGAGTGTTAGCATCACCCCATGTGATTCCTGAAGGGAAGGCTAATGCCTCATAGTAGTGCCCATTTGCTTCCCACAAAACCGGGGTAGCATGTCCAATCCCTGCCATACTCAAAATCATAAACGCTGTTGCGAATCCAACTACCAACTTCATCTTCATTCCCTCCCTCTGGCATTGTTTAGAAAAACTCAGTATGCATAGATCTGAGATAAGTTGTTCTTATGCTAAGATGATTTGATCCTCCTCAATTTATTGCCAAGATGAATATCTAGATGAATGGACATGAAAAATGCAATAAATATACCTAAATACGGGGTTAATAATATCAATAAGTTGGCAAATTGCCATATTAAATCAAAGGGATCTGATGGAATTTATATTCTGCGCTAATGGAATCATTTTACATATCTCAAAGTTCGCTTGTTCTGTGGGGTGTTGTTAGGCCGAATATCTCACATGAATATTCATACAGACCATGAAGAAAGATACGTTCCAGGTGCATTTTAACGGCATGTTTTTATAATTGACCTGTGTGGTGCGCGAGGGTAGCCCCCAAAATAAAGGGAGGGGGGTCATCCTAATAAAAACCGCAACAACACTGTCATTTCTTACAGTATTCAAATACAAAAATCCAAACCCCGACTAAACTGTATTACAGAGCTTCATGATCAGAATATATCTGGATTACTAATCCAGTGCGTCTTATATTATTATTTACTAGTGCCGTTCTATATGGTATATGTAACGCCATTGTAACGCTTAGATGAAAGGGGGCTTGCCCGTGGGAACGGTGTACAAGAGAGGAAAAATCTGGTGGATCAAGTACCACAAGAATGGGCGGCAATACTTTGAATCATCAAAAAGTCACCTGAAGGGTGATGCCGAGAAGTTCTTAAAACAACGTGAGGGAGACATAGCCAAGGGAAAGACTCCCGGTATCTATTACGATCGCGTGACATTCAATGAGTTGGTTAAAGACTTCCTGGCGGATTACAAGATAAACAAGAAAAAATCTGAATGGCGCGCTAAAATAAGCGTGGATCATCTAAAAGGATACTTCGATGGGATGAAAGCCGTGGAAATCGACACGGTTCAGATTAGAGGCTATATCAACGCACGCTTTGAGGAAAAAGCCAAGGCTGCAACCATCAACCGAGAACTGAGTGCACTTCGTCGAGCATTCCATCTAGCAATGCAGAGTGGCAAGATAGATCGCATCCCACACTTCCCCATGCTCAGAGAACACAATATCAGGGAAGGTTTCTTCACGCACGATGAGTTCCTAGCCTTGCGTAATGCACTTCCAGTGCATCTTCACGGCCTAGTTACAATTGCTTACAGGTTTGGACTTCGTAAGGGTGAGCTTCTGAATCTCACATGGGACAGGGTTAATCTGAAAGAAGGAGTTATAAGGCTGGAGGGCAAGGACACCAAATCCGGCAAGGGACGCACGATCATCCTTGATGTCGAGAACAAGGCAATTCTTCAAAGCCTTTCTGACGATCGCAAGAAACTTAAAGTCATCACACCCCATGTTTTCCTAAACGATACCGGCACAGGACCACTCAAAGACTTTAGGGGTGCATGGGAAGCAGCTTGCACAGCGGCAGAGCTTAAGGGCCGCTTATTCCACGATCTTCGCCGTACCGCTGTCAGGAATATGGTGCGTGCCGGAATTTCTGAACATGTTGCCATGAGCATTTCAGGTCATAAAACACGAGCGGTCTTTGATCGGTATGACATCACTAGCGAAGATGATCTAAGGGCGGCAACAGAGAAGATCGTCAATCACTATGAGACACATGCAGCCAATGGCGAAGGAAGAAAGGTTATAAGAGGAGACTTCACAAAGAAGGAGAGAACCAAGAAAAAGTCATGAATCTTTTCTAAGACCGTTACATTTTAGTTACATTCTTATATTTTCTTAGATCCATTATTATGTATAATTTCTTTTTTTACCAATGTTTTTGAGGTGGTGCGAGAGAAGGGACTCGAACCCCCACGGATCGCTCCACTGGATCCTAAATCCAGCGCGTCTGCCAATTCCGCCACTCTCGCGTGCGGGTGATTCTATGATAATTCTATATGGATTGCAGGGGTTTTGTCCAGACCATCAGGCCTTCAGGTCGATGATCTCCATGCGGTGGCTGGCCTGGGGGTTCTTCGGGGACGGGCCCTCGGCCAGGATGATGACGTCGCCGTCCATCTCGTGCCGCTCGAGCCAGTCCCTGCCGTAGGCCTTCCAGTCATCGGGGTAGTCGGGCTCGAAGACGGGGAACACGCCCGAGGAGAACATGAGCCTCCGGCAGACTGCCTCGTCCGGGCAGACCGCCACGATCCACGTCGGCGGCCGGAAGCGGGCGATGCTCCGTGCGGTCGCGCCGCTCAGGGTCGGCACGAAGACGGCCGCGGGCGAGACGTGCCGCAGTGCGGTCTCGATGCCGAGGACCACGAGGTCGGACATGCCGCTCGTCTTCGCGTCGAGGACCTCTCTAAGCCTCTCCCTGAGGCGGTACCCGGGCCCGAACGGCTCGGTGGCAGCGGCGATGCGCCCGAGCATGGTCGTGGCCTCGACGGGGTAGCGGCCCATGGCCGACTCGGCCGAGAGCATGACGCAGTCCGTGCCGTCCAGGACGGCATTGGCCACGTCCGTGGACTCGGCCCTAGTGGGCCGCTTGTTGGCGGTCATGGACTCGAGCATCTGGGTCGCCGTGATGACAGGCCTGCCGAGTACGACGGCCGCGTGCATGACCTGCTTCTGCACCACGGCCATGCGCTCGATGGGGATCTCCACGCCCAGGTCGCCGCGGGCGATCATGATGCCGTCGGAGGCCCTGAGGATCTCGTCGAGGTGGGTCAGCGCCCCGGCGCGCTCGATCTTGGCGATGACGAAGGGGTGGTAGCCGATCTCGGCGGCGGCCTCGCGCACAGCCCGGACGTCGTCGCCGGTGACCACGAACGACTGGCACAGGGCGTCGATGCCGTGGGCGGCCGCGAACCGGAGGCACTCGTGGTCCCGCTCCGTGAAGGCGCTGATGCCCAGGTCGATGCCGGGCAGGTTGAGCCCCTTGCGCGACCAGAGCTCCCCTCCGGCCACGACGTCGCAGAACACCTCGCGCCCCGTTACCCCGGTCACTTTGAGCTGGATGAGCCCGTCGTTGAGGAAGAGGGTGTCGCCCTCTTTGACCGCCTGCGGGAGAGTCCTGAAGCTCACCGAGGCCCTCGTCTCGTCCCCGGTCACGTCGTCCGCGGTCAGGGTGAAGCGGGCGCCGGGGTGCAGCTCCACGGGCTCGGCCGCGAGCTCGCCGATGCGCATCTTGGGCCCCGGCAGGTCCGCCATGATCGTGATGCGCCTGCCGGATGCCTGACCGGCGAGTCTCAGCGCGGCTATGGTCCGGGCGTGGGTGTCGAGGTCGTCGTGGGAGAAGTTGATGCGGGCGATGTCCATCCCCGCGCCGATGAGCCGTTCCATGACCGCCTGGTCCCTGCTCGCCGGACCGATGGTGCACACGATCCTGGTCTTGTGCGACGGAAGCTTCATGCCCAGCAGATCAACCCCATGTCCACGGGGTAGATGAGGCTCGGGTGCGACGGCAGGATGCGCACCGAGTACCCGAACCTGCCCGTGATCTCGCAGGTGATGCAGGTCTCGAAGAGGTGAACGCCCTTGCCGAGCTCCCTGATGTGGTCCATCGTCACGTCCCTTGCCACGGAGAGGTTGCCCGCGTCGTCGATGGTGCCGTAGTGCACGCGCACGCTCACGTCGGCGGGGCTGATGGAGCCCAGCTTCACCTCGGCGCGGATAGTGATGTCGCTGTGCACCGCCACCTCGTCGCCGCCCTCGTGGCTGATGTCCGTCACCGCCACGTCACCCCACTTCGCGGCCAGGGTGTCCTTCCACTTGACCACCTGGCGGACGTTCCTGAAGCCGTCCCCGGTGAGCGCCTTCATGTTGAGCGCCGCGGCCATGTAGCACCGGTCGGTGTACTCCTCGACCATCCGGTTCGAGTTGAACACCGGGCAGAGCGTGCGCATGGACTTCTTCATCATGCCGATCCAGCCCCGGGGCAGGCCATCGAGCCCCCGCTCGTAGAAGAGCGGGATGATCTCGCGCTCCAGAAGGTCGTAGATGGCCTTGCTCTCCACCTGGTCCTGGTAGTCGTGGTTCTCGTAGACCTCGCCGTTGCCGATGGACCAGCCGAGGTCGGGCCGGTAGCCCTCGACCCACCAGCCGTCCTGCACGGAGAGGTTCAACGCGCCGTTGGCCGTGGCCTTCATGCCCGAGGTGCCGCAGGCCTCCAGCGGCCTCCTGGGGCTGTTGAGCCACACGTCCACGCCCTCGACGAGGTAGCGCGTGATGTTCATGTTGTAATCCTCGAGGAACACGATCCTGTCCCTGAACGGCTCCTCCCGGGCGATGTGGATGATCCGCTGGATGATGGTCTTGCCCTCGTGGTCCCGCGGGTGCGCCTTGCCCGCCACGATGAGCTGGACCGGGAACTCGCGGCTGGACAGGAGCGCCCTGAGCCGGTCGATGTCGCGGAAGATGAGCAGGCCCCGCTTGTAGGTGGCGAACCGGCGCGCATACCCTATGGTGAGCGCGTCCGGGTGCAGGGTCTCCATGGCCCGCTGCAGGTCCTTGGCCTTGGCCCCGCGCACGGAGAGCTGCTTCATGAGCCTCCTGCGTGCATAGGCCACGAGGCGCTCCCTGCGCCGCTGGTGCGTCGACCACAGTTCCGCGTCGGGGATGTCGTCGATCCGCTCCCACACCTTCTGGTTGTCCGGGTCCTCCTTCCACTTGGGGCCCAGGTACCGGTCGAAGAGCTCGGCCATCTCGTCGGAGATCCACGAGGGGATGTGGATGCCGTTGGTGATGGAGGAGATGGGCACGTCCTCGGTCTTGACGTGGGGCCAGATGTCCTTCCACATGTCCCGGGACACCTCGCCGTGGAGCTTGCTCACCCCGTTGCGGAAGGCGGAGTTCTTCAGCGCGAACACCGTGGCGCCGAAGCCTTCCTTGTCGTCGAAGGGGTTCTTCCTGCCCAGGGCAAGAAAATCGGCCCAGCCGATGCCGAGGTCGTCCACGTAGGGCTTGAGGTACTTCTCCATGAGCCCGGTGTCGAAGACGTCGTTGCCGGCCGGCACGGGTGTGTGCGTGGTGAAGACGAGCGACGACCTCACCAGTTCACGGGCTGTCTGGAAGTCGAGACCGTTGCGCTTCATGAGGTTGCGGATGCGCTCGAGGCCCACCAGGAAGCTGTGGCCCTCGTTCATGTGGTACACCATGGGGTCGATGCCCAAGGCGTCCAGCGCACGCATGCCGCCCATGCCCAGCAGGATCTCCTGCCGGAGGCGGTCCTCCTGGTTGCCTGCGTAGAGGCCGCCCGTGATGTTGCGCTCGTCGGGGTGGTTCTCCTCGATGTTGGTGTCCAGGAGGTACAGCGGCACGCGCCCGACCCGGCACCTCCAGATCTGTGCCACGCATTCACGCTCCGCCATCCTCACCGAGATCTTGACCGGCTTGCCGTCGGTGCCCTGCTCGAGCATGAGGGTCATGTGGTAGAAGTCGTTGTTGGTGGACTCCTCCTGCTGCCACCCGTCCCAGCTCAGGTACTGGGTGAAGTAGCCGTGCTTGTAGAGCAGCCCGATGCCGGTCAGCGGCAGCCGCAGGTCGCTGGCGCTCTTGAGGTGGTCGCCCGCCAGCACGCCGAGGCCGCCCGAGTAGATGGGCAGGCTCTCGGTGATGCCGAACTCCATGGAGAAGTACGCGATGGTGAAGTCGATGGGCTGGGCCAGCAGGAAGGAATAGACGCCCTTCTCCTTGATGTAGTCCTCGAACTCCCCGTGGGTCTTCTTCATCTGGGACAGGAAGCCCTCGTCCTCCATGAGATCCATGATCCTGCCCTGGGAGATGCGGGAGAGCATGTCCACCGGGTTGTGGCCGGTCTCCTCCCAGAGGTCCCGGTCCATGTGCTGGAAGAGCCGCAGGCCCTTGTGGTTCCAGCAGTACCAGACGTTGTAGGCGAGCTGGAGGATCGGGTTGAGCGTCTCGGGCAGGGTGGGGATCACCCTAAAGGATCTGATCTTCATCGAAACCCCTTTCGTTCATGCGCATAAACATGGTCACCGGACCGGATGGATTCGTACCCTCGTGCATCACCGCACACACACCATCCATCGGCAATCCGAGACAAAAAGTACACACCGCAGGGGTCGGCCCTACCCCTTCCCCGCACCGGGGTTCTTCATGCCCTCCTTCGCCTTGCCGGCAGCCTCCGAGTCCGGGTGGTCCTTGATGAGCTGCTGCCAGATGAGCTCGCCGGTCTCCCGGTCGCCCATCTTCACGAAGGACAGCCCCTCCTTGTAGAGTGCCTCAGCCACCTTCGCGCTGTCCTTGTACTTCTTCACCACCGTGTCGTAGCTCAGGATGGCGTCGTCGTACCGGGTCAGGGCGAAGAGCGACTCCCCCATGTAGAAATAGGCGTCGCCGGCCAGGGCCGGGTCGGGGTTCTGACCGAGGTAGGTCTTGAAATCCTGCATGGCCTCGGCGAAGAGGCCGGTCCTGAACTTCTCCATGCCGGCATCGAAGAGCGACTTCTGGAGGCCTGCTCCGGCCGGTCTCCTCCCCTGGATCGCGTCCTTGAGGGACTGGACGTCCTTCTCCAGCAGGGCGATCCGCGACTCGCCGCCGCCGCCCGGGGTGAGCCCCGCCGAGGCGGAAAGGTCGTCGATGGAACCCCGCAGGGAGAAGAGCTCGTTCTGCAGCTCGGAGTACTTGTTGAGGAGCTCACCCTGCTGCTTGAGGCTCTGGTCGATGACCTTCTCCTTCTCGTTGAGCTTGTTCTCGTTCATGTTCAGCCGTGACTGGAGGGTGTCCACCTGGAACTTGAGCGTGTCCAGGTCGCGCTGCGTCGCGCACCCGCCCAGGAGAAGCACTGCCATGGATATGACGATGAGCCGCTTCATGGCGCGCTACCCCTGCGTGATGACAAAATGGGCCCGCCTGTTCTTGGCCCAGGCCTCTTCGTTGCCGGCAGGGTCGACGGGTCTTTCCTCACCGTAGCTGACGGTGGACAGCCGCTGGGCGTTGATGCCGAGGAAGACCAGGTACTCCTGGGCGGCCTTGGCCCGCCGCTCTCCCAGGGCCAGGTTGTACTCCTGTGTCCCGCGCTCGTCGCAGTGCCCCTCGACGGAGACCTTTATGCCCGGGTGGGTATTGAGGAAGGCCGCCTTCTCGGCGAGCACCTGCTTTGCCTGGGCGGTCAGGTCGAAGCTGTCGTATTCGAAATAGACGTCGCCGCCCTCGAAGGCCGCCCGTGCCTGCTCGATGGCCGACGAAAGCGGTGCCGTCCCGGACGTGCCGGCCACGCCGCTTTCCATCTGCATGGTGGGTTCGCCGGGCGTCGGGGCCGTGGCTTCAGGCGGCCGGGGCTGCGACACCTCGGTGGCGGCGGGCTGAAGCGTCTTCTTCGGGCACCCCGTCAGCATGAGGGCAACCCCGATGGCGATCATGGAACACAGAACAAGACTCCTGTTTCTCATATCCGTCTCCTCTCCCTTGTGAAGATATCTGTACTCTAACCCAACACCGGGTAAGGTCAAGCATGAATCTCGTTATTTCAGGAACGGCGACCAGGCGGGCTCGGAAAAACCGCCCCCGGTCGTCACGGGGACCGCCGCCATGCCCAGGAGGTCCGTCACGTAGATATTCCCGTTCGCGGCTGCGAAGGCGATGAGCCTGCCGTCCGGCGAGAACGCGGGGGCCTCGTCTGACAGGCCCGAGCCCGGGAGCACCCTGAACTTCGACCCGTCGGGCCTCACCAGGCCGATACGGTACTTGCCGTCACCGGCCAGGTGCGAGAAGGCCACCAGGTCGCCCCTGGGCGAGAAGACCGGCTCGGTGTTGTACTTCCCCTCGTAGGTCAGGCGGGTCACCTTCCGGGTGGCCAGGTCGAGGAGGAAGATGTGGGGGTTGCCGGCCCTCGAGGAGCAGAAAACCACGCTCCTGCCGTCGGGGGAAAAGGAGGGCGAGGTGTCGGTGGCCCAGCTGTTGGTGAGGCGGGTCCTGCCCGAACCGTCCAGGTTCATCAGGTAGATCTCCGGGTTGCCGTCGCTGGACTGGGTCACGGCGAGCCTGGTTCCCCCCGGATCGAAGGCGGGCGTGATGTTGATGCCCTTGAGCCCGGCCAGGAGGTTCAGCCGGAAGGAGACCGTGTCGAAGACGTACAGGTCGGGGTTGTTCCGGTAGTAGGTCACCAGGGCGATCCTCTTCCCGTCGGGCGACCATGCGGGATTCAGCACGAGGCTGCCGCCCCCCTTGATGGTGGTGCCGCCGGTGCCGTCGCACCACATGACGTGGAGCTGCTTTGCGCCCTTCACCTTCTTGATGCACGCGATCTTTGACGAGAACAGGGGGGCGAGAGCGAACTTCTCCTTGAGCATGTGGTTCATGAAGGCGTGGACCGCCCGCTCCATGGTCTGCAGGCCGCTCGTGTAGGTCGTGCGCTCGATGACGTTGCCGGTGCTGATCTCGATCATCTGGACCCTGAACAGGACCGTCTGCCCCTGGCGGGAAACCGTTGCCGCGACCACGTAGTCCGCCCCGATGAGGGTCCAGTCCTTCAGGGACCCGGGCTGTATCTCGCCGAGCGGGCCCGGGTTGACGTAGCCCTGGGGCGCTATGACCTCGAAGAGGCCCGTGATGGCGAAGTCCCTGGCACAGACGGTCCACAGCTGCCCGGTCAGGTCCCCGGGCCCGGCATAGGCGGGCATGGCGACCCTCATCTTGCGGAACTCGCTCGCCTCGACGTCTATGTGGACCTGCTGGGCCCGCAGCATGCAGGGCGCGAGAACCACCGCGACAAGGATAAACATCCGGTATCTTTTCATTGCAGCACTCCTTTCGGGGGCGTGAACGACATGGTGACCTCGACCCAATCCTCTCCCGCGATGAGAACGAGGGGCGGCTGCGGGAAGCGGCCGATCCTGCCGAGCGCCACGAGGACGGAACGGTCGAAGGGGACATTCCCGGAGGATACGAGGAGCTTCTTCTGGAGGAGTTCCCCGGCCCGCCCGACCCTGAGCAGGTAGGTCGTCTGCAGGGAGGCGTCCATCTGCTCGATCTCCGGCGGCGTCCGCCAGAGGGACTCCACCATGCCCCGCACCCGTGACTTCCACAGGGCTATCTCCGAGGCGGTTCCCCCGGCAGGGCCGCGGGCCGGACCACTTGCCGCCCCCCTGGCCTGGCCCCGGATGAGGTTCGCGGCGTCGGGCATGTCCGGGGACGCCACGGGCGCCTCGGGCCTGATGTCGGAGGGAGAGAACTCCGGGGCGTGGTCCTTTCCGCCCTGCTCCTTGCCTATCTCGCTGATGGACGGGGCCTTGGCGCCCCGGGTGTACACGAAACGCTTCCCCTGGGGCGCGGGCGCGCTCTCCGGCGAGCCCGCCCCGCCGCCGGCGGCAGGGACCCCGGCGACGATGGCTACCTCGTAGACCGCCGCGGGGTCGAACGTTCTGCCGCCCCAGTCGACTTCCACCATGGCGAGGATGAGCACCAGGTGGCAGGCCAGGGATATGATGACGAATTTCCTTAAACGGACCATCCTGCCTCGTGCTACTGGCCGCTGGGTGCCGGCGGCTGGGTCACCAGGCCGATCTTGGTCAGGCCGGTGGAGCGTATGAGGGACATGACCTGGACGACGAAGCCGTACGGTATGCCCTTGTCGGCCTGGAGGTACACCGCGTCGATGGACCGCTGCTCCCTGACCTGTCCCAGGATGAGCTCGAGGCGGTCCAGCTCCACCGGCGACCCGTTGATGTCGATGACCCTGTCGCTACCGATGGTGATCACCAGGTCCTGGCTCTCGCCCAAGGCCCGTGCCTCCGCCTCGGGGAGATCGACCTTCATCCCCTCCTTCATCATGGGGGCCGAGACCATGAAGATGATGAGGAGCACCAGCATGACGTCCACGAACGGCGTCACGTTGATGTCGGACATGAAGCTCCGGGGCTTAGTTGTCTGCATGGAGCATCCCCCTGCGCAGGGCGTTGACGAAGTCCACCTGGAACTGGTCCATCTGGCCCGACGCCACCGTGACCAGGCTGTTGAAATAGTTGTAGAAGAGCACCGCCGGGATGGCCACGAAAAGGCCTGCCGCGGTGGCGATGAGCGCCTCGGATATCCCCGGGGCCACGGTGGCGAGGTTGGCCGAACCCATGAGCGCGATATGCCTGAAGGAGTCCATGATGCCCCACACCGTTCCGAACAGCCCGATGAAGGGGCTCGCGTTGCTGATGCTCGCGAGGAACCCCAGGCCGTACGAGAGGTTCATGGTCTGCCGGGCATTGGCATTGCCGAGCCTGGCCTCGACGTTGACGAGCATGACCTGGTTGAGCGAGCCGGTCTTGCCGGAGAGCCTGGTCACCTCGTCGAGACCCTCCTCGAACATGTGCGCCACCGGGCAGTCGCCGGCCTTTTCCGCGGCCTCCTTGAGCCTGGACAGGCTTCCCGCCCGGGCGGCGGTCTCGAGGATGCCGGAGGACCTTTTCCTCGCCCTGGAGAGCAGGATCCACTTCTGGACGATGATGCCCCACGAGAATATGGAGAAGACGAACAGGATGAGCAGCACCAGTTTCACCACGGGATCGGCGTCGACGATCATGGTGCCGATGTTGCCCCTGAACTGTGCGCTCGCTGCGTATGCGCTCGATGTTAATCCCGGCATCGATGAACCTCCTTGCTTTACGTTTGCCCCGGCGTCACGGAAGACGGCCCGCCCTTCTCACCCGATCGCGCCCGAATCCTTCGGCAGGGTGATGATGAAGGTCGTCCCCCCGGGGTTCGACACGAAGGTGATGTCCCCGCCGTGCAGCTTGACGATCCGGTACGTGATGGACAGGCCCAGCCCGATCCCCTTGTGCTTGGTGGTGAAGAAGGGATCGAAGATCCTCCCCTTCACGTTGTCGGGGATGCCCTTGCCCGTGTCCGAGACCATGATCTCGACCCTGCCGTCCCGCTCGGCGAGGTTGACCTCCATGCGCCCCCCGAATTCCATGGCCTGGATCGCGTTGATGAACACGTTCATGAGGACCTGCTGGATCATGTGGGGGTCGGCCCTGACGCTCGTCTTCGTGGGCGGGTGGAACTCGATGATCTCCACGTGGTTCTCGCGGGCCGTGTCCCTGACCATGTACACCGCGTTCTCTACGATCTTCGAGAGGTCGCAGGTGGCGATGGAGAGCTCCCGGGGCCTGGCGAAGTCGAAGAAACCGAGCAGCAGCCTGTTCAGCCGGTCGATCTCGCCGATGATCCGGGAGACGTACGCCTTGCGGTGATCCCCCGCTCCCAGCTCCTCGTTCAGCGCCTGGGCCGTGGTCTTGATCCCGGCCAGTGGGTTCCTGATCTCGTGGGCGATGCCCGACGTGAGCTCACCGACGGACGCGAGCTTGTCCATCTTGAGTATCTCGCTCTGGAGCCTGTGGATCTCGGTGATGTCGGTCAGGAACACGGCGGATTTCCCGTCCTTCAGGGGGTGTTTGCTCAGCCGCAGCGTGAGGCGGTCGTTCCCCTTGGTCCGGATCATGGTCTCCTTCCTGGACAGGTCACGCTCGATGAGGCCGTCGACGTTGATGTCCTTCAGGGCGGCGGCGCTTATGCCCAGGTAGTCGAGGGCCGCCCTGTTGGCAAAGACCACGCTGCCGTCGTCTTCGGCCAGCATGACACCGGTGGGCAGCATCTCGAGGATCTCGCGGAGGCCGTCCGTATCCATGGAACCCATATAGCCAATGCCTCCCAAAACATCCAGAGAAATCTCACCTGTATGTGACACTTTTTTCCCCATTTGAATATTCATTTATCATCATGATTTCTCGAGATATAATTAATCCATCATGGGACAACTTCATGTTGACTTTACTATATTATTAATCTATATGGCATAAAGTGTCATTTTGTGTCAACCACGTGAGGGGGTAGCGGTGCTCAAGGGGCATTACGTAAACACCATCAATGAGAAGGGGAGGCTCAGCATCCCGTCCAAATTCAGGGATTTCCTGAGCGAGTGGGGCGCGAACGTCCTGATCGTGACCAAGAGCATCGATCCCTGCCTGTGGGTGTTCACTCCGGACGAGTGGGAAAAGATGGAGAAGATGGCCGCAGGCCTTTCCATGGTGAAGAAGGTGGATATCGTGTTCAAGCGGCATGTCGTGGGATCGGCGGAGGAATGCCCCCTCGATGCGCAGGGCAGGATCCTCATCCCGTCGAGTCTGCGCGATTATGCGGGTCTCAGGAAAAAGTGCCTGGTGGTCGGCCTCGTCGACCGCATCGAGATCTGGGACAAGGACACGTATGACAAAGACATGGAGGAGGCGCTCATAGACTCCGAGAAGTTGCGCGAGGGGCTTGCCAGTATCGGCGTGTAGGACGATGAAGCATGTCCCCGTACTTCTCAAGGAGGTCCTCGAGGTGATGGTGCCGGTCGACGGCGGAAGATACTTCGACGGGACCCTCGGCGACGGGGGTCATGCCATGGCCATCCTCGATGCATGCTCACCCTCGGGCGAACTCGCCGGGTGCGACCTCGACCGCGACGCCCTGACGAGGGTCTCGCAGGCGCTGACGCCTTTTCACCCCCGAACCCATCTCTTCCACGCCAATTACGCCTCCATCGACGACATCTGCGACCGCCTCGGCTGGGTGAGCCTCGACGGGGTCCTCGTGGATCTCGGCATGTCGTCGGGGGAACTCGACGACGAGGCCAGGGGCTTCTCGTTCCAGGGGCAGGGGCCGCTGGACATGCGGTACGACCGCGATGGGGGCCTGAGCGCACACGACGTGGTGAACGCCTACGACGAGGAGCTCCTCGCGGGCATCATCCGCGAATACGGCGAGGAGCGCTTCGCCCGCAGGATCGCCAGACGCATCGTCGAGTCGCGGCCAGTCAAGACCACGCAGGAGCTGGCGGACATCGTCGGCCGGGCCATTCCGAGGCGGTTCTGGCCCGCGAGGATCCACCCGGCGACGCGGACCTTCCAGGCGATCCGCCTGGAGGTCAATGCCGAGCTCGACAACCTGAAGACGTTCCTGCCCAAGGCCTCGGCCCTGCTGGCCGAAGGCGGCGTGCTCGCGGTCATCTCGTTTCACTCGCTCGAGGACCGCATCGTGAAACGGTTTTTCGCCGGCCACACGGCCACCCTCCTTCACCGGCCGGGGCTTCCTTTGCAGCGGGAAGCCCCGGTGGTACCCCTGAGGCGGATCACGAAGAAGCCTGTCCTGGCATGCGATGAGGAGGTCCGGTGCAACCCCCGGGCCAGGAGCGCCAAGCTGCGTGCGGCCCGGAGGGTCTCATGAGAAGGATCGACCCGGCTCGGGCGTTCCCCTTCTGCATGATCATGCTCCTGACATTGAGTGTCTGGGCCATGCTCCACGTGTGGTCGCGGCACATGGTCACCGAACTGGGCTACTCGCTCTCCGAGGAACAGGCGCTCAAGGAACGGCTCGTGTCCGAGAACAAGGCGCTGCGTATCGAGATCTCCACGCTCAAGAGCCCGAAGAGGCTCGAGCTCATAGCGGCCAGAGACCTCGGGCTGGGTACCCCGAAGCCCGAGCAGGTGGTGCACGTATGGCTGGACGAATAAGGTTCATCCAGTTCGTGCTCCTCGCCATGCTCGGCCTGGTAAGCGCCCGGGCCTTCGAGTTCCAGGTCGTCAACCCGGCCCTCATCATCGAGAAGTCCCACAAACGGTTCGACCACGCCGTGGAGCTCAGCCCCCATCGGGGGACCATCTTCGACCGCAACGGCCAGCCGCTTGCCGTCAGCCTCGACGTGAAGTCCGTAGCCGCCAACCCGCGGATCATCGAGAACCGCCGGGATGCCGCCCGGCACCTCGCAAAGGCGCTGCGCATCGACCGCAGGGCGCTGGAGAAGAAGCTCGGGGGGAAGCGCTACTTCGTGTGGGTCAAACGGCAGGTCACGCCGGACGAGGTGGCAGCCGTCAAGGCCCTCGACATAAAGGGGGTAGGCTTCTACGACGAGGCCAAGCGTTTCTACCCGGAAAGCGAGTCCCTGGCCAACCTCGTCGGCTTCGTCGGCGTCGACAGCAAGGGGCTCGAGGGGCTCGAGCTCCAGTACGACGGCCTCCTCAAGGGCAAGGAGCGCAAGATCGGCGTACACCGCGACGGCATGGGCAGGATCATCTACGCCAGGGGACTGCAGCCCGAGACCGTCAACGACGGGAACACGCTCTGGCTCACCATCGACCGGAGGATACAGCACATCGCATTCCAGGGCCTGAAGAAGGCGGTATCGGACAACCGGGCCCAGTCGGGCTTCGTCATCATTTCGAACCCGGCCACGGGCGAGATCCTGGCCCTGACGTCGTATCCCAGCTTCGACCCCAACAGGGGCAGTTACCGCCACCTGGCCGGACACGCGAACATGGCCATCACCCACAATTTCGAACCGGGGTCCGTCATCAAGCCCCTGTGGGTGTCGTGGGGCCTCGAGAAGAAGTCCTTCGGCATGTCCAGGAGCATCTTCTGCGAGAACGGCGCCTTCACCTTCCACCGGGTCACCATCCACGACCACGAGAAGTACGGCTGGCTCCCGGTGAGCGACATCATCAAGTACAGCAGCAACATCGGCATGGCGAAGCTCATGGACCCCGTCCGTTCCAGCGACATGCACGCGTGCATGGAGGCCTTCGGCCTGCTCGAGCCCACCGGGATCGACTTCCCCGGCGAGCCCTCGGGCATCACGAGACCACCGGGTTCCTGGACCAGCGTGGACAAGGCCACGATAGCCTTCGGCCAGGGGTTCGCGGTCACCGGCATCCAGCTCATGACGGCCTTCAATGCCATGGTCAACGGCGGCATGATCATGAAACCCCATCTCGTCGGGCGCATCACCGACGCCAAGAACAGCACCGTCGAGGAGTTCAGGCCCACCATCATGCGCAGGGTCCTGTCCCAGGCCACGAGCGACCAGGTCGTCGCCGTGATGAAGACCGTCACCGTCAAGGGGGGGACCGGCGAGTCGGCCGCCCTGCCCACCTTCCAGATCTTCGGAAAGACCGGCACGGCCCAGAAGGTCGACCACCTCACCGGTGCCTACGCGGAGGGCGATTACATCTCCTCGTTCATCGGCGGCGTCATAGACGCCACTGGCAAGACGAGGATGACCATGCTCGTGTGCATCAACGAACCCCGCCCCTATTACTACGCGAGCATCGTCGCTTGCCCTTTGTTCAAGGACATTGTATTGCAGTGCGCAAGCATCATGGATCTGAGTCCGAACATCACGATAGCCACCAGGGAGGGCAGAGGATGACGTCGTCCGACCTCCTGCGCATACTCCCCGAAGCCGACAGGTCCGGCCCCGACAGGACCTTTTCCGCCCTCAGGGCCGATTCCACACGTGTCCGGGAGGGGGACGCCTTCATCGCGCTCAAGGGGAGCGTCACGGACGGGCACCGGTTCATCGCGGACGCCGTCGCCCGGGGGACGCGCCTCGTCATCTGCAACGCCGGCCATCCGGTCGATGCCGCGGATGCGACGGTCCTGCGCGTTCCCGACACCAGGGCCGCCCTCCCGGCGATCCTGAACGCGCTCTATCCCCGGGCAGCCGAGGTGGTCATGGTCGGGATCACGGGGACCAACGGGAAGACCACCACCACCTATCTCATCGAGTCGGTTCTCGACCGGGCGGGGAGGGCCTGCGGCGTCATAGGCACCATCAACGCACGCTACCTCGGCAGGGAGATCGCCTCCTCGCTGACCACGCCGGGCCCGGTGGATCTCTTCGAGACGCTGGACACCATGAGGTCACACGGCGTGGAGGTCTGCATCATGGAGGTGAGTTCCCACGCCCTGGACCAGGACCGCGTCTCGGGCCTCGCCTTCCGGTACGGCCTCTTCACGAACCTCTCTCAGGACCACCTCGACTACCACCGGGACATGGAGACCTATTTCCTGGCCAAGAAGAGGCTGTTCTCGGAGCACCTCGAGGGCCGTGCGGTCCTGAACACGGACGACCCCTACGGCAAGCGCCTCGCCGGCGAGCTCGAGGGCGCCCTCACCTATGGGTTCAGGCCGGGCGCTCACATCCGCCCCGTGTCCATGGACAACTCGGCAACCGGCCTGGTCCTGGAGCTCGAGAGCCCCCGGGGCCGGCTCGCCGCCAGGAGCAGCCTCCGTGGAGAGATGAACGCGTACAACATCATGGCCGCCGTCGGCGTCTGCCAGGCCATGGGCGTCGCCAACGACGTCATACGGAAGGGCGTCGAGGCCCTCGAGGGGGTGCCGGGCAGGATGGAACCGGTGGCCAACACGAAAGGCCTGAACATCATCGTGGACTATGCCCACACGCCGGACGCCCTGGACACGGTCCTGAGGAACGCCCGGGCCTTCACCCGGGGCAGGCTCCTGGCCGTGTTCGGCTGCGGCGGCGACAGGGACCGCACCAAGCGCCCCATCATGGGGTCCATCGCCGCCTCGCGCGCGGACCTCGCCATCGTCACCTCGGACAACCCCCGCACCGAGGAGCCGCTTGCCATCATCGAGGAGATCCTCACGGGCATCCCGGACAGGACGACCATCGTCGTGGAACCCGACCGCGCCCGGGCCATCTGCAGGGCGATCCGGGAGATGAGCCCCGGCGACTGCCTGCTCATCGCGGGCAAGGGCCACGAGGGGTACCAGATCATCGGCACCACGAGGATCGCCTTCGACGACCGCTCGTGCGTCCGGCAGTGCCTGGGGGAGGGAGACGGGCAATGAGGATCAGCGCACGGGATGTGGCGGCCTTCACCGACGGGTGCATCATCGCCGGGGACGTGGACACGGTCTTTTCCGGCGTCTCCACCGACTCCAGGAGCATCGGGGGGGGAGAGCTCTTCGTGGCGCTCCGCGGTGAGCGGTTCGACGGCCATGCCTTCATCGACAAGGCCGTCGGCCAGGGGGCTGCCGGGGTCGTGGTCATGGAGGACATCCCCCGCAACGGGACAGTCATCATCTCCGTGGAGGACACCCTTCAGGCCCTCGGGGATATCGCCTCGGGCGTCAGGAGCTGGTACGACACCGCCATCGTGGGCGTCACGGGCTCCACGGGCAAGACCACGGTCAAGGAGTTCTGCGCGTCCATCCTGTCGCTGCAGGGCCCGTGCCTGAAGACCGAGAAGAACTACAACAACCTCATCGGCGTCCCGCTCGCCCTGATGGAGCTCGGCCCGGGATACGAGTTCGCGGTCATCGAGATGGGCACGAGCCGGTTCGGCGAGATCGACCGGCTCTCCTGTATCACGAAGCCCCAGGTCTCCATCATCACCAACATCAACCCCGTCCACCTCAACGGCCTGCGGAGCATCTCGGGCATCATCAAGGAGAAGCAGGCCATCTTCAGGAACACGGCCAAGTGCGGCATGGCCGTCATCAACCCGAGCCTGGAGCACATGGACAAGGTGGAGGTCCCCGCACACCTCCAGCTCATCACCTATTCCCACAAGGGTGACGCCGACGTCACGCTCGTCCACATCGACCACCGGGGGCTCGACGGGAGCGACGTCGAGATCGACCTGGCCGGGACCATCATCCGTACCCACGTGCCGCTGCCCGGCATGCACAACGTGGTCAACGCGCTGGGTGCCTGCGCCTGTGCCGTGGCCCTGAACATCGACCCGGAGCTCATCGCCGGGGGCGTCAGGCAGGCGAAATTCCCGGGCATGCGCTCGGAGATCATCGTCTCGGACCACCTCACCATCATCAACGACTGCTACAACGCGAACCCTGCGTCCATGAAGGCGGCGCTGTCCATGCTGGTGGACTCTCCCCACGCCATCAAGGTGGCGGTGCTCGGCGACATGCTCGAGCTCGGCCAGGACGCCCGGTTCTGGCACGAGGAGCTGGGCAGGTGGGTGGCTCTCGCCCGTCTCGACCGGCTCATATGCATCGGCGACATGGCCGGGGTGGTCTGCCAGGCGGCCCGGGCTGAGGGCATGCAGACCGAGGCCATCCACCCGGTCGAGAAGATGGACGAGATCCTGTACAACCTCCAGGACCTCTTCGACAAGGACGCCATGGTCCTCGTCAAGGCGTCCCGCGCCCTCAAGCTCGACCAGGTGGTCAACCAGCTCAAGGCGGTGGCATAGGATGTTCTACTACCTCCTCTACCCCCTCCACACCACCTTCATCGCCTTCAATGTCTTCAAGTACATCACCTTCCGCACCATCTACGCCACCATCACGGCGCTGCTCATCACGCTGCTGCTCGGCCCGTGGTTCATGGAGAAGATGTCCAGCCTGAGGCTGAAGGAACGCATCAACGGCTACACCCCCGACACCCACAAGGGCAAGTCGGGCACGCCGACCATGGGCGGTCTCCTCATCGCCTGCGCCATCGTCTTCTCCACCCTCATGTGGGCCGACCCGTTCAACGTCTACGTGTGGCTGGTCACGGCCATCCTCGTCACCTATGCGGGGCTGGGGTTCATCGACGACTACGTCAAGACCGTCAAGGGCAACATGCGGGGACTTCCCGGCAGGCTGCGGCTCCTGGTGGAGTTCGCGGTGGCGGCGGCGGTCGGCCTGGCGCTCATGACCACACCCGGATTCGACGACTCCGTCACGATACCGTTCTTCAAGCGCTTCAGCCTCGATCTCGGGCCGCTCTACATACCCTTCGTCATGGTCGTCATCGTGGGCACCGCCAACGCCGTCAACCTCACCGACGGTCTCGACGGCCTGGCCATCGGCCCCTGCACCATCGCGGCGGCAACCTACATCCTGTTCGCCTACGTCACCGGCAACTTCAAGGCGGCCGCCTACCTCCAGGTCCCCTTCATACCGGGCGTCGGCGAGCTGAGCGTCTTTCTCGGCGCGCTGGTGGGGGCCGGCATGGGGTTCCTGTGGTACAACTCGTACCCGGCCCAGATGTTCATGGGCGACGTGGGCTCCCTGAGCCTGGGCGGCATCCTGGGTGCCGTGGCGGTCATGACCAAGCAGGAGATGCTCCTGCTCATCGTCGGCGGCATCTTCTTCATGGAGGTGGTGTCCGTCGTCGTCCAGGTGGGCTTCTTCAAGTTCACCAACGGGAAGCGGATCTTCCGCATGGCACCGATCCATCACCATTTCGAGCTGAAGGGTTGGCCGGAGCCCAAGATCATCGTGCGGTTCTGGATCATTTCCATATTCCTTGCAATGGTCGCCATATCGACATTGAAGCTGAGGTGAGGCCCATGCAGAGTGCTGTTGAGGCGATTGATCATCTCCAGGCGCTCCTGGCGGTCTACCAGGAGCAGGAGGACCAGGTCGTGGCAACGCTCATCCTGCAGATCCAACAGAGACTGGAGGGACTCAAGGCGTGCGCATAGTGGTGTGGGGAACGGGGATCACCGGCGTCACGACCGCCCGCGTCATGGCGGGCAGGGGACACGAGGTGAGACTCGTGGACGAAAGACTGCCGCAGTCCATGCCGGGCATGCCGGTGAGCCTCCTGACGGAGGAGGACCTGGCATGGGCGGATCTCGTCATACCGAGCCCCGGAGTCCCCCGCCACCACCCCCTGCTCGGGCGCGCCGGCAAGGTGCTCTCCGAGATCGAGGTGGCATCGGGCCTCCTGTCGGGCAGGCTCGTCGGCATCACGGGCACGAACGGGAAGACCACCACCACGACCCTGATCCACAGGATCCTCGCCGCCCAGGGGCTCAATGCAGGCATAGGGGGGAACATATCGCCGCCGCTCATCTCCCTGGTGGACGCGGACCCGGCCTATGTGGTGGCCGAGATCAGCTCCTTCCAGCTCGAGTGGATCGAGCACTTCAGGCCCTACATCGCCATATGCATGAACATCACCCCGGACCACCTGGACCGGTACGGCAGCATGGAAGACTACGTGTACTACAAGCTCAGGATCTTCGAGAATCAGACCGAGAGCGACCTCGCCTTCGTCAACGACGACGACCCGTATCTGAAGGACGTCGCCGTGCGGGCGCGAAGGGTGGTCTTCTCCATGCACCACCCCACATCGGGTGACGGCGCCTATGTCCGGGACGCACGCATCGTCTTCACGGGCTCCATCGCCGGGGAGGGCCCACGGGTCCCGCCGCCCGAGAAGATCGGCGGCGGCGTCATCGAGGACATGCTGGCCACGGCCCTGGCCGGGAGGTTCCTCGGCGTGTCCTGCGAGGTCATGGAGGAGGTGTTCCTCGGCTTCAGGGTCATCCACCACCGGTTCGAGCACGTCCGGACCATCGACGGCATCACCTTCATCGACGACTCCAAGGCGACCAATGTCGGCGCCCTGGACAAGGCCCTGGCCACCCTGAGTTCGAAGGTCCTGCTCATCCTCGGCGGCAAGGACAAGGGCGGTGACTTCTCCGACATCGCCCGGAGGCATCACCGGACCATCAGGAAGGCCTACGTCATCGGCGAGGCCGCAGGGCGCATATCCGGCGAGATCAGCGGGATCGTGGCGTGCGAGAACGCCCGCGACATGAACGAGGCGGTCAACCTGGCATACGCGAGCGCCGAACCGGGGGATGTGGTGCTCCTGAGCCCGGGCTGCGCGAGCTTCGACATGTTCAACAGCTACGCTCACAGGGGAAAGGTGTTCCAGGAATGCGTACGTGGCATCTTGCAGAACAGACCCGCGAGATAGACTTCGACGTCGTCTTCTTTCTCGCCACCATGGCCCTGCTCGTGCTGGGCACGGTGATGATATTCTCCTCGAGCTACTTCGTGTCCAAGGAACTCTACGGGAACGGCATCACCATGACCAAGAAGCACCTGTTCCACGTGGTGCTGGGCACCGTGGCCATGATGAGCATCATGGCCGTCGACTACCGCAGGCTCTGCAACCGCAGGCTGGTCCTGTTCGCCCTGGCGGGCAGCGCCCTCGCCCTGGTGCTCTGCTTCGTCCCGGTCATCGGTCACTCGGGCGGGCATTCCAGGAGGTGGGTCGGCATCGGCCCTGCCGTTGTCCAGGCCTCCGAACTCGCCAAGCTGGCCCTCCTCCTCTTCGTGGCGAGCTACCTCTCGCGGAAGGCCCGACACATGGATGACTTCGCCAGAGGGCCTCTGCCGGTCCTCGCCATCGTGGCACCCATGTGCCTGCTCATCTTCATCGAGCCGGACTTCGGCACTGCTGCAGCCCTGGGCATCTGGTCCGTCATGATGCTCTTCATGGCGGGCATGCGCATCAAGCACCTGCTCGCGCTGATCGGGGGAGTCCTGCCGCTGGGCATCGCGGCCATGGTCCTGGAGCCATACCGCTTCGCCCGGCTCAAGGCCTTCGTGAACCCCTGGGACGACATGCTCGGCATCGGCTACCAGATCATTCAGGCCATGGTGGGTTTCGCCAACGGCCGGCTCTTCGGGTCGGGCCTCGGGGAGGGAACCCAGAAGCTTTTCTTCCTGCCGGCGCCGCACACGGACTTCATCCTGGCCGTCGTGGGCGAGGAACTCGGGTTCATCGGCGTGCTCCTCGTCGCGGCCCTCTTCGGCGTCTGGATATGGAGGGGTTTCTCCATCGCCCTGGCCACCAACGACTCCTTCGGGTACCACCTGGTCATCGCGTCGGTGTGCCTCGTGGGGCTCCAGGCGGTCCTCAACATGGGCGTCGCCCTGTCCGTGCTGCCCACCACCGGCATCGCGCTGCCCTTCTTCAGCTACGGCGGTTCCGCCCTGCTCAGCACCATGTGCATCTGCGGGGTGATCCTGTCGGTGTCGAGGAGGGCCCGCCTGTGAAGGTGCTCGTCACGGCCGGGGGAACAGGGGGCCACATCATGCCGGCAGTGGCCATCGCCGAGGCCATCGTTACCGGCGATCCCGGTGCGCGCATCCTCTTCGTGGGCACTGACCGGGGCATGGAAGAGCGGATCGCCGGGCTCAAGGGCCTGGACTTCATCGGGATCTCTGCGCTGGGTATCAAGGGCAAGTCCGTGACGAACCTTCTCGGGGCGGTCCTCGTCAACACCCGGGCGTTCCTCAAGGCGCTCCGTATCGTCAGGGATTTCAGGCCCGACTGGGTCATCGGCACGGGCGGCTACGTCACGGGCATGGTGGTGCTGGCCGGCAGGATCACGGGCAGCACCTGCGCCATACAGGAGCAGAACACCATACCGGGGCTCACCAACAGGATCCTGGCCCGCGTGGCGCACCGGGTATACCTCTCGTTCCCTGACGCCCTGGGCAGGTTTCCCGCGGCCAGGACACGGCTCGTGGGAAATCCCCTGCGCAGGGAGCTCACGGACATGCGCACGGACGGAAGCGGAAACAGCCTGCTTGTCCTGGGAGGCAGCCTGGGTGCGGGCAGCGTCAACAGGGCGGCCGCCGGCGCCGTGAGGATCCTCAGGGATGAAGGGGTGACGCCGGACGTGATCCATCAGACCGGCCCGCAGGATTGTGCATGGGTGAAGGAACACTATGAGAAGGTGGGTTTGAACGTCGACGTGAGGGATTTCATCGACGACATGGCCTGGGCATACCGTTCGGCCAGGCTCGTGGTCAGCCGCTGCGGCGGCATCACCCTGGCAGAGCTCTCGTGTGCGGGGCTGCCGGCCATCATGGTCCCCTTCCCCCACGCGACGGACGACCACCAGACGGTCAACGGCAGGTACGTGGCGGACCGCGGGGGAGGCTGGCTGATCCCCGATGACCAGCTGACGCCCGAACGGCTCGCCCTCGAGATCAGGACAAGGCTCGCAGACCCCGGGGGGCTTGCACGGGCGTCGAAGGACATGAAGGCCCTCGGCCTGGGTGCCGGGGCCGAGGCCATAGCACGGGAGATACGGGGTGTTTAGAGGCATTACGAGGATCCATTTCGTGGGCATCGGCGGTATCGGCATGAGCGGCATCGCTGAACTGCTGCTCAACCTCGGCTTCACCATCAGCGGTTCGGATGTGGCGGACTCGGACACCGTGCAGCGCCTGCGGTCGTTGGGCGCCGTGATCCACATCGGACACCGCCCCGAGAACATCGGAGACGCCCAGGTAGTGGTCTATTCGTCGGCCGTGAAACTCGACAACCCCGAGTGTGCAGCGGCCAGGGCCAGGACCCTGCCCGTGATACCCCGCGCCGAGATGCTCGCCGAGCTCATGCGCATGAAGTTCTCCATCGCCATAGCCGGCACCCACGGCAAGACCACCACCACGTCCATGCTGGCCACCATCCTGGCCATGGCGGGAAAGGACCCCACGGCGGTCATCGGGGGCAGGCTCGACATGTTCGGTTCGAACGCCCGGCTGGGCGAAGGGGAGCTGCTGGTGGCCGAGGCCGACGAGAGCGACCGGTCCTTCCTCAAGCTGACGCCCATCGTGGCGGTGGTGACCAACATCGAGGAGGAGCACATGGACTGCTACCGGGACATCGACGACATCCGGGATACCTATGTGCAGTTCCTCAACAAGGTGCCGTTCTTCGGCTTCGACATGGTGTGCCTGGACGATGCCAACATCCAGTACATCCTGCCCCTGCTCGAGCGCAAGGTCATCACGTACGGATCGCATACCCAGGCCATCTACCGGTACACGGAGCCACGGTTCAGCGGGCTCCAGACGAGCTTCACCGCCCACCGGAAAGGCTCGGTGCTCGGCGAGATCTCGCTGGACGTTCCGGGCAAGCACAACTGCCTCAACGCCCTTGCCGCCATGGGAACGGCCCTCGAGCTCGGCATCGATTTCGAGGTGATCCGCCGGGGTCTCGACGAGTTCAAGGGCGTCCAGCGGCGGTGCCACGTGCGCGGCGAGAAGAGGGGCATCACCGTCATGGACGATTACGGCCACCACCCCACCGAGATCAGGATGACGCTCTCCGCCATCAAGAACGGGTTCCCGAAGCGCCGGGTCATCGCAGTCTTCCAGCCGCACCGCTACACGAGAACCCGCGACCTCTTCGATGATTTCGTGAACTCGTTCTACGATGCCGGCAGGCTCTATGTGACCGAGATCTACCCGGCGTCCGAGCAGCCCATCGAGGGCGTGAGCGGCCGTCGCCTCTTCGAGGAGATCAAGAACCACGGCTACCGCGACGCCTTCTTCGTGGAGGACAAGGACGACATCCCGGGCACCCTCCAGAAGGTGCTCAAGAAGGGCGACCTCGTCGTGTTCCTGGGTGCCGGCGACGTGTGGCGCCAGGGGCTCAGGATCCTGGAGAGGCTTGGATGAGGACGATGGAAGCGGTCCGTGCAGCCGATGTCACCTCCATGCACTGCGGTGGTACCATCGCGCGCGTCTACGAGCCCGAGGACACGGGGGAGCTTCTGTCCCTGGTGGCGACACTGGAGGACTTCCATGTCCTGGGCGGGGGAACCAACACCATCTTCGAGGACACCACCATCACGAGGCCCGTCATCAGGCTCGGCCGTGCATTCAGCTTCGTGGAACCCACCGGGGAAGGGCTGCGCGCAGGCGCGGCGCTCCCCATGAAGCGCCTGCTCTCCTTCAGCATCCGCAACGGCATGGCCGGCATCGAGTTCATGGCCGGCATCCCGGGCCAGCTGGGCGGGGCGCTCTGGATGAATGCCGGGACGCCCGAGCGGGGCATCCTCGACGCCGTTTCCGAGCTGGTGATCGTGGAGCCCTCCGGTGTGCGCACCGTGAAGACCGCCGACCTCGACTACGGGTACCGCCACGGCGGCATCGGCGACAAGGCCGTCATCACCTCGGCCGCCTTCAGGCTTGAACGGTCCTCCCCGGAGGAGGTGCGCAGGGCGGTGCTCTCCTCCCTTTCCCGCAGGCGCAACCAGCCGCACGGGTACAGCTCGGGCTCCATCTTCCGCAACCCCCCGCACGGGGCCGCAGGGTACCTCATCGACCAGGCGGGCCTGAAGGGCCTGCGGGTGGGCGGGGCCAAGGTGTCGGAGATCCACGCGAACTTCATCGTCAACGACCGCTGCGCCACGGCCTCCGACATCAAGGACCTGATCCTGAAGGTGAAGGAACGGGTGAAGGAGCGGTTCGGGGTCGAACTGAGAGAGGAGGTGAAGTTCATTGGTCAGTGACTTCAGCGATCTCAGGCAGAGATTCAGGACGCCGTCCAAGAAGAAGGCTATCTCGCAGATCAACACCGTCCTGAGGCTTTCCATGTGGCTGTGCCTCGGCATATCGGGGCTGCTCATCACCGTCTGTGCAGCCGCCTACATCGCCAACTCAGCGGTTTTCAACGTCAGGCAGATCGACATCCGGGGGATCTCCCACGTGAAGGCCGACGAGGTGCTCACCCTCCTGGACATCGAGCAGGGCGACAACATCCTCTCGTGGGGCATGAACGATGCGTACCGGAGGCTCCAGAAGCACCCGTGGATCAAGGATCTGAGCATTTCGAGGAACTTCGTCCCGGCATCCATCGAGGTGGTCGTCGAGGAGCACAGGCCCGCGGCAACCCTCTTTCTCAAGGACAGGCCCTACCTCATCTCGGAAGAGGGACTGGTGTTCATCTCATCCCCGGACACCTACCACGGCCTCATGATACGGGCAAAGGACTTCTCGCGCCAGGACATGAAGGAGGGGCTGGACCGTGTCCTGAGCGGGGCGATCGCCGCGGCGAAGCTCGTGCAGGCCAGAGGTCTCGCGCTGAACGATCTCGCCATCGAACCGGGCGGACTCGTCCACATAAGGCTCACGAACGGGATCACGCTGACTGTCTTCGGCGAGATGACCCCGGTCAAGGTAGACAGGGCCATGAAGACCATGGCAAAACTGAAACCATCGGAAGGGACTGTTATGGATCTGAGGTGCGACGACAAAATAGTGTTGAGGAACAGGAGCGCCCATGGCAGCGAGGGATAGGATAATCGTCGGTCTGGATATCGGGACGACCAAGATCTGCTGCCTCATCACCGAGATGAACGAGTCGGGGGAGCTCGAGGTCATCGGGTTCGGCGTCTCCGAGTCCAAGGGGCTCAGGCGGGGCCTCGTGGTCAACATGGAGCAGACCGTGGAGGCCATCAGGGGCTGCGTCGAGGACGCCGAACGCATGGCGGGTATCCGGGTGGACGAAGTCTACACCGGCATCGCGGGAGGCCATATCCAGGGCATCAGCACGAGCGCGGTGATCGCCATAAAGGGAGAGGAGATCACCGAGATCGACCGTCGCAGGGTCGTGGAGCAGGCCAAGGATTTCGCCAAGCCGGTCGGGGTGGAGATCATCCACGTGCTGCCCCAGGAGTTCACGGTGGACGACGTCTCGGGCATCGTGAACCCCGTGGGCATGGCCGGTTCGCGCCTGGAGGCCAGGGTCCACATCGTCACAGGGTCGGTCTCGGCGGTGAGCAACATCTCCAAGTGCGCCCAGAAGGCGGGGCTCGGCCTCCAGGACATCGTGCTCCAGCAGATCGCCTCGGCCGCTTCCATCCTCACGCCCGACGAGATGCAGCTGGGCGTCATCATCATGGACATCGGCGGCGGGACCACGGACATCGCGGTCTTCAACGAGGGGGCCATCCGCCACACCTCGGTCCTGTCGCTGGGAGGGGACAACATCACCAACGACATCGCCGTGGGGCTGCGCTGTCCCATCGCCGAGGCGGAGCGGCTCAAGATCAAGTACGGCCACGCGAGCGCCTCCCGGGTGTCGGGCGATGAGCAGATCGAGGTGCCCTCCATGGGCGGCGACTCGGTGAACATGGTGCCCCGGAGAATTCTGGCCGAAATTATTGAATCGAGAGTGGAAGAACTCTTCAAACTTGCATATAATGAAATCAGGAACACGGGGTATTCGGAGATGATGTCAGCCGGGCTTGTGCTCACCGGCGGTGCAAGCTCGCTGGAGGGTGTTGCCGAGCTGGCCGAGAGCATCATGCACATGCCCGTGCGGGTGGGTCTTCCCAGGGGCGTGAAGGGACTGGTGGAACTGGTCAACAGTCCCGCCTACGCCACCGCGGTGGGGTTGTGCGTGTACGAGGCCGGCAAACCGTCGTACAGCTTCAAACCGAAGGGCACCGGCGTCTTTGAGAGGATTCTGGAGCGAATGATCAGCTGGTTTAAGGAAGTCTTTTAACTGCAAGGGGGGTGCTACGATGTTTGAATTGGAAAAAGTAGAGAGCGCAGGCGCTCAGATAAAGGTCATCGGCGTGGGGGGATGCGGCTGCAACGCCGTGAACAACATGATCAGCGCCCAGCTCAAGGGCGTCGAGTTCCTCTCGTGCAACACCGACATCCAGACCCTGAGGTCCTCCTTGTCATCGGGCCGCATCCAGATCGGGGCCAAGCTCACCAGGGGTCTCGGGGCGGGCGGCAGCCCGGACATCGGCAGGAGCGCCGCCCTGGAGAGCGAGAAGGATCTGCGGGCCACACTCGAGGACACCGACATGGTCTTCATCACCGCGGGCATGGGCGGCGGGACGGGCACCGGGGCTTCACCGGTGGTGGCCCAGGTCGCCAAGGACATGGGCATCCTCACCGTGGCGGTGGTCACCAAACCCTTCCCCTTCGAGGGCAAGCGCAAGATGACCCAGGCCGAGGCCGGCGAGAAGGAACTGGCCGAAAACGTTGACGCCCTCATCGTCATCCCCAACAACCGCCTGCTGAGTATGGCCGGGAAGAACGTGCCCCTGCTGGAGGCGTTCAAGATGGCGGACGAGATCCTCATCAACGCGGTCAAGGGTATCTCGGACCTCATCAACAACACCGGGCTCGTCAACGTCGACTTCAACGACGTCAAGGCGGTCATGATCGAGAAGGGCAAGGCCCTCATGGGCATCGGGTACGGCACCGGGGAAAACCGGGCGGCCGAAGCGGCCCAGGCGGCCATCAGCTCGCCGCTGCTCGAGGACATGGACATCCATGGCGCCAAGGGCCTGCTCATCAACATCACGAGCGGACCATCCATCACCATGAACGAGATCCACGAGGCGTCTTCGCTGATCCAGGCCGCGGCCCACGACGACGCCAACATCATCTGGGGGGTCGTCATCGACGAGGCCATGGCGGACCAGATAGCCATCACCGTGGTCGCCACGGGGTTCGCCAACAAGCCCATCGTGCTCTCTTCGGGCGTTGACAAGGGGCGGGTCCACCAGACCATGCGGGATGCGCAGAACGCCACGGTCATCGACTACAGCAGGCCTGCCTTCATGCGCAAGAAAGAGCAGAAGGAAGAGAAGGAGGTCATCAAGCTCGGCATGGTCGTCGACGAGAGCGTGCTCGATCAGGAACTCTACAATGTCCCCACGTTCCTGCGCAAAAAAGCCGACTAGGGAGGATCATGCGGCCCACACGGGTTGAGATCGACCTTTCGGCCATAAAGCACAACATCGGCCTCATCAGGGGGCTCACGAAAGGCCGCGTCATGATGGCCATCAAGGCCGACGCCTACGGCCACGGCGCGGAGACCGTCGGACGGTTCGTCCAGGAACGATCGCTGGTGGACATGCTGGGCGTGAGCTGCATCGAGGAGGGGCTTCAGCTCAGGAAGGCAGGCGTGAGTCTGCCCGTCCTGATCTTCGGCCTCATCACGGGCAGCCAGGACGACGTGGATGCCGTCTTCTCCCAGAACCTCATCCCCACCGTGGCGGACCTCGCCCCGGTGGAGGCCCTCGTCCAGGGCGCCAGGAAGTGGGGTCGCCCCATTGCCGTGCATGTCAAGACCGACACGGGCATGGGAAGGCTCGGCCTTCCGCCGGAAAAGACCCTGGTGATCATGGAGCACCTGGCATCTCTGAAGGAGATCAGGATCGCCGGTGTCTACACCCATTTCCCGGTGTCCGACGAACCGGGGAGCCCCTTCACCACATCCCAGATCAGACATTTCATCGAATTCTCCAACAGGGTCGCATCCCTGAACATCGAGGCGGGGGTTTGCCACCTGGCCAACTCCGGGGCCGTCATCAACAACCCCGAGTCCTACATGGACATGGTCAGGCCGGGGATCCTGTGCTATGGACTCTATCCGGCCGAGAACATGCCGAGGAAACTCGACGTGAAGCCGGCCATGACCCTGAAGACCGCCATCATGTTCGTCAAGCGGGTCAGAAAGGACACCGGCCTCTCCTACGGCCTGACCTACAGGCCCGGACGCGACGCCACCATCGCCACCATACCGGTGGGCTATGCGGACGGCTATTCCCGCGCACTGTCCAACACCGCACACGTCCTCATCGCAGGCAAGCACTACCCCGTGGTGGGGAGGATATGCATGGACCAGACCCTCGTCGACCTCGGGGATGACGCCTACCCCGTGGGGCAGGAGGTGATCCTGTTCGGGCAGGGTCCCATCACCGCGGCGACGGTGGCATCCTGGTGCGGGACCATCCCCTACGAGGTCACCTGCGACATGAGCAGGCGCGTCCCCAGGACGTATTGCGGTAACACCCGGGACGCCGCTTGACCCGTATCGTCACACTACACTTCAGACGGGGGGCTTCTCGATGAACCGTTCAGGAAACCTGGCTGCATTCTTCGAGCCGCGCGGCATCGCCGTGTTCGGGAGCATGATGGAGGGGTGGTTCTTCGGTGGTGCGGTGGTCGTCAGGGAACTGCAGGCCCTGGGCTACAGGGGCGGGGTGTACCCCGTCCACCCCAGCGCGGAGTCCGTGTACGGGCTGAAGGTCTATCCGGATATCGCGCGGGCGCCCAACCCCGTGGACCTGGCGGTCATCGCCACGTCCTACCGCGCGGTCCCCGGGATCCTCCAGGCCTGCGGGGACAAAGGGATCACGGCGGCGGTGGTCATTGCGGACGGGTTTGCCGAGACCGGACCGGACGGCGTCCGGCGCCAGGAGGACATGGTCGCCCTCGCGCGGAGAAACGGCATCCGCATCGTCGGGCCGAACACCCTGGGCGTCTACCGTCCCCACGCAGGCATCAGCACGATACCTTACGAGAAGGGGTACCACCTGCCGCCCAGGGGCGGGGTCTCGATCATCACCCAGACGGGCATGTACGGCCCCCAGGCCGTCGCCCTGAACGAGTACCGTTTCGGCATCGGCACCGTCATCGATCTCGGCAACATGTGCGACATCGACGAGGTGGACAGCCTCGACTATCTCGGTCGCGACCCCGAGACGGAGGTCATCGGGCTGTACATCGAGCATACCCGGAGGCCCCGGGAGCTGCTGGAAACCGCCAGGACGATCTCCCGGGACAAGCCCATCCTCTGCCTGAAGGGAGGCAGGAGCGGTGAGGCGGCCCGCGCCATGGCCTCCCACACCGGCAGCATCGCGGGCCAGGACGGCCTCTATGACGCGCTGTTCCGCCAGGCCGGCATCATCCGCGTTGACGAGTACGAGGACCTGCTGCTGGGCGCCAAGGCACTCCTGTCGCAGCCCCTGCCCAGGGGCAACCGCCTCGGCATCATCAGCCTGACGGGGGCCATGGGAATCCAGTGCATCGACGCGGCAGCAGACAACGGCCTCGTCCTCGGGGAACTGGGCGAAGGCAGCGTGGAGCGGCTCCTGGCCCTCAGCCCCACCCTGGCGGGCCACCCCGTCGACCTGGGACCTGCCTCCGCCGCCAACGGGGCCGACCTCTTCTCCTACTACATCAAGAGTTACGATGTCCTCATGGAAGACGACAACATCGACTGCATCTACCTCAACACCTACATCAGCAGCTATCTCTCCCCGGATGTCTACAAGGACGTGTTCCGGCACATGGCGGACCACCTGAGGAAGCCCGTGGTGTCATGGTCCTACGGGCCTTCATCGGAATCGGTCAGGAGACTCGGCGCCCTGACGGAACACTACGGTATCCCGTTCTATCCCACCACGCGCAAGGCCATCGAGGCCCTGGGATACCTGGTGACGTATGCGCGCCTGAAGAAGGCGGGGGAACCGACCTGACCGGGCGGCCCTGGCGCAAGAAAAAAGGGGATGGGCACGTGCGCCCATCCCCCGTCCATGTGGGGTCAGCCACAGGCATCCTCATCTTCTCAAGAACGTCTGGTAATTGCTCAGTACAGCCTGTCCATCCGGCGTGGTGCCCTGCACATACCAGGTCACCCTCGTGCCGACCGGGATGAACCACCGCCACAGGACCGTGTGGAGGGTCGTGGAGGTGCCGGTCCCGTTGTAGATCTTGCTGAATCTCCTCCCGTCGAAGGAGATGTACACGGCATAGCTCTTGAAGCCTTCGCCGGCCCACTGCAGGGTCGGGCTCGAGTAGCATGCGGCCCCGTCAGCGGGAGACAGCAGCGTCACCTGACCGGCGGCGGTCTGCACGGTCACCGTGACCGTGGACTGGCTGCTGGTTGCCTGGCCGTCGTACACGTTCAGCGCAAACACGTACACCCCTGCCTGGGCCGCCGTGAAGGTCGGCCGTGCGGTGTTGGAGGCGCTCAGGGACACGCCCGTGCCGCTCGTCTGGGACCAGATGAAGGAGATGGCGTCACCGTCCGGGTCGTAGCTGGCCGTGCCGTCCAGGGTCACGGTGTCTCCCACGGTGGCCACGATGGCACTGCCCGCATGGGCGACAGGCACCTGGTTGAGCGCGTCCACGGTCACCACCACGGTATCGGTCGCCGTTATCTGGCCGTCCGAGACCGTCACCATGAACTCGAAGGTGCCTGAGGTGGTCGGCACGAAGAACGCCGAGATGGTGTTCGGGTTGATGATCTGCACCGTGGCGCCGGAGACCTGGGACCAGGCATAGGTGAGCCCGTCGAGGTCGGCGTCGTAGGACCCCGACGCGTCGAGCACCACATCGTCACCCACCGAGGCGGTGATGTCCAAACCCGCATCGGCAACCGGCGGGGTGTTCTGGGAGATCACCCTTACGGTGACCGAGTCGGCGGTCGATGACACGGTCCCGTCGTTGACCACGAGCTGGAACACGACGGTACCCACCGCAGCCGCCGAGAAGGTCGGGTTGACGGCGGTCCTGCTGCTCAGGGTCACGGCAGTGCCCGAGGTCTGGGTCCAGGAATAGGTCAGGAGGTCGCCGTCGGGGTCGGAGGAGCCCGAACCGCTGAGCTGCACGACGCTGCCCTTGTTCACATCCTGATCCGCGCCTGCATTGGCCGTCGGTGCGGTGTTGACCGCGTTGACCGTGACGTTGACCTGGTCCGCAGCGCTGGTGTTGACGCCGTCGGAGCACCGCACCGAGAAGGTGTACAGGCCTGAGGAGGTCGGCGTGAAGGTGATGTCCTGCTGGTTCAGGCTCGGCAGGCTGACGCCGGGGCCGGACACCTTGGTCCAGGAGTAGGTGAGTGTGTCCTCGTTAGGATCGGAACCGGTGGCATGGAGCGTGATCTGGGTGCCGGCACCGATGGTCCGGTCACTGCCGGCGCTGGCTGTCGGCGCCACGTTCTGGATGGTCACGCTCACCGAGTCCGTCGATGTCGCATACCCGTCGGAGCAGCTCAGCCTGAAGCCGTACGTACCTGCATTTATGCCGACAAAGCTCGCCGTCTTCTGGTTGGCCGCCTCGAGGGTCACGGTGACGGGCCCGGAGAGCTGGGTCCATGCATAGGTCAGGGGGTCGTTGTTCGGGTCGTACGACGCGGAACCGTCGAGGATCACCCGCTGGGGGACCACATTCTGGTCGGAGCCCGCACGGGCCACCGGCGCATTGTCTCCGGACGTGGTAGGATCCGACCCGCCGAGGTATTCATTGAGGTTGGAGACCCCGTCGTTGTCGATGTCACCCGAGGAGTCGTTCACGCCGGGGTTCAGGCCGTACTGGGCCTCCCACGCATCGGGCATGCCGTCGCCGTCCGTGTCGAGCAGCAGCTCGATGGTGTCCGTGGCGGAGGTGCTCATCCAGTTGCCCGCGGAGTCCTTGAAACGGACATAGACGGTCTTGATGCCGTCGCCGCTCGTCAGGGTCCAGGAGTAGCTCGTCCTATAGGCGACCTCGGATGAGAAGGTTGTCCCGTCGTTGCTCAACCTCATCCCGGTGACCGAGCCGGCCGCATCGCTGGCATTGAGCGACAGCGTGACCGTCCTGGATGTGGTCCGGGCGGCCCCTGCATTGATGGAGACGCTCCCCGTGGGCGGCGTGGTGTCGGGCACAGGGATGTAGGTGCTCTGCTCAGCGGACAGGTCGGACTCGTTCCCTTCCGCATCGTAGGCGGAAACCGCCACGAAGTAGGTAGAACCGTTCTGCGCACTGCCGATGGTGTACGACGTCGCATTACCGACATCGACGGTCTGACCATAGGTGTTCGACTGGGTGCCGTAATACAGTCTGTAACCGGCGAGGTCCTCCTCGGTGTTGGCGTTCCAGCTCACCTGCAGCGATGCCGCGAACCCCTCGAGCGGGAAAAAGACAATGATTGCCAGGATCAGAAAGAGGATGCTTCGAAAGCGTCTCATGGGGGTACCTCCCGTCTTTCCAGTGCTTGCGTCAAAGAAGGCAATATAGGGACCAAATATGTTAAGATCATTAATTCAGTAGGTTAGAAAGTTAAGTACAGATATTTGACGTACAGAATCGTACGCGAGGTTACCCAAACGTAATTATGAAGAGGGATTGACGCCCCCCGAATCGTCACGACCGCTGCCGGGCAACAGGCAGTCCTCCACCCGGGGATGTTCCCCTCCCGGCACAAAAACTCGTTGAAACTTGACATGTTTTCCCCCGACGTGTACACTGGGACGATAGTCATGAAGATGCCCTGATATTTTCCCCGGCCACACGCAATTCAGACCATGCACGGTACACGGGGCGACTGAATTGTCGACTGACATGAAAGGCAAAAACCGGTAAGGAGGCATACCCATGGCCGATCCCTTCGCCGTGAAAGACTGTGCCCTCATCGCAGTGGCTACGGGAGAACACGCTCAGACCCTGCGGGAACTCAGGGACAAACTGAAGACCGTGCCCACGAGCTGTATCTACTATCATTTCTGGGGCGGCCTGCTCAGGCCACGATTCGACGACCCCCAGTACCAGAACGATTTTGCCATCTGGTCGTGGCGGAGTCTCCATGACAAGACAATCGCCGAGAGGCTTGCGCTCATAGACCCGACCGACTTCGCCGACCTCGAGGAACTGCGCAGGGAACTCGTCGAGGTCATCGAAGAGCGCCTCGAGGAAAGCGAGCTGCTGTCCTGGGTCATCCCGTCCCACCGCTTCCACTTCGTCAGGTCCCAGATCGTGGTCTTCGACACCGGCAGGAGGTTCTCCACCGTCGATGACCTGGGTGCACATATCCCGCACATGTCACCCGGGACCATCTTCTACCATCTCATCGATGCACGCAGGAGGACCCCCCGGGGGAGGAACGATTTCACCGAGTGGCTCCTGGGATCGGGCGAGGAGCACCAGGTTCTCGCCGAGCGTATTGCCGGGATCGACCCCTACTTCACCACGCTGAGCGAGCTCAGGGATGAACTGCACCGGGTCTTCACCTCGTACATGCGGGAAAGGCGGGCCTGATCATGGGTCTCCTCGAACAGTACGCGCAGATCGTCGGCGAGGACGTCATCAACCACCTCAGGCAGCTCGGGGCTCACCTGGAGGGCATGAAGGTGGTGCACGTCAATTCCACCAGAGAGGGCGGCGGGGTCGCCGAGATCCTGCACCGGCTCATTCCGCTCAAGCAGGAGCTGGGCATCGACGCCCGGTGGGAGGTCATCACCGGGTCGGACCTGTTCTTCCAGTGCACCAAGCTCATGCACAACGGTCTCCAGGGCGCCAGCGTGGATCTCAACGAGGACCACCTGAAGGAGTACGAGCGGGTCAACGAGGCGAATGCCGAAACCCTCGGGAAGACCCTCGAGGAGGCGGACATCGTCTTCGTTCACGACCCGCAGCCCGCAGCGCTCCTGCACTTCGTCCCCGCCCGGCGGGGGAGATGGATCTGGCGCTGCCACATCGATGCGGGCCGTCCCTTCCGGCCTGTCTGGAAATTCCTGCGGAACTATGTCGGGACCTACCATGCGAGCATCTGGTCCCTTTCCGAGTTCGCCCAGCCGTTGCCGCATCCCCTCTACCTCGTGGCCCCGAGCATCGATCCGTTGAGCGAGAAGAACATCGACCTGGAAGGGGACGAGCTCACGGCCATGTATCACAGGTGGGGCCTGGACCCCGGTCGGCCCATCATAACCCAGGTGTCGCGCTTCGACCGCTTCAAGGACCCCCTCGGGGTCATCAGGGCATACCGGCTGGTCAGGGAGTTCTCCCCTGTCCAGCTCGTCCTCGCGGGCGGAGGGGCCGCCGACGACCCCGAGGGCGAGGAGGTTATACGCCGGGTCAGGCAGAGCGCAGGCGAGGACAGCGACATCCACGTGCTCCTGCTCCCCAGCGATGATCACCGGACCATCAACGCGCTGCAGAGGATATCCGACATCGTCATCCAGAAGTCCACCCGGGAAGGGTTCGGCCTCACCGTGACCGAGGCGATGTGGAAGGGTAAGCCGGTCATCGGGGGGGACACGGGTGGCATCAGACTCCAGGTGGTGAACCACCATACCGGATTCCTCGTCACCTCGCCCGAGGGCGCCGCCCTGCGCATCAGGTACCTGCTCAAGCACCGCGACATCCTCGAGGAGATGGGCAGGAAGGCCCATGAATTCGTCCTGGAGAATTTCCTCATCACGCGGCATCTGCGCGAATACCTGACCCTGATGCACGCCGTCATGTTCGAGACGCAAGAGAGGATCGAGACGGGATGAACCAGGAGCCAGTCACACCCATCCCCGTCGACGGCATTCCGGGATTCTGGGGTGACCTCAGGTCAGCCAGGGCGAGCCTCCTTGCCCTGGACTACGACGGCACCCTCGCACCATTTTCCACCGTGCGCATGGAGGCCCGTCCCATCGAGGGGGTCCCGGAGCTCATCGGGCGGATCAGGGACAGGACGCACGGATCCGTCGTGGTGATCTCCGGCAGGCCCATGGCAGAGCTCGAGCAGCTCCTCGACGTACACGGCATCATGAAGATAGGCAGTCACGGGTACGAGTTCAGGTATCCCGACGGGACCCTCGAGGTCCGGGAGCCGACCCCGATACAGCAGGAGGGGATCTCACGGGCCCGGGATGCAGTCGTCCGCAAGGCTCTGGATCCGGTGGTCGAGACAAAGGTGGCAGGCCTCGCCCTGCATACCCGCGGGATTCCCCGCGAACAGGCCCAATCCCTGGAGCGGCAGGTCATGGGCACCTGGATGCCCCTTGCCCGAACGTATGACCTGGCGGTGAGGAGGTTCAACGGCGGCATCGAGCTCAGGTGCACGGGCACGGACAAGGGGAGCGCCCTGCTCGAGGTGCTTTTCCGCAGGCCTGAGAACGCGTTCTGCGTCTACGTCGGGGACGACGAGACCGATGAGGACGCATTCAGGGTTCTCAGGGGCAGGGGTATCGGCATCAGGGTCGGGGGCCCCGACACGCAGACCCAAGCTGCAGGGTTCCTTGCCGACACGCAGGCCGTGAAGCGCTTTCTGAAAGGGTGGGCCGACCTGGCCCCTGCGGGGGCATGAGGAGGGACCGGATGGAAAGGAGAAGACTGGCGGTTGTCTCGAACCGCCTCCCCATCGTCCTGAAAAAGGAGAAGCGGGGAAGATGGCAGATAGAGTCGGGATCGGGCGGTCTCGTGACCGCCCTGGGCCCTGTCCTCAAGCATCGCGACGGGTTATGGATCGGCTGGATCGGCACGAATGCCGAGGAAACCCCGGCGGGTCCCCTCCTCGGAGACCTCCTCTCGCTGGGGACCCGGGAGACGGGCTATTCGCTGAAACCGGTCAATCTCACACGGGAAGAGGTGAGAAAGTACTACTTCGGCTTCTCCAACGAGATCCTCTGGCCCCTGTTCCACGACCTCTTCTCGCACTGCGTCTTCGACCCCACCTACTGGACGTTCTACGAGCAGGTGAACAGAAAGTTCGCGGGCGCCGTCGTCCAGAACACGGACCAGAGCGATTACGTGTGGGTCCAGGACTACCACCTGATCCTGGTAAGCAGGGAACTCAAGCGCCTCGGGGCCAGGCGCGACGCCGGCTTCTTCCTCCATATCCCCTTCCCTCCGCTCGACATCTTCCTCAAGCTGCCCTGGCGCTTCGAGATCCTCGAGGCACTCCTGGAGTACGACCTCATAGGGTTCCAGACCGTCAGGGACCTGAGGAATTTCATCGGGTGCGTGCGGGCGCTCTTAAGCTGCAAGGTCACGGGCTCGAAGTACTTGAACAGGATTCTCCTGCACGACCGGGAGGTGCTCGTGGGGGCCTTCCCCATCAGCATCGACTACGACGAATTCGAAAGCCTCGCCAGAACAAGCGGGGTGGCGGACACCGCGTGGATCATCCATGCGAACCTGCCGAGAAGGCAGCTGATCCTCGGCGTGGACCGCCTCGACTACACGAAGGGAATCCCCGAACGGCTCCTCGCGTTCGGGCATGCACTGGCACGCTACCCCGACATGCGCAGGAAGGTGAACCTGGTCCAGGTGGTGGTCCCCAGCCGCGGGGGCGTGGAGGAGTACGGCAAGCTCAAGCAGGAGATCGAGCGCCTCGTGGGCGAGATCAACGGGAGGTACACCGATGTCGGCTGGACACCGATCCATTACATATACCGGTCCCTGCCGCGACCGGAACTCGTCGCTTACTACAAGACCTGCGAGATAGCCCTCATAACACCGCTGAAGGACGGCATGAACCTCATCGCCAAGGAATACTGCGCCAGCAACATCGAGGAGAAGGGGGTCCTGATCCTGAGCGAATTCGCCGGCGCCGCTTCCCAGCTGCACCAGAACGCCCTCCTGGTCAATCCCTACGACCGGCAGCGTACCGCCGACGCGATCCACACCGCCTTCCTCATGACCCACGACGAACGGCAGGCCCGGATGCGGAGGCTCAGGAGATCCATCCGGAAGAATGACATCGTCAACTGGGTCAATTCCTTTCTCCAGGCGGGCATCGCCCAGGACCTGCGGGACTTTCCCCGGGCCGAATTTTTCGTCCCCTCTCCGAATGGCGATCCGGAGCCCGTGGACCATCTCCCCGGCTGACCTTTCCCCCTGGAACGGGCCATGGGCACGAGAACCGCAAAGATCCCCTTGAAAACCTCACCCCGGGGGCATATGAGTCGGTGTATATGAAACGGTTCATCATCGCACTTCTCGTGCTTCTTGCCATCCCTGAAGGGGCGGCCTGGGCCATGACGTACGAGGACGAACGGACGGTTGCCAGGGATTTCATCAACCTGCTCGAGGCGAACAGCCTCATCGTCCACGATGCCGAGATCACGTGGCCCATCCAGATGATCGCGGAGAAGCTGGCCGATCATGTCAGGGAACCGATATACCACTTCACGGTGCACGTGGTCAGGGACCGTTCCATCAACGCCTTCACGATCCCGGACGGTCACATCTTCGTGAACCTCGGCCTGCTCCTCTTCGCCCAGGACCTCGACGAGGTCGCAGCGGTCATCGGCCACGAGATGGGACACGGGCAGCTGCGGCACATCCCCGAAAACTACGACACGCAGTTCAGGCTCAATACCGCCACCATCCTGGGCGTGCTGGCAGGGACCCTGCTGTCCTCCAAGAATCCCGAGGCGGGGGCGGCCATGATCTTCTCCTCCCTGGGCGGAACGGAGAACATCCGTCTGGCCTTCTCGAGGCAGCACGAATTCAGCGCCGACGAGTTCGGGAGAAGTCTGCTCAAGACCTCGAGCATCGATCCCTCGGCCATGCCGCGCTTCCTCGTCAGGCTCAACGCCTTTTCGGGCGCCTCCGGGATCCCCGAATACCTCCTCACCCACCCCTTCACCCAGAACAGGATAGCGAATCTGGGTGAAGACCCGGGGAAACCCGCTCCGGATGCAGCCTATTGGACCCTGTCCGCATGCATCGCCGGGCTGGTCCTTCCCGGCGGTGAGGCGGGCATGCGGACCTCCCAGTTGCCCGAACCCTACAGGTCCCTCGGGGAGGCCCTGTCGCACACGAGGAACGGGAACCATGTCCAGGCGCTCGCACAACTGGAGAAGATCGACCTGAGCGTGGCAAAGGCCTACCGGGGCCTCAATCTCCACGCCCTGGGAAGGAATGACCAGGCATTCCCCCTCCTGAAGGAACATGCCAGGTCGGCCCGGACAAGGACGGCCCTGGCCGAGATCCTCCAGGAACGCGGGGAGTTCGACGAGGCCATCAGGGTGCTCGAGCCCTACCAGGGACAGAGCCTGAGGGTTGACTACACGCTGGGGATCCTCTACGAGAAGGCCCGGAAGAAAGCCCTGTCACACTTCTCGTTCGGCAGGTATTTCTACAGGACCGAAAACTACCCCGCGAGCCTCTTCCACATCGAGACGGCCCTCAAGGACAAGGGGGATCTCCCCCGGGAAGTCGTCGAAGAGCTCACTACCATGCAGGACATGATCGGGAAGAAGCAGCAGGGCAGGCAGTAGCGCTTACTGCTGCCGGAATATGGCCCTCACCTTGCTGATGTCGAAGACCTCTCCCTCACCCGAATCGTCGCAGTAGGCCTCCATGAACGGCATGCCGTTCCTGCGGAAGATGAACAGGGGGCTTATCTTCCTGGCCTGCATCTCACCATAACCCTGCCGGGGGTAGAAGATGATGAGGGACCTGCCCTCGTTGAGCGCCTCCTCGAAGAGCATCTCGCGCCTGGGCCCGTATGGCAGCGGCATGACCATGCCGAAGGGGTACGCGCCTTCCTTCTGCGAGACCCGCGCTGCGGTGCGCTGGGGGCCCTTGAGGGGCAGGGCCTTGCCCCAGTCTATGTCGTGATCCGTGTCCCGGATGCCCTCGGCACTCCTGATCATGACGCCCTTCTTCTCCAGGAACGACGTGATCTCCTCCTCGCACCGCTCAGGGATCCTGAATATGCCGGGCAGGATCTCGTCGAGCCCCCTGGGGACGGTGGTCTTCTCGCCGCTGAGCACGAGGAACGTACCCTTGATGATGTGCGCCTCCGAATGCAGTCGCGACCACCCGGAAATGTTCACCCGCACGTTGTCCGGCAGGGTGTGGCGCGAGATCCGCTCCAGAAAACCCATGATCTTCTCTTCGGTCCATCCTTCCTGGAGGGCCCTGAAAACCGACTCCCGGGTGACGTGGTAGATGCTCATCACGTCAGCCTGGACGAGGTCGGCTATCTCGCCCATATTGAGCAGGTCCACCGTATCGAAATCTCCGGGGACCAGGATCTCCATGGTGGGCTGTATGATGGCCTCTTCCGAATAGGTGTGCACGGCGGCATCGGTCCTGCCGGTCTTCAATGCGCGGACGGCCTCGGGAGCGAAGCGCACCCACGCCCCGGTGTCGTCCTGCAGGAGCACCCCGAGACCGCCCCAGAGATCCAGCAGCGACTCGATGGTGGACCTCGCTGCCTCCGTGGTCTCGCTCCTGCTCGCGATCCACAGGGTGAGCGACCGTGCGAGGAACTCCCTCCTGATCCCGCGCTCGCCGATGGTCAGGTACACCTGGTAGTCGAGGCCGGGGAAGGGCCTGCATGACTGACAGAAGCGCCAGAGGCTGTAGCGGGAGTCTCCCTCCATGGCCAGAGCGGCCGTGGCCCGCGGCACCGGCGTCACGATGCCGTTCTTCTCCCTGAGGCATCCGAGCTCCACGAGCTCCCCGTAGATCCTCCTGACATCGAGGACGGCGGAGAGCTTCCCGTCGAGGTATTCCCATCCCTTCTTGAAGGGCTCGAGGCCGGCCTTGCACCGGATCCTGCCCACGAGCAGGGCGTTGATCATGGTGACGTGTCCCCACAGGCCCCGCCTCTTGTGTTCCCTCCACGGAACGGCGTCCACCCCGCAGTAATACCCGGACTTCATGGCATCCATGAGCGACGCGAGGGACGGCAGCAGGATGACCGGGTCCCTTCCGGAAAGCCCCCCCTGGAAGACCAGGCCCTTCTGGCCAAGCTCCTCCAGGTCTGACCTCAATTCGTCCGGTGAGCACCCGTGGGTCCTCCCGAGGATGTCCAGGCCGACACTCTCGCCGAGCTCGTGAAGGTTCAGCAGGAGCTCTCTCTGCCTGTCCGTCAGGTCAGAAAGGACCGTCTCGAGGCGTTCGGTGTCGGAAAGCCCTTCGGCCAGGGCCCGCTGGTCCATGACGTCCCCCAGGATCCGCGTGGAGATGATGGGGATCATATAGGAAGGTATGCTGCTGATGAGGTCATACGTCGAGGTCATCAAGGGACCACTCCTCGATCCGGTACTTGTATCCCTGCTCGGCCAGGAACACCTGCCGCTTGTGGGCGAAGATCTCTTCGGACGTCTCCTTGGTCACCAGCGTGTAGAAGGTCGAGATACGCTCCTTGGGCCTGAGGATCCTGCCGAGGCGCTGGGCCTCCTCCTGGCGGGAGCCGAAGGTCCCTGAAACCTGGATGGCCACCGATGCGTCCGGGAGGTCGATGGCGAAGTTCGCGACCTTGGATACCACGAGGACGGGGATCTCCCCCCTCCTGAATGACTCATAGATGAGGTCCCTGCGGGCGTTGGCGGTGGCGCCCGTGATCATGGGGGCCTTGAGCGATGAAGAGATCTTTCTGAGCTGGCTCAGATACTGCCCGATGACGAGCACCGGCTCGTCTGCGTGCTTCCTCAGGAGATCCCTGAGCACGAGTTCCTTGTTGGCGTTCTCGGACGCGATCCTGAACTGGATCTTGTCGGAGGCATGCACGTATTCAGGGGCCTTCTCGGGCGGCAGGGGTACCCGCACCTCGCAGCAGACCGCCTCGGCGATGAACCCCTTCTGCTCGAGCTCCTTCCAGGGCACGTCATAGCACTTGGGGCCCACGAGCGAGAAGGTGTCCTGCTCGAGGCCGTCCTCGCGTATGAGGGTCGCCGTGAGCCCGAGCCTCCTCTTGGCCTGCAGCTCGGTGGTGGCACGGAAGACCGGGGCGGGAACCACGTGCACCTCGTCATAGACGATGAGCCCCCAGTTGCGCGCCATCATGAGGTTCATGTGTTCGAAGGGCCCGTCCTTGGTCCTGCGGAAGGTGAGCATCTGGTACGTGGTCACGGTGACCGGCCTGATCTCCTTCCTTGATCCGGTGTACTCGCCTATGTCCTCCCTGCGGACGGTAGTCTTGTCCAGGAGCTCCCCCATCCACTGGTGGACCGCAGAGACGTTGGTGCACAGGATGAGGGTGTGGGTTCTGGCCCTTGCCATCACGGCCATGCCGACGATGGTCTTGCCGGCACCGCACGGGAGCACCACGATGCCCTGACCTCCCTGGGGGCTTCCCCCGGCCCAGTAGCTGTCCGCCGCCTCGACCTGGTACGGTCTCAGCGAGAAGGCCTGTTCCGACGCCGTTTGCCCGCGCAGATCCACGTCGAGGTCGTCTCCCCTGTCGTAGCCCACCAGGTCGTGCACGGGGTACCCCATCTTGATGAGGTTGTGCTTGAATCTTCCCCGGATACCCGACGGGATCAGGAAGCCCCCGGGCGGGACGTGGTCGACGATGACCTGCGCGATCTCCCTCTTGGCCATGAGCTGGTTCAACAGACCGTCCGACCGGACCTCGACACGCAGCGTATCCGTGTCCTGACGGTACAGACGGACCGCGTCCCAGCGATCGAAGGCCTCGGCGATGCGGCTCACCACCGTGTGCGGGATGTCATAGCGCGCGTACCGCGTGAGTCCTTCGAGGACTTCCTCGTGGCTGATGCCCATGGCAGCGGCATTCCACAGGGAGAGCGGGGTAATCCGGTAGGTGTGGACGTACTCGGGCGATTTGATGAGCTCGGCAAAGGGCAGGATGGCGTCCCTCGCCTCCTCATACACCCCCGAAAGCACCTCCAGCAGGATGCTCCCGTCACTCTGTATGATCAGCGGTTTATCCGGTGTATACATGGAATTACATACGATCACACAGAGCACCTCAAAAGGCAAGGGAGATTTCGGCCCGTCTCCCCCAATGGGGTCGTCTTTCAGGGAGCGAGGACCCTGTGGGCAACGCGGCCCTCCACGACCATGCAATCTTCGTTTCCGCGATGACATGCCCGGCGGGATCCCTCTGAAACGCGGCATTTTCCTGTTGCCTCCCCCTGAGAAAAAGCAGACAATACAAGTCCATGTGAGTTGCCGCACGACAATCGGGAGAGGGCATGACGTTCCAGGAAGAGAACCCTAGCGGGATCAGCAAGGCCGACATCATCGTGGGCATACCCTCATACAACGAGGCGGGGGGCATCGCGCATACCACGGAGCAGGCGGCGCTCGGGCTCAAGGAGAACTTCTCCCAGATGGCAAGCGTCATCATCAACTGCGACAACACGAGCACGGACGGTACGGGCCAGGCCTTCATGAACGCCGAGTCCCACGGCATTCCCAAGATCTCCATCGCAACGCCCAGGGGCATCCGGGGCAAGGGAAACAACCTGAAGAACCTCTTCAGGAAGGTCCTGGACATGGATGCAAAGGCCGCCATCGTCGTCGAGGCGAACCTCAGGAGCATCTCTCCCGTCTGGATCAGGAACCTCGGCGAACCGCTCTTCAAGGACTTCGCCTTCGTCTCACCCCTGTACGTCAGGCACAAGTACGACGGCACCATAACGAACAACATAGCCTACCCGCTCTCCCGGTGTCTCTACGGCAGAAGGGTGAGGCAGCCCATCGGGGGTGACTGCGGGCTTTCCTCCCAGATGGCAGGGATCTTTCTCAAGAGCCCCCTGTGGGACGAGGATGTGAGCCAGTTCGGCATCGACATCTGGATGAGCACCCTCGCGGTGAACGAGGGGCTGCCCGTCTGCCAGGCATTCCTGGGCAAGCCGAAGATAAGCACCACCAAGCCCAAAGACCCCGCCCTGGACATGGGGCCCATGTTCCGTCACATGGTCGTCACCCTGTTCAACCTCATGAACGCCTTCACGAACAAGTGGACCACCACCAAGTGGAGCAAGCCCACCGCCATCTTCGGGGTCGGCATCAGCGACGTGGAGGCGCCGCCGGCCCTCAAGGTGAGCAAGGACAGGCTCTACATGAAATTCAGGGAGGGATTCAACACCCACTGGGACGTCTACCGCACGCTGTTCTCGAGCGAGAACCTGCAGAAGATCAGGGAGATCGCATCGCTGGACCTCGACCATTTCGAGATGCCCGTCCCCGTATGGGCCCGCATCCTCTTCGACTGCGCCATCGGATACCGCAGGAAGATCCTTGACCGGTCAAGGCTTCTGGAGGTTCTCATACCGCTGCATTACGGCATGACCCTGTCTTTCGTGAACAAGACCGAAGGCATGTCCCACCACCAGGCCGAGGAATTCCTCGAAGACTTGTGTCTCGTGTTCGAGCAGAGCAAGCCGTACCTCATCTACCGGTGGGACCAATAGGAAAGGAGAAGGCCATGTCCAAGATTCTGGTCGTCGATGACGAGAAGCACATCAGGCTGCTCTATGCGGAAGAGCTGGAAGAAGAAGGCTATGACGTGGCAACCGCATCGGACGGCATCGGAATCCTGGAGCGCATCGAGGAGGAAGAGCCCGACGTGGTGATCCTCGACATCAAGATGGTCTCCTCCAACGGCCTGGATGTCCTCCAGGAGATCAGGAACAAGTACTACAACCTCCCCGTCATCCTCTGCAGCGCCTACGGCAGCTACAAGGTCGACATCAAATCCATCGCGGCGGATGCCTATGTCGTGAAATCCTCCGACCTCACCGAGCTCAAGAAAAAGATCGCCCAGGTCCTGGAAACCACGGTACCTGCCTGATGCCCGCGTGCGCACCGTCGCAGACCTCCACACCCATTCCTGCGTATCCGACGGGAACCTGAGCCCGGCCGAGCTCGTGGACCTGGCCGCATCGCGCGGGCTTCGTGCCCTGGCACTGACCGACCACGATACCCTTGCGGGCATTCCGCCCGCCCTGCGCTCCGCAGGAGCACGAGGTATCCGGCTGATCCCGGGCATCGAGATCAGCGCCGAGTTCGAGCCCGGCATGCTCCACCTGCTCGGCTACTTCCCCTCGCACCCCCCCGGCATGGAGGCCGCCCTGGAGCATGTGCAGCGGGCACGGAACGAACGCATCCCGCGGATCATCAGCCGCCTGAACGGCCTCGGGGTGAGGCTCGACGTTTCCGATGTCGCGCCCGGGGTACGCCAGACACAGGTCGGCAGGCCCCACGTCGCCAGGGCCCTCGTGGAAAAGGGCTACGTGCACAGCTTCGACGAGGCCTTCGATCGGTATCTCGGCAGGGGCAGGCAGGCCTATGTCCCGAAGGAGAAGCTGTCCTGGATGTCAGCCATCGGCCTCATCCGGCGGCATGGGGGTCTGCCTGTGCTGGCCCACCCGTGCACCCTCGATCTCGACGAGAGTGACCTCGGGTCATTCGTGGAACGGCTCTCGTCGGAGGGCCTCGCGGGCATGGAGGTCCACTACCCGGACCACACCCCGGAGCAGGTCTCCCTCTATACGGGCATCGCGTCGGCCCTGCATCTCGTCGTGACGGGCGGCAGCGACTACCATGGCCCCGAGAGGAACGGCTGCTCGCCCGGTGATTACGGCATGGACCGGAACCAGTTCGACCTCTTCTGCAAACACCTCACCGCGTGAAGGGCCGACATGCCGCCGTGCACGAAAAACCGCTGAGAGCCTTGTTTTGCCCTTGACAGAGCAGCCGGTCTTGACTAACCATGAGACGTGCAGCAAGGGGTACTCCTAAGCAGTGCGGGTACCCCTCAAGATAGACATCGGGAGCAGAGCGGGAGCGTAGACCATGTTTTCCAAGAATGTCCTGGACCAGATCGGAAACACGCCCATCGTATGTCTGAAAGGCGTGCTCGACGCCAACATCTTCGCCAAGGCGGAACACCTCAACCCGGGCGGCAGCATCAAGGACCGTGTGGCGCTCTTCATGCTGGAGGAGGCGAAGAAGGCCGGCCAGCTCAAGGACGGCGACATCATAGCAGAACCGACCTCCGGAAACACCGGCATCGGCATGGCCCTGGTGGGAGGCGTCATGGGTCACAAGGTGATCTGCGTGATGCCCGAGAACATGAGCGAAGAACGCAAGAAGATCATCAAGGCGCTGGGTGCGGAGCTCATCCTCACGCCTGCCGAAGAGAGCCTGGAAGGGAGCATCACGGTCGCCAAGGAACTGCAGCGCTCCCGGAAGAACGTTTACATCCCACAGCAGTTCGAGAATGCCAACAACCCCCTGGCCCACTATCTCACCACCGGCCCGGAAATCTGGACACAGCTGCGGCATCACGTGGACATCTTCGTATCGGGCCTGGGCAGCGGCGGCACCCTCCAGGGCGTGGGAAAATTCCTCAAGGAACGCAACAGGGACACCGTCATGGTCGCCGTGGAACCGAAGAACGTGTCCGCCCTGCTGGGGCACGAACCCGGCCTCCATCGTATCGAGGGCATAGGCGACGGCTTCATACCCCCGGTACTCGACACCGCGCTCATCGACGAGATCGTGGAGGTGACCGACGACGACGCCGTGCAGACGAGCCGGCTGCTCGCCCGCAAGGCGGGACTGCTCGTGGGGACCTCGGCCGGCGCCAACGTGTGGGCATGCATCCGGATGGCCGAGAAGTACGGCCACGAAAAGATCATCGCCACGGTCCTGCCGGACCGTGCGGAACGGTATTTCTCGACAAGTCTTATCTAGAGACTGAAAAGCATTACAGAAAAGAGGTAATTTATTTCCCACTACCTCGCTTTGTCTTATCGCCATTTCTATTTCTAACTAAATTATCAATTGGTTATAAAATGATATACTTTGGCACTACCGTTGCTTACTATACCATGCAGTCCCAAAGGACATGCAATGATTTCCCGGCCTCAATTCTCCTCCTCTATTTAAGGGATTTCCCATCGGGGGAAATCCCTGCGCTTCCATGATGATCTGCCCGCCCCGAAGTGAACTCAATCCAGACCGGCGTCAAAGTGGGTCTATACAACCTCACGTTTCTTGGTTATGATCATGCCATGCTCAGGCAAGCCCCTGTCGAGACGGTGATGGAAGATTACCCGGTCAAGATCAGCGTCATCATCCCCATGTACAACGAAGAGGGAAATGCCCCTGACACCATCGCCCGGGTAGAGAAACTCCTGCAGGGAACAGGCGAGCCCTTTGAGATCATACCGGTCAACGACGGAAGCACGGACCACACCCTGGACATCCTCGATGAGATCTCATCACGCGATCCTCATGTACGAGTCGTTTCATACTGGAAGAACGGAGGTAGGGGCAAGGCCATAAGGTACGGATTCAAAGCAGCCCGGGGCAGGTACATCGTCACCATCGACGCCGACCTCTCCTATGATCCGGAGTACATCATCCAGATGGCACATGTACTCGATGAAGAGAGTGACATTGACGTTGTGCTCGTCAGCCCGTACATGGAAGGCGGCAGGACCGAGGGGGTTCCGCGGAATCGGCTTCTTGTCTCCTGGATGGGCAACAAGGTGCTGCAGCTGGCCATGCCTGAAAAGATCCACACGCTGACCTGCATCGTGCGGTGTTACCGCAGCGAGGTCATCGGCAGCCTGGACCTTGAATCCGACGGCAAGGAGATACACCTGGAGATCCTCTCGAAAATCCTTGCCATGGGATTTCATGTGCGCGAGATACCCGCCGTGCTCACCTCACGAAAAAAGGGGGCATCGAAGTTCGCATTCAAATCCACCGCAGTTTCGCACCTCCTCTTCACCATCTTCGAGAGGCCCACGCTCCTGTTCGGTTTCCTGGGAGTCCTGGCCGTCATCATCGGCACGGGTCTGGGTGGATATATCGTCTACCTGTACTCTGCCGGCATCCTTAACCCGAACCGACCTCTCATTACCCTGATGATCCTCTTCATCCTGGGCGGCATCCAGATCCTGTCCTTCGGTTTTCTCGCCACCCAGGTCCACTTCCTGCGCAAGGAGGTCCTCCTCAACCGCAGGGCCCTGGCGCACCTCAGGCGCCTCGCGCTGCCAGACCCCGACAGGGCGGGTGCTTCCCGGTCCGGACCGGAACAGTGAGGTGCACCGGGGTCGGGATACCCATGGCCGCCGTTTCTCCCGGAGGCCACCTGGCGTCTTGACAAGACCCAAGGAACATGGTTGTATCCTTATTTGTAAGTGATTCATACTGTAATACATTAGATGTTCGGGGCCCCTGCATCGAAACCCAGTTCAAGCCGTGGTCTTTCGCGACGTCTCGTGTGCGGGCCCCCGATCTGTACAGCAAGGATTCTACAATTCATACGAGGAGGGTTCCATGGCCAGTCTGATTCTGGATGAACGCGATCAGAAATTCACCCTGTACGAGATGCTCGAGCTGGAGAAGCTCTGCGAACTGGAGCGATACGCGGATTTCTCCAAGGACATGTTCGACATGATCCTCTCCGAGGCACAGAAGTTCGCCACCGAGGAGATCTTCCCCACCCTGGCGGAATCTGACAAGGAGGGATGCAGGCTCGAGAACGGACAGGTGCGCGTGCCGAAGTGTTTCCACAAAGCCTTCAAGCTCTTCTGTGAGGCAGGGTGGAACTGCATGTCCTTGCCCCAGCACGTCGGTGGACAGGGGCTGCCCTTCATCATGAGGATCGCCGCCCACGAATGGTTCATCCACAACTTCGCCTTCGTGTCATACCCGGGTCTCGCCGAAGGCGCGGGCCACCTCATCGAGGTGTACGGATCCGAGGAGCACAAGAAGAAGTACCTCCCCAAGATGATCTCGGGCGAGTGGGGCGGCAGCATGTGCCTCACCGAGCCGGGTGCGGGCAGCGATGTGGGCAACCTCAGCACCAGGGCCGTGCGCCAGCCCGACGGCACCTTCAGGATCCAGGGCACCAAGATCTTCATCACGGGCGGCGACCAGGACCTCACCGAGAACATCATCCACCCGGTGCTCGCCCGCATCGAGGGTGACCCCGCAGGGACCAAGGGCATCTCCATCTTCATCGTCCCCAAGTACCTCGTCAACGCCGACGGCTCGCTGGGCAAGCGCAACGACTTCGAGATCGCCAAGATCGAGGAGAAGATGGGCATCCACGGAAGCGCCACCTGCCTCATCAACTTCGGCGACAACAATGACTGCTATGCGGAGCTCCTGGGCAACGAGCGCGAGGGCATGAAGGTCATGTTCCAGATGATGAACGAGGCCAGGATCGCCACCGGCCTGCAGGGCCTCGGCAGCGCCAGCATCGCCTACCTCCACGCTCTGCAGTACACCAGAGAGCGGCTCCAGGGATCGTCCCTCATGGAGTTCAAGAACCCCGAGGCACCCCGCGTGCCCGTCATCCAGCACCCGGATGTCCGGCGCATGCTCCTGTGGATGAAGTCCAACGTGGACGGCATGCGGGCCCTGATGTACTACGCCACCATCTGCGGTGACAAGGCCATGAGCGTCAAGGACCCGGTGGAGGCGGAAAAGTGGCTGGGCATCGTGGAGATCCTCACCCCCATCGTGAAGGCCTACTGCACTGACATCGGGTTCCGCGTCACCGAGACGGCCATGCAGTGCTACGGCGGGTACGGCTACTGCAGCGAGTACCCCGTCGAGCAGTTCCTGCGCGACGAGAAGATCGCGTCCATCTACGAGGGCACCAACGGCATCCAGGCCCTTGACCTGGTGGGCAGGAAGATGGGCATGAAGAAGGGAACCTACTTCATGACCCTGCTCGGCGAGATGGGGGCCACCGTGGCCAGGTACCAGGGCGTCGAGGCCGTGAAGGACCTCGCCGCCGACGTCAGCGCCGGCGTGAATGCCCTGGCCGACATGGGCATGTTCTTCGCCTCCTGCGGCAAGCAGGGCAAGTTCCTCGTGCCCGTGGGCAACGCCTACCCGTTCCTCATGATGATGGGCAAGATCGTCTGCGCCTGGCTCCTCTTCTGGCAGGCCGGCATTGCCCAGGAAAAGCTCGGAGCCCTCTGCAAGGCCAAGGGCGTGAACGCGGCCGATCCCTTCGCGCTGGCCCCGTTCCTGAAGGAGAACAAGGACGCCGCCTTCTACGACGGCAAGGTGAAGTCGGCAAAATATTTTATCAAGAACGTGCTTCCCGAGGTGGATGCCGTGGTAAAGGCCATCAAGAGCGAAGACCTCTCCATGATGGAGATCGCCGACGAAGGCTTCTGATCCCGCTATCGTCGAATCCATGCCCGGGTGCGGCCGAGGGGTTTTTCCTGCCCCCGGCCGCGCTGTTTTTTCTGGAATTCTCCTCATGGTTGTCCTATGAAATTGAACCATGCTCGGCAAGCGCATCATCGTCTGCCTCGACGTGAAAGACGGCAGGACCACCAAGGGCATCAGGTTCCTCGACAACATCGACATCGGCGACCCGGTGGAGATGGCGCGGGAGTACTACGAGCAGGGCGTGGACGAGCTCGTGTTCTACGATATCACCGCCTCGTCGGACAGGAGGGACATCATGATCGACGTGGTCCGGGGTGTCGCCGAGAACATCTTCATCCCCTTCTCCGTTGGTGGCGGCATCAGGACCCTGGACGACATGTACCGCGTGCTGGACGCGGGTGCCGAGAAGATCAGCGTCAACAGTGCTGCCGTGCTCAATCCCCGGATCATCTCGGAAGGGGCGAGACACTTCGGCAACCAGTGCATCGTGCTCGGCATGGATGCCAGAAGGGTTGCGCCGAGTAAGCAGATCCCCTGCGGCTACGAGGTGGTGATCAACGGCGGCAGGACCCCCATGGGCATGGACGCACTGGCGTGGGCACACGAGGCCGAGGACCTCGGCGCCGGGGAGATCTGCCTGAACTCCATCGACGCGGACGGCACCACGGAAGGCTACGAGCTCACCGTCACCTCCCTCATTTCACGGAACGTCACCATACCGGTCATCGCCTCCGGGGGCGCCGGCAGGCCGGAGCACATCCGCGACGTGTTCCTCGAGGCCGATGCGGATGCGGCGCTCATCGCCTCCATGGTCCACTACCGGGAGTACACCATCGCGGGCATCAAGGCTTTCCTGAAGGCCAGCGGGATACCGATGCGGGAGACGTCCTGAGCGGGCTTTCCATGTCCCGTAAAAATCGGCCTTGGA
>ENA-UOWO01000243-UOWO01000243.1-activated-sludge-metagenome-genome-assembly--contig:-NODE-243-length-80607-cov-113.888532_pt1 | contig 80607 bp, 83 predicted proteins | sample MGYA00238148_ERZ761564 | MGnify/ENA primary metagenome ERZ761564 (study PRJEB28885, sample SAMN05720194) | activated sludge metagenome | isolation source: Anaerobic digester | place: USA...
CCTACGAGCAGGAAAACCGATGAAAAAACATGTCATGCAATATGCACGCTTTAATCTAATCTGCTTATTTTTATTGAGTACGACACTTGCTGCCTGCGGGTTTCAACTGCGCGGCGTGGCAAATTTGTCTTTTAAATCAGTGTTTGTGCAGGGCAGCACTTTAAGCATTTCTCGAGAGCTTAACCAGTCTTTCAAAACCAATGGCATTCAGGTAGTGAACAGTATTGAAGATGCAGAGTTGCTGATTGAAATGCTCAACGAAACCAATGAAAAGCGCATTTTGTCACTCAGTGGTGGCGGTGTGGTACGTGAATACGAACTCAATTATCGCGTCAGTTTCAGAACGCGTGACCCCGCAAGTGAAACCTGGAGCGCCCCGCAAACCGTGCAAGCACGCCGAGACTTTTCATATAATGACAACGCCCTTCTCGGCAAGTTGGATGAAGAAAACAAACTCAATACTGACATGCGTAGTGACGCCGTGCGTGAAATTATGCGCCGATTATCAGCCATTAAAGTCACCGCTAAATAAGCCATGCAGCTAGCGCCTGCGCAACTTGAAAAACACTTAAGCCTTGGGCTAAAAAGTTTATATGTCTTGGTAGGTGATGAGCCGCTTGCACAACGCGAATGCCTAGATGCGATTCGCGCCGCAGCCCGCGCGCAAGGTTTTGATGAGCGAAATAGCTTAACCGTTGAACGCAATTTTAATTGGCAACAAATTGAAGCTTATGGCCAATCTATTTCACTATTTGCCAACTTACGCTTACTCGAAATCAACATTCCCAATGGCAAGCCAGGCATCGACGGTGGTAAAGCACTGCAAGCCTTAGTGAGCAAACCTATACCTGACACCACTGTGGTGATTATTTTGCCAAAACTCGAGCGCGAAGCCAAAAACAGCGCATGGTTTAGTGCGCTTGAGCAACACGCGGTATTGATTGCTAACGACGAAGTCAGCGCAGCCAATTTACCTAAATGGATTGCAAACAGGCTTGCCCAACAAGGCCAACAAGCCAGCCCACAAACATTAGATTTTTTAGCTAACCAAGTAGAAGGCAACTTGCTTGCGGCTAATCAAGAAGTGCAAAAACTCGGCCTGCTCTACCCACAAGGTGAACTGACGGACGAAGCCGTGCGTGAAGCCGTGCTAAATGTATCACGCTTTGACGCTTTTCAACTCGGTGAAGCCGTGCTATTGGGCGATGCCGCCCGCACCGCCCGCATTTTACAAGGCTTGCAAGATGAAGGCGAAAACCCAGTCGCCGTGATGAGCCCGCTCATGTGGGTGCTGAGACCACTTGTGCGCGTAAAACAAGCCGAAATGCGTGGCGAGAACCTACAAACCGCCATGACCAACGCCCGCATTTTTGGCGACAAACAAGCCCTCACCAAACGCGCATTGGCAAGATTAAGCCTGCGTCAGCTTGAAGCCGCCTTACAAAAACTGGCCGATATTGATAAAACCGCTAAAGGCGTAATGCTAGGCGATGCCTGGCTAGAAATTTCGCGCCTTTGCTTTGGGTTGGCGAAGGTGCGGGGGCGTTAGCTTTAAGGTGTATTACTTTTTGCATACACCTGTTACATGGGATTTTTATTTATAGTAATACGCAAAAACAATATTTTGGTTAAGGAGGTTGGAATGCTCTTAGGTCTATTGATAGCTGCACTCATTGTTATTGCAATATTAATTTTAAACAATAAAACCAAGTTAGAAGCTCAGAAAAACAGCTACTTGACGATGTAAGCGAATATCTTCATAAAAACTATGACCATAGACTGGATAACTTTATCAGCGTTTTCAAAGATATGCTGCTAACTCTCGAGGAAGAAGAAAATATCCACTTTTATGATGTCGGAGTAGTTGAACATGAAATATTTATCAAAAATCTTACTTAATTTGGAAATGAACTTAAAGTAGAAATTTATGAAGCCCTGAAATTGCAGCATGCGTTAGCTAGTGATTTTGGAATTTTGCAAAGATTCATTTTGTTAGTAGATGGCTATATATCCTTATTAATTAGCGGCACTAGTAACATTGCAATTGGATTATTAACAAGTAAGCTTTTAGAAATCAATACGAAAAACACTGAAGCCAACTAAATAACATTATCAAAGACTTAGCTCGTAGGGCGAAAAAGTGAAACGCCTTCCGCCGAATGTAATACCCTTACGGCGGATAACACTGCGCTCATCCGCCCTACAAAACCCATTTTTCATCACTAAATTCACACCAAATCATTTCACCTCCTCTGCAAGCAAGTATCCATGAGGCTTCCAGAGGCATAAAAATCTCTCGAGGGATTTTTTGTGTTATTTTTACGATTTAATTGCTCAAATTCGGCCTCCAAATTTACTGTTAAAAATCCCTCAAAAAAGTATAATCACAGCATGAACATTCAAACCTACATGCAAAACATTGGCATTGAAGCCCGCAAGGCTTCACGCGCGATGGCGAGTGCCGATACACTTCAAAAAAACAATGCATTGAATGCAATTGCCAAGGCGATTTTGCGTGAAAAAGACGTATTGCTGGCGGCCAATAAGCTCGATTTAGACGCTGCGCGTGCAAACGGCTTAGAACCAGCGATGCTAGACCGTTTAGCGATTAGCGAAAAAACCATTGCCAGCATGGCGGAAGGTTTAACACAAATCGCTAATCTTGCTGACCCAATCGGCGAGATGACTGATTTTAAATATATGCCGAGCGGTATACAAATTGGCAAAATGCGCGTCCCGCTGGGCGTAATTGGCATTATTTATGAAGCACGCCCGAATGTGACGGTAGACGCCGCTGGGCTGTGCATTAAATCTGGTAATGCGGTCATTTTGCGTGGCGGTAGCGAAGCTATACACTGTAACCAAGCTTTGGCTAAACTGGTGCATGAAGGCTTGGCGGAGGCTGGCCTGCCAAAAACTGCCGTGCAAGTGGTTGAAACGACAGACCGCGCGGCGGTGGGCGAGCTGATTACCATGAAGCAATATGTGGATGTGATTGTGCCACGCGGCGGCAAAGGCTTGATTGAGCGCATTAGTAACGATGCGCGCATTCCTGTGATTAAACATTTAGATGGTAATTGCCACGTGTATGTGGATGACGATGCGGATTTTGACAAAGCATTGCGGATTTTAGAGAACAGTAAAACGCAGCGCTTAGGCACGTGCAACACGGCGGAATCATTACTGGTTGCACGCTCTGTAGCCAAAGAAATGTTGCCAAATTTGGCAGATATGCTCACCCAACACGGCATTGAAATTCGCGGCTGTGCAGAAACTTGCGCGCTTGTAAAAAATGCAATTCCAGCCACCGATGAAGATTATTACACCGAATACTTAGCGGCGATTATTTCATGCAAAGTGGTAAGTGGTTTAGATGAGGCGATTGCGCATATTAACCAACATTCTAGCCAACACACCGAAGCGATTGTGACTGAGAACTACACCAAGGCACGTCGCTTTTTGCGCGAGGTGGATTCAAGTTCTGTGATGGTCAATGCCTCAACCCGCTTTGCTGATGGTTTTGAATATGGCTTGGGTGCTGAAATTGGCATTTCAACCGATAAATTACACGCTCGCGGCCCTGTGGGTTTAGAAGGCCTAACTTCACTCAAGTATGTGGTGTTGGGCGATGGCCACGTGCGTGCATAGCTAAACTAGCCCTTAGAGGCCTGAGATAATCCAATGAAAAAATACCCTGCAATTGGCATTCTCGGTGGCACGTTTAACCCGATTCACTTTGGTCATTTGCGTATGGCTGAAGAACTCGCTGAAATCCTCCACTTAAACGAAGTACGTTTTATTCCCTCCGCCAACCCGCCGCACAAACCTGCCCCTGCGGTAAGTGCCGAGCATCGGGCGGCGATGGTGCAATTGGCCATTGCCAACAACCCTACCTTTAAGTTTGATGGCCGTGAACTTGCGCGCACGGGTGCATCTTATACATTCGACACGTTATCGAGTTTAAGAGAAGAACTTGGCGCGCACACCAGCATCACACTTTTTATGGGAAATGATGCTTTTACAAAACTTAACACTTGGCATCGCTGGCAGGAGCTTTTGAACCTTTGCCACATTTGCTTGGTGGCAAGGGCGCACACCGCTTCAGAAAAGTCTGAGGGCTTGCCCAAGGCACTTGAAAGCTACTTGCAAGCGCATTACACTGAAAACAGTGAAGATTTGCTTGAACAGGCTTACGGATGCATTATCATGCAAAAAATGACGCGGCTGGATATTTCATCCACAGCCATACGTCATGCATTGCGTGGCAAACATTCTGTGCGTTATTTATTGCCTGATGAGATATTGAGCTATATCCATCAGCATCAACTTGACTATTTGTAACTGTTTTTTTACCTAACTTTTTGTGCAGTAAGAGAGTGAACCATGTCAAACCCTACCGTTTCTAAAAAATTTTCTATTTTCATTATCGCAAGCTTGGCGCTCATTACCACCGCCTGCGGCACAAACCCCGTGACTAAAAAGCGTGAAATTCAGCTGGTATCAGAATCGCAAGAAATTGCCATTGGTAAGCAAAATTACTCGCCCGCGCGGCAGTCGCAAGGCGGCGATTATATTATCGACCCTGAATTGACTGCGTATGTGCAAAGTGTGGGCGATAAACTCGCAAAAGTAGCTGACCGCCAGCTGCCTTATGAATATGCCGTAATTAACGACTCTACCCCCAACGCGTGGGCGATGCCAGGTGGCAAAATTGCCTTTAACCGTGGCTTACTGTATGAATTAAATAGTGAGGCTGAACTGGCGGCGGTGATGGGCCATGAAATGGTGCACGCAGCAGCAAGGCATGGCGCAAAAAGCATGGAGCGCGGCATATTTATGCAAGGCGCGATGGTTGCCGTTGGCATTGGTGCGCAAAACACCAATTACGCTAATTTAATAGTTGGTGGCGCGCAAGTTGGTGCTGCGCTCACCATGAGCAAATATGGCCGCGATGCTGAAAGTGAATCTGACTTATACGGCATGCAGTACATGAAAAAAGCGGGCTACGACCCAACGGCAGCGGTGAATTTACAAGAAACGTTTGTGCGGCTGAGTGCTGATCGCAAAAGCAACTTTATTGATGGCTTATTTGCCAGCCACCCGCCTTCACAAGCACGGGTGGATGCCAATAAAGCAACGCTGGCTAAATTAGGCGCAGGTGGCGATTGGGGTAAAGAAGTGTATGCGCAAAAAACCGCCAAGTTAAAAGCCACGCAAACGGCCTATAAAGCCTATGACGATGGCGTGAAAGCATTGGTAGCAAAAGATACCGCAAAAGCCACCGCGCTTGCCAACCAAGCGATTAAGGGTGAACCGCGTGAAGCGCGCTTTCAAGAACTATTAGGCGACATCGCGCTCACCGAGAAAAAAACAACTGAAGCACTGGCATATTATGATAAAGCCATTAAATTGCAACCTGATTACTTTAAACCGCATGTGCAAAGCGGCATTGCTTTATATAATGCAGGCAAAAAAACTGAGGCTGAGCCTTTTTTAAAACGCGCGAATGAACTGCTTCCTACCGCGCCGGGCCACGCATTACTTGGGCAAATCGCTGAAGAACGGGGTGACATTGATAATGCGCTGAAACATTACTCTGTTGCTGCGGGTTCTAATTCAGACTATGGGAAAGAAGCCAATGCGCGCGGCGTGCGCTTAGACTTACCCCGTAACCCGAGCAAATACTTGCAATCTGGCGCAGTGGCCGACAACGCTGGCGCTTTATTTGTCGTAGTGCAAAATAATACGGATGTACCCGTGGGGCGCGTGCAAGTGCGCGTGGTGAAATATGACGCAAAAACAGGCCGCGCCATTGCACAAAGTGCGCCGATGACAATTTCTGGTGGCGTAGCTCCTGGTAAACGCAACCAAATTGCCATTGGCGAAAAAGTCGCCACACCGCAAGAGGCGCAGCTTTATAAAGTGGTGGTTGAGGCGGCAGAAGTAGCTAAATAATCAGCGCATATTATGTATGCAAAAATGCTTAAAAATTAGGCAATTTTAATACCAACCTTTTTCGATGCCCTGCGAGCCTTATAAATAAAGGCTCGCAGGGCATTATTTTTTTCTCGTACGAATTCAGACTTTGAATGCGCCTAATTTGCTAGTTCAAAATTGGCGTTTTTTTGCCAACACACCACACCCAAACATGGCGCTGCAATACGCTGTGTGAGGCTGCTTAAATTCTCTTCAAACATCGGCATTTCGGGTTCAATTTGGTTGGCGACCCAACCGGCTAAAATTAAACCTCGCGCTTGTATGGCATCTACCGTGAGTAAGGCATGGTTGATGCAGCCAAGCTTGATGCCGATCACTAAAATAATCGGTATTTGCAATTGCACAGCCACATCGGCCAAGGTTTGCGTTGCGTTTATTGGCACAAAAAAACCGCCTGCGCCTTCTACTATCACCACTTCTGCCAACTTGGTAAGTTGTGCGTAAGCTTGTTGAATCAATTCAATTTGCATACTGATACCAGCAAGCTCTGCGGCAATGTGGGGCGCAATGGCGGGCGAAAAGTGATAAGGGTTGATTAAATTGAGTGGTGCGCTGACATTGCTGGCGACGTTGAGTGCTTGCACATCGTCATTGATGAGTTCACCTTTTGCATCAAACGCACAACCTGATGCGATTGGCTTCATGCCAACCGTTTGGTAGCCAGCAGCAACAAACTGCTGAATCAGTAGGCTCGCAACATAGGTTTTGCCCACGTTGGTATCGGTGCCGATGATGAAGTACGATTGTTTCATTTAAGCTTGCAGCTTCCTTAATCGTCATTTCTGCGCGGGAATGACGGTGATTTATTGATGAAAATGAACCACATGCGCACCATCTGGCAGCACTTTTTTATCTTGTCCGCGCCAGGCATGCCCATAAACCACTTCAAAAGTCGCGGGCAATTTTCCGCCATCCGATTTTGTGCCTGCTCTAAATTGCTCATACACTGCTTCAATTTTTTGCAAAAATCCACGCCCGTGCAGGCCGCGCGCACGGCCATCGGTTGCGTTGTGCGCGCCGATGCTTTTTAAGTCGCGCATCACGCTTTTCACATCATCATAAGTGAGCGTAAAGCGTTCAACATCTAACACGGGTGCGCTAAAACCTGCCCGCACCAGCGCATCGCCAATGTCGTGCATGTCAATAAATCTACTCACGCTGGTGGTGTTTTCTTGCGCGGTAGCCACACGTAATTCTTTCAACGTATCTGGCCCAAAGGTGCTGAACATGAGCAAGCCTTCAGGCTGCAAAACGCGGTGAAATTCTTGCAAGGCTACATCTAAATCGTTGCACCACTGAATGGCCAGGTTTGACCACAGCAAACCAATACTCGCCGTTGCCAAAGGCAGGGCTTCAATATCCGCACATAAACAATGGGAATTTGCGTTGCCAAAAATTGACTTTACCTGATGCATTAACCCTGATTGACGCTTTGTACTGCGCGTTTTTTGCAGCATGGGCATTGCAAAATCCAGTGACACCACTTGTGCTTTTGTAAAACGTTTTTGCAAGGCGTGGCTACCCGCCCCAGTGCCACAGCCCGCGTCTAATATAGTGTGTGGGTTAATGTTAACTAAATCCAGACGGCTAAGCATTTCGTCGCGTACCAGCTTTTGCAAAATGGCGGCCGCGTCGTAAGTTTCAGCTGCGCGCCCAAATGAAGCGCGCGCGCGCATTTTATCAATATGGTATTGATCCAACATTACTTGGCTGGCTCTAAAAACTGTTCAAGCGCTTCAATAAATTGTGCTTGATGTGATAAAAATGGTGCATGTGCTGAACCCGACATGACGCGTAAAAAGCCAGCTGGTAAATTTTGCATCATCCAATGGGCGGCTTGTACGGGGGCCAAATTGTCGCGGTCGCCATGAATCAACAGTGTTGGCTTTCTTAAATTACCAACCTCTTCGCGTAAATCAGTATCCACCAGCACTTGCAAGCCATGACGGATTGCCTGCGTGTTGGCGGCTGGGCGTTCTAAAAATTTTTCACGAATAATTTTAATGGTCTTACGCGCATCTTTCGCATTCATGCACTGCAGGGTAATGTTTTGCAACATGGTTTTTTGGTAATCTAAATTCACGTCCCGCGCAAAATCATCAAATACACGCGGTGGCACGCCGATTTCCCAATCGGGTTTATTGACAAAACAAGGGGTTGCACCTACCAGCACCAATCTGCGTATCATGTCTGGGCGGTCAAGTGCTAAGCGCATGGCGACCTGCCCGCCGAGTGACCAGCCTAGCACGTCGGCATGCGCTGGCAATATATCGGCCACATGTTCAGCGAGCGAATACAGATGATACGGGTCAATCGGGCGACTTAAGCCAGAGCCGGGCAAATCGACCAAATGCAGGGTAAAACTTTTGCTCATGCTTTTAACTAATGAGTGAAAAACACCGCCATGAGAGCCCCACCCGTGCAGCATCACAAGGGGTTGGCCTTCTCCGATAATCTCAACATGTAAACTCACGAAAACTCCTTTTCTGCTTCATGCAACGCGCTCATTAAACGCATGACATCCGCTTTGCTATGTGCGGCAGACAGCGAAATGCGTAATCTTGCCGTATTTTTTGGCACTGTCGGCGGGCGTATGGCTGGCACAAGTATTCCTTTGGCCTGTAAGAACTGGCTCACACGCACCGCTTCAAAATTATCGCCAATTAACAACGGCTGAATACTAGTGATAGAGGGCATGAGTTGCCATTTAGTTAAGTTAAGTTCTGTTTTTAATAAGGTAACCAGTGAATACAAATGCGCACGTAGAGCATCGCCCTGCGCGATTAAACTTACAGAAGTTGACAGCGTGGCCGACAGTGCCGGCGGCGCAGGGGTTGAATAGACATAGCTTTTGGCGGTTTGAATTAAATAATCAATCACCACCTGTTGCCCTGCCACAAACGCCCCTGCTACTCCGGCAGCTTTGCCGAGCGTTGCCATCATTATGATGCGTGGTGATTGCAAGTTAAAATGACTCAGTGAACCTGCACCATGTTCTCCCAACACACCAAAGCCGTGTGCATCGTCAACATACAAGTAAGCATCGTATTTTTCGCAAAGCGCTAAATAATCTGGAATTGGCGCAATATCGCCATCCATGCTAAATACGGCATCCACTGCGATGAGTTTATGTTTTGCCGTGCTGGTTTTCAACAGGCTTTCGAGCGCTGCCACATCGTTATGCGCAAAGCGGTTGAACTCTGCCAACGAATAATAACCGCCATCGTTTAAGCAGGCGTGGTTTAATTTATCGGCAAAAATGGCATCACCACGGCCAACCAGCGCGCCAAGCACCCCAATATTGGCCATGTAGCCTGTTGAAAATAACAAAGCGGCGGGCAAATTTACAAACTTCGCTAGCTGTTTTTCTAAATCGTCATGGTAACGATGATGACCCGTGACAAGCCCAGATGCGCCGCTACCTACGCCGGCAATGCCCGCCGCCTGTTGCATTGCAGCAATGAGTTTGGGGTGATTGGCTAAACCTAAATAATCATTACTGCAAAATGATAAATACGGTTTAGTATCGGCCACAATATGCTCGGCCTGCGGAGAATCGAGCAAGCGTCGCTGGCGTAACAAGCCGTCTTTTTCGCGCTGTTCCAACGCTTTCTGTAAAGCATCCAGCATGGTTTAAATGGGGTGCAACCCTAATTTCGCAAATAATTTTTTATCCGTTTCGGCTTCTGGGTTACCCGTGGTGAGTAATTTTTCACCGTAAAAAATGGAATTTGCCCCCGCTAAAAAGCAAAGCGCCTGAATGCCTTCATGCATGCTTTGGCGGCCAGCGGAAAGCCGCACAAAACTTTTTGGCATGGTGATGCGGGCGATGGCAATGGTGCGCACAAATTCAAACGGGTCGAGTTCTTCAGTGCCGTGCAATGGCGTGCCTTCCACCTGTGTCAGTAAATTGATTGGCACGCTTTCAGGTGGGCGCTCCATATTGGCCAACTGCGCCAACAAACCCGCGCGCTGGTTGCGCGACTCACCCATGCCGATAATGCCGCCACAACACACATTGATATCTGCTTCTCGCACGCTATCTAACGTATCTAAACGGTCTTGATACGTGCGTGTGGTAATCACATCACCGTAAAATTCTGGCGCGGTATCCAAATTGTGGTTGTAATAATCCAGCCCGGCTTCTTTGAGTTGCGCCGCTTGACCATCTTTAAGCATGCCTAACGTTGCGCATGTTTCTAAGCCCATCGCTTTAACTTCAGCAATCATTTTAAGCACCGGCTCTAAATCGCGCTGTTTCGGGCTACGCCATGCCGCGCCCATACAAAAGCGGCTTGCGCCATTGTCTTTGGCTTCTTTGGCGGCTGCCAGCACTTCATCAATCGCCATCATCGGCTCATTTTCAACATCGGTATGATAACGCGCAGCCTGCGGACAATAACCACAATCTTCACTGCAACCACCTGTTTTTATTGATAATAACGTACTCACTTGCACACCGTTTGGATCAAAATTTTCACGGTGCACCGTTTGCGCCTGATGCATCAAATCGTTAAATGGCAATTCATACAACGCTGCAATTTCTTCAACACGCCAGCGACTCACTGTTGGTGAACATTGTTTGCTATGATGTTTTAAACTATCGGTGTTAATCACCATTTCTGTTGTTGATTGCATCGTGAAAACCCTTTAATTGGCGCATTAAGCGTATTGATGAATAACCGAATTATAAGCTGTAAAGTGAAAACCACACAAATCATTAACAACTGGTTAAAATTTAATCAACGGTTATTTTCTGGCCAATGTTTGCTATGCACCGCACCCAGCCAACAAGATGCTGACTTATGCTCGGCCTGTTTTCAAGCGCTTCCATGGCACAATGTATCGCAATGTCTGCAATGCGGTTTACCGTCCAACCATCCCATTTGTGGCCACTGCCTGCATGAACCGCCAGATTTTGATGCCACATTTGCCGCCTTGCGTTATGAATTTCCGCTAGACGCAGTGATGCAACATTATAAATACGGCAGCGCACTACAAACCGCGCACCTTTTCGCGCACCTCATGACGACACAATTAGCGAAACAGCAAGACAAACGCGCAATTGATTTAATCATGCCCATGCCGTTGCACCCGCAGCGATTAAAAGAACGTGGTTTTAATCAATCGCTAGAAATCGCACGCATACTCTCCAAATCCACGCACATTCCGCTTGATTTCCAAAGCGCCATTCGCACCAAATACACGCCACCACAAGCAAGCCTTGCTCTCAAAGTACGGGCTAAAAACATCAAAGGGGCGTTTGCTGTTCATGCCGATTTAAGCAATCAGCGCATTGCCATTTTGGATGATGTGATGACGACGGGCGCCAGCCTAAATGAACTGGCAAAAATGCTCAAAAAAGCTGGCGCGGCACACGTAGAATGCTGGGTGGTGGCACGCACATTACCGCCCACTTAACCCTCAAAAAACATATCTAAAATAGCAAAAAATGCACACAACCTTTTTTGATGCTCTGTAAGCCTTATAAATAAAGGCTCACAGAGGCATTATTTTTTCTCGTACGAAAAACCTTAATCATTGAAAGCTTCTAAGTTAAAATACCGCCATGTTTCATATCGTCCTTTTTGAGCCAGAAATTCCACCCAACACGGGCAATATTATTCGGCTATGTGCCAACACGGGTGCGCAACTGCATTTGGTAAAACCGCTAGGGTTTAGCTTAGACGACAAGCAACTTAAGCGCGCGGGGCTGGACTATCACGAATACGCCAACCTGCAAGTGCATGAAAATTGGCCAGCTTGTAAAACCGCCTTAGCAGGCAAACGTATGTTCGCAATTACCACCAAAGGCAGCAGCCATTACGCAAATACGCAGTTTAAAGATAAAGACGTGTTTGTGTTTGGCCCTGAAACGCGTGGTTTGCCTGAGGATATTCGCAATGAATTTTTAGCAGAACATCGGCTGCGCTTGCCGATGTTGCCAGATAGCCGCAGTTTGAATTTATCTAACAGCGCGGCAGTATTGCTATATGAGGCTTGGCGGCAGATTGGGTTTGATGGCGGCGTGTAGTTATTTACGCATGCCACGCAAAGTAAATAGCAAAATTACCGATGGCAACCACACCCAAAGCAATTCTGATTTAATCACCCGCCAACCGCGCTCGGTAAAAAAATTGGCAATCCTAATCGGTGAAACCGCAATCGGCCGAACCTCAAAAAACAAGCGCTCGTTTGAATATGGCCAATAAAGGGCTACGCCCAAGCCGCCGCTAGTGAGCATATCAAGCAATGGGTGCGACACCACAGCAACAAAAGGCAATAAAAAAACTACCCAAGCACGGCTCTTTAATGGGCGCGAAAAACATATGGCTAATAGTGCAACAGCTACCGCAAACGTGATGGAATGTGTAAAACCACGATGACCCCATTGCGAGGCATAAGAAATACCTAACTTAAAACCGATGGTGTCAAAATCTGGCAAAACGGCGCAAAAAGCTGAAAAAGCCAGCAAACGGCGGCTAACAATTTTGCCAAGGCCCAAACTGGTAGCAAGGGGTACGGCAACGTGCGAAAAGATGGTAGGCATGGCGTTTTAGCTAACTGATTGATGACGTGCCTAGCTTAAATCGCTTGTGTGAAGTGAGTGTGAAGTTAGACTGGTGCTGTTTTGGACTGACCGCTCAAAACGGACGCACTAGATGGCCTCTGGTTTTTGTTCACGCCCAAGCAAATCAGTCACCGCATCTTTTGCACTTTTTCCGCTAGATAAAGCCTGATTGACTTCATAGGTAATCGGCATATCCACACCAATGGTTTCAGCGCGGCGCATCACTTCACGCGCCGTATTCACGCCTTCTGCTACATGGCCTAGCCCTTGCAGAATGTCGGCAAGCGATTTGCCGCTGGCGAGCTGCAAGCCCACTTCGCGGTTGCGCGAATATTGCCCAGTACAGGTTAAAATTAAATCGCCCACGCCAGCGAGTCCCATGAATGTTTCAGTTGAGGCACCCAAGGCCACACCAAAACGGGTAATTTCAGCCAATCCTCGGGTAATTAAAGCCGCGCGTGCATTATTGCCAAAACCCATGCCGTCACTAATACCTGCGGCAATTGCCATCACATTCTTTAACGCGCCACCCACAGAAACACCAATCACATCGGTGCTGTGATACACCCGCAGATTTGCACCATGTATCAACAAGGCCGCTTCATTTGAAAACGCTTCATCTGTTGCCGCTAAGGTAACCGCCGTTGGCAAACCGCGCACGAGTTCTGCCGCAAAACTTGGGCCTGACAACCCGCCCCAATGCTGTCCTGTTTGTTTTGGGTCGCCTAATTCTTCTAGCGCCACTTCATAGGGTAGTTTTGCTGATTGCGGTTCTAGGCCTTTGTGTGCCCAAATAATTGGCAGGTTGCAACCAAGCGCTTTGAGGTCTTGCAATATGCCGCGAAAACCGGCGGTAGGCACTACAGATAAAATTAAATCAGCGCCCGAAATCGCCGTGGCCAAATCATCTTGCACCTGCAATTGGTCGTTAAATTGAAAGTCGCCTAAATACAATGGGTTAGCGCGCGCATTACGCATTCCAGACACATGCCCAGCGTTACGCGCCCACAAGTTCACCAAATGACGCTCGCTGATATTCATCGCGAGCGCCGTACCCCACGCACCCGCGCCTAATACTGCGATTTTACGCACCCGTTGACTCGCTAGGGTTTCGCCTACCATTTACTGAGACCCCCAGGTTGAAGAAAGCAACATATAGCCCGTCAGGCCATCACGGTGTTTGACTTTTAGCCAGCCACGACTCGGCTTTGCGTCGGCCACATCAAGCAACACGTCTTTTTCAACTGTAGCCAATAATGTTGATGTAGCATCAGCGCTTTGGCGAATTTCCGCATTATTTTGCGTAATTAACACCGTGCGCTTATTGGATAAATATTTAGCCTCAACCCAATTTAAGCTACCCTGAGCATCACGCACTTTCAGCCAATCACCTAAATTCACCACCACTTCTACTGGGTAATGTTGATTTAGCAACAATACTTTTGTCGCGGCAGCAGAGGGGGCGTCGTACAAGACGGCTTTCGGTTGCGCAATCGAACGAAAGTCTAGCGCAAACGCCGTTAACGGCATCAGCACTAACAAACCAACAATGGTTACTTTGCGTTTAATTTGCCACAACCTTTTAATGTAAGCAAAATTAATGTTTAGCCGCGGCTTCAGCTTGTTGCTGTTTTTGCTGCGCGTATAAAGCCTCAAAATTGATAGGGTTGAGCAATACAGGCAAGAAACCTGCACGCACGACTAAATCAGACACTGCTTCACGCACGTAGGGGAACAAGATATTCGGGCATGTGATGCCGATAATCATGTCTAAGTTTTCTTCAGGCACATTACGGATTTGGAAAATACCCGCTTGTGTAACTTCAACCAAAAATACGGTTTTATCTTCGATTTTTGAAGTGACCGTTACTTTCAAAGCTACTTCAAATACGCCATCTTCAAGCGCTTGTGCAGCGTTACTGAGCTCAATGCTCACTTGTGGTTGCGTACGGTCTGTGAAGATTTGCGGTGCATTAGGAATTTCTAATGAAGCATCTTTGACATAAATTTTTTCAATGCTAAAGCCTGGTTGCGCTTGTTGTTCTGCTGGTGCGTTATCTTCTTGTGCCATAATTTTTCTACTTTAAATGTTTAAGAGTTTGCCAAACAATCTAGCCAAACCTCAAGGTTAATAAAAATACTGCTGTTTTTAGGGGGTTATTTTATCAGGTTTTAACGGACTCTAAACGATTTAGGCTAACAGCGGATCTAGCCCACCTGCTAAATCTAGTGCGCGCAAATCATCAAAACCGCCAATATGACGCTCACCAATATAGATTTGCGGCACGGTGCGCCGACCTGTTTTCTGCATCATTTCATCGCGCTTTTCCGGTTGCAAATCAATACGAATTTTATTGATTTCTACGATGCCTTTGCTAAGCAACAAGCGTTCCGCATTGATGCAATAAGGGCACACAGCGGTGGAATACATGGTAATGACAGGCATTAGGATTCGGCCTTCTCAGCAGGTTTACTTGTTGTTTTTTTTGCTGGTGCTTGGGACGTTACCACGGGTAACTTTGCATTTACCCAAGCATCTAATCCACCTTGCAAATTATGCACCTGCGTAAATTCTGCTTTACGCAACATCTCACACGCCTTGGCAGAACGCATACCGCGCTGACAATTGACTAACACTGCTTTATTTTGATATTTCTTCAAATCATTTAGTTTAGCCGGTAAATCATCCAATGCAATATGCTTGGCTTCTGCAATATGGCCAGTTGCAAATTCTGCGGCATCGCGCACATCCAACACCACAGCGTTTGAGCGGTTAATCAAAGTAACCGCTTCCGCAGGGCTTAAATTTGGCACACCGTTCGCGCTTTTTTTAATGCTCGGCAATAACAACATGATTCCTGAGCCTAACACCAGCCCAATTAGCAAAATATTATTTTTAATAAACTCCACAGACTTCCTCTCGATTATTTATTTGTTGTATATGGAGGCTACTGCCGCAATCACAACACTATTTTTAGCTCATTTATCAAATGGCATACAAATTTTAAAAAGCGATTTTACGTGGAAATACGCTAAAATAGTGGCAATCTCTCTAAAATATTCAAACTAAATTTCTCAAGCAATTAAAGGTGAAAATCATGTTACCCGCAGCCAATCTCACACCCGTGTGCTTACTCATTTTAGACGGTTTTGGTTATCGCGAAGAGTCAGCCAATAATGCCATTGCCCTTGCGCGCAAGCCAAATATTGATGCCCTTTGGAACAACATGCCACACACTTTAATTAATGCTTCTGAGCATTACGTTGGCTTGCCAGATGGGCAAATGGGTAACTCTGAAGTTGGGCATTTAAACATTGGTGCGGGTCGTGTGGTGTTTCAAGATTTTGAGCGCATTAACAACAGCATTAAAACCGGTGAGTTTTTTGAGCATCAAGCCCTTAAATCAGCGTTGTTGAATATTAAAAATAACAATAAAGCGCTCCATATTTTAGGGTTGTTGTCTGACGGCGGCGTACATAGTCACCACGAGCATATCTACGCCATGCTGGAAATGGCTAAAAAACTAGGTTTAACCAACGTATACGTGCATGTATTCTTAGATGGACGAGACACGCCGCCCGTAAGCGCAGCGCCTTATATTGCAGCGCTTGAAGCAAAAATTCAGGCGCTAGGCGTTGGCAAAATCATCTCCGTCAGCGGACGTTTTTACAGCATGGACCGCGATAAACGTTGGCCGCGTGTTGAGGCAGCTTATGCACTCATTACCGAGGGTATTGGTGAATTTACTTTTACAACAGCCAACGAAGCCTTGCAGGCCGCCTACGCACGTGGTGAAAATGATGAGTTTGTAAAATGCACAGCCATTCGCAAACCCAATGAAGCTGCCGCGCACTTAGAAGATGGCGATTTAGTGGTACACATGAATTTTAGGTCGGACCGTGCACGTCAACTCACGCATTCATTATTAAGTGAAGAATTTGATGGTTTTCATCGTCGCCATGTGCCGACATTATCAGGCTATTTCACGCTCACCATGCATGATGTAAAAGAAACCAAAGCCACGGCGATTTTTCCACCCTTTGCGGTTAAAAATACCTTTGGCGAATATCTTTCAAGCCTAGGGTTAACGCAGTTACGCATTGCTGAAACTGAAAAATACCCGCATGTCACCTTCTTTTTTAATGGCGGCGAAGAAAAAGTGTTCACGGGTGAAGACCGCATTTTAGTGCCATCACCACAGGTAGCCACCTACGATATGCAGCCAGAAATGAGCGCGTTTGAATTAACCGAAAAACTTGAAGAAGCAATTTTGAGCCGAAAATACAATGCCATTATTTGTAACTACGCCAATGGCGACATGGTGGGCCACACCGGCAGCCTGCAAGCAGCCATTGAGGCAATTGAGGCGCTAGATACTTGCGTTGGGCGCATTGTGAATGCCATGCAAAGCATAGATGGCGAAGTCATTATCACTGCTGATCACGGCAATGCAGAAACGATGTTTGACGTTGAAAACAATCAGCCGCACACGCAGCACACCACCAATAAAGTGCCGTTGATTTATGTGGGTCGAGAAGCCACCTTGGCCGATGATGGTGCACTCTCTGATTTAGCTCCCACCTTATTGCACCTGATGGGCGTAGCACAACCCAGTGAAATGACAGGTAAAAATCTTGTCCATTTTAAATCATCAAACTTACCTAAATAATGCGCCGCAGATAAACGCCGATGCACGCCGATTATATGCTTCATTTCATCAACCCTTTTGGCCGTTTGGCATTTTTACAAAAAGTGCCAAAGTTCAGCGTTGTGATGCTGATTTTTATGCTATTGCTCACGCCAGCCGCACATGCCGCTAAAAAGATTGATGAATCCAAGCAAGATTTAAACGAAGTCAAAGCACGCATTGAGTCACTCAAAAAAGAGCTCGACCAATCGCAAGAGGCACATAAAGATGCGGCAGACGCGCTCAAAGAAAGTGAAGTGGCGATTAGCATTGCTAACAAAAAACTATATGAAATCAATAACAAACAGCAAGTTAATAAAAAAGAACTCAGTCATTTAGAAAAACAATCTTACGCAACTAACCAAGCGCTCAGTCATCAGCAAAAGCGCCTCAGCAGCCAGTTGTACCAGCAATACACGCGTGGCGAGCAAAGTTACGCGCAAATCATTTTGCAAAATGAGCAACCAAGCGCTATTGCGCGTGATGTGCAGTATTTCTCATATGTGGCTAAAGCACGCGCTGAACTCATTCAGGATATGCGGCGCAATTTAGAAAAAATCAATCAATTGAATGATGAAACCGCCTCTAAGCTCAAAGAAGTCGCTGAACTTCAACAAAAGCAGTTGCAAGAAAAAAAGGCCTTAGAAAATCAGAAACAAGCCAAGTCTAAAGTTGTGAGCTCACTTTCTCAACAAATTGCCGCACAACGCAATGAAATTCAAAAACTCAAACGCGATGAGAAAGCGCTTTCTGATTTGGTTGAGCGGCTTGCCAAAATTGTGCCGCCGAAAAAGAAAATTGTCAAAAAAACAACGACGCCCAAACCTGGCAAACAAGATTCTGACTCAACCAAACCATTGCCAAACAAGCAAACAGAAGAGGAAGTCATTGAAAACAATGATGAACCGAGTGCTGATGACGGCCTTGCAGGTGCCAACTTTGCCGCACTGAAAGGCAAGCTTCGACTACCCGTTCGAGGTGACGTGACCAATCGATTTGGCTCCACCCGTCCTGATAGCGGTATTTCATGGAAAGGCTTGTTTATTAAAGCAGCTGAAGGGGCTGAGGTAAAATCCATTGCCACGGGTCGCGTAGTATTTGCTGACTGGCTGCGCGGTTTTGGCAATTTAATTATTGTAGACCACGGCAGTGGCTACATGAGCTTATACGGCAACAACCAAGCCGTGCTCAAGCAAGTAGGCGACACCGTGCAAACGGGGGATGCTATTGCCTCAGTAGGGAACAGCGGCGGCAATGAAACCAATGGACTTTATTACGAACTGCGCCGCCAAAGTAAACCGTTTGACCCGTTGAGTTGGAGCAAACTCAAGTAAGTTTAAAACGCAATAAAAACCGCCTGTTTTTGCCCGAACAATTTTCACTGCCCTGCGAGCCTTTATTTATAAGGCTCACAGAGCAGCGCTCAAGGGTTGTAGGTTAAATTTACTTTTTTTGAGGAGATGATGATGAATAGAAGAGAAGCTTTACTGAGCGGCGCAGCGATTGCAGCAGCGGCAGTGGTGGGTCGTGCGCAAGCCGCAGAAATGCAACATCACCACCATGCAGCAATGGCCAATACTGCCCTAGTATCAGCGGCGGCAGATTGTATTCAAAAAGGCCAAGTCTGCCTGAGCCACTGCCTGTATTTGCTGGGGCAAGGCGATAAAGAAATGGCCGCATGTGCAAAAAGTGTCAACGAAATGCTGACACTATGTGGCGCGTTGCAATCAGTCGCCAATCAAGAATCAGCCACCCTGCCACGGCTTGCGGCCATTGCTATGGAGGTCTGTAATCAATGTGAAGAAGAGTGTAAAAAACATGCGGACAAGCACGATGCCTGCAAAGTCTGCGGTGAAAGTTGTAATGCTTGCGCCAAAGAATGCAAGAAAATTGCCGCTTAATTTTTTGCTAAAAATCACAAAGGGCCTATCGGCCCTTTTTTACGATTGAGTCGTGGCGCCTCTGAATTGCTAATCTTTCTGAGCATGACAACATTATTCAAAAAGCGTAATATGCGTTAAAACCCTCTTAAATAGTAAATAAAATCAATATGATGCGAGTAATACCTTGCTTACCTCTCAGCCTTTTTGCACTATTAGCAGGTTTGTCACAGCCAGTTTTTGCCGAATACGACCCTAAAATAATTGCTTATGTGCCTTTTTGGAAAAACAGCGTCATTGACTATGAAAAAATCACCCACATCAATTATGCGTTTGCCCTGCCTCAAGCAGACGGGCATTTAAAGGCGGTTGCAAACACTTCAAAACTCACGAGCATTGTGCAAGATGCGAATCAGGCTGGGGTAAAAGTGTTTATTAGTGTCGGTGGGTGGAGCGATGTGGATGCCAATGGCAACTTGATTACGCTCGACAGCATTTTTGAAGGCATCGGCGCTGACCCAACGCGCAGAGCGAACTTAGTGACCGACATTATGGGCGTGGTGAATCAATATGGTTTGGATGGCGTTGACCTCGATTGGGAGTTTCCAAACCCTGGCGCCAGTGCCGATAATTTTAACTCACTCATGTGTGAACTCCACAGCCAATTGCAACCGAATGGCAAACAGCTCACCGCTGCCGTGGGCATTGAAAGCGCTGGGGACGGCTATACTTCTGCCATAAAAGACAAAGTGGACTGGGTTAACATTATGTCGTACAACCACTACAACCCCAACAGCACGCAACATGCCACCTTTGATAACGCCCTTGCGAGTGTTGCCCAATATCAGGCCAAAGGTTTTAGCAATGATCAGCTCGTGTTAGGCGTGCCTTTTTATGGCAAAGATGCTTCTGGCGAAGTGTGCTACGCTGATTTGCTGGCACTTGGTGCAGATCCACACCAAGACAGTTTTAATGGTTATGGCTATAACGGCATTGATACCATCGTGCAAAAAGCCCAATTTGTAAATGCCAACCAACTGGCTGGCATGATGTTTTGGTAAATCTCGCAAGACAGCACTGGCAGCAATTCACTTTTAACGGCCATGCATGGTCAATTTACGTCTAATGTACCTGAACCTGAGACTTACACGCTCACGGGCATTGGCTTGGGTCTGATTGGTTTTCATCTGCGCCGTCGCCAAAAATCGAACGCTTTTTGGGCCTGATTCAACGCTTAAAAAAACAGCTAATTTTCTCTCGAGGAAATTTTTATGCCCTGCGAGCCTTTATTTATAAGGCTTACAGAGCATCGAAAAAGGTTTGGTTAAATTTAAGCCCATTTAGCCTATTTTTTAAGGCTAACTTAGCTGTTAATTTTCACAGCGCGCCCAAGTAAAAATCTCACGCGCTGGTAAATTTTCCTTGCTCAGCATCCACCAATAATGTGATTAAATCTTGACTGCTGAGCGACAGCGCATAACCCAATACGCCACTGCCAATGACGACGATTGGGTAATCTTTCACACTGTTATCCACCAAAATTTTAATCTCACTCGGTAAAACAATAGGTGGAACGGCGCCGACAATATAGCCCGTGGCAGTTTGCACTTCATCAAATTCTGCCATGCGGCACTTGCGCGCATTTAAATGTTGGCGTAATACTGCCCAATCCGCACGGCCACCGCCCGCCACCGCTAACAGCACAAATTGTTCAGACCCCGCTTTAAACAATACGCTCCTCACCACCGATTGCGGGTTAATGCCTTGCTGGGTGAGCAAGGCTTCTAAATTGCGAATCGGCTTTTTATCTTCAGTCAGCGGAATTTCTATCACGCTAAAAGCAATGCCTTGTTGCTGTAGCAGTTCTGTAACGGGAGAAGTGATTAAAGCGCTCACTTTTTAAACTTTCAAAATTAGGTTAAAAAATCCACTTGATATTCTAATGTTAAAAAGTAAAATCACTGCAATCAATTCAAAAGGTTTGTCATGAAAAATAGTGCAATCATTGTGAATACGGGTGGCGGTTACAATAATGTCACCCTCGGCCATCGTGAAGCAGTAGCCCCTCGCGCCGGTGAAATTAAAGTACGGCTGCACGCTAACTCACTGAATTATCATGATTTTGCGGTGGTAAGCGGCATGTGGGGGCCAACCGAGCCACGCATTCCAATGGCAGATGGTGCAGGCGTTGTATTAGAAGTAGGAGAAGGTGTTACTGAGTTTTCGGTGGGTGACCATGTCGTTAGCACGTTTTTTCCTACTTGGTTGGCTGGTGAACCCTTGGTGGAAGGCTTTGCTACCACCCCTGGCGACGGGGTGGATGGCTACGCACGTGAGGTTGTAACCGCCATGGCCAACGCTTTTACACTAGCGCCAAAAGGCTGGAGCCACATTGAAGCCTCTACCCTCACCACGGCCGCATTAACGGCCTGGCGTGCTTTAATGTCTGACGATGCGCTAAAACCTGGCGACACGGTCTTGATACAAGGCACTGGCGGCGTTTCTATTTTCGCTTTGCAGTTTGCCAAAATGGCCGGTGCAACAGTCATTGCCACATCATCAAATGACGAAAAATTAGAAAGACTCAAATCATTCGGCGCCGACCATCTGATTAACTATAAAAAAACCCCGCTATGGGGAAACGTCGTACGTGAAATAACCAATCATCAAGGCGTTGACCATGTCATTGAAGTGGGCGGCCCAGCCACACTGGAACAATCGATGACGGCGGCGCGCATTGGCGGGCATATTTCAGTGATAGGGATTTTAACGGGGCTAGGCGGGGAGATTTCAATTGTCAGCGCCCTCATTAAACAACTGCGTCTTCAAGGCGTGCTGGTGGGCAACCGTACGCAACAGCAAGAAATGATTAAAGCTATTAATGCTAACAACATGCGCCCTGTGATTGACAAGGTTTTTGCATTAGAAAATATTGTGGGGGCTTTTCGGTACCAAGAAACCAACCAGCATTTTGGAAAAATTTGTTTAGAAATGTAATTGCCCATCAGCTTGTGAAAACCAACTGGCGCTAATTTTTAAGGCTGAGTCACGTCGCTAATAGTGTTCATCATAAGTATAAGTGCTCACTTCTTTACTGATGAGTTTTGTGATTTTCTTGATGTTTTTCTTGAAGTTAGCTACGTTTGAAACACTGCCTAAATGGCTAGTTTCGCGTTGAACATGCACTTCCAAACCATTGCGGCCTTCGCTACCTCTAAAGTTTTGCACCGCCAACGTTAATTTTTCCACTTCATTCACGTTAAATATCAATGCAAGTGTTGCATCGGCAAAGCCAATCACATTCTGTTGTGCATCATGCCAAATCAACAGCGGCTGCGCTTCAGTAATCATCCGCTTAAAGCAATCTGGCGTATAAATGGCATTTTCAACTTGCCGATAATTAGCATTTAAATCAATCGAAAAATCAAACGTAGCATATTGAATGGCTGCATTTAGCACCAAATTACGTTGATAATCACTGCGATAAAAGCGGTCTAGATTTGGCGCATAACGTATGCGTAACCACGCCACGTTATCCCAACCATCGGGTATTTCGCGATAAAAACAATAAAGCTCAATGCTGACCGATTGAGCTTGCCAAGTGGCGCGCCAAGTGAAATTTCTGCGCTATATTCAATCACGGGCAAATGCAGTTTGAGTGCGCCTTGTGCGCTATCGCAAGCGGTATAAAGGCTGTGTAGTTTTAACCCATTAAAAATGGTCGGTTTTGTAATGCGATATTCTGTGGCATGAAAAGATGGATTGGGGAAATCTTTTCGTTGCGTTTTAATATGCTTATTGTTTTGTAAATCTTCGTAAGTGCCCCAAGCAATTAAGGTATTGAGATGTTCAAGCCACAAGCCTTGTTGTAGCAAATCCAGTGCACTTTTTCCATTACCAGCAACATCTGTCGGCGTAATAGCAAAATCTGCCGTATGCACTTTTTGCCAAAGAACTGCTTCAGCCATGTCCACCTTGGCGTTTCTAAAGGCCGCATAACGCTCAACATCAAAGTTTGGTAACTGGGTGACAATGCGCTCTAAGGCTGCAAAATTGCCTGCCAACGTACAAACGCTAAGCGCCTGTGCGGAATATGACCGCAAATTTAGCCCGCAGCGGTCATGCGCGTCAAGATCATCAAACCGATAAATCGTGATGTAATCGACGTCATTCAAGTGAATCTCGCTATTATCATGATGATGGCGAATGAGGCGAAAGTGATGGCCGTCAATCACCAAACGCTCACCATAAAATGGATGTTGGTCAGGCGCTTTTTCTGGGGTGGAAATTTTGCTTATGAAAGAAAACATAGCACTTCATTGCTTAAAAAATTGGTTAAAAAAATAGGAATATGAAGTGGTTAAATTTAACTTAAATTATCGCTTTTCAATACGAGAAAAAAATAATGCTCTGTGAGCCTTTATTTATAGGGCTCTCAGAGCATCGAAAAAGGTTGTGACTTAAATTTACATTTTTTTGGATAAAATCCGACATCAAATACGTCGCCAAGTGGTGCCTTGTGGACTGTCTTCCAACACAACACCTGCCTCTAACAATTGCTTACGAATGGTATCCGCTTCAGCAAAGTTTTTGGCTTTTTTTGCTTCTGCACGCGCCTGAATCAGGGCATCAATATTAAGCGTTTGCGTTGCCTCACCTTGCAAAAACGCATCGGGGCTACGTTGTAACAAGCCTAATACGCCTGCTAATGATTTAAGCAAACCAGCAGTCTCGGCAGATTTCGATTTATTTACTTCGTTGGCCAAATCAAACAACACGGCCAAGGCTTCTGGGGTGTTAAAATCATCATCCATCGCGGCTTTAAAGCGTACAGCTTGCGGATGTTGCCAATCAATCGTATTACTTGCAACGTCGTGGCCACGCAAGGCCGTGTACAGGCGAGTAAGCGCTAACTTCGCGTCATCTAAATGCTGATCTGAATAGTTCAACGGGCTACGATAATGCGCGCGCAAAATGAAAAAACGCACCACTTCCGCATCGTATTTTTCTAATACGGTTCTAATCGTAAAAAAGTTGCCCAGTGATTTCGACATCTTTTCATCGTCCACGCGCACAAAGCCGTTGTGCATCCAGTAATTGACCATTTGGCAAGGCTGGCCATCATGGCTGTGCGTGGCTTCGCCATTCCATACGCCGCCGTGCGCGGCCTCAGATTGGGCGATTTCATTTTCATGGTGCGGGAACTGTAAATCTTGCCCGCCCCCATGAATGTCAAAATGCGCACCCAATAAATGCGAACTCATCACCGAACATTCAATATGCCAGCCGGGACGACCTTTGCCGTTATTCGGCCCACCGAATGGTGAATCCCAACTCGGTTCATTGGGTTTTGCCGCCTTCCAAAGTACAAAATCCATCGGGTCTTGTTTAAAGCTGTCAACTTCCACGCGTTCACCCGCGCGCAAGTCTTCAAGCGATTTACCCGATAACTTGCCATAACCGTCAAATTTATTGACAGCATAAAACACATCGCCATTCGCGGCCGTATAGGCAAACCCTTTGTTAATTAACGTTTGAATCATCTCCACCATGCCGCTTACATATTCGGTAGCCTTGGGTTCTAGCGTTGGGCGTATTACCCCCAATTTGGCTGAATCTTCATCCATGGCGTCAATAAAGCGCTGTGTAAGCTGGCTGATTGTTTCATTATTTTCATTGGCACGTTTAATGATTTTGTCATCAATATCAGTGATATTACGCACATAAGTGACCTCGTAATCAGAAGTTCTCAACCAGCGGCTTACCATATCAAACACCACCATCACCCGCGCATGGCCTAAATGACAGAAGTCATACACCGTCATGCCGCACACATACATGCTGACTTTGCCAGCCTGTATAGGGGTAAAAACTTGTTTTTCACGTGCGAGGGTGTTGTAAATTTTGAGCATAGAATGATGAAAATCTTAAAAATGAGTCAAACGATAAAATAACGTTAAAAATAAAATGTTCGCTAATTTTAAAGTAAAATGGCGCCTGACTTGAAATTATCTGCAACCGTTGCGGTCTACTTTTTACATTTTATTTTAACTAAGGACATGTATGCGTCATCTTTTTGCTCTCTTAATGTTGGTATTTTTCAGCCACAGTGCACTAGCGGCAGATACTAAAACAAACCCGCAAGTCACATTTGAAACCACACACGGCAACATTGTGCTTGAACTTTACCCGCAAAAAGCGCCAAAAACGGTCGCCAATTTTCTGCAATATTCAGAGTCTGGCTTTTATAAAGACACTATTTTTCACCGTGTCATTAACGGTTTTATGATTCAAGGTGGTGGTTTTACGGCAGATATGCAAGAAAAACCAACCAACGCGCCTATTAAAAATGAAGCTGCTAACGGCCTCACCAATGACAAAGGCACCATTGCCATGGCGCGCACGTCTGACCCTGACTCAGCCACTGCGCAATTTTTTATTAATTTAGTCAACAATCACGCACTTAATTACCGCGGTGATAGCCCAGAAGAAATTGGCTATTGCGTCTTTGGTCGCGTATTGACAGGCATGGATGTGGTGCGCGAAATCGCCATTGTCAATACGGGTAACGCTGGCCCACACGGCAATGTACCAAAATCACCCATCATCATTAAACAAGTTAAAATCGTTAAATAGGAACATTCAACATGGTAAAACTTCAAACCAATTTCGGTGGTATCACCATTGAACTCAACGCTGAGAAAGCACCCGTTACGGTCGCCAATTTTTTACAGTATGTTGATAATGGCTTTTATGATGGCACTATTTTTCACCGCGTGATTGATGGTTTTATGATTCAAGGCGGCGGTTTTGATGCGTCTATGAACCAAAAAGCCACCGTTGCTGAAATTCAAAACGAAGCCAACAACGGCTTAGGCAATGAGCAATACACCATCGCCATGGCACGTACATCAGCACCGCATTCTGCCAGTAGCCAATTTTTCATCAATGTCGCCAATAATACTTTTTTAAACCATAGCGCTGAAACAAGTAGCGGCTGGGGTTATTGCGTGTTTGGCAAAGTGACAGCTGGCGCTGATGTGATTGATAAAATCAAAAAAGTGGCTACCACCAATCGCAAGGGCCACCAGGATGTGCCGGTAGATAACGTTGTGATTGAAAAAGCCACGCGCAGCTAATCCATCACGCGATTAGCTTACGCACGCCAGCCTACGCATGACCAACATCGGAGATCAAGCAAGCCACACCTTGTTTATCTCCGATTTGCATTTGTGCGTGAGCCGCCCCAAAATCACTGCGGCTTTTTTACAGTTTTTACAACACACTGCCACAAAAGCAGATGCACTCTATATTTTGGGCGACCTGTTTGAATACTGGGCGGGCGACGATGCCATGAAAGATGCGCATCATGATGCCATCATCTGTGCTTTTCAAGTGCTGACAAACACTGGCGTCAAAGTTTACTTTATGCATGGCAATCGCGATTTTTTAGTCGCTCATAGCTTTTGCGATGCCGCAAATATCACACTGCTGGCAGACCCCACACTCATTACGCTATATAACCAAAAAGTGCTGTTAAGCCATGGCGACGCTTTATGTACGGACGATGCCGCCTACATGCAATTTCGTCAGCAAGTGCGCAACTCACAGTGGCAAGCTGATTTTTTAAGCCTGCCATTGGCAGAAAGAAAACGCCAAATCGAAGCAATCCGCATGCGCAGCGAACAGGAAAAAACGCAAAAAACTGCAGAAATCATGGATATCAACCAGAACGCGCTGGCCAAACTATTAGCCGAATTTGATTATCCCGCGATTTTTGTACACGGACACACTCACCGACCTAATCAGCATCACCTGCACCTCAACGGACATCACATCACTCGCTGGGTATTAGGCGATTGGTACGAACAGGGAAGTTACCTGATGTGCAACAGGGAAGGCTTTAGCAGTGTGAAGTTAGCAACGGAAAACTGATACCGATCACTACGAAAAAAAATAAATTCAACTGCCTAAAACGTCCGAGGAATTTTTTTGCTCTGCAAACCTTTATCTACAAGGCTTACAGAGCATCGAAAAAGGTTGTGCCGTATATCAGGCCATCATTTAGGCTGGTAACCAACGATTTTACTTTCATCTACATTGTCGATTTGTTCTGGTTCTAAAAACTGATGCGCGTATTTAAGGTAGATTTTTTCACGCACAAATAAATCAAACAAATCCGGATCAATGTGATTATCCAGCTTCATTTTTCCTAAAATATTAAGTGATTCTGTGAGCGTCTTGGCGCGTTTGTAAGGACGGTCTTTTGAAGTGAGTGCTTCAAAAATATCTGCCACCGCCATCACGCGCGCTGGCACCGACATTTGGTCGCCCCGCAACCCTCTTGGGTAACCGCGCCCGTCCATGCGCTCGTGGTGTCCGCCTGCATATTCTGGCACATGCTGAAACCCTTTGGGATAAGGCAGGGACTCCAGCATATCAATAGACACAGTGATGTGATTGTTAATCACGGCACGTTCCTCAGCCGTGAGCGTACCTCGTACCACCATTAAATGATACACTTCGTCATCCGTTAAAAATGGCACTGTGTGGCCGTCTATATTCACAAAAGGTGTTGCGCCAATATCGCGCACACGCTGCTGGTCTACATTAGTCATGCTCTCGCCGCCAAAGTTAATATTGCGCAAATAAGTTAAATCAGCATCACATTTTTGCTTGAATGTTTGCAGTTTCAGCACGGCATTTGTGTAATCAAACACCTCACCACTTCGCAGCGTCGCCACTTGCTGCTCAAGCATTTCACATTCAGCCTGTTTCTTTAGCAACTCGTATCGTTGGGCGATTAAATCAATTCTGTCAAAAATGGCTGAAAGCTTAGTCGCTTTGTCCATCACATATTCAGGTGTAGTAATTTTGCCGCAATCGTGCAGCCAGCCCGCGATTTTTAACTCATAAAATTCTTTTTCGTTAAGCGTAAAATCTTTGAGCGGGCCTTCTTTGGTGTCAATTGCGGCTTGCGCCAACATGAGGGTTAATTCGGGTACACGCCGACAGTGGCCGCCAGTGTAAGGCGATTTCGCATCAATCGCCCCCGCGATGAGCCGCACAAAAGACTCCAGCAAGTCTTTTAAGCCTTCAATCAAACTATGGTTGGTCATTGCCACCGCAGCTTGAGAAGCCAGAGATTCAACTAAACTTTGATTTGCTTCAGAAAACGGGATAATTTCCCCGCTATGAATATCCAGCGCATTGATGAGTTGTAAAACGCCGATAATTTCATCTTCATGATTTTTCATCGGCACTGTCAAAAATGACTTTGAGTGATAGCCGACAATTTGGTCATATTTACGCGTGCCCGAAAAATCAAAATCTTCAGTTTGATAAGCATCCACAATATTCACCGTTTTACTTAGCAGGGTTGCATAAGCAGCAATGGTGGTTAAATTCGGTTTGCCATCAGGTAAATATAACGGTATCGGCAGTAAAGGGATCTCTTGGCCTGTGGTACCGCCCAATTGTACATTGAGCGTTGAGTTACTTAAAATTTCAAACTTTAGGTACTGCTTATCTTCAGACAATATATACAGCGTGCCGCTATCAGCGTTGGTAATTTCTTTTGCGCCAAACAAAATCATTTCCAGCAAACGTTTAGTATCGCGCTCGGCTGAAAGTGCGATGCCAATGTCGTTTAGGCGGTCAAGCCGTGTTACTAAATAAGCGTGCTGTTGATCAGTCATATAAGGTGGTTAAAAAGACAGAAATACTGGTAAATTCATTATATTCAAAAAATAAAATCGACGGTAAAGATAGCATGCTGAAAATGTTTTTCGTGTAAATTATTGTTTAGCTGCGTCAAGGTAAAACTCCATCTTCACGCCAGCAATTTCAATCACATCATGGTCCTTTAGCGCAAAAGCTTGCGCGCCGGTAGAAACATCATTCACTAAGGGGTACGCTTTGCCTTCAACATGGGTAATAAAATAACCACTTGCACGCTTGGTAATCACGGCCACCTGCACACCTACTTTGCCCAGTGTTGTCAGCGCTTTATTTAGCACTAACTCCCGCCCAGCGCTTGGGCCGTTAAGCACCTGCACTTTGCCTACCGTCGGGCTAGAAATTGCCGCAACTGGCGCCAAGGTTTCAGTGTGCGATTTATCCAAAGAGGCTGTGGTGTCAAACACCTGATTGGCCGTTTCCTTCGCTTGACGCTCGAATGCGTGTAATGCCGACGGATGCACCATCACCGTTTTTTCAAAACCTGCGTGTTCGGCTTGCTCAGTACCGATGTGGCTCAATACCTCTTCATCAATAAACTTTAATTGGTATTTTCCTATTTCAACCACATCGCCATGACGCAATAAATGATTCTTAATCTCCTGCCCGTTCACGGTAGTGCCATTGGTACTGCCTAGATCTTCTACATAAAAATCGTTACCTTTTTTTACCACCACCGCATGCTCACCGCTCACAGCGAGGTTATCCATATGAATAACATTGTTGGGTCTGCGGCCAATCGTCGTTAGCTCTTTTTTTAGAAAAAATTCACTTAATATCGCGTTATCCAAATAAAGTATTAATTTCGCCATTTTTTATAATCCTGCTATTTTAACCAACCAAAAAAGTTATCCATGTGGTGATTTAACCCCAAATTTTTGCGCTTCGGGCGTTTTTTTTCAAAAGTTTTATTAACCTGCACTAGTATGACAGAAATATTATCTTTACCGCCATGCTCGTTTGCCAGTTGAATCAGGCTTTGCGCCCTGCTATCCAAGCTTATATCGGGCATGCTTAAAATCAATTGAATCTGACTGTCGTCCACCATATCCGTTAAGCCATCAGAACATAACAAATAAACATCACCAACTTCCACATCAAACTCGTTTAACTCTAACGGCACTTCAGGCTCTACGCCTAAAGCGCGCGTGACCAAATTGCGATTCACTGAATATTTCGCCTGTTCTGCAGTGATTAATCCAGCGTTGAGCTGCTCTTGCAGGATTGAGTGATCTTCTGTCAATTGAATAAACTCAAGGCCGCGCAAGCGATACATGCGTGAATCACCAATATGACCGACCAATAATCTGTTATTGATAAACAACCCCAAGACCAATGTTGTTCCCATTCCAGCACATTGCGACTGTGTCTGCGAAACATAATAAATGGCATCATTGGCATTTTTTACCGCATCTACTAGCAGTTGCGCCTCTGGCTGCATGGCGTTAAGCGCATGGTCTTGATATTGCAGATATTGATCTGACTCTAAGGGGGGCTGATTGAGCATCACTTCTGTGAGTTCAGCGGCAATGCTGAGCACGGCAATTTCACTAGCGACCTCGCCTGCTTTATACCCGCCCATACCATCAGCCAGCACCACATAGCCAATAGTACTATCACTGGCGATGGTGTCTTCATTATGCTCACGCAACAAACCAACGTCAGTAAGCCGGACAATCTCTAATACATCACTTTCAAGCACGTTTGCTAAGCTCATATTCATCAGTTTGCTATATTAACCTGTTTGCAGGCAGCGTTTAATATCACGCACAATTTCTTGGCCAGTGGCATAGCGTTTATCCATGTCTTTTTCTAGCATACGATCAATTACCACAGATAAACATGGCGTAACTGCGGCATTCAGAAGATGTGCGCTCAATTGTGGCTCATTGGTGATTTTAAACATCAATGCAGCCATCGACTCGCCCTCAAAAGGCAATCGCCCCGTGGCCAACAGGTAAAACATCACCCCTAATGAAAATAAATCAGAACGCCCGTCAATTTTTTTGCCAGACAACTGCTCTGGCGACATATAACTAGGGGTGCCAAGAATGAGGCCTGTTCTGGTTTTTGAGGCATCGGTAATACGGGCAATGCCAAAGTCTGTCATTTTAACCAAACCCGTTTCAGGGGCATACATCACATTTGCGGGCTTAACATCGCGATGCACCACATGTTGTGTATGCGCATAGTCCAAGGCATCAGCCAACTTGCAAATAATTTCAGTGACCGTGTTTAAAGGCAGTAAATTATCCGGCTTAATATATGCAGTTAGGTCTTTACCTTTTAAAAACTCCATTGCAATATAGGCCAGATCATGCTCCTCACCTGCATCGTAAATGGTCACAATATTCGGATGATTGAGTTTGCCAGCCGTTTCTGCCTCTCGAAAAAAACGCCGTTTTGCTTCACCAATTGCATCTTCTTCAAAAGCTTGAGACAAATCCATGGTTTTAATCGCCACCACTCGGCCAATTTTGGGGTCGCGACCTAAATAAACCACGCCCATTGCACCTTTGCCGAGTTCTTTTTCAATTTGATAACGCCCCAACATTGGTTTTTCAATGCCTTCTTGATTTAATATCAGCGTACTTGCGTTTGTTCGAGTTCCACCACTCCCGACAATAATCGTTTCAGCCATCGCTCTAGCATGTGCAACTCGGAGTGCCAAATCCTTGTAATCTGCATCATGCTTGGCCAAGTAGGCAAACACGGCCTCAGCCTTGTTAAATTGGCGTTTGCGCTCAAAATCCAAGCCTAACGTATACATACCTTCCATGACACTCTCATCCATCGGGCATTTACGAAAACGGTCAAAGGCCATATCCAACTGACCCTGACTTTGAAACATCAAGGCTAAGTTTCGGTTACTTTCGGCTGAGTCAGCATCAGATTTAGCCTTACCTTGCTCCGTTAAAAAGAACCGTTTCGTCGTTAAAACGGCATGCCCAAACATCAACAGGGCCGCAGGCATCGTCAATGGTAACCACAACCCCTTTTGCGTCATCAGCCAAAGATGCATTGCAACCAACACTGCAAAAAAACTTAACGTTGTCATTGCCGCGCGCCCTACCCCTAGTCGAGGCAACAAAACACTCAAATACATGGCGACTAACAACCAAGCACTTAGTTGTCCCCAAATGGCCCATGCAGGCATTACAAAAAAATCTTCATTTAAAATACTCGCCACAGAATGTGCGAGTGTCTCAATGGGTTTCATGTGAGATGATATTGGCGTGATTTGATTATCACTGCCATCGCCAGTTGCTGCCATCCCAATTAACACAATTTTATCTTTGTATTTTTCGGTTGATATTTTGCCGCTCAACACATCATAAAAAGAATCTGCTACAAACGGTGCTTTACCGTCTTTATCTGAATAAAAAAACGTGTTCATTTGTAATGCGCTATCGGTGGCGATATTGAGTTTACCCAGCACAAGGCCCTCACCTAAACGTACTTTTATATCTTGCGGTTTGAGGTTTAAATACTGCGCAGCGATTTGCAGCGAGAGCGAAGGGTAATATTGATCGTAAAACGATAACACCAACGGTTCAGAACGAATTGCGCCATCTAGATCTGGGTTCGCATTCAGGTGGCCAATCGCAACAGCCACCTTACCCACTTCTGCAAAAGGGGCGATGGCCGCCATCGCGGGTATGGGTAGCTGCCCTTGTTGTTCAGCCTCAATTTTATCTACAATATCAACAATGGCATTTTTGCGTACATATCCCGGCAGTGGCTTGTCGAGATTGCCTCGCGGCTCGCCCAACGTAAAGGGCATGGCTAAAACAACATTATTGGCTTGCTGAATACTGGCAACAAGTTTTGCATCTGCATTTAAAGAGGCCTTGGCCTCTTTAAATAAAGCATCCAACTGCGACGCCTCTGGCGTTGCATTCAGGATGCTGGACGAAGTAACAAAATCAGAAATTTGATTGATATAACTTAAGCCAGGATCAATTTGCGGCTCAAGAAAATAGACAGTACTTCCAATGACCTTAGGGGAAGCCAAAGCCAGTTTAGACAACATCGTTGCATGTACTTCACGCGACCACGGCCAGCGGCCAATATTGGCGATACTTTGATCATCAATGGCAATGATGGCAATATGATTGCCAGCGTCTCGCGTACTTGCTTGTACGCCAAAATCATAAGCTTTTCGCTCTAGGCTTTGTAGAATATCGCTATTGGTCGCGAGTAAAAAACCCATTGAAACGATGAGTGCTGCAAACCAATCAGATTTCCAAAAGTTTTTTTTCATTCGCAAGCCTTAAGCCATCAACCTATTCAGTCGTCAATGATCAATCGCTCAGTGCGCATAATTTCAGTGCGCCTAATTTAGGCTCTAACACTTTTAACTTCTGCCGCCCTAACCTCAGCTGCCAGCTTATCTAGCACCCCATTGATATATTTATGCCCATCAAGGCCACCATACAGCTTTGCCAGTTCAACGCCTTCATTTATCACAACGCGGTAAGGAATGCTTAAATCAAACATCAATTCACAGCTAGAAATGCGCAAAATGGCATGCTCCACTGGGCTAAGTTCAGTGACTTTACGATCGATAAATTGTGCCATTTTTTCGTCCAACGCCGCCATGTGAAGATTCACTTCTGAAAGCAAATGCTTGAAGTAGGCTTCGTCTGCTTTGGTGTAATCAGGGTCTTCGGTCATGTCACGCAAAACCGCATTGATATCTGATTGATTCAGCATGCCGCGGTACACGGCCTTCATGACTAACTCACGTGATTTTCTACGATTTTTACCGGCATTTTTTTTTGCATGGGGTTTTTTTGTCGGTATATTCTCAATCACAAGACTCTTCACCGCTTTTTGCGTAGTACCTGATTCTTGATTGCTCATTACAGCGCCCTAATCAAGTTGGCCATTTCAACCGCCACTTGTGCCGCCTCGGCGCCCTTAACGTGCATGCGTGCAATCGCCTGGTCATCATCTTCAGTGGTCAGCACAGCATTGGCTACTGGAATACCTGCATTAAACTGCACTTCAGAGATGCCGCGCGCTGATTCATTGGCAACCACTTCAAAGTGATACGTTTCGCCGCGAATAATCGCTCCTAGGGCAATGAGTGCATCATATTGGTCGCTCATTGCCATATGCTGCAAAATGAGTGGTGTTTCTAACGCACCAGGCACGGTGGCGATGGTAATTGCCTCAGATGCCACGCCTAATTTAAGCAATTCAGCCGTGCAAGCACTTAATAAACCGTCCCCAATATCACTATTAAATCTTGATAGCACTACACCAATTCTTAAATTGGTGCCGTCTAAATTTTTTTCTAATTCTCTCACGCTTTATTCCTTTATTCAGGCCTGCAAATCATAAAGGCGTATTTTACCGTATATTGCCTGCACGTTTGAGAAAAAGTGGGTTACTGAAATAAGCCCCAAGCTTTTTGCAACGTACTCCAAACCCCATAGCTGATTGGAATCAGCACTAACGCCCAAGCGATGACCACTAATATTGGATGGCTCGCCACTTGCACCTGGCCGTTTGCTGATGCATTGCCTGCATTCGCGGTGGCCGACTTTTCATGTGCAGCTTTACGCACTTCGTCTAATTCTGCATCGGTCATGTAGTATTTATCGGCAACGGGCTTGACTAGCCAATTGGCAATAAACCCAATCACCAGCATGGCAGCTAGCACTAAAAAGATGGGGGCGTAGATTTTATCAAACGGGACGTTGGCTTCAAGGCGTGTATCGTGCAGATAGTTCACCACCACTGGGCCTAAAATTCCGGCAGTTGACCATGCCGTCAGAAGGCGGCCATGAATCGCGCCCACAAATTGCGTACCAAACATATCCGCTAAATAGGCGGGAATGGTTGCAAAACCACCACCGTACATGGAAGCAATCACGCAAAACGCCGCAACAAACAGCGCCAGCGATTTAAACCCTGCTACATAGGTCGCGGCACAATACATAATGGCACCGAGTACAAAGAAAATATAGTAGGTGTTTTTACGGCCCAATTTGTCCGACGATGTTGCCCAGGCAAAGCGGCCGAAAATGTTAAATAATGAAATCAACCCAACGAACCCAGCACCAATCGCAGCAGCCGCTGCCGTCATAGCTTCGTCTTTCTTAACCTCAGCAAAACCAACTTCTGGCTGGCCAATCAAGGCGCCACCAAAAGTTTCTTGTAACATTGGCGCGGCTGCACCAATAATGCCAATACCCGCCGATACGTTCATGCACAGCACCAGCCATAGCAACCAAAACTGTGGGGTTTTATGGGCATTTTTAAGGTGCACATGCTTGCTTGAAATCATGGCGTTATTTTGTGTCGCGGGCGGCGTCCAGTTGGCGGGTTTCCAGCCCGTTGCCGGTACGCGGTAACTCAGTGCGCCCCAGAGCATAAACACAAAATAAATGGCAGCCAGCGCCACAAATGTTTGCCAAACACCAACACTGGTGGGCGTGGCAAAATAACTCATCATTTTTGCAGCTATAGGCGAGCCAATCATCGCACCTCCGCCAAAGCCCATAATTGCCATGCCGGTGGCCATGCCACGGCGGTCTGGAAACCATTTAATCAGCGTTGAAACGGGGGAAATGTAACCCAGACCTAAGCCAATGCCGCCAATGACGCCACTGCCTAGCCACATCATCCATAACTGGTGCGTGTAAACACCATAGGCTGAAATTAACAACCCGCCGCACCAGCACATCATTGAAACCAGACCCGCTTTACGCGGACCTTCGCGCTCTAACCAGCCACCCCATAGCGCTGCAGAACAACCTAACAGCACAAAAAATAACGTATACATCCAACCTAAATCAAACTGCGTCCAATTACAGTCAGTTGCGGTAAGTGCGCGCAAAGTACCAGATAACTTCTCACTGAAATTAGTTGCCCCTGCCGCACAAGCGGCTAAAGGCTTACCCTCAGCATCCATTAGTGCATTGCCAAGCGGCTTCCAAAACACACTAAAGCCATACGCCATCCCAATTGACAAATGCACAGCAAGCGCCGCTGGCGGCACAAGCCAGCGATTAAAGCTTGCATTTGCGATGGTGTTTTCTTTAGATAAAAAGCCTGCCATGTTGACCCCTCAAAAAATTACGCTGCCATTTTTTATGAAATTTTATAATGTAGCAGTGTGTAACAATTTGTGAAAAATGGCAATTTACTTATGTGCGGCATTTATTGTAAGTTGCTTGATATTTGTCACGAATATGTCATATTAGGGTCATAAACTAACGCTCAAGTTATTCAAGGAAAAACCTGATGCCAGCCAATATATTAGTTGTTGAAGATGAACCTGCCATCCAAGAGTTACTTGCGCTCAATATCACGCAGGCAGGGCATAACCCAATTCGGGCCTTAAGTGTAGAAATCGCGCAAAACTTAATGCGCGAAACCATCCCCGATTTAATTTTGTTAGATTGGATGCTACCCGGTATGAACGGCTTGGAATTCGCGCGAAAACTCAAGTCGGACAGTCTCACAAAATCCATTCCCATCATTATGCTCACCGCGCGTGGCGATGAGTACGACAAAGTACGCGGCTTAGAAGTAGGCGCCGACGACTACGTTACCAAACCATTTAGCCCGCGCGAACTTAACGCCAGAATTAAAGCCGTGCTTCGCCGCCGCGCCCCGCAAATGACAGATGACCCAATTGAAATCAATGGGTTACGACTAGACCCCACTAGCCACCGCGTCACAGGCAACCAAAAAAGCATTGATCTTGGCCCCACTGAGTTTAGATTACTGCATTTCTTTATGACCAATGCCGAGCGCGTACACACTCGCAGCCAATTGTTAGATAAAGTCTGGGGCGACCGCGTGTTTGTTGAAGACCGCACAGTGGACGTGCATATTCGCCGCTTACGCAATGCCTTGGCGGTTTCAGGCCATCAGGATTTAATTCAAACCGTGCGTGGTTCTGGCTATCGGTTATCAGCGCAACATACCTGATTTTGATAGTTCCTAATGCGCAAAATTGCCACAATTCAGCATTAAAAATCTCCCAAGAAAAATTTATGCTCTGCGAGCCTTTATTTACAAGGCTAGCAGAGCATCGAATAAGGTTGGCATTAAAATATGACTAAATAAGTTAAATTTTCAAATATGACTAATTTAGCGTTAAATCCTCGCTATAATTCACTTCATCACCCGTTTTTTGAAAAACAAATTCTGTGCTCGATATTCGTTGGAAAGCTGCCCTATACATTTGCGCGCTCGGCATCATCAGCCTATTTTTGTGGTTGATTACTAGCGCAACCACAGCGCTCATCGTATTCGCTATCGGGCTCATCTTTTATTTTATTCGCCATCTTTTTTGGCTGAACCAACTTCATAATTGGCTAAAAAAACCTGAGCTAAAAACCATTCCTGAAGGTTCAGGTATGTGGGAAGATGTATTTACAGCCTTACTGCACTATGAGCGCAATAATGTGCAGCAACAAACAGCACTCAGTGCCGCGCTAGAGCGCTTTGAACTGGCCACTGCAGCCATGCCAGACGGCTTGGTGATATTAAGTGCCAGCAACGCAATTGAGTGGTGCACGCCGCACGCTGAAAACCAGCTAAGCCTCAATTTAAGCCAAGATAAAAATCTGCCGATTGTGAATTTAATTCGCGACAGCCATTTTATTGCTTATCTGTATAACGAGCAGTTTGATGAGCCCTTCAAGTTAACACCAATCCATCAACCAGAGCGCAGCCTCGAAATCGAGCTGATTCCATTGGCAAATCAGCAAAAACTACTCATCAGCCGCGATATGACACAGCGCGATAAGGTCGAAACCATGCGCCGTGATTTTATTGCCAATGTCTCACATGAATTACGCACGCCATTAACCGTCGTTGGCGGCTTTCTAGAAACATTAAGCGATATGGAAGGCGCGATTCCTGCCAACCTCAAAACGTATTTCACAATGATGGAAGATCAAACCAGCCGCATGCGGCGCATCATTGAAGACTTATTGACGTTATCAACCTTAGAGAGCAAAACTGAAAGTCCTGATGACCATGAAATTAACATGGCGAGTTTGCTGAAATCTATCCAAAATGATGCCATTGGCTTGAGCCAGAGCCTTAAAAAAGCACCACTGCAAATTCACCTGCATGTTGATCCCATACTGAGTATTCGCGGCGCACAAGAAGAATTGCGCAGTGCTTTTAGCAACTTAGTCAGTAACGCCGTGCGCTACACGCTGGCGCGCGAGGGAACGAATAACAAGTCCAATGATATTTTTATTTCATGGGAGCCTCAAAATGGCGAAGCAGTGTTTTCAGTGCGTGACACCGGCATTGGCATTGCGCAGCAGCATATTGACCGACTGACCGAACGCTTTTATCGGGTTGACCGTAGCCGTAGCCGAGAAACGGGCGGCACAGGTTTGGGTTTATCCATTGTGAAACATATTCTGATTCGCCATCAGGCCAAATTAGAAATCACCAGTACATTAGACGTGGGCAGCACTTTTAGCGTAATATTTCCAAAAAGTCGTGTCGTAACTACAAGTCAATAATAAAAATATGAAAAACCTCACCCTGATTTTACTTTGCTTATGCTTAAGTGCGTGCGCCACCAATTCGCCCATGACAGGAAAACCGATTCCTGAACGAAGTGACAGAAGTTCTGGCAGCCAATTAGCAAAAAGCGATTTTGACCGTATGGCAGATGTGGAATACTCAGAAAATAAGCAAAGCCTGCGCACGCTCATGCTCAAACTCTACAAACGCAACCCGCGCGAACTTGCCAAAAGCACATCAGAAAATGCTGGAAAAATGGTCGAGTGGGTGTTCGACGGCGATGCACAACATCATTACAAATTCAAAGAAATTGATAACAAACAAGGCACAGAAGCGATATTTCTGGCGTTTAAACAAGATTTTCAAGGTGACCGTGTATTAGCCTTGATGGTGGGCTTACAAACTATGCTTTTGCAAGCCCATGATAACAAAACAGATTTTTACCTCACCGACAGCATTGACCCGCAACACATCTACAACATGGCAAGAAACGTTGAAATTGCCGCATGGAAACTCTCAAATGCGCGCGATAGCCAAGGCAACCTTTTTTTGCTCAGCAATGAAATTGGCGATAAAGGCCACAATCTGTCGTTTGAACGCGAGTTCGGCAAAATTATTGGCAGTGCAGATTTATTTGCCATCACCTTGGCTGAAAAATCTCAACGTACCATCTCACGCGTGGTACAAAATTTAGCGACTGCGCTGTTTTTACCTTTTTAATACATTAGGTTTTCTCCAATAAAAAAGGAGCCGAAGCTCCTTTTTTATTTTTAATACTAATTTGAATTACTTTGCAGCTTCAGCAGCTGCGGCATCTTTTGCAGCTTGCACTGCATCAACTGCAACTTCTTTTGCTTCAGCAGCAGCTTCAGTCGTTGCGGCAGCAGCGTCGCTTGCTGCCTCTGTTGTCGCAGCGGCTGCGTCACCGGCAGCTTCTGTGGTTGCGGCAGCAGCGTCTTTAGCCGCATCGGATGTTGCGGCAGCAGCTTCGGTTGCAGCTTCAGTTGCAGTTGCTGCTGTTTCTTCCGCTTTTTTACAAGCAGTAAAACCAACAGTTAAAGCTAAGCTTAGTAATAACACTTTCAATAATTTGCTCATGTAGATTCCTTTGTTAATAAATGAAAAAAAGTCAGCTAAAATAACGAATTAGCCCAACGCCGCCCTGATGGATGAATTCTACTCCACCGATTATGTCAGAACAACCAAAATATGGTTTATCAATTAGCGCGTAATACCTCGTCCTTCAGTGCGAGGAAGTAAGAGCGAACGGCGAAGCCGTTAAATGCCACTGTCCATTGACTTTAAAATTAAAATGCTAAAATAGAACCATGCTAATTAGAAAAGCCTACAAGTTTGAACTCATGCCAAACGATGAGCAATCACTCGCCATGCGTCAATATGCAGGCTGTTGTCGTGTGGTGTATAACAAGGCTTTGGCATGGCAGAACGAACAATATCAGGCAGACAATACGTTTAAGTTCAGCTATAGCAAAATAGCCAACTTATTGCCACAATGGAAAACAGAACTTGCTTGGCTAAAAGATGCACCTAGTCAAACACTACAACAAGCCCTTAAAAACCTAGAATCCAGTTTCAGGAATTTCTTTGCCAAACGCGCTGACTTTCCCAAGTTCAAAAAGAAAGGCATAAGCGACAGCTTCCGCTTTCCGCAAGGCTTTAAGATTGAGCAACACAACAACCGTATCTTTCTACCTAAGTTAGGCTGGCTACGTTACCGCAATAGCCGAGAAATGCTAGGCACCCCCAAGAACATCACCATCACGCAAAAATGCGGCAAATGGTACGCCAGTATACAAACCGAGCGTGAAGTTGAGCAAACTGAGCACACCGCAACCAGCATGGTAGGTGTGGACGTAGGCATCACCAGATTTGCTACCCTCAGCACGGGACAAGTGTTTGAAGCAGTCAACAGCTTCAAACAAAAACAAACAAGGTTGGCGCGGTATCAACGTGCGTTAAGCCGCAAAGTTAAATTCAGCAGCCATTGGAAAAAACAGAAAGGTAAAATTACCCAGCTCCACAGCACCATTGCGAATATCAGGCAAGACTACCTGCACAAAACGACATCTACTATCAGCCAAAACCACGCCATGATCGTGATAGAAGATTTGCAGGTTAGCAATATGAGCAAGCGTGCTAAAGGCACCATTCAAACTAAAGGGCGGAACGTCAAAGCCAAGTCGGGCTTAAATCGTTCCATTCTTGACCAAGGCTGGTTTGAGTTCAGGCGACAGCTTGAATACAAGCAGGCCTGGGCAGGTGGTGAAGTGTTAGCGGTTAATCCGCGCAACACCAGCCGCAAATGTCCGTGTTGTAAACACGTAGCCAAAGAAAACCGCCTCACCCAAGCTAAGTTCGAGTGTGTGGAATGTGGCTATGCTGACAATGCTGATTTGGTCGGTGCAATCAATATATTAGCGGCAGGACATGCCGTGTTAGCGCGTGGAGTGACGGTGCAACAAGACCGCACAGTGAAGCGCGAACCCACTGAAGGTATCCGCAAATCATCGCGTGAACCCGTAGGAATCCCCGCTCTTTAGGGCGGGGAGGATGTCAAGAAACTTTCACTCTACGTAAATACACCTGATATTTGATGAATATGCCGTACATTATCACCAAAATAGCGCCAATTTCTAACAATACATTAAACTTGAGCCCAAGCATACGGTGATGAATAAATACATCCATATGATGAAAAGAAGCCGCGCGAATTAAAATAAAACTGCACAATAGCGCAATGCCAAGCCATGTCACTTTGTAAAGCCGCCAGGCATCTGCCAAAAAGCGGCGCACGCGCATAAGCACTGCCAGCATGCCAAACCCGAGCGTTGCAATAAACAGTACCTGCAAAGGCCGTCGGTAATCATACCAGCCTTGCTGATGTGCGGCTTCTCTAAGCGTTTGGGTAAACCACGTTTGCAAATCAAGTTGTTTATTGATACCGAGCAACAATAAAAATAGCGCCAAAAATAGCCAGAATTGATATCTGCCACCTGACTTTTTTTGCAAAAATGCCAAACGCGCACTCATGCACATGGCGATTGCATAAAACAGCACGGTTATCCAGCCAAAAACCGTTGGGTCGCCAATGCCGGGGTGCCATCGGCCGTCGGTCGTCGCAGCCAGCGCGACTTGATTTGGCAGTAACGCTAAGACAAAAAAACCGCAAATCACACTAAAACTATAGTTAAACATCCACTTTTGCATACACGAATTATAAAACAATCAAGCACTGGAAAAAACACCGAGAAAATTTCGCTGCCTTGCAAGCCTTTATTTACAAGGCTCACAGGGCAGCGAAAAAGGGTTAATCAAAAATTTACTTAAAAATTTACTTAAAAACTTAAGTTATTCTTGATTAATTTGTTGTCGTTGCTGGTGCTGGCGCAGGTGCAGGCTCGGCCACAAAAATTTCTACACGACGATTTTTTGCTTTATTGGCAGATGTGTCATTGGCCACCACCGGCTCATGCGAACCACGGCCATCAATCGCAATACGGTTTGTGGCAACACCTCTCGCCACAATATAATCGCGCACACTTGCTGCACGGTTGAGCGATAACGGATTATTGATTGCGTCACTTCCCGAACTATCAGTATGGCCAATAATCGTCACATTGCTGCTAGGATTGCTCACCAAACCTTTGGCAAAGGTATCCAAAATTGTTCTGAAATTTGGGTTGATGTCTGCGCGGCCCACATCAAATGATATATCACTTGGAATTTCTAATTTCAGGCGATTATCTTCCGTTTGCGTCACCGCTACACCAGTACCGGCTGTCGCCTCTTCCATTTGTTTTTTCTGCTCTTCTTGGCGCTTCGTCCATACGTTCCCAGCCACCGCGCCTGCCGCGCCACCTACCACGGCACCAATCGCCGCACCTTTACCTTTGCCCGCAATCGCGCCTACAACCGCACCGCCCGCAGCACCAATGGCCGCACCTTTTGCAGTGCCTTTTTGCGTTTCTGACATATTGGCACAACCGCCTAATACAAATGTTGCCAACACGGCACTGACTAATAGTTTTTTATGCATATTGATTCCTTAAAAAAACGGGTGAAATAACTCAAATATTGAACAAACGTGCTTGTTGCTGAAGATGAATGAAAAGAACTGGAAAGTCACTAAATAGATGACAAGCGTCACAACAAAACTAACGCACTACGATGAGATAAGTTTACCAAACTGACTGGTTAGAGATGTTAACCAAAGGTAATAATTGGTAACAAATTAAGCGCGTAAACGCACGAGAAAAATTTTATGCCCTGCGAGCCTTTATTTATAAGGCTTCCAGAGCATCGAAAAAGGTTGCATGTGAAAAATGTGGTTTTTTAATAAAAGACTAGCTCAAATATGTCAATATTAAATGGGTTTTGACTCTAAGTTCCCCTTCTACTGAGCCTGAGATTGCGCTGATTTTGGGAGGATTTCGGTAAGCGGCTGTTTGAGCCAAGTGACTTTTTTTGGCGAGTTTTCACATCAAAACAATTGCTTTAGCAATTCGTGATGATGGGGATGACCCTTGCGGTTACCGCTTGCCGTCCAAAAATCAGCGCAATCTCAGGAAACAAGCGGTAGGGGGTAGCCTTTCACAACCGACTTAGCGCTTTAGCGCTTAGCGAGGTTGGGGATGCCCCTTGCGGGTATTATTTGGTTTCTTTCTTTTGGCTAAGCAAAAGAAAGAAACTCGCCAGTCGCGCGAAAGCGACCATTGACATACGGCGCAATGCCTTTCAGTTATTGCGCCCTTACTAGCTAGATTTATTCTTTTGCACTGTAAACCCGTTACGTCCTCAATCTACAGCAACACCTTCTCAATCCCGCCATTATTTACCTTCTCCACATATTCCTGCAACCAATTCTCCCCAAGAATATGCTTCGCCATTTCTACCACAATATAATCCGCAGTAATGCCCGTATCTTCACCATAACGCGCTAAGCCTTGCAGGCAACTTGGGCATGACGTGAGAATTTTCACGGGCTGCTCAGGCGCACCAACGGTTAAGCCCATTTTCGCCATGCCACTTTCAAGTTCTTCTTGCTTGCGGAACTTCACTTGGGTAGCAATATCAGGCCGTGCTGCTGCAAACGTGCCACTTTCGCCGCAACAACGGTCATTCAGCGCAACGTCAGTGCCCATTAACGTGTTGGTGACTTCTAACGGTTTATAGGTTTTCATCGGCGTGTGGCACGGGTCGTGATACATATAACGCGTACCGGTAATGCCTTTGAGTTTTACGTCTTTTTCCATTAAATATTCGTGAATATCTAATAATCTGCAACCAGGGAATATTTTCTCAAACTCGTATTTTTGCAGTTGGTCCATGCACGTACCGCACGACACAATCACGGTTTTAATATCCAAGTAATTGAGCGTATTCGCTACACGGTGAAACAACACGCGGTTATCCGTGGTAATTTCTTGGCCTTTGTCGTGATTGCCTGCGGACGTTTGCGGGTAACCACAGCATAAATAACCCGGCGGCAATACTGTAATCGCGCCCACTTCATATAGCATGGCTTGCGTGGCTAAGCCCACATTTGAGAACAAACGCTCAGAGCCGCAACCGGGGAAGTAAAACACCGCCTCACTTTCCTCTGTTACCTTTTTCGGGTTACGAATCACCGGAATCATGTGGTCGTCTTCAATGCCCAGCATGGCGCGTGAGGTTTTAGACTGCATTTTTTTCGGCATGGGCCGATTAATAAAATGAATCACCTGTGATTTGATTTCTGCGCGACCCACCGTAGCTGGTGGACGTTTTTTATCTTTCAACAAACCAAACCGTTTAGCTAAAGTGTGCGCTAAGTTTTGTGCTTTGTAGCCCCAACCTATCATGGTGGTGCGCAAAAACTTAATAGTGGCAGGGTCTTTGGCATTTAAAAACCACATGCCAGCTGTAGTCCCTGCGTTAAACTTCTTTTTGCCTTGCTCGCGTAAAAAATTGCGCATTTTAATAGACACATCGCCAAAATCAATATCGACTGGGCAAGGTTTTTCACAACGATGGCAGATTGTGCAATGGTCGGCCACATCGTTAAATTCATCAAAATGTTTGAGTGAAATGCCGCGGCGCGTTTGCTCTTCATAAAGAAACGCTTCAATTAATAGTGACGTGCCCAAAATTTTGTTGCGTGGGCTATATAGTAAGTTCGCGCGAGGCACATGCGTACTGCACACAGGCTTACATTTGCCGCAACGCAAGCAGTTAGAAATATCATCGGCAATTTCGCCAATGGCTGATTGCTCCATGATAATAGATTCCTGCTCCAGCAAGCCAAAGCTTGGTGTGTAGGCGTTATCTAAACCAGAACCAGCCAGCAATTTACCTTTGTTAAAGTGGCCATTCGGGTCCACTTTATTTTTATAGGCAGTAAAAGTATCAATGGTCGATTGATCTAAAAACTCCATTTTGGTGATGCCAATGCCATGCTCACCAGAAATCACACCATTCAAGCTTTTTGCTAACGCCATCACGCGGTCCACCGCTGCATGGGCGTCTTGCATCATGGTGTAATCGTCAGAGTTTACTGGAATATTGGTGTGTACATTGCCATCACCCGCGTGCATGTGTAGCGCAATAAACACTCGGCTTTTTAGCACTTGCTTGTGAATTTCATCGCATTTATCGAGAATCTTTTGATACTCACGACCAGCAAAAATATCCGCCATCACACGTTTAAGTTCACGCTTCCAAGAAATGCGTAAATCATACGATTGCACAGCACGGAACAGACTTTCGTAATGGCTGAATGCTTGTCCTGCTTCACCTAGCACGTCCACTGGTGCATCCAGATTATCAAGTATTAAGCGCCAGCGTGTACGTAAATCACTCAGTAATTTAAGCGCCATCACCTGCTTGGTTTTTACCATCGCTACATCGGCATTGCCGTCTTCATCGGCTTGCAGTGGCAGCTCCCCTTGCATAAAGACTTCTAAGGCATCTAACAACTTAAGTTTGTTTTTAATGCTTAGTTCAATATTGATGCGCTCAATACCATCAGAATAATCGCCCAATCGCGGTAATGGAATAACCACGTCTTCATTAATTTTAAATGCGTTGGTATGTTTGGCAATGGCCGCCGTGCGTGCACGGTCTAACCAGAACTTTTTGCGCGCTTCAGCTGACACCGCAATAAAGCCTTCGCCATCACGGGCGTTACACATCCGCACCATGGCGGACGCCACTTCACCCACAGCATTTTCATCATCCGAGGCAATATCGGCAATCAACACCATTTTTGGGCGTTGCTGGCGCGCGGCCTTGGTGGCGTAGCCGACCGCTTTGATGTAGCGCTCGTCCATGTGTTCCAAACCCGCCATAATCACAGCGGGCTCTTTTTTGGCTGTTGCATCGAGGTAATCTTTAATCTCGACAATCGCAGGCACGGCGTTTGACACGTTGCCAAAAAATTCCAGCGCAATGGTGCGTACATGCTTGGGCATACGGTGCAAAATAAACGTTGCAGAAGTAATTAAACCATCGCAGCCTTCTTTTTGAATGCCGGGCAAGCCAGATAAAAACTTATCTGTTACATCTTTACCTAAACCGACTTTTCTAAAACTAGGGCCAGGAATTTCCAGCACTTGCGGTTCGGCCAACAAGGTTTTCATGTCTTCTGCAAAGCGGCTAATTTTGAAGCGTGCTGTTTCGATGTCATGAATTTTGCCTAGATTATGGTCTAGCCGCTCAACTTCCATCCAGTCACCGTCTGGTGTCACCATACGCCATGAGGCCAAATTATCTAAAGCCGTACCCCATAACACCGCTTTCTTACCACCGGCGTTCATTGCCACATTACCGCCAATACAACTCGCGTCAGCTGAAGTTGGGTCGCAAGCAAATTCTAGACCTGCATCACTCGCCGCCTCCATCGCGCGACGTGTTACGACACCTGCGCCACATTCAATGGTCGCCACTTGTCTTGCCACACCAGGCAACGTGCGCATTTGCACGCCTGAATGGCGGTCTAGTTTTTCAGTGTTAATCACGCAAGAAAGTGGCGTTAATGGAATAGCGCCTCCAGTATAGCCAGTGCCACCGCCCCTAGGGATGATAGTAAGCCCTAACTCAATACTTGTTCGCACCAGCGCCGCTATCTCTTGCTCGGTGTCCGGATTCAGCACCACAAAGGGGTACTCTACGCGCCAATCAGTGGCATCTGTGACGTGTGATACGCGCGCTAAGCCATCAAACTGAATATTATCTTTACGTGTGATTTTACTAAACTTACTAAGCGCTTTTTTACGCAAATCATAGGTTTGGCGAAAATCTTCCGCAAACTTCTCAACCGCAAGCTTTGCCGCCGCCACCAGTTTTTGTACTTTTTCATTGGCTGTACCATTGGTATTGCGTGCATCAATGGCAGCTATCCGATGATGCAGCGCATCAATCAATGCTTTACGGCGCTTTGGATTTTCTAGCAAATCATCTTGCAAGTAAGGGTTACGCGTCACTACCCACAAGTCACCTAGCACTTCAAATAACATGCGCGCTGAACGGCCTGTTTTACGCTCTGCACGTAACGCATTGAGCACCTGCCAAATGTCCTCGCCCAGAAACCGAATAACGATTTCGCGGTCAGAAAACGAAGTGTAGTTGTAAGGAATTTCGCGTAAGCGCGCTGCAGGTTGATGTTCTGCGTGAGAAATACTGCCAGGAAGAGGTGCGTTCATTTTCTTGTTTAATAAACAGCCAAACGATTAAAGATATGCATTATAACATGCAGAAACCCAGCGAATAAGCGCGACCATGTTGTGGGTATTCAGCAATAGGCTTTTAACTAATATTTTCCCAAAATTTGTGATATTGCTCACAAACTCACATGCATTATTTTTTACAAACTAAGGTAAACTCTTTATTTGAGTTAACTATCATCGAGCAAGGTTATACCGCCATGTTATGGATTAAAGCGCTACATATTATTTTTGTCACCAGCTGGTTTGCCGGCTTATTCTATTTACCTAGACTCTTTGTAAACCATGCCATGGTGACCGATGAGGCCACATCAGCGCGCTTAACACTCATGGAAGCTAAACTTTATCGCTTTATGTTGCCATTAGCCGTTCTAGCGCTTATTTTTGGATTATGGTTATGGCTTGGCTACGGCATCACTGGGCGCTGGATGCATCCTAAGCTGACATTGGTAGCCATTCTTATTGGTTACCATTGGTATTGCGGCAAACTGTTAAACGATTTTAAGCACAATAAAAATCAACGCAGTCACGTATGGTATCGCTGGTTTAATGAAGTGCCAGTGATTGTGCTTACAATAGTCGTGATACTGGTTGTTGTTAAACCTTTTTAATTCACCATAAATTCAAAAGGTAATAGTGATGGATATTTTTAATTCTGAGTGGTTGATCCGCATGCTGGAAAAATCCAGCAATACCCCGCAAGGTCGCATCCTCAACCTTTTTGATATTTTGGGCGACTGGCTTGCAGCGCCTAATCTACATGTCATTCTTTCTGCACATATTTCCTCTCACGACTTATTGACGAATTATTTAAGCAAACAAGCAACTGCAATGCACGCAGCTAGCCCTGAAATTCTGGCAGAGCATATCGCCCTCATTGCCCACAATGCCGCGCTTCAAACCGCTTCTGAACCAAATGGCAACCACCTGAAGCATGCGAAAGTTGCCGCAAACGCGCTTATTTTGGCGCAAACACAAAAACAGTGGGCTTCGCCAAAGTCCATCCACTCAAAGCGTACTATTTATGGCATCGCTGCAAGTTTTTTTGTGGTTGGTCTGACGATTGCTTGGCTACCCACATTCTTACAAACCAGTTCGCAACAAAACATCGTTGTTGCATTAGATGTGATGCGCAAAGACAATTCGACCGAAATAAAAACTGCTGCGTTTGCAAGCAACTCAAAAAATCTAAGTTTAAGCGCCCATGAGGCGGCGACGATGTATGCCAAATATGAGCAAATGCGCAATGGCACTTGCCAGTTTCCTGAGGCGATTCAAATTCCTGACAGAGACAAAGCCGTTTATCTAGAAAATGTCGTGGGCGGAAAACTGCCATCCAACTTAAAAGATTTAGCCACTGCAAATATTTATTTAGAAAAAGTACGTTGCAACTTTACCCCAATGCTCATGGCCAATTCTGTAGGCTGAAGCATAATAAACATTGCAAACACTCTATACAGGTTAGTATAATCATCACATGATTTCATTACGTGAAAAAATACTCAATACTGCAAGTAACCTGTTTCAAACGCAGGGAATCAACTCGACTGGTGTAGACACGATTGTGGCGGCGGCTGGCACCACTAAAATGACGCTGTATAAATATTTCACCAGCAAAGAGAATTTAATTTTGGCTGTGCTTGAAAAAGGTCACCAGGATTTTCAAACTTGGCTCAATGATAATCTGAATGCCAGTACAAAAAAACCCAGCGAAAAGCTGCAAATTTTATTTGATTTTATTGAAGAATGGGTCACATCACCTAACTTTAACGGTATGGGCTTTATTAAGGCATCTGCCGAGTTTCCAAGTGAAGAGAATGCTGTGCATCAACTGTCTTCTGAGCAGTCACGCCAATTCAGGCAATATATCAGCACGCTAGCGACTGAAGCCAACATTCATGATGCAGATGGTTTAGCATTGCAGCTTTCATTGTTGTTTGAAGGGGCCGTACAGGCCGAACAAATGAAGCGTGGTTCAGGCGCAATTAAGTATGCAAAAACTGCCGCAAAAATCTTAATTGACGGTGCAAAAAAAGCAAGTTGACCCAGCAATAGACTAAGCTTAAGCTAAACTTGGCACTTGTACCAACTGGCTTTAAGCGGCTTTATGCAGGATAATAGCTTTTTTCACACTTCAAGCGCTTTTTATGTCTACTCTCATCTGCGGTTCACTGGCTTTTGACACCATCATGGTGTTTCAAGATCAATTTAAAAACCATATCCTCCCCGATAAAATTCACGCACTCAGTGTGGCATTTTATGTGCCGGAAATGCGTCGTGAATTTGGTGGCACGGCAGGTAACATTGCCTACAACTTGCAGCTATTAGAAGGCAACCCGCTGATTATGGCCACTGTGGGTGAAGATTTTGGCACGTATACCACATGGCTGCATCACAACAAACTCAATACCGCGCACATTAAAACCATTCCGCAAAGCTTTACGGCACAAGCATTTATTACGACTGACACAGACGATAATCAAATCACCGCATTTCATCCGGGTGCGATGGTCGAATCACATCAAAACAGTGTAAATGATGTTAAAAGCGTGAAACTTGCGATTATTGCCCCTGACGGGCGTGATGGCATGTTCCAGCATGCGCGCGAGTGTTTTGAGGCTGGCATTCCCTTTATGTTTGACCCGGGCCAAGGCCTGCCCATGTTTAACGGTGAAGAATTGCTCCATTTCATTGAGATGGCGGACTATTTAGCAGTGAACGATTATGAATCCCAAATCATTCAAGATAAAACAGGACTCACGCTACTACAACTGGCTGAAAAAGTGAAAGCGCTTATCGTCACATTAGGGGGAAGCGGCTCGCATATTTATGCCGACGGTCAACGTTTTGACATTCCCTGCGTTAAGGTTGAAAAGATTGTAGATCCAACAGGCTGTGGCGATGCCTACCGTGCAGGCTTGCTTTACGGCATTGCCAGAGGCTGGGATTGGCCAACTTGCGGTAGATTAGCTTCAACCATGGGCGCAATTAAAATTGAGAGCCGTGGTGGCCAAAACCACAAACCAACGCGCGATGAAATTGAAACCATTTACACCCTTGCGTTGCTGAACGATGTGAAACTGGATTAGTCGAACCGCTTGAGTGTAGACATTCTTATTTTTGAATTTTTAACTTAATTTTTATGGGAGCACAAAGTGAAATTAATGCAATTATTCACCATTGGTTTAATTAGCGTCTTTCTTGGCGCATGTGCAAGCTCAAACTCTGGCAGTGTTTATAGCCGCGACGATGCACGCAAGGTACAAACGGTTAAAACGGGTGTGGTAGAAAGTGTACGGCAAGTTAAACTTGAAGGCACTAAATCGCCCGTTGGTACAGTCGCAGGTGGCGCAGTTGGTGGCATTGCTGGCGGCTCTATTGGGCATGGCCGTGGCAGCGCTGTTGGCGCCGTGGTGGGCGCTGTAGCCGGTGCATTGGCGGGCGCCGCGCTTGAAGAAGGCGTGACCCGCAAAGATGCGCTTGAAATTACCGTTAAATTAGATGGTGGCGGCCTTATTGCGATTGTGCAAGAAGCAGATGAACCCTTTAATATCGGCGAAAACGTGCGCATTATTGAAAACGGCAGCACTTCGCGCGTTTCGCATTAAAACTTTCCAAATCACAAATTTGGTGATGTGTGCCATGCATCACCAAAGCTTTCTTCTAAATCAAGCGCACTGTCAATAAAGCGTCATATTTCTTTCACCATCTGTTCACATTGCTTCATTAAAGTCTCTTTGATTTCATAAGAGGAGCATTTTAATGATTCACAACGAATTTCAACTATCACACAACACCGAGCGCAACGCAAAAGCGGCGCGCCTGAGCATTAGCATTGCACGTACGCAATCTGAAATTGAACAAGCACAGCGCTTACGCTATAAGGTATTTGCCGAAGAAATGGGCGCGCAACTGCTTGGCACTGGCGGGCTTGATGTTGATGGTTTTGACCAATACTGCGAGCACCTGATTGTACGCGATAATGAAACGAACCAAGTCATTGGCACTTACCGCATTTTAAGCCCTGAAAGAGCCTTTGATGCCGGCGGTTATTATTCTGCCGGTGAATTTGACCTGACACGCATTGCGCATTTATTCGACCGCACCGTAGAGGTGGGCCGGGCTTGTGTACATCAAAACTACCGCAATGGCGGCACAATCACAATGTTATGGGCTGGTTTGGCGCAATACATGCAGGCACATCAATATGAGTTTATGATTGGTTGCGGCAGCATCAGTATGGCCGATGGCGGCCACGCGGCGGCGAGTTTATACCAACGCTTACAAGATGAATATTTATCGCCACTTGAATACCGTGTGTTTCCGCGTAATCCATTACTGAATGCTTCATTACAGCATAATCTGCAGGTGGCCTGCCCACCTTTAATTAAAGGTTATTTAAGGCTTGGCGCGTATATTTGCGGCGAACCAAATTGGGACCCATTTTTCAATACTGCGGATATGCTGGTGATGTTGCCACTATCAAGAATTAACCCAAGATATGCCGCGCATTTTTTAAAATAACACGACTCAAATAATATTAGCTTTTTTAAAGCACCTGTATGACGGACGCAAATAAGCAACGCATCGGAATAAATAGTCTAAAATGGCAACTGTGATTTCAAACAACAGATTGCCAATCATCAACACAAGCGGCCACACCAGCAAGCTCACGCGCTACTATAGAATAGGCCGCGTAACCGCACACACTTTTGTTGCGGTGCTGGCCGTAAGTGCTATTTTTCCCGTTGCGAGTAAACGGGTAAAATCAACCCTGACCAAATGGTGGTGCAGGCGCTTGCTTACCACTTTAAACATGCGCATCACCACGCATGGCCATTCACCTTTGCCAAATAGCAACATGCGAAGCACCATGGTGGTCGCCAATCATATTTCATGGACAGATATTCACGCACTCAACAGCATTGAACCGCTGCGATTTATTGCAAAATCAGAAATCAGCCACTGGCCAGTGTTTGGCTATTTGGCCAGAAAAGCCAATGTGCTGTTTATTGACCGCAATAAACGCCACGATGCTGGTCGCATTGTGCATAAAACGGCTAAAAGCCTAGAAGAAGGAGACAATTTATGCCTGTTTCCTGAAGGCACCACCACCGATGGCACAAAGCTAGTGCCTTTTAAAAGCAGCATCATTCAGGCCGCTATTCATGCAAAAGCCACCATTCAGCCTGTGGCGATTCGCTACCCAACGGCCGATGGAACCATTAACACCCACATTGCCTATGCGGGCGACACAACGATGAAGGAATCTATGCAGCAATTATTGATGCAGAAAAACCCAACCGTTGAATTGCACTTTTTAGCGCCGATTGATTTGGCAAATATAGATGAAACCTTCTTAGACCGCCGAAAGCTCACCCAACACATCGAGCAGTTGATTAAAGAAAAATTAGATTTTTAGTGGGCCTAAACGCTTGCATTTGCTCACTAAAATATCATCAATTCAAGCTTAAAATTTCCCGAGAAAAAAATAATGCTCTGGAAGCCTTATAAAAAAAGGCTCGCAGGGCATCGAAAAAGGTTGCAGGTTAATTTTCAATCTGATTCATGCTTTTTAAGCTTCATCGATTTGTCGAGCGGATGCGACTCAACTTGTGTAATTGCTTTGGTTTCTAAGTTCATTGCCGTCAGTTGACCGCCCCACAAGCAGCCCGTATCGAGCGCGTAAACATTGTTTCTTTGTTGTAAACCGAGCGCTGACCAATGACCAAAAATCACATTTACCGCTTGCGAAGCACGCTTTGGCACATCAAACCACGGCATATAACCTTGCGGAATATCAGGCAGTTCGCCTTTAAAATTAAACTCCATTTCGCCTTTTTTTGTACATACGCGCAAACGCGTCATCGCGTTGGTAATTACGCGCAGGCGGTCTAGGCCAATTAAATCATCATGCCAATAGTCTGGCTGATTACCATACATGCTTTCTAAAAACCTCAAATAATCAGCCCCTTGCAAGGCGGCTTCAACTTCTGCCGCGTAACTGATGGCCTGCTGTGCAGACCACTGCGGCAACAAACCAGCATGCACCATTAAGTAATCATCTTGTTGATAAGCCAAGTGCTGGTGGCGTAGCCAATCAAGCAATACTGACGCATCTTCTGCTAGCAACAACGCCTCTAACGTATCGCCTCTTTTGGCTTTTACAAACCCAGCAGCCACCACTAATGTGTGTAAATCATGATTGCCAAGTACTACTTTTAGGCAATTTTGATGCGCCACGCACCAGCGCAATACTTCGAGCGAACCGCTACCGCGATTGACTAAATCTCCCACCAGCCAAAGCTGGTCAGTCTTTGGGTTAAATGCAATGCGCGCTAACAGCGCCTGAAAAGCATGGTAGCAGCCTTGTATATCGCCAATGGCGTAAGTGGTCATGAATTAATTACCATTAAAAAAGCCACTTAATTGCTTAAGTGGCTTGTGGATTTTTTCAATTGACAGAATACGTGCAGTTTTAAAAACCAGCACCAGCCTCATTTGCCATATATTTTACCGCACCGGCAACTTCAGTATCACTCAAACTGGCATTGCCCCCTTTTGCCGGCATGGTACGAATACCATTGACTGCATTCTTCACCAAAGTGTCATATCCTTGTGCAATGCGAGGCTCCCATTGACCTTTGTCGCCAAATTTTGGTGCATTCATCAGCCCTGTGCCATGACACATCGCACATACGGCTTTATACACTTCTTCGCCAGATTTACCTGCGGCAGGCGCTGCTGTGTCAGTCACTGCTGCAACCGCAGCCGGTGCCGCTTCAACTGCAGGTGCCACCTCTGTAGCTTTTGAAGCCACGGCTTTAAAGTCTGCCCCTGCTAAATTGGCCATATGCACCACAGCGTTAGTGACTTCAGTATCTGAAAGTGAAGAATTACCACCCTTTGCCGGCATAGTTCGCACGCCATTAATAGCGTTATGTACCAATGTGTCGTAACCTTGAGCAATGCGTGGTTTCCAAGCGTCTTTGTCACCAATTTTTGGTGAATTCATCAACCCACCCGCATGGCAAGCTGAACAAACCGCTGCGACCACTTCTTCACCGCTTTTATCCACATGCGGACCTGCGGCGGCACTTGCCACCTCAACCTGTGCAACAGGTTTAATATTCGCCTCAACTTTTGCAACTGCGGCTGTATCTACCGCTTCAGGTGTAGCACCACTGAAAGATTTTGCCAATAGCGCAATCAGCAAGGTAAATGCCAAAATAGTGCCGGCAATGACCAAAATTAATTGCCATAAACTTGAGCTTTTATACTCGTTATCTTTATTGCTCATAACAGTGAATCCCAAATGAAAATTGAAGTGAATCATATTATACCTACACTTTAGCCCAAGGCAAAAGTTACAGCAAAGATTACACTTTGATTTGCTATAATGCCTGCTTGATAACGCGCCCGTAGCTCAGTTGGATAGAGTGTTGGTTTCCGAAGCCAAAGGTCACAGGTTCGACTCCTGTCGGGCGCGCCATATTTAACAAGATAAGCCGAGATAGTGTTTACTAACTTAGATTATCTTGTGCCCATTCTGTGCCCATTTCGTGCCCATTCTGTGCCCAATTATTTTTTTAAAATGACGACTTTTCATTACATTGACCATTGGTTACATGTGCCTATCTTCAGCAAAAATGTATTTAAAATTAAAACTGACCTTTGGTTACATGCGCCCAATTTTTTAACCTCGAATGAGTAAGTTGGGGACAAAGCGGTCAACAAATATTATTGCTCAACTTGTACTAACTACAGAGAACAGAAGAATATCTAATAGATGTTGACAATAGTTAGCCAGCTAACTACAATGACTTTATGCTTCAACTAAAAGACCTTCCGGACGCAAAAGTCCTCAGAAAATTCGCCGAACGATATGAAGATATGGACTCACGCTCAGTGACTCACTTTTTGAACATTCTTCGTATCGGTACTGAACTTGCTGAATCTTTAGATCGTTTTCTTGCCAAACATGGATTGCTCCAAGGCAGATGGTGGGTGCTTATTTTGCTAATGCGTGAAGATGATTTGACTTCTACTCCTTCTGAGTTAGCTGAGAAGGCAGGGGTTAGTAGAGCCACGATGAGTGGGCTGATTAACGGCTTATTGCGAGATGGCTTAGTTGCTCGTAAGGAAGATAACGAAGACCGCAGAAGCTACTCAATCCGGCTTACTGCTGCAGGGCAAGACAAACTAGATGAAGTAATGCCTGATTATTACCCGCGAGTCAAAAAGATGATGAACGCTATTCCAGTGCAACAGAGAGAAGATTTGCTAAAGCAGCTAATACTCTTGAAAGAGCAAAGCAAAGTATTTGATTGATTTTTTTTGGCCATATAGTTAGGCGGCTAATTAATTATAAATTGAACGGTATTATTTAAATTTTTAACCCTTTAGGAGATACAAATGAATAACAGATCAATCATTGAAGCAGCCAATGCTAAATGGAACAAGGCACTCAATAGCGGCAACGTTAAGGAGCTGGCTGCACTTTATACAGAGAATGCCACTCTCTCACCAGGAAATGGGAAGACTCTAGTAGGTCGTTCTGAAATCGAAAATCTATTTAAAGGCTTCGTTGATGGTGGTGTCCATAACCACACACTAGAAATTATCGAAGTGGGTGGTACAGATAAAATGATCTATCAGGTTGCCAGATGGAACGCTCAAGGTGCAGAAACCAATGGTGAAACGCCATCATTTGGGGGCATCACCACAAGCGTACTTGAGCAAAGTTCAGATGGCAATTGGTTAGCACGTACACATATATGGAACGTAAACCAATAGCAAAAAATCATGTTTCTCGTGTAAAGAAAGCCGCGAGCAAAAATATTAAAGGAGTAAGCTAAATGAATACATTATTACGTGCGTTATTAGTTGGATTAGTTGCATCGACATTAATTGTTGCTTGTAGCCAAAAAACTGAAGAAATAAAAGTTAATCCTGCTATCACGATTGAAGCAGCCAATGCTAAATGGAACAAGGCACTCAATAGCGGCAACGTTAAGGAGCTGGCTGCACTTTATACAGAGAATGCCACTCTCTCACCAGGAAATGGGAAGACTCTAGTAGGTCGTTCTGAAATCGAAAATCTATTTAAAGGCTTCGTTGATGGTGGTGTCCATAACCACACACTAGAAATTATCGAAGTGGGTGGTACAGATAAAATGATCTATCAGGTTGCCAGATGGAACGCTCAAGGTGCAGAAACCAATGGTGAAACGCCATCATTTGGGGGCATCACCACAAGCGTACTTGAGCAAAGTTCAGATGGCAATTGGCTCACGCGCACACATATATGGAATGTAAACCAATAGGAGAAAAAATCATGCCTCTCGTGAACATATCGATACTTAAGGGCAAGTCACCCGAATACATTAAAGCAGTTGCCGATCCTTTATCTAATTCGATATAAAATGGATTTAAGTCCCCAACTTTCTCAATCAGCAGGCGAAGACAATCCTGACTAGTAAAAGTCATTTTTTGCATTAAAAAGTCGATCAATCCAAAATCAAATTGCACTACATCTACATTGCTCATGGACAACTCCAGCTTCGTTAAGAAAATAGGCGAAAAAAATCCCGATACGCTGATGCGTCGGGATCAAACTATAAACTCTAGAAAATCTAAGGTTTTATTAAAAGATTTACTGAGGTTGGTCAGAATTTGGACAGACTGGTAAAGCCCATCCAGTTTTCATGCTGGACCAAAATGAATAAGATATAATCTTTCTATCTTATTTGAACTACAGCTTTAACTGCAGTTAGGCAGGAGCCTAAAGTTGGAATTTCGGATTACCGAAAGTGATACACAAATATACACTTTACAAATATATTTTTTTCACTAAAATTTATTCTAAAAGCATTTTTTTTCTATGTCAATAAAATAAAACTAATGGTCATTTTTTCTATCTCCAATTTAATCTAATAGCTTGGATTATTGAAGTGAGGTTTGTGACAAATATCAAAAGACTTTAATTTTAAATTACATTAATGTCACAATTTAAATTAATTAACTTATTGTTTATACTTATTTAATTAATATTTAGAGCATTTAATATCAATTTATTGATGTATATATACATCAATTTTTTTGCTTTCCGAAGCCATCACAGGTTCGACTCCTGTCGGGCGCGCCATATTTAACAAGATAAGCCAAGATAGCGTTTACTAACTTGGCTTTGTTGTGGCCCACGCATGGCCCATTCATGGCCCATTCATGGCCCAAGTATGGCCTAAAGATTTAAAATCTTTTTCTTAATGAGTTCTTTTGACCATCGGTGTATGGCCCTTTTTAATGTGATTTATCTTGATTTGAAAGATAGGTCTTTTACGAAAAGGAACCGTTAGAATTAATTTAAAAAATACAATTTAGATTGTCTTAAAAATCCGCTTAGCTGACCTTCGAGCGTTAAGGCTATACTTCCGGAGTCGACCCGAAGGGGACGGTCAATTGCTAATCTTTCCAAGTTGAATATCAATGATGTTGTCCGTAATTTTTAATATTTCATCCATTGAATGACTAATATAAATCATAGGAATTTCTACTTCGTCCGCGACCTTCTTTAAAAACGGTAATATTTGGCTTTTGAGTCTTTCGTCCAAAGAGGCTAAAGGCTCATCAAGCATTAATAATCGTGGTGAGCTTAGTAATGCTCGACCCAATGCGACGCGCTGCTTTTCACCGCCAGAAAGTTGATGAGGTCGTTGATTTAATAGTTGACCAATTTCCAGCAATTCAACAATTTGCTTAAGTTGGAATTGTTGCTTTTGTACTGGAGTAAAATTTAGCGCATAACTTAAATTATTTTCCACAGTGAGATGTGGAAATAATCGACCGTCTTGAAACACCAAGCCAATCTTTCGCCCGTGTATAGGTATATTAATTTGCAATTCACTATCAAACAAACATTCGCCATTAATCATAATGCGACCACTATCTGGCTGTGTGATGCCAGCAATGATACTTAACAAAGTACTTTTACCAGAGCCCGATGGGCCGTATATCGCATTCACACGTTGAGTTAATTGCAGTGAGGCATCTAACTCGAAATTTTTGCGTTTAAGTCGTGCCTGAACCTCAATCATGATGACGGCCAATATTCTGATTAGCTTTACGTTCAAGCTTGTCGCTTATCATCAATGCGCCCAAGGCTAACGCCATACTTAATATCACCAACCTTAGCGCGGGTAAGTCTCCATCAGGAATCTGCGTATAACTGTAAATTGCTAAGGGTAGCGTGCGCGTTTCATTTTCAATATTACCGACAAAAGTAATCGTTGCCCCAAACTCACCTAAGCTGCGGCTAAAGGCTAAAATTAAACCAGTAATAATGCCGGGCATAGCCAATGGCAAGGTAATAGTAAAAAACACCTTCAGTGGATGTGCACCTAAAGATTGTGCTGCAATCTCTAAATCTCTATCGACATGCGAAATAGATAATCTAGTTGAACGCACCAACAGTGGAAATGCCATGACTGCTGAAGCAACCACCGCCCCCATCCAAGTAAAAGCTAGGCTTATTCCAAAGATGTTGTGCAAGTATTTTCCTATTAGACCTTGATTGCCCAATAGAAGAAGAAGTAAAAATCCTGGGACTACTGGTGGTAAAACTAATGGCAAATGCACAAGACTATCAAGTAATGATTTGCCAAAGAATGATTTTCTGGCGAGAACCCAAGCCACCGCAATGGCTGGCACCAGAATTAGCGCAACACAAAATAGTGCCACTTTCAGTGACAACCACAGGATGGATAACTCTGAAGGTGTAAATCGCAATATATCTAACATATGATTAAATAACTTCTATTGTAAGTTAATGTTAAATCCGTATTTGCTGAAGATAACTTTTGCTTTTTCAGACTTCAAATAATCATAAAAGCTATTAGCACTTTGATTCGCATTTTTTGTTAAGGCTAAAGGATATACGATTGGGTCATGGCTCGATTCAGGGAAGGCGGCAACGTTATCTACCTTAGTGGACACCTTGGCATCAGTTTCATAGACAATCCCTGCATCGCACTCACCACGTTCAACAAACACCAAAGCAGCACGAACATCCTGTGTCCCCACAATTCGCATTTTAATGGCATCCCACCAGTTAAGGTTTTTTAAAGATTGCTTTGCGTAAATCCCAACAGGCACTGAATCTAGTTCCCCCGTACATAATTTGCCACTGAACGCGCCAGCAATATTGAAGTCTTTGTTCATTTCCATCTTAAATGCTTTGCCTTTGGGAGCAATCAGCACTAATTGATTACCTAACAAATTAACCTTACTTCCTGCATTAAGGAGGTTTTTCTCGTGCAAATAATTCATCCATTTTGTATCTGCTGATATAAAAATATCTGCTGGTGCACCTTTTTCAATTTGTTTAGCTAAAGTTGATGAAGATGCAAATGATGTTTGTACTTGTACTGCTTGCTCTTTTTCATAGTTAGCCGCTATTTCATTGATAGCATTAGTTAAGCTGGCTGCGGCAAATACAGTGACTTTCTGGTCAGCATTTGCATTCATTGTAATCAATACAAAGATGAGAGATATTCCAACTCTAATTTGGTTTTTTAACATGATGATTCCTGATATTTAGTTAAGCTTTAGTGATATTTGACTGAGATTAGAAGTCCAGTTGAGCGCGCATCGTGATTGCGTCTTCTTTATCGCCTAATTTGCCATTCACGTTAATATTCGTATCAAATTTTGTATGTACGTAATTCATCATGACGCGAGCATTAGGGTTTAGTATCCATTTCGCACCTAGCGTCCAAGCATCAGCTTCATTGCTACCAAGTACTATGCCGCCTGTTTTAGATGCGGTAAAAACACTTCCTGTACACGTTCCTGCTGGGGTAATCGTGCCATCACCAAGATTGCGCACGGTTGTTACCGCTGAACATCCGCCACTAGTAATTGAGAAGTCGCTTGCATCGAACTTGCTGTACCTCAACCCAAGTTCTAGGGCTCCCCAGCCGTCTTTGTTAGTCTCGAAGCTCTTCTTCGGCAAGATACGACCAAATTGACCATCTTTATAGCTGTCCGCATAATTTTCACCTGTGACTAACCACATGGCTTCTACGTACCAAGCTTTGACATCTTTGTCATAGGCTTTGATGGGAACTGCGGCAAATGCTCCAGACCCTGTTACTGCCGCAGCATTCCCTTGGTAATTTGAAACATCATACTCACTTTGTAATTTTAAAGGCCCATATGCAAATGCCGTTTCTGCACCATAGCGCGTTCTATCAACACTATTTCCTGTAAATGCCGCAGGTGCAAAAAAGTTGACGCCACGTGCTTCAGTTTGGCTTGCCGATGCGCTTGCCGTGGCTTGTATGCCATGGTTATACCAACCGCCAATATGTGTTACTGCTTTATCCCATCCCGCCCATTGCGCTGGGTTAATAGTCGCCCGAAAGGTTACATCCTTACCGTCTTTGCTCTGTGTTGTACCAAGCACTTCATCATTACCTTGACCAGTACCGTTGGTGACAGCTACGGCATAAGTGCTGCCTTTGAACAGAGTGCCATACACCATTGCACCTCGCCCATATATATCATCTCCAAAAGTATTATAAGCAAGCGAGCGTTCTAGGAAGTCCGAATAGGTATCGGTAGTTGAATTTTCTAAACCTTTGAATGTTTTAAATTGCCCGATGCGAAACTTGGCTTGAGGCCACCAGTTAGCTTCAACATAGCCATTGACAAGACGTGTGCTGGCTGCTGAATGGTCAATCTCTAAACGAAGTAAATAGTTTTGATAAAATCCTAACTGTGTATTAAATCGCGCACGTCGAATGCTCCAAGTATCAGGCTGGTCATTGCCACTAAAGGAACGGTAATCAGCTTGCACACGTCCATTGAACTGCAAATTCCAATTACCACTACCATCTTCAAATTTGATACCGTCTTTGAATGTCGCAAACACAGGAGAGCCTTTGCTACTGCCTTTTTCTTCTGATTTTACGATTTTTGACTGACTGACCTGATTGCTTATTCCTACAAGCTCTTTGGTTAGAACGTCTATCTGCTTATCTTGTTCAGCACGTTGAACTATCAGTTGTTGTACTTTGGCTTCTAAATCCTTAATACGTGCTTCAGCATCATCTTGAGCATACAAAGTAACTGGAAAGGCAGTCGTGATTGCAAGAACAATGAGTGATTTTGAGAAATGATGATTTATTCGCATAGCTGTCCTTCAGGAATATGGTGTGATTATTAAGCATTAAATTACGTTATTCCCATTTAATCATAACAATCGCTATATTCAAATAGGAATAGCGATAGACACACCTAATTTATTAATTGCACATAACTATTGTGGTTCTTTGAGGTTGCTGAGAATTTGGTTAAGCTCTACCTGAGCTGCAATGTGGGCTTTCGCAACTAAATCGCGATAGCTTTTAAGAATTAAACGACCGAACTCTGTGAGTTGTGCACCACCGCCATGGTGTCCACCCGGAGAGCTGGTAACTAGAGGCTGACTGAAACATTTATTCATCACATCAACCAGCTCCCATGCCCTTCGGTAAGACATATGCATTTGTTTGGCTGCGGATGAGATGGAACCGCAAGCATCAATGGTTTCTAGTAACTCAGCCTTGCCTGGGCCCATGGCAACTGCGTTACCATTTGCAATTCTTATTTTGAGATATTCGTTAGCCATTGCAGTAGTTTAATATATTTAGCTCGTAAGTATACTAACTTACAGACTAGATAATTATTGAAGTTAAAACATGAGTGTCTTCATTGGGCCCGAAGCCTTCAAGTCTGTTGTTAGAAATGAATCACCTAAACCTTGGAACAAGTGTCCAGTGGCTAGCAGTGTTTGGAAGCCATAAAGGCTGTTATTACTTGACAGCAATTCGCGGTCTATTCGAGCTGACCAGTTGCCAAAACTGGCACCAGCGCCTAATCTCAGGTAGTGGGCATCCATTCTACTATCGCCACCACTGTAATCATTCTGTTTTGCGTATTCAGCGGTATAAAGCACATTCCAGACAGCGTCTACTTTATGGCTACCATCTGCACGTAAACCAAAGGTTTTACTAGAATTGTTGGTAAAGGCTGCACCAGTAGTTGGTTAGGTGAAGCCATTTTTTGCCATATCTTGAAAATAACCGTAGGCTGTCAAGTTTTCAGTAGGCGAAAATTTCCAAGTGGCATGTGCAATATCCACATCGCCCGCACTAAAATACTCACTGGTAATTCTACGTAGCGCTTCAAAATGTGCCGCATAAAGCTCTACATTTTGTATGCTTTTATTTTCTACCGCAATTCCATCAAACACTTGCATGACTTGGCGATACTCAACATTGCCAATAAACCGCACGTTATCTAACTTAACAGATTGGCGTCCAAGACGTACCTTGGTATTTGCTATACCTGTCCATTCTACAAAAAATTGGTTAATTCCAGTGTAATCTGGGTCTACTACTAATGGATTATTGACCTTATTTGCAGGATTTACACCACCAAAAGTTGTGTTGGTTCCATCATAGAAGTCATGATTAAATTGGGCTACATTGATTAGTTGTGCGGCTACACTAATGTTATGAAATGGTTTTGTTTGCCAGCCAATTAAACTGCGCATCGTCCAAGCATTTGACTCGTCTAATTTACCGTCTTGATCAACATTTTCGTAGCGTAATCGAAAGTTAGTCATGGGAGTACCCATCGTAATCGCTTCCATCAGCGTTGTTGGGCCAGCGGATTTAACAGCGTTATCAGCCAATGTGGGTAAGGCATAAAGAGCTGCAATGACTGCCAATAAAATGCTTGAAGTGCCGTTCATGTCTAGATCCTATCGCGTATAAATTATTTTATTGTCAGATGCAGCCGCAGTATTGCTTAAGTATTCCTTATCTACCGCATCCATAATTGGCTTAATGCCTGTCAAAGTTCCATTAGCCTGCAGTTGAATTTGCCCTTGGCTATTCAGTAAAGTAACGGAATTTGAATGTGCCACATCATCTTCTTTAATGACTTTATATCTTCCGTTGAGCGCATTGGAAAGGGCGCGTACCAATGCGTTATTGCCACGAAGCAGCTTCCAATTTTGATTTAACTCTTTCTTAACGGCAAAATTCTTGAGTGTTTTAGGGTAATCCGTATCAGGGGTAAGAGAAATTAACACAAAACCGATTTTACTTCGCATCGCTATTGGCACTTGCTTCTCTACACGCTTCATACTCTCCACTATGACTGGGCAAGAGTTTGAGCAGCCCGTATATATCAGGGCAATCACTTGAGGTTTGCCTGCTAACGACTCTAGCTGAATTGACTGATTATCGGCAGTTACCCAAGTACCGCCGACTTGATAAACAGAGTCACTTGGTAAGTCTGATGCAGCAAAAACTGAAGTGCAGAAGCAAACTAACAAAGCTATTAATAAAGTTCTCATGGTGTGAGTCATTGGGTGTAGTCCTTAATTATTGCCATCAGCGGCGCACCTAAAACCTAAGCTACCAAGTGTGAATTTTGCATTGAGACTTGAACGAAACCCATAACGCATAAATGCTGCATAATCACTCGGATTCACAGCCCCCGCGCTACCCGAGGCGCAGTATAGGTCTTTGTTTACAGTACTATCTCCGCGCGATTCACCACTGACTAAATTTGAGTTAAAGTCGTCAGTCCATTCCCAAATCAGGCCGTGCATATTATGTACACCCCAATAATTGGGTTCATCTTTACCTACCTCAGTTGGTGCTTGCTTTGCGGCCTTGGCATACCAATCCAATATTTTTTGGTTGTAGCCTTTTTCTTGGCTGCCATCTTTTTGAATAAACGAGGCTTGCGCCACATACTCCCATTCCGCAATGGTTGGCAGACGCTTTTGTTGTGCCTGGCAATAGGCTTGCGCTGCATACCAAGAAACATAAATCACTGGCTTTTCTAAATCAACTGGGTTGGGATCGTATTGGCTAGAGCTTTTTTGCCAATGGTTCAAATAACCACTTTCTGCAAACAAAGAAGGAATCTCACCTCGTTGCCATTTTTTGTTTTCAGCAACAAACTGTTGAAACTCACGATTAGTCACGGGCTGCTTATCTAGCCTAAATGGCACAACACTGACTAATGGGCTATCTATACTAAGATACAGCGGGCGATACTCACCCGCTGTAATATTAGCCATACTGCCATTTGCTATACTATCTTGTCCCCAAGTGTTGGGGGAAGTTAACACCATGAGGACAAAACAGTATCGCAACATAACGTAACCTTAATTTCTATCTAAAGTTACTAACCATGAACATCACTTTTTTCTGCTGATGGAGCCACTTTGCGCTGTTTTTCAACTTGGGCACCGGTTACTTGGCCGCCATTGTTACCAAAACTATTCAGCACGTAAGTCAGCACGTTCGCAATTTGTTCATTATTTAGTGCAATCGCCGGCATCACGCTGTCGTAGGTTTCGCCATTGACCGTGATTGGGCCTGAACGACCATGCAGCAATATGCCAATTGCGCGATTATGGTCTGCATTTAAGAAGTCAGACTTTGCCAAAGGTGGGAACGCATGTGGAATACCCTCGCCGTTAGCTTGGTGACACGCTAAACAATTAGACTCATAACCATTTTTACCTTGGGCTATTTGCTCATCTTTAGTTAAGGTTTTAGCTGCTGCAGCGGCTGGATTTGCGATTGATTGTGTCGCAGAACCTTCTGGCAAGTAAACAGTATCAGCCTGCTTCCCAGAGTAGATAACTTTATCTTCTGGTCCGGTGACTTTCAGCATACCCAGTGCACCTTTGTTGAAGGCTCGGAAAATAGAGTGATCTACGATAATAAAAGTACCTGGCACATCGACTTTAAATTCAGTAATAGCAGAGCCGCCCGCAGGCACTAAAGTTGTTTGGACATGGTTATTTTCAAGCTTGCCACCTTCTACATAGACTTTGTCAAAAATCTCACCTATGACGTGGAACGAAGACACCATGTTAGGACCGCCATTACCCACAAATAAACGTACCGTTTCGCCTACTTTAGCTGTAATTGCTTTGTCTCCATTCAGCGCACCTACAGAACCGTTAAATACAACGTAATCTGGCTGCTCTTTAATAGCTTTTTCCATATCAAATGGCTGTAAGCCAGCCTCACCGTATTTACCTTTGGTGTAGAAATCGCCTTGCATCACGTAATACTCACGGTCTACTTTTGGTAAGCCTGCTTTAGGTTCTACTAAAATTAAGCCATACATACCGTTGCCAATATGCATGCCTACAGGTGCCGTGGCACAGTGATAAACATACAACCCAGGATTAAGTGCTTTAAAGCTGAATTTAGAGGTGTGGCCAGGCGCAGTAAATGATGATGCCGCACCACCACCTGGGCCTGTTACCGCATGCAAGTCAATGTTATGTGGCATTTTTGAATCAGGGCTGTTGGATAGGTTAAACTCAATTTCATCCCCCTCACGAACGCGCATAAACTGACCAGGTACTTGTCCACCAAATGTCCAGAACATATAGTCCACGCCATCTGCCATGCGCATGACTTTTTCTTGTGTTTCCATATTAATAACGACTTTAGCCGCGTAACTTCTGGTGATTGGTGGCGGAACATTAGGCGCTTGCGTGAGCACGCCCTGAATCACTGGGAGGCCATTCACTAGGCTGGCGTCTTTCTTTTCACCGTTAGAGGCTGATTTTTCTGCGACTTGAGCGCATGAAACCATGGCTAATGCTGCACTAATAACAGTTACAAGTACTTTGGTCTTAAATTTAAACATGATTACCTCCCCTTGGTGATAGATAGGTATGACATTATTCAGAATGCCTGCGACAATTTGCCGCACCTTGGAGAGAAGAATAGCTATTAAATGAATAGATTATCTTGACCCGAATCAAGAATCAAAAATTATTATTCAGCGCTTTCTAGCGCGTCATTTGCGCATATAGCAAGGGTAGTTCTTTAGGTAAATCTTCTGGTTTGCGTATCACAGCAAATCCGCCAGCACCAAACAAGTGAGGAAGATACTCATTGGCTTCTCTATCAATCGTCACACAGAACGGCCGTAAACCTAGCTGGCGCGCTTCATGAAGTGCCATACGCGTATCTTCAATACCATAGCGCCCTTCGTAGCGATCTAAATCATTGGGTTTACCATCAGTCAGCAACAGCAGCAAGCGTTGGCGTTGCGGTTGCTCAGCAAGTAAAGCACTTGCCTGACGTATGGCTGCCCCCATGCGCGTATAGTAACCTGGCTTAATGGCTTGAATACGGCCACGTGCTAATCCATCATATCGGTCATCAAAACTCTTTAAGCGATTAAAACGTACATTGCCGCGTTTTAATGATGAAAATCCATACATAGCGAAGCGGTCACCCGTCGCAGAAAGCGCTTCAGAGAACAAGTACAAACTATCGCGTATCACGTCAATTACGCGGGCATGGTCAGAGGCATAAGCATCGGTAGAAAGTGATAAGTCAGCCAATAGCAAACACGCCAAATCACGTTGCTGATTGACTTGTGCGCGATACATGCCGCGACTATCAGAATGCTTGCCACTGAGTAAATCAGCCTCTTGCCTCACCCATGCATCAAGGTCAATTTCCTCACCGTCTTGTTGGCCTTTGAGCCAAGTTCGGGTAGGTGCCAGCGCTTGAAACTGACTACGCAAGCATCTTGCGGTGCGGCGTAATTGTGCTGGCAATTCGCATATTTCAGCTTGTTGCGATACAAGCTCCTGTAAGCGGCAATAATCAGGCTGCATGATTTGTTTTTTGTAATCCCATTCAGGTAATGGAATGCCTTCGCCCAGCGGCGTATCATCTTCGCCTGCAGGCGGCAGATCAAGGTCAAAACGTAACTTAGCAACACTCGTTTCGCCGTCGCGCGCTATCGTCATCGTGTCCATATCTTCTGCGGCTAGCGCGGCACTTTCAACGTCATCTTCTTCGTCTTGTGGGCGATTCACGTTGATATATTCAGTCCACGAAAACAAACTTTCCGCACGAAACATCATGAGAAAGCCATCTTTGCCATCTGGCATATCAGTTCGTTCAGCAGAGTGTTTTTTGCGACTTTTCTCTACATTTTTATCTTCCGATTGCTCGCGTTCAGGCGCACCATCACTGCTGCTACCCTTGCTGGCCGCACTTAATGGCGGGGTTGGATGGGTCCACAGCAGTACAGGTTGAAATGGTTTTTTTGATGGCGGCAAAGCGTGAATGCTGCCAGGTTGGATTAGCGCTTGGCGAATAGCAGCCTCTTGCGCGGCTTCAGCAGTAGGCAGGTTTGTTGGCAAAGGCCGCAAGGGCAATAGCGCATTGACCAATCGACGGTATCTGGCAAGCAAACCAGGAAAGCGCTCCAGCGTGACTTGCGTAGCTTTTTGATTGCGGACAATCCAGGGCAAGTTGTCATCAACATTAGCTGCGGAAAGCGCCACTAACCACAAGTATAAATCGCGATTAAGGCTACGCTTGGTGAATATATCTATCTTTTCTGGTAATCGCAGTGTTTCGCCATCGCGCCAAGATAACTCAACCTGCTCACCACTGCTGGCAAGTCTATCCCTCCAGCTACGTCGTGCGCCATGACGTGTGGATGGTGCCGCAGAGAGATTTAACCCAGCATCTCCTCCCAAAGCACGAAAGAAAATAGCGGCAGTTTTACTGATTTCATCTAAGCTGACAGCAACATCTGCGTGCTGTTTATCGGCAACACGTGTGACCAGTTTATGCCAGAGTTGTCCGACGTATTCTTCCATGTTAGCGTTTTTCTATTAAACGCATTTATAGGCCAAACGTCGCATCAATCACTTCGCGCAGCGCCATTGCCGTCTCGGGGTCATCCGTCAAGGTCTCAACCAAAGCTGCGCGGCAAGCCAGTGCTGGCTCACATCCATCTTTAATTAGAGTGGCGGCGTACACCAACAAGCGCGTACTGGCGACCTCTTCCAAGTCATGGTCTTTCAATGCACGAAATGCATTAGCAATAGATACCAAACGTTTGGCCAACATTTCATCAATGCCTGTTTCTCCAATTAGAATCGCCACTTCTTGTGTTGCTGACGGAAAATCAAAAGCAAGTGAAATGAAACGCTGCCTTGTCGATGGCTTCATGCCCTTTAAAAAGTTTTGGTAGCCTGGGTTGTAAGAAACCACTAGCATGAAAGATGGCGGCGCGGCCAAAATTTCACCAGTGCGGTCTATTGGTAAGATGCGTCTATCATCAGCCAGTGGGTGTAAAACAACCGTTGTATCTTTACGTGCTTCTACAACTTCATCTAAATAGCAAATACCGCCCTCACGCACTGCACGCGTTAATGGCCCATCGCTCCACACTGTTTGACCGTCGACAATCAGATGTCGACCAACCAAATCAGCAGCGGTTAGGTCGTCATGGCAAGCTACAGTATGCAGCGGTAAGCATAGCTTAGCCGCCATATGTGCGACAAAACGTGTTTTACCGCAGCCCGTTGGACCTTTAATGAGCAAAGGTAAATTATTGCGCCATGCACGTTCAAAAAGCTCGATTTCGCTACCGTGCGATTGATAAAAAGGTAAGTTTTCCATGAAATTTCCAGTATTGCTTTTAAGGTTAACCAATTAAATTAGTAATTTTTTATTTAAGACCCATTAAGTAAGCCACTGTAATTAAGCCGCCAACGATGGCAAAATAGCCAAACATAATGGCGCGCCACAAAAACTTAGTTCTACGCAAACCCATAAAATAATTGGCTACCAACTGACTTTTTATCATGGTGATTGCTAATAATGTAAGCATAACGCCTTTGCCCGCCACGCCTGCCTCGCCTAAGCTGAATGTCATGATAGTCAACACCGCTAGCACCAGCCAAATGACTGTAAAAAATAGATTTGATTGTGCTTTAGTGTTGTTCATAACAATTCTAGCGAATAATGTAAACCAGCGGGAATAAGATAATCCATAGAAAATCTACCATGTGCCAAAATGAAGCGCCAGTTTCTACACCAACATAATCATGTGCACTATAGCCGCCATGTTTAGCCTTCATAATGATGACAGCTAAAATAACCATGCCCATTAACACGTGCATAAAGTGGAAAAATGTCAGAGACAGGTAAAACATATAAAAATTATTGGTGCTCATGGTGATGTCTGCTGCAAACTTGGCTTGGAATTCCACCATTTTGATGCCGACAAATACACCGCCAAGTAAGAAGGCACCTGTCAGCCAATGTGCGCACTGTTGATTCAAACCACGCTTAATCGACTCAACGCCCCTTACTACAAAGTAACTGCTGGTAATCAGCACCAGCGTATTGATTGCCCCTGAAGTACGGCTTAATGTAAGTTGCGAAGCATTGAACAGTTCAATATTCTGAGCGCGGGTAAAGGCATAAGCCACAAATAGCACACCAAACGCCAACATTTCTGCAAAAATAAAAATCCAGATTGCAAAATCACCTGGTAGATCTTCTTGATTAATAGTGTTGCTGTGTTCGTTCACTTAATTCCGATACGTAGATTGCGTCGCTGATTTTTACAGCATCATGCGCGTTAGTGCAGGCTTGGTCATTGATGCAAATCAAGTTGTAAAATATATCTAATCCAATGAAAAAGAGGAGCCGAAACTCCTCTTTTTTTTAATTTCACTTTTGATTAATTACTCAAAAGCTTTGCTTTCACCTTTAACAAAGAAGCTAGCAATGTAAAGTAACAAACCAATCAAGAATACCAAGCCCGCACCTTCACGTGCCCAGTAAAATATTGCTATTGAATCTTGCACTGCCATAAAGCTCATAGGTGTAGCTGATACACGTTGTAACCAGATTTGCACGAAGCCTGCACCTGTCAGAAGCAATGCGATAAGGAACATTGATATTGTCATCAACCAGAATGACCACATTTCCATAATCTGCGCTCTTTCTGGGTTAGCTGCACGACCCCGAAGAATAGGCATTGCATAAGAAATCATGGTGAGTACGACTAAGGCATAAGCTCCGTAGAAGGCCAAGTGACCATGTGCTGCAGTCAATTGTGTACCATGGGCATAGTAGTTGATTGGTGCGAGTGTGTGTAAGAAACCCCATACCCCTGCACCAAGGAACGCCACGACACTAGTACCAAGCGCCCAAAGAACTGCGGCTTTATTTGGATGTTCGCGACGGCGTTTATTCACCATGTTGAATGCAAATATGGTCATCATAAAGAACGGAATTGGCTCAAGTGCAGAGAAGATTGAACCCCACCATTGCCAGTACACAGGTGTACCAATCCAGTAGTAATGGTGACCCGTGCCGATAATGCCTGTGACCAAAGTCATGGTAATAATGACGTATAACCATTTTTCAATGACTTCACGATCAACACCTGTTACTTTAATTAACACGAAGGCCAGCATTGCACCGAGAATCAATTCCCATACACCTTCTACCCAAAGATGCACTACCCACCACCAGTAAAACTTATCTTTTACCAAGTTGACCGGGTTGTAGAACGAGAATAGAAAGAATACCGCTAAACCGAGCATACCAAGGGTTAATACCAGGCTAATTGCAGTTTTGCGTCCTTTCAGCATGGTCATGGTGATATTGAACTGCCAAGATAACGCAACTAACACGATACCTATTTTGGTTGGTAAGGGCTGCTCTAGGAACTCACGTCCCATGGTGTTGAGTAGGTCATTTCCAGTCCATTTTGCCAGTGAAGCGTAAGGTACTAACAAATAGCCTAGCACAGTCACAGCACCAGCAACCAAGAAAATCCAGAAGGTAAGAATGGCCAGCTTATGGCTGTATAGCTCGGTTTCAGACTCTTCTGGAATTAGATAGTACGAGGCCCCCATAAAGCCAAACAATAGCCAGACAATCAGCAAGTTGGTATGCACCATACGAGCAACGTTAAAAGGAATAGCGGGGAATAGAAAGTCCCCTACCACATACTGAAGACCCATGATTAGACCGAATAAAATCTGACCAAGGAACAGAGCAATTGCTGCGATGAAGTAAGGCTTCGCCACAGCTTGAGATGTATATTTCATTTTAAAATCTCCTGAGTTATTGGCAAGTTAGCCTTCAATGTTTGGTGGCCATTTATTGGTGTTAATCTCAGACGCATATTTAAGGAATGCAATGAGATCATCAATATCTGCGTCACTTAAATTAAATTGCGGCATTTGACGACGTCCAGGCACACCAGTTGGCTGTCCTTTAATCCACGCTTTAATAAAATCTGGTCCACGACGTGGATAAACATTACCTAATTCTGGTGCAAAATAAGCACCCTCACCTAATAATGTATGGCAGCCAATACAGTTATTGGTCTCCCATAGTTTTTTGCCGTGCTCCACTGCTGGCGTAATGTTTTGGCTGTTGTCTCGCTTTGGTAACACTTTCATGGTGTCGAAAGTAAGTGCAAGAAATAACAGGAAGAAGAAAACTCCCCCACCGTAAAAAACATTTCGCGCCATCGACTTGGTGAATGTTGCGCTCATAACATTGCTCCTTTAAATTAAAGAGTGAAGAAAATTACAGAACGGACAATAGCATTTGTATCTAAATAAAATCTTGACCCGAATCAAGTTTTGAAAGTTGACTAATTTAGTACACAATACTCTTTATAAAAATATCAAAAATATAAGGAGATGATTTATGGATAAATCACAATTAGCTCAAAAATTATCTGGGTTTTACATGTTTTCTGAGTTGCAACCATCTCAGATTGAGCTATTAGCCAATGGCACTAGGCTAGTAGACATCCCACGCGGCGGCACACTATTTAACCGCGGTGACAAAGCACATGGATTCTATCTCTTGCTGGAAGGACAAATAAAGCTGGGGGTAATCTCACCGCAAGGTGATGAAAAAGTCATTGGTTTGATTCAGCCTGGTGAAAGCTTTGGTGAGGCTGTGCTATTCCTAGAGCGCTCTTTTCCAGTTTACGCACAAACCACTTTAGATTCTAAAGTATTATTAATTACCAGAGAGGCGATCTTTGACATTCTCGATAACGACGTGACAGTCGTTAGGCGTATGCTAGCAGCCATATCGGCGCGCAACCGTCAGTTGGTCAATGATATTGAGTCCATTTCATTACAAAACAGCACGCAACGACTAATTGGCTATTTACTGCAGATTAGTGCTGATTCGCCAAATCCAGAGCGTGTACAATTACCTGCAAATAAATTAACAATTGCATCAATGCTCAACCTCACGCCAGAAACACTCTCACGCGTGATGTTACGGCTGAGTAATGCTGGTTTAATTGAAGTGAACGGGAAGGAAATTGTTATTACCAATGTGGCTGGCTTACGTAACTTTGAGTAATTTAGAATGTCAGCTTAGGGTCGAGGGCTGAAGTAGAGCCTTTGCACTCGAAGGTCGCCTATGCGGATTTACACGCCTTCGACAACTTTGGGGACAGGTTGTGTAAAAACGCTTTCTAATTTTTAAAGTGGGATTTATGATTAAAATATTGCATTTTTTAACTAGATGAGTGCATTTTTAATGCCAAAGAAACTCATGGATTTTGTAAATAGGTCAATTTTTGACATATTTTAAGTACACATCTCACCTCCCCTGTAAGCCAGTATCCATGTGGCTTGCAGAGGAATAAAAATCTCTCGGGGCTTTTAGCATCTATTTTGAATTAATTTCAGCATTATTTTTTTAGCCTAGCAATTTCATCTAGTAAATCAAGCACCATGGCAACACCCGGTGTGTTAATTTCAAGGTCGCGTGATAATCTCAGGGCTTTTTTTGCGCGTTGTAGCGCATCTCCGCTAAAGCGCCAGTTTTCAGGTGCATCGCCTTGTGGGGTAAGTATTCCTTCATACACCCATGCAATCACATGTTCAGTTTGTGCGTTGGTGGCGTGGCAAAGCTCGGTGATAGACCAAAGCACTTCGTTTTCAACAATGCAGCTTGCTGCCATTTGCATTTGTGTTGTACTCATGATGATCCCTTCATATTGGCTCTGGGGTTAAAATCAAACGCTTTAGCCATGGCGCGATATGCTTCTTTGGCTTGCTCGCTATCTGCAGGCGGTATGCTAATGGCAATCACCACATACAAATCACCAGGCGTAGTTGCAGGTATCCCCCGCCCTTTTAAGCGTAATTTTTTACCAGCGTTTGAACCTGCTGGAATTTTTAGCTCTACAGAGCCGCTTGGCGTTGGCACGCTAACGGTTGCGCCTAGTGCTGCTTCCCATGGGGTGATGGGTATATCCATGTAAATATCTTTATCTTCAAAGCGGTAAAGCGCGTTGGGCTTAAATAATATTTCTAAATATAAATCACCCGCTGTGCCTGCACCTATGCCGGGCGCGCCTTGGCCGCTTAATCTAAGATGCTGACCCGCATGAATGCCAATAGGAATGGTCACATCCAGTATGCGCTCTTTCATTACTATTCGGCCTTGCGCATCATGGCTTGGCATTTGTAGGGCAATACTTCTTTTGGCACCATGATAAGCATCGCTCAGGTCTATCATTACCTTAGCGTGATGGTCTCGGCCTTTGGCATTCATGTTCTGACTTTGCCTGCCCCTTGCGTGGTGCCCAAATAGGGCTTCAAAAAACTCACTTTGGTCAGCCGCAGTCTTGTCATCAAACCCGCTGCCACTAAACTCAAATCCTGTGTCCCAATTAGGTGGCGGCGTAAAATCTTGCCCATGTTTGGCTTGCTTACCTACTTGATCATAAGCGGCGCGTTTTTCAGCATCTTTTAATACGGAATAGGCTTCGCCAATTTCTTTAAAGTGGTCTTCGGCATCAGGTTCTTTACTCACATCGGGATGATATTTGCGCGCAAGTTTGCGGTAAGCGACTTTAATTTCATCGTCTGTAGCTGTGCGCGTAACACCTAATACCTCATAGTAATCTTTAAATTTCATTTGTAGAGCCTCTAACTAAATATTAGTCATTAACGTATACGTGCATATTGCCTAGTAGATAAATGCGGTGAGCCATGAATACGGCTCGGGAACAGAAAGTCTTCGGATCTAAGCCGTGCAAACTCAATCCACGCGTAAATAGTATGTCGTGTTGGCTCTGTAATTTCAAAGTGTACAGGTAAGCCAGTTTTTTGCTACATAACAATGGCGCAAGCAGTATTTTGATTGCCATGAGAAATATCTCTCACTTTCAACTTCACTAGATCACAAGCTCGAAGCTTACTGTCTATGGCTAGGATGTTTATATGATGATTACTAACTGATTTGCTGGAAAAGTGGGAGAATATCAAGTTCGCAACGAAACTAAGCTTTAACTCGCTTTTTATCTAACGATTGTTTTATAAGCAATCAGCGCCATTCAGCTTGAAGCTTGAGTTCAGCCAACTAAAGCGTATTTACCCGTGATATTTTGCTATTTCACCTGGCTTACGTAGCATTTTATCAACCTCGCCTAAGTGTAGCTCCTCTTGATAAATCATCTCACGTGCATATTCTTCTAGCATGACAGAGTCACCCTCAACTAGCTTCAATAAGGCTTTGTACGCATTTAGTGCCGAAGTTTCATGCGCTAATGATTCACGTAAAATATCACCAATGTCATGATTATGCGTTTCAAGTAAAGGCCCAATCGAGAGGGATGGGTGTCCGCCCAAATGAGTAATCAATTCACCCGCCTTATCTGCGTGGGCTAACGACTCGGTTGCCTGACCACGGAGCCAAGATACGATTGGAATTCGGTTATAACCAAATACCATCAACGCATAATGGGTATAGCGCACAACGCCTGCTAGCTCTAACTCTAATATGGTGTTGAGTGCATTTACTACATTTTTGGTGTCTTGTTTTGATGTCATGTCTGAATCCCTTTTTAATAAATAATTGGTTTAGCAATCTGCAATAAAGCTCGTTTAGTGAACAATTCTGTCGTAAAAATTCGAGACAAAATAATTTTACTAAGTGCTAACTAGTCCTGCTACTTTCTATCTCTTAACAAACAATTCTAATCGTATCCGCAGATAAAACAACACATGTACAACACATATTAACCAAATATTTTTATTTAATAAATTTCTATTGATAATATAAATGAGAATTGTTATCATTACCATTAACAATGAAAATCACCTGCGGAGCACTAGATATGAGGACTAAAAAACAAAACTATTTGAGCAAAAAATCTGTCTATATGGCCGTTATTCTAGCTACGCAGTCGATGCTTACAGTTGCAGATGAGCAAAAAAAGAATGCACCCGCATTAGCAGAGATTGAGCTAAAAGAAGTTCAGGTTAGAGCTACTCCCATTACTAAAGATACTGGTTATCAAGCAACCAAGACGCGTGTGGGTAAAACCTTACAAGACCCGCATGATATTCCACAAGCCATTACAACAGTAACACATGATTTAATGCATGACCAACAAGTGGGTTCTTTGCGAGAGGCATTACGAAATGTATCTGGGCTCACATTTAACGCCGCTGAAGGCGGTCGTGCAGGCGATAACTTCATGTTGCGCGGCTTTTACTCTTTTGGCGACATTTATCTTGATGGCGTGCGTGACACTGCACAATATAATCGAGAAACCTTTAACCTAGAACAAGTAGATGTTTTACGTGGTTCAGCTGCCATGTTATTTGGGCGTGGTCAGGCTGGTGGCGTGATTAACCAAGTGAGTAAAATGGCTGAACTGAATGATGAGAATACGATTACAGGTAGCCTAGGTAACTATGACTATCATCAGTTTACGGGTGACTTTAACAAACAACTCACAGATACCGCAGCCATTCGCGTTAATGTGATGGATAGACATGAAGAAACCTATCGTAAAAATCCGTCTGATGGTGATCACCCTGAAACTGACAGAAAAGGTATTGCACTTAGCTTTGGCGTAGGGATTGGTACTGAGAATGAGTTCTTCTTAAATCATATTTATACACAAACACGCGATGTACCCGATTATGGTATACGTTTTGATGCAGACAAAAGACCTTTAAGTAACAGCACTAATGGTCGTAGCGATAAAACATTCTGGGGCAATAGTGATAACTTTGATGACAGTGATACCCGCATGACAACGGCTATCTTCACCCATAAGTTTAGCGGTGACACACAATTAAGAACACAAATCAGAGATGCCGACTATAAGCGCGGTTATTGGGCAAAAACTCCAGCGAATGATTTACCAACTGAGGACAATAAAATTGGCGGCAATGTCACACGCAAAATGCATTATGAAACGCTCAATTTGCAATCAGATTTTAGTACCAAGCTAGATTTGGCTGGTACGAAACATGAAGTATTGGCAGGTGTAGAATATCTAAAAGAAGATAATTACAGACATGGCTTACAGGCAATCAATCCTGTTACGGGTTTAGCTTATACTCAGACTGGCGCTGCACTTAATACGGTAATTGCTGCAAATGGCGTCACATTTAATAGGCATATCGCTGCCACCACCGGTGTGCCAACTAAATTTGAAGCAGATAACTATGCGGTTTATGTACAAGATACGGTTGAATTTATCCCTAACTGGAAATTACTATTAGGAATGCGCCGCGATGAGTTGCGAGCGAATTATTCAAGCTCAACATCCCCCAAATTAAGCTATGGTGAGAACAGTTATCGTGCGGGGTTGTCATGGCAACCACAACCAGAAGCACATTATTATGCGGCTTGGAGTGACTCATTTAGTCCTACAGCAGATTTGTATCAATTGACCGTAGCACCCCAACCTCCAGAGCGCAGTAAAATGTTTGAAGTCGGCTCAAAATGGTTATTTATGGATGGCGATTTAGCGTTTAGAACAGCGTTATACACCTCAACTAAAGATTGGGAAAGAAATACCGACTTAGAGTCCACCTCAGCGATTTTAACTAAAAAACGCAGAACTAATGGGCTAGAGCTAGAGGCAACAGGTAAGCTAACAGAAGACTGGGAAGTGTTTGCAGGCGTGAGCTTTATGGATGCAGAAATTTTAGAAGTGGCTGAGAATGTGAATGCAACAACGGGGGCAATCACCGTAGCCGATGCAAGATTTAAAGGCGTTCGCCCACGCAACACGCCACCTGCAACTTTTAACTTGTGGACAACTTATAGCATCAATAGCGCATGGAAAGTTGGCGGTGGCTTAGAAGCTAAAGCATGGCGCACTGCTTATGTCCCAAGCGCAACTAACGGTGGTACAGTGTTTACTGGCGGTGGATTTCACCCCAACTATGCACCTGGTTATGCAAGAGTTGATGCCATGGTTGCCTACGAGCAACCCAAATGGGCGGTGCGTTTAAACATCAAAAACTTGCTTGATAAAGAGTATTATGATGCCGTTTACGATAATGGTGGTCTGGTCACACCGGGCAATCGAAGACAAGCCATTGTAACGACCGAGTTTAAGTTTTAGGGGCAATCATGCTGTTACAAATACCCAATGTGTTAAATGGTGAGGAGATTTTAAAAGCTAAAAAACTCATAGCTGAAGCACAATGGGTAGATGGTAAAGTTACAGCAGGCACGCAAGCTGCGACAGTTAAAAACAATCAGCAATTACCTGAAAGCGCCCCGCAAATAATGGCACTCAGGCAATTGGTTTTAGTGGCGCTTAATCGTAATGCTTTGTTTTTTACTGCCGCGTTACCTTCAAAAATATTACCACCATTTTTTAATTGCTATAGCGGTGAGACTAATCACTACGGCTTTCATGTAGATAACGCCATGCGTATGATGCCAGATGGCAGCGGTTATGTACGCGCTGATGTTTCCGCCACTCTGTTTTTATCTGAGCCCGAAGACTATGAAGGTGGCGAGCTTATCATTGAAGATACCTTTGGCAGGCAATCGGTAAAACTCAAAGCAGGTAGCCTTGTTGTTTACCCATCATCTTCAGTTCACGAAGTGACGGCTGTAACCAAAGGTGCACGGATGGCATGCTTTATGTTTATTCAAAGTATGGTGCGTGATGCCGAAAAACGTCGCCTGCTTTACGATATGGATATGTCGCTGATGCAGCTGCGTCATACTTTAGGAGAAACTGAAGCTGTTGTGCATTTAACTGGGGTTTATCATAATTTACTGCGGCGCTGGGCAGAATGACAACGATACTAAATAAATTACATTCCGTACCACAAGATGTGCAAACCGCCACAGATTATCTGCCTTACGCACAGCCTAGAGTATCTAATGCGGTTTGGCAGTATTTAGAAGCTGGCGCCGGAAAAGGCCGCACCATGCAGGCCAACACTGCAGCTTTTGATGCTATCAAATTAACCTCTCGGCCTTTAACTGATGTGAGAGGCGGCAACACCAAATTTGAAATTTTTGGGCAGGTGTATGAGCATCCTATTCTGCTCGCACCCATTGCTTATCAGCGATTATTTCATACAGATGGTGAACAAGCGAGCGCAATGGCAGCCATTGCACAATCTGGGCAAATGGTGGTGAGCAGCCTCGCTAGCCAGACTTTAGAAGAAATCATTGAAGCTGCAAATCAACCGCTATGGTTTCAACTTTATTGGCAAGGTGACAGGCCGCGTACTTTACGTTTGCTGAAGCGTGCCATTACGGCGGGTTACAGCACTGTGGTATTTACTGTAGACGCCCCAGTAAAGCAAGCAGTAATGGCGTTGCCAGCGGGTATTTCAGCAGTGAATTTAGAACCGCCCTCACCCAACTCTTTAAATATGCATCAGAGTAAAGTGTTTGATGGCTGGATGTCGCATGCCCCTAATTGGGATGACTTGGCTTGGCTACGAGACCAAACCAGTCTGCCCCTCACTATTAAAGGTGTAATGCATATTGCTGATGCTGAAAAAATTATCCAGCTTGGCTGTGATGGCCTAGTAGTATCTAATCACGGCGGTCGGGTGTTAGATGGCGTGCCTAGTAGTTTAGAAGTACTTCCCAGCTTTGTTGAGCGTTTTTCTAGTCAAACCAAAATTATCTTTGATAGCGGAATTCAAAGTGGCCAAGATGCATATAAAACGCTAGCGCTGGGTGCGGATGCAGTCATGATAGGCCGGCCTTATGTTTGGGGGCTTGCAAGCGCTGGTGCGCTGGGCGTTGCGCACGTGATACGCTTAATGCGTGATGAATTAGAGATGACAATGGCATTAACTGGTACAAAAGTTTTGTCCAAGATTAGGCTTTCTCAATAAAGAAATTTAAAAAATGAAAGGTTACATAATGAGAATCTTACTGATAACTTTGTGCTTATTGCCAATGACGGCATTTGCCAGTGCAGAATGTGCGGTGCACCCAAAAGAAGAATGGGGCTCAGAAGATACGCTAAAACAAGCCTTAACCGAAGAGGGTTATACCATCAAAAAATTTAAGGTGGACGGCAATTGTTACGAGATTTATGGACGTAACAAACAAGGCAAAAAAGTAGAGATTTATTTCGATACAAAAACATTAGAAATTGTTAAAGCCGAGATTGAAAAATAAGCCATACCCTTAAGCACGCGTCTGAAATCCTTGTAAATAAAGGCTCGCAGGGCAGCGTTTATCTCTCGGCGCTTTTTGAATGTGTGTTTGTCACAAAATAACAGACTAAAACCAGCCTTTTTTATTGTTAGCGTATTCCTCAAATGCAACCTGAAATTCAGCCATCTAAAACTTTTACTTGGTCACTTTTAGTTAGGCTAACGCATTGGCTAGTAGCACTATGCGTAATAATCAACTTCTTTAATGACACTGGATATTGGCACCGCATAATAGGTTATGCGTGCTTTGTGGTTGTGCTAGTTCGCTTGGGAAATGGTTTATGGATAAGTAAACACACTGCTTCACGATTTCATTTACCTAGCTTCACGGTCATCAAAAATCATCTAAATGCACTACGATTTGGAACAACTTCTAGCCATATTGGGCATAATCCACTAGGCCAACTCGCGGTTTATTGCATGTGGTTATTAATTTTACTACTTGTGTTTACGGGCTGGCTCAGTCGCACCGACCTATTCTGGGGCGAAGATTGGCCGGTAGATATTCACACAACCTTATCGAACATATTGCAAGCGATGGTAGTGTTGCACTTACTGGCAGTAATACTAATGTCAAAATTGCAACATAAAAATCTAATTAAGGCCATATTGATAGACAAGTAGTTTAACTTTATCATCAAAGGTAAAAATGACTGGGCTAAACCACTTTGTGGTCGCATAAAAAATCCCTGAGGAATTTTCATAGTCATGTGGAAATCATAAAAATGGGCATTCAAGAGCTTTAAAATGATTTGTCTTTGAATGTCTGCTATTTAAGTTTTACGAAATAGAAATTTGAGAGTTTGAATGTCGCCCTTGCGGATGAATGCGCCATGGGCTTATCAGGGGGAAATTGGTCATAAAACATTATTCTTCAGTAAGTACTACCCACTCTATTGCAGACATTCAACGTTTGTATTTACCGGCCTTCACGGCTTTTCTCAGACTCGGTGGATGGTTTAGCTCACATCGCGAATAAGATACTCAAGGATTTTCTTCATCAGACCATTAATTCCTGCATAGTTCGCCGCTGGTACGGACAGCAATACGGATTTTGTCTGTACGTAACGCGACTTAGGAAGCAACTCATTGGCGCAGTTGCTAACTATTGCCTCTGCACTCTTTGGGGTTGTTT
>ENA-UOWO01000246-UOWO01000246.1-activated-sludge-metagenome-genome-assembly--contig:-NODE-246-length-80348-cov-11.025419_pt1 | contig 80348 bp, 59 predicted proteins | sample MGYA00238148_ERZ761564 | MGnify/ENA primary metagenome ERZ761564 (study PRJEB28885, sample SAMN05720194) | activated sludge metagenome | isolation source: Anaerobic digester | place: USA...
CAGCATAAATGGCCAACTTTCCATCTACTACGGATACTGCTTGTGGAGAAGTAAATGTAGAATTGAAAAGAGGAGGTTTTGATTTGGATTCCGGTAGGTATTCAATTTTCCAATCGAGGTAATTGATTGGGCAAAAAACATTGAATTTAAGCTGCAAAAGTTTTAAAATGGAATCAATTTGATTCGCTACAGGTATTTTGCAAGGCTCTCTTGGAAGATCAATGGTAATGGCATCGCTAGCAGCAGTCATCCAGTCTGTATTGGATTGTCCAGGCACAAAATTTACCTTGAAAGTGGCCATTACTTTGTCCTTGCACTCATCATAAATGTAATAGGTACGGCTGATTTTCAAACCAGTTTTATTACAAACGGTGTCTATTTGATCCTGAACAGCATAGCTAAAGCTCAAGCCCTGGGTTTGGGCATTCATTTTTACATTGTCCTTTCCAATCACCGGAAAAATAGATTCGAGAGGAATTTGTTTTTTGTCCAAAGTGCAATCACCATACTTGATGGTAATTTCTTTGGTTTTAAAATAAGGAAGATTCCAGTGAAAATCTTCAATTTTTGGACGCCTTATGTAAATGTATTGAGTGGCAAACGCTCGTTGGTCGCTTGTGCAAGCTTGGGCATTCCAGGTTCTTTTGATGGTAACAAAAAGGTCTTTCTGGATGGCCTCCTGACAAGTAGGGAATGCTGTACTATTGTCAATATTTACTAAAATCCCACAGGGCGTTGTACTATGGCAGCCTGTCCTGAAATAAGCCAAGCCCAAATTAGGGGATGGATCGGCAACAAAATCGGTATCCGCCAGCTTTCCATCGGCAGTGTACCGAACCTGGCTACAAAACTTTGGAGAAGGAAAACTACCGGGTATTCCTATTGTTTCACAAGCAAGTTTATCGAAGTTTGTAGTAAAAGGCAAAGTGTCTTTCGAAAAATTCACCGAATCCAGTTGTGGTCCATATGCTCCGACTGCAGTTACCCGGCCAATGCAAAGCAATTTTCCATCTTTGCTGTACAAATTGTAATCAAAATTGCCCGGAGCATCAATGGTGTCAAGGTTCTTGGTATTGTTGTCATTGACGACAACATACGTATCTTTACAATTCTGTAGGCCTAATTTCTCTTTGGTCAAGACGAATTTGCAATTTGCTCCTACTTGTAAGATGGGAGCTTGATTGCAATTGCAATCATTTTGAGCCCAAAGACCATCTAAGGGAAAACACAACACAGCTAGCCAAAAGCAAGTCTTAAACATCAATCGGGTCGACATTTGACAATCGTTTTTTTTGAGGAATTATGATCGTGCAAGACTAATTTAGTATCGATGTAATAGCAGAAGTAAATTTAGGCTGAATTTTTATTTGTGCCCGTGTTTTATGTGTTAATTTTTGACAGAAAGTTTTTCGATTATTGCCCCACCGGTAGTACCACAAACCCATTCTGAGCCATTTGTCCAAAATGCTCATAGGAAATCCAGATGTAACCAGCGCGACCCCAATCGCTTCCCCAAGGACTCATTAGTTCGACCATTTTTTTGTCTTCGTTGAAACTGACCACGGCAAGCGGGTAAACTTGTGATGGAGTGCCTTGCGGAACCCAGGTATCCTTACCATTGGCCTGGGCCAATGAGGCGTCTGCGTTGAATTCTACGATGACGGGATTGCCTCTCACCAGCGCTTTGCGAATTTCAAACATTTTTTGCAGGGATTTGGTGAGCGGGCTAAACACGTGTAAATAATTGGTGATGCGAAATTTATTGGCATTGTAAACCGCATTGGTCAGCCGTTGTGAGCCATAGGGCAAAATTGCGGAATCGACCGTGCCATTTTGGGACAAAAACTGAAATGCATCCTTAAGTTGTAAGGCACGGTTTTGGCCCAGCAAGTTGAGCGTGATGAAATCAGGACTGAGATTGATCTTGTAATTGTTGTCCTGGTTGAAATAAAATTCCAAACAGGCGGCAAGGGTATAACTCATCTCAGTGCCTACTTGCTCAATTTCGCGCACGGGCATCATGAAGGGTTTTACACTTTGCTCCCGCAGGTTGTCCAGGCTGCCGGCGCGGCCAACACCCGCCACAAAAGGCATCATCATATCTATCAGTTGTTGATCTTGCACGCCAAAAGCTGCGGTTTGGGCGTTGCGCGTGCTCAGGTTGGCTTGGGTTTTGGCTGGGTTGGTAGGATTTTGTGCAGACATTGAAGTGATCAGCAATAGACCAAAACCCACAATCAGGGTTATACTTATCCGGTTCATAAGATTCTTTTGGGAACAAAACGTTGCTTTTGACCAATTTGGTTTATGACGCTTAAAGAAAAAATTAATATTTATAGGGTAAGCCACACCATAAAATAAAGGGTTTGTATGAATGGGTACTTACCTTTACCTTTGTAGATCATAGACTTGTTGCGAAGCAAGTGCTTGAGATCAAAAATAAGGGATTTTTTTCCTGATTGAGGCTTATTTTTGAGTGCGTAGCAGCGCTACGGACGATAAAATAAACGAAAAGCAGGGAAAAAAGACCATTTTTGAGCCAAGTAGCCTCCCTTCGCAACAAGTCTCATAAATGAAAGAGTCGGAGTAATGGAACAAGAGCAATTTGAACAGGAAGACCTAAAGCATCAGTATTCCGACAACCTCAGCGACGAATTTTACGAACATCGGATCATTGAGGTTGACGGCAATCAGTCGCCTTTGCGCATCGACAAGTTTCTAATGGATCGAATCGGTGAAGTGTCGCGCAATCGGGTGCAAAATGCCATTAAAACCGGTTCGGTTTTGGTAAATGACCAGGAAATCAAACCCAACTTCAAGATCAAGCCTGGGCAGAAAATCACCTTGATTTTACCCAAGTCAACTACAGATAAACTTCGGATTGTTCCACAAAATATTCCCCTCAATGTGGTGTACGAAGACGAGGATCTACTGGTGGTCAATAAACCTCCTGGCCTGGTGGTACACCCGGGAGTCGGGCATTTTAAAGGTACATTGGTCAATGCACTGGCCTACCACCTCCGACTCGACCCGAATCAAATTTCCACCGGAAATTTCCAGGAAAGAGTAGGATTGGTACATCGGATTGATAAAAACACCTCGGGGTTATTGGTCGTGGCCAAAAACGAGTTTGCCTTGAGCCATTTGGCCAAACAGTTTTTTTACCATACCATCGAGCGGACCTACAATGCCCTAGTATGGGGCGAACCCGAAGAAGACCGCGGTACCATCAATGCCCACGTGGGGCGCCACCCACGGTTTCGCAAAGATTTCACTGTTTTTCCTGAAGGAGACCAGGGCAAATGGGCGGTTACGCATTACCAGGTATTGGAGCGATTGTATTACGTGAGTTTGATCAAATGCACCCTGGAAACGGGCCGCACGCACCAAATCAGGGTACACCTGAAATACCTTGGGCACACCCTTTTCAACGATGAAAAATATGGTGGTGACGAAATTTTGAAAGGCACCATCTTCAGCAAGTACAAAATTTTTGTTGACCATATGTTCGATGTATTGCCCAGGCATGCCTTGCACGCAAAATCGCTGGGTTTTATCCACCCCCGCACCAACAAATTCATGCACTTTGACTCGGAATTGCCGGACGATTTCAAAGTGGCCATGGAGCATTGGCGGGTCTATTTGGAAGGCCGAAAATCCTCTGCCAAAGGTAACCTCAGCCAACTTTAAACCCTGGAACTTTCGAACCCCCGAACCCCGGATCCACGAACCCTCAACCACATGCAACTATCCGCACGCATCAACGCACTCCTAAAACTAGGCGAACACCTACGCGCTGAAGACGAATACTTGATGGCGGTCATGCACCGTTCCTCTTTCCACAATCCCTGGTTTACGATCGAAAACCAGGAACAGGCTATTGCCGCTATTGCCCAACGTTTTTTGGCTGAAGCCCCTTTACGCGAATGGACGAGCAAGTATGACATCCCCGATGAAAACCAGCCTCAAACTATTGGCCTGGTTATGGCGGGCAATTTACCCTTGGTGGGCTTTTACGATGTATTGTGTGTATTTGTAGCTGGACACAAGGCCAAAATCAAGCTGTCGGACAAAGATCCCTACCTTTTGCCCTATCTGTTGAAACTGCTGTCAAACATCGATCCTTCTACGGCAAATTACTTTGAGCTGATTGAACGCATGCGGGACGTGGATGCAGTCATTGCGACAGGTAGCAACAACTCCGCACGTTATTTTGAAGCTTATTTTGGAAAATACCCGCACATCATCCGCAAAAACCGCAATGGTGTTGCGGTTTTGACCGGAACTGAAAGTGCCGATGAACTCCACAAACTAGGGCACGATATTTTTCGCTATTTCGGCCTGGGTTGCCGGAACGTGGCCAAGTTGTACCTGCCTCGGGGATATAATTTCCACCCTTTATTAGAAGCCTTGCACGAATACCGCGACATTATTTTGCACCAGAAATACAAAAACAACTTTGACTACAATTTTGCCCTGTACATCCTGAACAAGGTGCAGTACCAGGCCAATGGTTGTATTTTAATGATTGAGGAACCTTCTTTACAATCACGCATCGCGGCATTGCATTATGAGTATTACGATGATATTTCCCAGTTAGAATTGGAGTTGGAGCGCCGCGCAGAAGAAATCCAGTGCATCATTGCCCAACCGGGCATCATCTCTGCTAAAACCTTTCCTTTTGGGAAATCCCAGCAGCCTGAACTATGGGACTATCCAGATGGAGTGGACAGCATGGCTTTTTTGCTCCAACTTTGAAATAATCACTTTTTCTTTGGAACGCTACACGTGAAAAAATGGTTTTGCGTACTGAAAATTAGCGCTTATGCGATTTGTAGCCATTTCTGATACCCACGGTAAACACAATTTTGAACTCCCCGAAGGAGACGTCCTCCTGCATGCCGGGGACGTTTCATCACGTGGGTTAAAAACCGAAATACAACGCTTTTTGGATTGGTTTGCCGGGTTGGATTATACCTATAAAATCTTCATCGCGGGCAACCATGATTTCTTTTTTGAAGAAGCATCCGCTGATGACATTCAGGCCATGATCCCCCCTGAACTCATTTATTTAAACGACTCCGGCGTAGAAATTGCGGGTATTCACATCTGGGGTTCACCCATTCAACCCTGGTTTTACGATTGGGCTTTTAACCGCCAAAGAGGCCCGGCTATTCAAAAGCATTGGGATCTGATTCCAGCCAACAGCGACATAGTCATTACGCATGGCCCGGTTTTTGGCATTCACGACCGTACGGTAAGTGGATTGCCCGTTGGTTGTGAAGGTTTATTGCCTGTTATTCAACGCATTAAACCCAAAGTGCACCTTTGTGGGCATATCCACGAAGCCTATGGCTCGCGGCAAGTAGGGGAGACCCTGTACCTAAATGCCAGTATTTTAGATGTTCGGTACACCATAGCCAACCCTCCTATCGTTTTTGATGTAGATGCAATCACCTAAATACCTATATTATGATCTATAAATTACTCTTTTGTGCCGCTTTTTGCCTCTTATTGTCCAATGAAATGGCTGCGCAAAGCAAAAATTTCACCCCATCTTGGGCCCCATCACAAGGTTTTCGAGTGAAAACCCGGCATTTGTATTTTCCTGAGTACAATTTTTATTTTGATCTTGAGAAGAAAGTCTACATTTTTTTGCAGTCGGGGCGCTGGATCAGTGCAAGCGAATTACCCCATCGATTCTCCAATGTCAATTTGCGGATCGCCTATAAAATCGAATTAGATCTTGGTATCGATAATCCACAAATGCACAACAATGAACACCAAATGAGGTACCGGCCTAAGTATGCGGTTGTAGATGCTTCTATGTAATAAAAACCAAATTTTTCAAGCAAACAATAATGCTGAATTTTATGCCTTGATCATTTTGGATTGTCCCACCTAAAGGGTATACTTACGGAGGTTTTAACCCGTAATACAGCCAAATGAAAGCCACTTTTGTCCTCTTCTACATTGTCCTCTGCACGCACATCTCTGCTCAGGATCAACTCAAACTTGCCGGATTAGAAAAACCGGTCGAGATCATCACCGACCAATGGGGTGTACCACACATCTATGCTCAAACCGAACATGATCTTTTTTTTGCCCAAGGCTTCTACGCTGCTCGCGATCGTTTGTTTCAGTTTGAAATGTGGCGCCGACAGGCTACCGGAACCGTAGCTGAAATCCTCGGAGAACGGGAGATTGAACGCGATTTGGGCGCACGCCTGTTTCGTTTTCGCGGGAACCTGGAACAGGAGATGGCTCATTACCATCCGCGCGGCAAATCCATCATCACTGCTTTTGTGGCCGGAGTCAATGCCTGGATTACCCAAACCCAACTAAAACCGGAATTGCTGCCCCTGGAGTTCAAATCCTTAGGCATCAAGCCGGGATTGTGGACACCTGAGGTGGTCATTTCGCGCCACCAGGGGCTCCTCGAAAACGTAACGGACGAATGGAACAATGCCAAAGCATTGGTGGCACTGGGGGAAGACAAGTTTAGGGAATTGATCTGGTTTCATCCCCAAAAACCCGATTTGCACCTTGACGCTGCGATCCCCAAAGCCCTCCTCCAGCAGGACGTGCTGAAACTGTACAGCGCTTTCCGCAAGCCTTTGAGTTTTAAACCCGAAGACCTGATTGGTGCAGTGCGTAACCCTAATGCCGCCCAATACCGCGATTTGGCGGCGTTGGAAGAACAAGAATGCCAGGAAGCCCAAAGCGAAAAATTATCCACCGTAGGCAGCAACAACTGGATTGTGAGCGGCGACAAAACCCAAAGCGGTTACCCCATGCTAGCCAACGATCCTCATCGTGCTGTATCTGCACCTTCTTTGCGCTACATGACCCATTTGGTGGGGCCGGGATGGAATGTGATCGGTGGCGGTGAACCAGTCATTCCCGGTGTATCGATTGGCCACAATGAATACGGTGCCTGGGGATTAACTATATTTTCCACCGACGCTGAAGATTTGTACGTCTACGAAACCCATCCAACCAATCCCAACTTGTACAAAGTAGGAGGGGTGTGGCGCAAAATGACCATCATCAAAGACACCATAAAAGTAAAAGGCCAAGCGCCGATTATCGTTGAGTTGAAATACACCCACCACGGCCCGGTTGTGCATGAAGACCCCAAACTTAAAACCGCTTGTGCCGTACGTTGCGCCTGGCTGGAAGTGGGGGGATCTCCTTATTTGGCCAGTTTGCGGATGGGGCAGGCCAAAAACTGGGAAGAATTTCGCTTGGCTTGTCAATACAGCCACATTCCGGCTGAAAACATGATTTGGGCCGATCGTGCAGGCAATATCGGCTGGCAGGCGGTAGGAATTACACCCATTCGTCGCCAGCACAGTGGCTTACTGCCCGTCCCCGGCGATGGTCGTTTTGAGTGGGATGGTTATTTACCCATTTTGGAGCGCCCCGGAGTGGCTAATCCATCACAGGGCTTTTGGGCCACCGCCAATGAAAATGTGACCCCCCAGGATTACAAATACTGGGAAACGATTGGATTCAAATGGGCAGATCCGTACCGGGGCGATCGTTGCGCGGAGGTATTGAGTTCGGGCCGGAAGTTCACATTGCAAGATTTTACAACTTTACAAACCGATTATCTCTCCATCCCTGCCCGCAATTTAGTGCCGCTCCTGCGCAATTTGGTCAGCGCAGATACCAGCGCTGAATGGGCACGGCGCATGCTCTTGCAATGGGATTTTCAATTGGAAAAGAACGCTGTTGCGGCCACGCTTTACGACGCCTGGGAAAGGCAGTTGCGCAGTCAATTTGAGCAAATGTTGCTGCCAACTAATGTGCGAACTTTGGTCAACATCCAAACCTATCGCCTGGTGGAATTTTTGCTTTTACCCGATGGGAAATTTGGAACCGATCCTACCCGAGGACGCAACGACTTTGTCTTGCAGGCGCTGAGTACTGCCATGCAAAATTTAACGACGCGTTTTCAGGGCACTCCCCGCAGCCAGTGGGTGTACGGGCAGGAAAAATACAAACACGTTTTGCTGCGCCACCCCTTGAGCAGTGCGGTTAATCCGGAATTGCGCAAAAAACTTGATCATGGCCCGTTGCCGCGCGGCGGTAATGCACAAACCGTTGGCGCTACGGCTGCCGGGTACAATCAAACCCACGGGGCCACGTTCCGTCTGGTGGTGGATACCGGCAATTGGGACCATTGCCTGGCCACCAACTCCCCGGGTCAATCGGGCAATCCTGATCATCCCCACTACCGCAATTTATTCGAAATGTGGGCCAATGACCAATATTTTCCGCTTTTTTACTCCAAAGGGAAAATCGAATCCGTGAAGTATGGGCAATTGAATTTGGTACCCTAGGTTTGTAATTTTCACCACAGATTCGCACAGATAAACACAGCTTAAAATGCGAAAAAATCCGTGCTCATCTGTGCGAATCTATGGTGAAATAACAACGCTCAGAATCGCATCAACTCTCGCCGCAATTCGGTGGATAAACCCGCGTAAACCAGCAGTTTGAATTCTTGGCCACTCATGCTCATGACGTTGGTATATTGCGTGCGCAAATCGGTCAAGGTGCGGTTGCCATCGTACAAACGAATGACCTGCCAGGTATTGATTTTGTCAGCAGCTGGTTTGACGTGTACCCGAATCGGCAAAGGGTTTTGATGAGCCAGGTAGAACAGGTGGATGCCCGCTTCACTTTGAAACAGCGGCGCAATGCCGTAATACTCCGCAACCAGGAGTTGTTCTTCGGGGTAATAATCGATTTCGATGTTCAGGTGTTTAAACAGCGCTTGATAACGCCCCGCCAGGTATTCGATTTCGCGTTGCCCCTGACCAGCTACCAATGATTCCATTTTGATCTCCACTTTATCCAGTTCTCCACGTAGGAAAGCCCGGCCGGCCAGACGCAGCAGGGCTACATTAAGGTAATGGTCTACAAATTCGGTATCCATGGCGTCGTAGACCCCATTGGCAAACTGGTAGGTTTCACTGACTTCCTTGAGTGCCGCATCATGGAACAAACGGGCTTTAACGTCTTCCAACGATTGTGCATTGCGGGCATTGCCCCGATTGCGAAACAGTTCGGACTGTTTAAGGCGCATGGGGGTAGGCAGGTTGCGTACAAAGTTGTTGTTGTTAAACGCGATCATGATGGTGGCAATATCCTCCTTCATTTCGTCCAGACGGGTAATGAAATGGTAATAATGCCAATCGTCCTGGATGCTGCGGTGCTCATAATAACCACTGGGCGTATCCCGATTGCTCACTTCTTCGTTCAGTTCTTCTACCAATTTCAACAAACGACGGTAAAAACTTCCTCCACTTTCGGGTTTGGGTGGTTTGGGCAAATACGTTTCACCGCTGGGAGATACAAACTCAAGCGGGAAAATACTTGGAATCAAACGATCATCATCCAAGTGAATATCGAGGATGATCGGTCCGGGGGTGCGGATTTTTAACAACTGATCGGCCGAAAGACTGGTCAGGTCACGTTCAATTTGACGGCGCAGCGCCCTGCCGCCCATGTCGGGATCATAACCACGGTTGGCTACCCATTCCAGGGCTTCTTTTTGAATGTTCAGGATGGTGGTGCGGCGCACGAAGCCATCCCTTTGCAACAACTCTTTGATTTGCAAACGGGAAATGCCCAAAATATGCTCCCGCTCCAGCGGTCGGAAAATGACAATTTGTTCAATGCGGTTGACGAATTCGGGGCGAAACTGTTTTTCCAGGGCACCCCGATAAACCTGGGCCTGGCTTTGGTGTTCGCGGTCGTTGCCCAAAGAGATGCGAAAACGGTTGTCATCGGCACCTACATTGGAGGTCATGATGATGATGCTATTGGTAAAATCGACGGTGCGCCCCAGACGGTCGGTCAAACGACCGTCGTCCAGCAATTGCAAAAACAGGTCGTGTACCTTTGGGTGCGCTTTTTCAATTTCATCCAACAACAGTACACTAAACGGACGGTAGCGGATTTTTCCAGTCAGTTGCCCCTCTGGATTGTATTCGTCGCCAATGAGCCGGTCGATGGCATAAGGGTCGAGGTATTCATTCATATCAAAACGCACCAATGCTTCTTCATTGCCCGTCAAATACCGGGTCAATATTTTGGCAGCGTGCGTTTTACCCACCCCGGTGGGACCAATGAACATCAACGAACTGATGGGTCTGCGTGGGTTATTGAGTTTGGCTTTGTACAACTGAATGACGTTGTTAAGGGCAAAAGCGGCTTCTTTTTGCCCAATCAAATCGCGTTGCAAACTATTGACCACCTCATTTTTTTCAAACCAATACCCGGCGCTGAAAATTTCTTCGCGCAGTCCTGTCACCATGCCAAATTCTTCGCGCACATTTTGGGCATCCACCATGCCGTAACGGTGTTTGATGGCCATCTGACGCAACAAGCGGATGACGGCACCAGGAAGGGCTTTATTGGATTGGAAAATGCGGTGCACGTACATCAACTGACTGATGGCGGAAATGGAGATGCGCAAACCGTTTTCTTGCTCCAGTATTTTGCGTTGTTCCAGGATGATTTTTAACGCCGTAGTTGAGTCGGGTTCATACACCCGAATGACCTGAAACAAATCACTAAATGGGCGGTCTTTTTCCTGGATCAATTGCCATTCCTGTGGCGTGGCAATTAGGATGGTTTGTAAGCTGCGTTTTTCCAGATAGGGTTTGAGCACATCGCTGAGGGTCATGTCGTTTTGTGACGACTTGCCAATGCGTAATAAGGCCACTGGATTGTCAATCAGTAGTTTGTGTCCTGTTTTGGGCTTGATCAGGTACTGGACAATCGCCTCCATTCTTTTCTGCCATTGCCCTACGATCGACATTCCACTGATGATGCGGTTGGGATCTAGTGCCCATACACTGATCGGCAATTCTTTTTCACTGTCTTGTCGCTCCGACAAATAGTGGAAAACAGCATTGGAAATGAGGTTGTGCCGACCCACGCCTTCAGGCCCTACCAATACAAAAGGGATGGGATCACGTTGGTACATCAAATCGTACACTTCAGCAGCCAACTCATCGCGAAAAAAGGTTTTTTGCAGGGCATGCGGAAAACTTTCATTGAGATCGTTACCCGTTTTGGCGGCTTCCTCGGCACCATCAAATTCAGTTTCCTGAAAAAAACGGAAAAAAGGATGGGCATCCTGGACTTCCACAAAGCGGTTCGGCGAAAACTTCAGGTCTACTTTTACGGGCACATCCACCAAATAATCGCGGCGATTGGCATAATATTCTTCTGGTTGGAACTCTGTACCCTGGTATTCACGTTCTTTTAGCAACAATTTTTTTATCGTCTTTTCCAACTCAAGGTCACTGATCGGTGTTTCTTCATTGGATTGAAACAGCATAGAATTGTTAAACCCTGGGAGATAAATCACCAGCAATCCGTTTATTTCGAATTGAATCACCAAAAAAAGCCCATCAACCTGATGTTTGCCTAAAGAAAATTGCAATTTTCTTTTTTGAAAAACGGGTTTGGGTTGAAAGATCAACCAAAGGGTCTGGTCAAGGGTGTGTCGACTGATGGGATAGGAAGAAAGGTGATGCCGAACTTCCTTGCGATAGCCAGCTACTGCCTCCTGATACCTGCGGTGGATGGAGATTGGACCTGGCCAAAACAAAGGCCTTAGGCTGAAGTACGGCCTTCCATCTACTTGAATGTGTTGTACTAAGGTTGGTATTTTAAATTCTTGCTGGGACATTAGAAGAGTTTAATGCAAGAAAGTTAAAGAATTTGTACAAAAAGCAGCATATTAGCAGAGCGAAAACAAAAAACTTGTTGTTCTGTGTATCATGAACCCTGAAAGATGTTATGACGGAAGAATTTTCAAAACCAGGATTTAAGCGGCATAAATTCAAAGAACTAAAGGTTTATGCTTCTACGGAGTGGCTGGCCGATAACAAGAAAAAGTATCGGCAGGTGTTTGATCGTTTGGAAACTACCTACATCTATGCAGAACTCTCTTTCTACAACAAACATTTCGACATTGAGGACTGGGAGATCGATGTAGAACTCAAATGTTATTCGCTCAAAAAAGGTCGAAAAGAGATTTGTGATCTGCCCCTGCGGAAAAAAGTGAGCAAATACGATAACGTAGTCTACATCCGCGAGGGGTGGGGTAATAAAACCGAAGGCTCTTTCTGGAAGAACGGGACCTATTATTGGGAGGCCTGGATTGAGGGCGAAAAAGTAGGTACCAAGTATTTTTACATTGAGGATGCTGGTCAGGACTTTATGCCCGGCGAAAACCCTTATCTATCGGTTCACTCGCTCCGCTTGTACGAAGGACCTTACGACGATGTCCCCGAATTGGACCGTGTCTACTACAAATCCTTTAGCGGTGAAGAAACGCGCTACATCTACATTGAAGTGATGTTGCAAAATCTGCATATCTCCAAAGCTTGGCAGTGTGAGCTGTTTGCCAAATTCTACAACGATGCGCGGGAGCTTAAAGGCCAAGTAGTTCGGCTACATCGGGTGGAGAAAAAGGATGAATTTATAAAAATCACCACCGGTTGGGGCTCAAATGTGAAGGGATCTTGGCGGAAAGATCGGTATACCGCCGAGCTGGTATTTATGGATCGTTTGATCGCCGTTATTCCTTTTGAAATCGACGAAGATTTTGTAGAAGGGATCTCCCCGGTATGGTTGCCCGATCGGGGGCAACAAATCATCCCGAGTATTCAAACGGATGATCGAGGGAGCTTTGACGATGCCATGACCTCGTTGGATAGCCTGATCGGCCTCAGCGACATCAAGCAACAAGTGCGCAACCATGCAGATTACATCAAATTTTTGCAATTGCGCAAAGAGCGTGGTTTTGACGAAAGTGACAACATCAATGTACACTCCGTGTTCATCGGCAACCCAGGTACGGGAAAAACTACCGTTGCGGGCATGATGGGGCTGCTGTACCGCAAAATGGGTCTGCTCAGTAAGGGCCATGTACACGAGGTTGATCGGGTAGATTTGGTGGGCGAGTACATTGGACAAACCGCCCCCAAAGTGAAAGAAGCCATCGAGAAAGCGCGGGGTGGCGTGTTGTTCATTGATGAGGCCTACGCCCTGGCTCGCTCTACCGACGATACCAAAGATTTTGGCCGTGAAGTGATCGAAATCCTGGTGCGCGAAATGTCCAATGGTCAAGGCGACCTGGCTGTGATTGTAGCGGGTTACCCCAAGGAAATGAAGCAGTTTCTGGATTCAAATCCCGGGCTGAAATCGCGCTTCAAATTCAATTTTGAATTTGCCGATTACCTGCCCCAGGAACTTTCTCAGATTGCCCGTTTTGTGTGCAAACAAAAAGGCGTAAAACTGAACGAAGAGGCAGAGAAAAAGGTCGATGAACTGATCATTGACGCCTATCGCAAACGTGACCGCACCTTTGGCAACGCCCGGTTTGTCAACGATTTGATCGAAAAAGGCAAAATCAATTTGGGCTTGCGGGTCATGCGCAACGAAGACCCACGCTTGCTTTCACGTGAAAACCTGGAAATGCTCGAATTGGCCGACATTGCCAAAATCGACCTCAAAAACCTGCGCCCGCTGCCCAATATTCCCATCGATGAGGTGTTGCTGCGCGAATCGGTAGACGAGTTGAACCGCATGATTGGTATGGACAAAATCAAGGCCCAAATCCATGAGATGGTCCGCCTTGTGCGTTTTTACCGAGAAACGGGTAAAGATGTGCTCAATAGTTTCTTCCTCCATACGGTGTTGATTGGCAACCCCGGTACGGGCAAAACGACTGTGGCACGGATTTTGACCAAAATTTACAAGGCACTGGGCATGCTCGAACGCGGCCATATGGTCGAAACCGACCGCCAGGGATTGGTGGCGGGTTTTGTGGGGCAAACCGCGATCAAAACCAACGAGAAGATCGAAGAAGCCCTGGGCGGCGTACTCTTCATTGACGAAGCGTATTCCCTTACCGCCAAAACGGGCGGTGCACACGGCGACTTTGGTGATGAAGCCATCCAGACCCTCCTGAAACGGATGGAAGACATGCGGGGACAGTTTTTTGTGTTTGTGGCGGGCTATACCGACAACATGGAAACTTTCCTCAAGGCCAACCCGGGTTTGAACAGCCGTTTCGACAAAATGCTGCGCTTTGAGGATTACATGCCCGATGAGCTGTTGCAAATTGCGATGCACATGTTGGATCAAAGTGGACTCATTCCAACTCCCGAAGCCGAGGAATACCTCAAAAGTTACCTGGCCTTCCTTTACGATTGTCGGGATAAATATTTTGGCAATGCCCGTACGGTGCGCAATGTGGTGAATGAAGCACTCAAAAACCAAAACTTGCGCCTGGCAGCACTGCCCCCCGAAGAACGTAAAAATGTGCCCAATAACCTGCTGACTTTGGAGGATCTGGAGACGTTCAAGTTGGACAAGAGCACTTTTGCGTTTAATCGGCAAACCATTGGATTTAAAGCAAGAAGTTGAGGAGGTTGAGGAGTTGAGAAGGTTGAGGCTACCGCGAGCGACAAACCAAAGCGACATTGTTCTTTTGCCAAAATCGCTCTAATGCCGCTCGCGGTAGCCTCAACCTTCTCAACTCCTCAACCTCCTCAACCAAAAAATATTCGATCGCAAATGAAAAACATCTTCCCCCTCTGCACCTTACTGGTGCTACTTGTGGCCTGTGCGCCCAAAAAACCTTCCATCGATTTCGACAAACTGGACGAACCTGCCAAACGCCTGGCCGAAAATGCCGTCTATGGCATGGAAGTGGCCGAAGGTTGTGATGTGCAGTTGTTTGCTTCCGAACCGATGCTCATCAATCCCACCAATTTGCATGTAGATGAACGGGGCAGGGTTTGGGTTTGTGAGGCCTTGAACTACCGCAACACCCACAATCCGGAAAATCCTTCCAGAGAAAAAGGCGACCGCATCCTCATCCTGGAAGACACCGACGGTGACGCCAAAGCCGACAAAAGCACCGTGTTCTATCAGGGAACCGATGTCAATGCCGCTTTGGGTATTTGGGCCACCAACAATCACGCCATTGTTTCTTGCAGCCCGTATGTTTTTCTTTTATCCGACACCGATGGCGACGATAAAGCCGATACCAAAGATACCCTCTTTACTGGGTTAGGCGGTGAACAGTCCGACCACGCTATCCACTCTTTCATCCAGGGAGCAGATGGCAAATTGTACTTCAATTTTGGCAACAACGGCCAACAAATTATGGATCGCCATGGCAAACCGGTAATTGACATGAGTGGAAACGAGGTCAACAACAAGGGAACACCTTACCGTCAGGGGATGGTGTTCCGCTGCGATCCCGACGGCAGCAACCTCGAAGTACTGGCGCACAACTTCCGCAACAACTACGAAGTGGCTCCCGATTCGTACGGTACACTTTGGCAATCCGATAATGACGACGATGGCAACATGGGCGTGCGCATCAACTACGTGATGGAATACGGCAACTATGGCTATACCGATCAGGTGACTGGTGCCTGGTGGGGCGAGCGTCGCATCAACCTTGAACCAGAAATCCCCAAGCGCCATTGGCATTTGAACGACCCCGGCGTGGTGCCCAACCTTTTGCAGACGGGCTCTGGTTCACCTTGTGGCATGGCAGTGTACGAAGGCGAGATGTTGCCCCAAATTTTTCGGAACCAGCCGCTGCATGCCGAAGCTGGCCACAACGTGGTTCGTGCCTATCCCGCCCAGGTGGATGGTGCTGGCTACAAAGCGGAAGTGGTCAATTTGGTCAAAAGTAAAGACCAATGGTTCCGGCCTTCGGACGTGTGTGTAGCACCTGATGGATCAGTGTTCATTTCCGATTGGTACGATCCTGCCGTGGGTGGACACAAGTTTGGCGATACCGGACGTGGTCGCATTTTCCGCGTCAGCGCGGGAAAAAAAGGAAAAAAATACCTGCCAACAGAAGCGCTTGCCGGTTTTGAGACTGAAGACCAACTGCTCGAATCATTACAAAACCCCAACCTTGCCGTGCAGGCCAAAGCTGCCAATGCCTTGCGCAGCAAAGGCAATAGCGCGGAAGCGGGCTTAAAAAAATTGTGGGCTGACGATAACCCTCGGATACGCGCCCGCGCTTTGTGGATTTTGGGCAAAATGAAAGGTAAAGCCCAAACTTATGTACAAGCTGCCCTAAAGGACAAAGATGCGGACATTCGTACCGTAGGTTTACGCCTGGCCCGTCAGGTGTTGCCCAATCAGTTGGCACAATTGGTCAAGTCCGTTGTCTCTGATCCTTCTGCACAAGTGCGCCGCGAAGCGGCCATCACCCTGCGTTTTGCCAAAGGCCCCGAAGCCGATCAAACCTGGGCTGAACTCGCCAGTCAATACGATGGCAAAGACCGTTGGTATCTGGAAGCGCTGGGCATCGGCTCCGACCTGGAGGCTGATGCACGCCTGGCAGCCTGGAAAGCCAAAGTGGGTGCCAAATGGAACAACGCCGCGGGCAAAAACATCGTTTGGCGCAGCCGTTCCAAAGACGCGCTGCCCTTGTTGAAAGAGATGATTCAGGATCCTGAGGTAAAACCTTTTGATTTGCGCCAGTATTTCCGAGCCTTGCATTTTCATACCGATCCGCTCAGAAATGAGCTGATTGCCAGCTTGATCAATGCAGATCATCCCTTGAAGGACTCGATCAATCTGCTGGCATTGTTTGAGGTTGATCCGGCTTATTTTCAGCAGTCGGCTCCGTTAAAAAGTCTGGCCAATGAGGTATTGCCCAGTTTGGAGGGTAAAGTGGAATACCTCGATCTTTTGGAGCGCTTGCAACTGAAAAACCAAAACCCTAACTTGCTCAACATGGCGCTGGAAAGCAAAGATGAGGCGTTGCGCGGCCAGGCGGCCAGTTTATTGGTCGCCAATGGAGGCATGGCCCTGCTGCTGCAACAACTCAAAGGAGCTGATGACGCCAAAGCCCAGCAAATTTTGTACGCTTTGGCTCCAGTGAACAATCTCGGCTTGTTTAAAGTCTATCAGCAATACCTGAGTGATGCGAACAACAATTCCCTGGCTGTGCGCCGGGCAGCCTTGAATTGCCTCAACAGCACCTGGGACGGGCAAATTTACCTCTTGGCTCTGTTTGAAAAAAATCAGGTGCCGGAAGAGTTGGCCATGCAAGGTTTGGTATCCTTGTCGGGTGCCTGGAACACTGATGTGCGCAAAAAATCCCGCGAAATGTTGACCCAAAAACAAAAGGAAACGGGCAAGGCCCTGCCAGCGGTGGCGGTATTGGAAGGCCGCAGTGGCAAAGTGGCTTCAGGCAAGGCGGTCTTTATACAGCATTGTGCAACTTGCCATAAAGTGGGCAGTGCTGGGGTGAACTTTGGCCCAGCACTCACCGAAATCGGAGCCAAACTGGACAAAGGTGCCTTGTACAATGCAATCATTTTTCCTTCTTCGGGCATAAACTACGGCTATGAAGGCTTTAATGTAGCACTCAAAGACGGTTCTACGGTGCAGGGCATCATCGAGAGTAAAACGGCCAGCGAACTTACTTTGCGGATCATGGGTGGTACTTCGCGCTCTTATCCCTTGGCGGATGTGCAAAAAATGGAAGAAATGCCCCTGTCTTTGATGACCGAGGGCTTGCACCGTGGATTTACGGAGCAACAATTGGTGGATTTGGTGGAGTATTTGGCCACACTGAAACCGAAAGAGCGTATTTAGTTCACCACAGATTTATACAGATGAACACAGATTTTTTTCACCAAATCCGTGTTTATCTATGGTAATAGTTTAGCACCTCGCCTTCGGCGAAGTGCAAAGTGCAAAAACATTTTTCAGCCACAAATGACACAAAATTTCACAAAAAAAGGCACGAACTTCGCTCGTGACGGAAGCACAAACGCAAGTTTGTGCCCTTTTTTGTGAAATTTTGTGTCATTTGTGGCTGAATCTCTAAAAAACACTCCACCGGAGGTGGGGTGCTAAATTTTTACTATCTGTGAAAATCCGTGGCGAATTAAAAGAATCAAACTGTCGGTATTGAATCTATGTGATCCTTATGCAGGTGTAATTTGATCTTTTTGAAACCCACCCGCCACAAGCGGATCACGACGTAAGTAAACAGTACCATCAACGCGATCAAAATCCAGGGACTGAGTCCCTCCGCTTCCATGTAGAACAAGGCAAAATCATACAGTCCATGAAACAGGATGGGCATCCACAGGCTTTTTAACAGCAACTTGTTCTTCTCAGTACCCTCATGGAACTTAGCCAGTGAAAAATAATACCCCATCAGCACCGCAAAAAAGCCATGCCCTGGAACCGATAGCACCGCTCTGACCACGGCCACGCCCATTCCACCTTCCATCACGTACAGGATGTTTTCCACCAGGGCAAAACCCAGGGACACAAATACGGCATAAATGATCCCATCGTAATGTTGATCGAAATCAGCGCTCTTCCAAACCAGCCAGTACAAAACGAGGAATTTGGCCAATTCCTCTGGACCCGCTGCTATGATGAACGCATTATAAAAGGCATGTAAAAAAGGGCTACTGATGCTGTCTGCAAAGGGTGCCAACGGTGCATCTATCAATAAAGCCAAGGCGATGGATAAAAATCCACCGAAGAAGCATTTGGCCAATAACTTTTTGGGTTCCTGCACTTTATCTTTTCGATTGATCAGATACAGAAAGATCATGACCGGAGTAATGGAGGCGATGAGTAGGCTCATTGGTTAGGTGTTTTTAAGTGCTTGAACAAAAATCTTAATCAAGCTCACAAGTGAAATTCATCCAAAATACACCACTTCATGCCAATTTCTTGCTCTATGAGGCTGATTTTTTTGAAGGTTATTTTGTTGGGCAGATTGTGTGCAGCAATCTTAGCGAATATTTCATCGGTACAAGTTGCGTTTCTGGGGTGCATCAAGGTGATGTGTGGTTCGGGTATGCGTGGGTTTTCAATAATGCCTTGTAAAATGTTTGCCCGCAATTGTTGATAGGATGCATTGGGGCCAATTGCCGGTATCAAGACACCTTTGCCCTCTGAAAACCTGACGATCGGGCCAAAATCAATGGTGATGGAGTCTTGATTTAAGCGTTGCAGGTTCTGCACGACTTTTTCCATTTGCTCAAGTTCATCTTCCCGGCAGAGGGTCACGTGTGCAGGGATCAGCGCGTATTGCACAGGATTGAATGTTGCGCGGATTTTTTCGATTGATGCGGAGTTGAACGCATCAATGAAAAGGCTGAGTTGGGTGCGTTTTTTGGTCAAGTTAGTTTTGTTATTGATGTTAATGAAGGTTGATGCATAAGAAGATAAAGAGCAAGGTTTTTATGGGTAAACTGTGGGGTTAAGTACCATTTATAATGACCAAGCACTTACCCCGAAATTAAAACGATGTCCAAAAGATTGCAAAATACAGTGCTTCAACGCCCTTTTTTTGAGAAAAAAATTAGAAATTCTGGAAATGGCTTTTGTATCTTTGCAGTCCGAGAAAATTTCCGAAATGGCTTCGTAGTACAACGGATAGTATGTAGGTTTCCGGAACCTAAGATAGTGGTTCGATTCCACTCGAGGCTACCAAGCCCAGCCTGAACCACAGGCTGGGCTTTTTTTTAGAATGATTTTTTTTGTAAATGTCTGCCAGAGAAATCTCTTTCCCTTCAAACTGGAAATTTTCATTATTTTAGCTACTCATCCAACACGTTCTGTTCATAAGGTCTACATCAACTCCATAGCCTATGCGCCTATTGCTGTTGCTTATAACTCTGCTGGGAATTTTTGCCTGTCAAAAAGAAAAGCCAGGGGTACCGCCACGGATTTCTGCGGAACTTCAAGCTGCGCTTGCCTCCTTTGCCATTGAAGACGGCTTCAACATCGAACTCGTGGCCGCCGAACCGCTTCTCGCTGACCCGGTAGCCATGGAAATTGACGAAGACGGACGCATGTACGTAGCCGAAATGTCGGGCTACCCGTTGGATTTATCCAAAAAAGGCCGCATCAAACTCCTAAAAGACACCAATGGCGATGGTTATCCGGACAAAGCCATCGTTTTTGCCGATAGTTTACTCCTGCCTACCGGTCTGATGCGCTGGCGGGATGGCATTCTGGTTACCGACCCTCCCAATGTATACTATCTGGCAGATACCGATGGTGACGACCGCGCAGATGTGCGCAAAATCATGCTCACTGGGTTTGCGCTCTCCAATCCGCAGCACAACCTCAACAACCCCATGTTTGGACTCGACAACTGGATTTATCTGGCGCACCAGTGGGCGTTTACCCCCACGGTTTGTAAAGAATTTTCTGATGAAGGTAGTGAGATTCGTTTTCCTGACCATCCCAAGGCGGCACGTTTGGGCAAAAACGCCGACGATCGGAACGTACGCTTTAAACCCGATACCTACGAAATGGAAGCGCTGGCGGCCGAGACCCAATTTGGCCAAACCTTTGACGCCTGGGGACGACACTTCCTCACCGAAAACGCTGACCACATTTATCAGGAAGTGTTGGGCGCGCGTTACCTCAAGAACAATCCGCAACTTCTGGTAGCTGAAGCAGATGAGAGTATTGCCGATCATGGTACCAATTGTGAGGTTTTTCCCATCACCGAAAAACCCGATCACCAATTGTTGACCGATGTGGGGGTCATCACTTCGGCCTGTGGCATTACATATTATCTGGGCGGCGCTTTTCCGGCTGCTTTTAACCAAAACACCACTTTTGTTGCTGAACCGAGCCACAATCTGGTCCATGTAGACCGGATCAGTGCAAAGGGCGCAGCGTTTAGTGCCAGGCGTATTCTTGAAAAAAAGGAATTCCTGGCGTCTAAAGATGCCTGGTTTCGCCCCGTCAATTTTTACATTGGCCCAGAGGGTGCCCTTTATGTGGTAGATTATTACCGCCAAATCATTGAACACCCCGAATGGATGTCAGATGAGGTCAACAAATCAGGAATGTTGTACAATGGTTCCGACAAAGGGCGCATCTACCGCATCACCCCACAAGGTGGCTTGCCCATGCAGTGGATGAACCAATTGCAATTGTCCAAAAAATCGGACCTGGAACTGTTGAAACTCCTGGCCAATGAAAACATCTGGTACCGGCGTACCGTCCAACGTTTGCTGTTTCAGCGTAAAACCAAGGCCACCGGAGCCTTGCATAAACTGGCTATCCGCTCACATTCCGCTGAAGCTCGAGTTCACGCGCTGTGGCTATTGGAAGGTTTGGGGCAAAGTCGAGCCGAAGACCTGGTCGCCAATTTGCAGCATCCCGAAGCGGGATTGCGTGAAAATGCCCTGAAAATCAGCGAAAATCATCCGGAGTGGGCCAATGCACTTGCAGCGCATATTCTGGCACGCCAAAAAGACCCTTCGCCTCGGGTTCGTTTCCAGATGCTCAACACCCTGGGGATACTCAAAGGGATTCCGGGCAGCAACGCAGCCAAGATCAATGTATTGGAGCGTGATATTGAGGATCATTGGGTACAATTAGCCCTGATTGCAGCTTCAGCGGGAGAGGAAATGCAATTATTGAAGTCGGCAGCAAAGAAGTTTGGCAAAGACCTTAGTGAAAAACAAGCCCGCTTTTTCAGCTACCTGGCGGCTACCATAGCCAACAGCCAGGATGAGCAAGCGATAGCCAGTTTATTGGAGGGGCATTCAACCCAAGTCCAAACGGCTATTTTTCAAGGCTTGAGTCAATTGTGGACTTATCGAGGTGTTCCTTCGGCGATGGGTATACCACAGCAACGCCACTTGCTGCAATACATCAATGCCAAAACGCCCGCAGCCTTGCGCAGTGCCGCCTTGTCGATGCTCCAGGTATGTGGTATCCCGGTGCAAGAGCAGGCAACTGTAGCCGCTTTGGCCAAAGCTATCTTATCAAATCCATCCGTTGATATGGCCTTCCGCGCAGATGCCATTGCTTTGCAATCCCTCATCAACCCGGATGCCCAGCGTACAACATTGATGCGTTTGTTGGTCGATAAGGAGCCATTGATGTTGCGTCAAGCAGCTTTAAGTGGCTTGAATCAATGCTCAGGTGCAGAAGTCTCCCAATTCATTACCCAAAACTGGAGCAAACTCGATTCCACCTTACAAGACCAATCTATCGACGTGCTGATGGCCAATGCCGAGCGATGTCACCAATTGATAACGGCGGTGGAAAATAAGACGATCAAACGCGATGCCATTGGCTGGCGACGGATGGTGGGGCTGATGAACAACGATGATGTCGGGGTGCGGGTGCATGCGCGTAAAGTGCTGGCCGCTAATGGACTGGCCAGAGAGGCAGTGTATTCCAGCTATTTAGCGGCGTTGAATCAAAAAGGAAACTATGCAAAAGGCAAAGCCGTATATGAGCGTGCCTGCCAAATATGTCATGTGATGAATGGGCAAGGCGCGGCTTTTGGCCCTGACCTGGGTTCGGTGCGCAATCGCCAACCCGCAGCAATCCTCAAAGAAATCATCATTCCCAATAACTCCATTGCCGACAAATACGAAATGTGGCAACTGGACATGAAGGGGGGCAAAACAGCTCAGGGCATCATCAGCGCCAAAACCTCAACAACTTTAAGCCTAAAAATGCTGAATGGGCAAAACGTGACGTATGCGCGCAATGAAATCTTGAAGATGACCCAGTCTCCAAGTTCAGCTATGCCGGAGGGATTGGAGGCTGGAATTACCGTGTCGGAAATGGCGGATTTGTTGGCGTATATTAAGGGAATTGAATAACTGTATTGCAGAATTATTCGTACACTTGCATCCAAAAAAATGGACCCACATACAGAGGCAACCGAGGCCATTCACTTTCTGCACCAAAAAGGTTGGGCTCCCGCCACTTCCTCCAATTATTCTTTTCGGAAAACGGGACAAAGTAATTTTTATGTGTCGCAAAGTGGGATAGATAAAGGAGCGTTTACCGAGGCTCATTTTTTACAAGTGGATGCAGTTGGTAATCCCGTTCAGGATACCCGTAAACCTTCAGCAGAAACCCTCTTGCACTGCGCGATATACCGACTTTTCCCTGAAGTACATTGTGTGCTACATACCCATACGGTGTTGAACACCATTCTTTCTCAACTATGGCAAACCCAAGGTCATATCGAGCTAAAGGACTACGAAATTTTGAAGGGTTTTAGTGGCATCAAAACCCATGAAGTTTCCGTAAAAATTCCCATCTTTGCCAATACACAGGACATTGCAGCATTGTCTATCGAACTAGAAGAGTTTGTCCAAAAACAGGACCCCGAAGTGAAAGCTTTTCTCATCGCTGGACACGGCATGTATACCTGGGGCGCTACCATTGCGGATGCCAAGCGGCATGTAGAAGTGGTGGAATTTTTGTTAGAGTGCGAGTATCTTAAATTGAAGTTGAAAAGTTTATAGTTGAAGGGTTGAAGAGTTGTGGGTAGCCCAAGATTTGAGCAGCTATTTCTGAATCTGGAGCTACCCACAACTCTTCAACTCTTCAACTCTTCAACTCTTCAACTATAAACTTCTATCCATGGCCATTCTTACCATTCCAGACAAACAAACCGTCATCAACGACCCAACCGAGATCAAGCGTTTCCTCAATGCACGTGGCGTAATTTACGAACAATGGGAGGCGGCGGTTCCTTTTGCTGACGATGCCGATCAGGACACCATCATTGGTGCATATGCCCATCAGTTGAAACCTTACATGGAGTCCAATGGCTACCAGACTGCGGATGTCATCAACGTTACTCCAGATCATCCCCAATTGGAAATGTTGCGCACCAAGTTTTTGAGTGAGCACATCCACACCGAAGATGAAGTACGCTTCTTTGTGGATGGGGAAGGTATGTTTTGGTTCAATCTTGGCGGTGGTGAAGACATTTTCTGTGTCACCTGTCAGGCTGGAGACCTCATTTCGGTTCCGGCAAATACAAAACATTGGTTCGACATGGGGCCGAAAAAATTTGTCAAAGCCATCCGGGTGTTTATTGATCAGTCGGGTTGGGTGCCACATTATACTCAGTCGGGTGTTGACCAACAGTACAATTTGAATTAAAGTTGAAATGTTGAAATGTTGAAGGGTTGAAAAGAAGTTTAAAAGACTATTAGTTGATAAGACAAATGGCCTTTCATCTTATCAAACTTTCAAACTTCTTTTAAACTCTTCAACATTTTAGCACTAAACTTTTTTCTCATGCAGTTCATCCTCACCGACATCGAAGGCACCACCACCGACATCGACTTTGTACACCAGGTGCTTTTTCCCTATTCTTTTGAAAAATTGCCCGCATTTATAAGGGCCAATGCCAGCGAGCCAACCGTGGAACAAGCTTTGACTCAAACGCGGCAGACCTTATTGGAAGAAAGCCTGCCCGCTGCCAACCTGGAAGATTTGATTGTTGGACTACTCACTTGGATCAAGTCCGATCGCAAACATCCAGCTTTGAAGCAATTGCAAGGTTTGATCTGGCGCGAAGGTTATGAAAGTGGGGGATTCAAAGGGCACGTCTACTCCGATGTGTTGCCCGCGTTGGAACGTTGGAAGCAAAAAGGGTATGGCTTGGGCATTTATTCATCCGGCTCGGTAGCCGCACAGAAATTACTGTTTGGCTTCAGTGAATATGGAGATTTGAACGGGTATTTTACCTATAATTTCGATACGGCTGTAGGGCATAAGCGGGAAGTTGCTTCTTATCAAAATATAGCCACCCAATTGGCTTTGCCCCCTGAAGACATCCTTTTCCTTTCCGATATTGAGGAGGAGCTAGATGCGGCCCAAGCTGCGGGTATGCAGTGCTTGCAGTTGCTGCGGCCTGGCACAATTCCGAGTATGCGGCATGCGGGAGTAGGGAGTTTTGCGGAGATTGAGAAAGCCGTTAACCCTTAAGTTCGCCAATTTCATAAAACAGGACCTTTCCGTTGCTGGTCAAAAAACCAACCTGATCGGCACTTGGGCCTTTGAATGCATCAACGATGAATTCATCCAGCTCAAAATCAGCAATTTGACGGGGAACCCCATTGCGCGGGGTGTCGTAAAGACGAACATGACCCTTTTCGGTCACCACTAAGCCTTGGCCCATGAAGAGAAGGCAGTCTGGTTCAGCACCTTGTTCAAATAATTCACTAAAGGTACTTATTCCTGAATGGTGAGCGCGAAAATATTGACACCCACTGGCCGCAGTATCCTGCGGATTTTTTAAAGATACCACCAAACGAATGGCCGTATTTTCATCAGAAATGGCCATTTTGATGGCCGGTAAGGCCAATTCGTAAGTAGTCAGCCTTCCATCTTCGGCTATTCGATATAGGTATCTTTCTCCAGGAAGAACAAAGAAAAAACAACCCCGACGAAATTCCATCGTTATGAGGTTTTTCATCAACATTACAGCGAATATTTCAGGACGACCGTATATGTTTGTTACCAACACCGATTCTAGCTGTCGCCCCATCACATCGAGGTAATGCAAGGTGGTGCTTCCATCTGTATTCATGGTGAAGCGGGCATATTTTTTCCGGTCTACCGGGACAAAAGCAAGCGTACTTGGATCATATTTTAAATCAATCAAACGAAGCTCCTGGCCGAGATTATTCAGCACGGTATCAATTCCTTTATGATAGGTCGATGCTAGGATAATGCCCAGGTAATGGGAGTGATCAAGCAGTGAAAAAAGCTGATTTTTGAAATCATGGCCAATGCCTACAGGGTAGCTTTCATGGTTTTCCTGCAAATCGGAGTAAAAGAGGTAGAGTAGGAAGCCTTTTTTGCCCAAAACAACCAAGCTGTGGTTGATCATCCGCGCTTCGATCCAGGACATGCCAGCATCCATCTGAAATTCTTTGTGCAATTTGGCTGTTTTGCGGAATGCTTCATCTCTTCGGGTAGCCAATTTTCGCGTCGCCTTCCTGGTCTTCTGCTCGGAACTAAAGCGACTTGCATCCCCCTGCAACAAGCGATCTTTGGGCACAAAAGTATTCAAGAGGCTCAGGTGGCTGAGGTTACCTGAAAGAAGTTCTTTGCTTACGATGCGGTACACAATATCACGAGTGAGGGGCAAATCCCCTCGGCGCTGGGTGTTTTTTCCAATCACTTTTAACATCTCTATGAAGGTACTCTGCTGCATAGGCTTGACCTGAGTCTGGTAAATGGCCTGCACTTCTCGATCAAACTCGGCATTGCTAGCTTGCTGGAAAAAATCGAAATAACGGTTCAGGCAGGCGAGTGGACTTTGGTTTTGCTGCCAGCCATTCAACAAGGTCGATTTTGCCCGGGTATCGTCATTGAGTTTGCCCTGGTACAAACGGGCGGCATCCAGGTAGTCGGCTCGGTTCAGCGCTGCTTCTACACAGACCTGGTACTGGAGCTTAGCTTCCTCTACCTGATCGATCAAGGTGTACAAATCCCCTGCTTTTTCGTATTCCCCCAGTTCGAGATAAATGGGAATGGCTGCGGAGTACAAGCCTGCCTGCTCAAAACAACGGGCAGCCTGTCCAGGACTTTTGAGGTGATCGAGATAGAGCTGTGCGGCTTCGTGGTAGTGCTTGCCCTGCTCCAACACCTTAGCAGCCGTGTGGAAATCACCCAACAAATGGGCGTGAATATAGGCCGCTTTGCGGAAATCTCCCTCGGCAATTTTTTGATTGGCGACCTTCAAGTAATGTTGGTGCAAGGCAGTACGACGGGCAGCGTCAAGTTCCCAATTGTCACGAGCTGCTCCACCACCCAAGCCGCTCAAATTAAAATCAAGGGGGTCTCTGCGGCCCAATTGGCCACTCGGTGGAGCAATGCCCCGGCCTTCATAAGGGCTATTCAGCGGAATGGAATAGCGCAGGGCTTCATCGGGATTCTCTTGAAACAACTTGAGCAGGCGATTGATTTCGTCATCGCGTTGTTTGCGCAGATCTTCGATGTTTTGCAGGATGCGCTGTTGGAGTTGATCCAGCCATTTACCCAACAGACTCTGGGATTCACCTTCCTGGATTTTAGGCCGTTTGTTGAGCAAGTTGTCGAGCCCATTGAGCAATGTGAGTCTTAAATCGTCGGATTCCTTATCGTCTTTGGGGGCTTTTTTGAGTAGATCTTTGATGGACTTATCACCAACCGATACCACATTTGCAAACATTTCTTGAACTGTGCTGGGCTGCACACTGATTTGCCGCAGGGGCGGATGAGGAGAAGGCCCCAACTGCGCCAAAGACCAATCTTGCTGCGTAGCTACAGGGTAACGCAAGAGATCAGACAACTGGACCCGATCGCTGCGATTGAACCCAACCATGCCGATACCGGGGTGATAAAAATGCCAATCATAAACAAGCAAGTTTTTCCATTCTTCTGGCTCAACTTGTGGGCTCATACTGGCGTACTGCGGAATAAGCAGACTGCTCCCCAGACATTGGTAGGCTTCCCGTAATTCTACTTGAACAGGAAAGTTGCCATTGCAGTAGATCAGCAGTAAGCCAGCCACATGGAGGTCACGGACGGAGCGGGGCACGGCGTAAGCCTCCAGCTCGCTGGGGGCAATGCCCCAAGATTGGATGGTATTGAGCCATACCATCGGGCTATCTCCGGGAAGGAATGCGGCACGAGCCGGGCCTTGGGGAGTCGATTGGGTATGGAGGGTCAATTTCATGGCTTAGTCCAGTTTTTTAATGAATTCAACAATTACGGTCTTATAAAAATGGCTCGGCGAAGAGATTTTTTCGGCACTGACATCGTAAAAATAGGGGTTTCCTGTATATGCTCCACTTCTGCTGAATGCCGCAAGCGGCTGGCCAATGATGAGGGTAATGGTGAAATCTGCTGCTGGGGTTTCTGAGCGAAACAACTGCAAAAAACCTCTACTGTCCAGGGTTATTTTGCTGCCATTTGGCCATGTATAGGATCGGGTATAAAATTGAATATCTAGCCGGGCTTCGGGCTGGAATCTTCGCATAGGGATATTGTCCTTTGGACTTTTCATCAACCATAATTTCCCATCGTTTAAGATGATTCTGTGCTGGTCCAATTGAATATATCCTTCGGATGTAAAACCAATTTCTTTGATGTTCCTCAGAACGGAATAACCACAATGCACCATTTTTTTGATGGGATGCAAATTTAGCAGCGAGTGTTCTCTTGGAATGAAACGTTTCTCGGGCAGGGGAGAAATGGTATGGGTGCTCAGCTCAAGTACATGGGTAATGTTTTTATGAAGGTAATAATAGTTCGGATTGGCTGGATGATTTAAACCAATGAAAAGATTTCCGGCTTCGTAGCCACAAGCAACCACCTGACCATCCACTTCTGGCAAGTTGACAATGTTTTGCCGAGGATAATACTTGATCAGTTTTGCGTGCAGGTCAACAACAGCGGACAGTTTATTTTCTTCAAATAAATACACAATAAATTTATGCTCTTTTGTTCTGACAATGATGCATTTAAGTTCGTTTTCTACAAGATAAAAAGTGTATCCACCATCTTCAATGTTGTTCAATATTTCAATTGCCCCTTTTTGCGCACTATGCCAGAACCAAACCCTTTTACATGGCAATACTGCAACCAGTACAGTTCCATCATAAGCTACCTCGTCCCGGATCAATTTGCCAGGATAGGTGGGGAGAAACAATTTGTAATGAGGGGTCCAAGGTGCGGTTTTGAGGTTTAATTCTTCATCCCGTTCAGCGGGTAGTGCTGATGGTATTGTACCAAACAACAACTCCTTTAAATCAAACACCGAAGTACTCAACAAGCTGCGGTGTCCATTGACCATTTTGTAAAACAACAAAGTTCCCGTCCTGCTAACCACCAGCAAATAATCTAATTCCGTCGCTAGTTCACTCAACTGTTGACTGAAATTTTTGTCCAATATAGCATCTTCGGATGTGATGAAAAACACGGCCTTGGAGGCTGATTTAGGGTGTTGCCCAAAATGGTGCTTTAAACCTTCGGCGCAATGCAGCACCGGGTCAATTTTTTCCAAAAAAGCCACTACTTCCGCTTTGTTGGACAATGCATTTGGTCCAAAGGCCTTTTGCCCCAAGGCATACGTTGCAATGCTGGCGTGATGAACATTGTTCAAGGCGATGCCCAGAGCGGCAGATACCGCAAACATCCTGGGAATACCCCAGAGCCGAAGGCTCACATCCACCAAAATTATCCGCTCTTGTACTTGCGGGTCGGGAGGTGTTTCGCGGCGAAGGTACAAGGCTTCGTTGTTGACGAGGCGGGCGCTAAGGGTGTCGTCGTCATTGGCCAGTTCGCTGATCAGTAGACGGTCAAAATCTCCCCGATTGCTGAGGTCAGATAATCCGCCGAGGGGCTGATCACTGGCTCCTTGAGTATGTGGAGGAATGTTCAGCGCGGCAATCAAACGTTTGGTCAGGCGGGCCAGTCCTGCGGTTTGTTGATCTTTGTTGAGTTGGATGAGGAGCTCGTCTTGGCTAGCTACAGGGTCGAAAATGGGCAGATGGACTGGTTCTGGGAGGTGTTCCAGGCCAGTTCGGATGTACAGTTCTAAATCCTCAAGGCCATAAAGTGCAGTAAATACACGATCTAGACTCACAAGTTGATCTTCGCGAGAACTAGAGGCAATGAATCGATCCCTTGGAATTCTTCCGGATTCCAATTCTTTAATAAAAAAGGATGCATCACTAGAGGGAACAAGGGCTCTACATTGACTGGAAATTCTTTTTAAAAGATGGGTTCGAGCATGCCCACTTCGCAATTCAATTGGGAGTGTTTGGATGCGCTTCAAGAAGTCAATGATGGGTTTTGCCTGTTCACTGATTTTATTGTATCCTTCCTCAATTCTGGCTAAATCATCAAAATATTCAGGTGTATCAATGGGTGGCGGATAGTGACTACTGCCAATTCCTCTACCTCTGTGCGTCAAATGTGGATGGTCGTACAAGTACCTAAAATTGGTCATTTCCCATTCTGGTTTACAGGCTGAAAGGACCAATAAAATGGCCTCCAAAGGAGCTAGTCCATCAGGTTGTAGTTCTTTTAGTATTTCAATCAATTCATGGCGGTAGCAAATGGTTTTTCCATCCGACCATTCGATGACTTGATAGTGGTCAGCCCAGTGCCAAAAATCCTTTGCACGGGAGGAAAAATACTGATTTGCTTTTACAACAAGGTCTGTCATGATGTTGTGCGACTCTGCCTAATTCCCGCCCGACTCGCTGGAATAAAGCACCGTTTTTCAATTTTTTGCCAACCCCCATTTTTTTCAAAAAGCAAAAAATTCGCCCCATTGCTGTTCTCTTGCTGGTTGAACAATTGCGCTAGCAAAGGCCATTCCAGATCACAAGCAGCAGGCAGCAAAATGGAATCCCGCAACCAATACTCCTCTCCTGGCAAAGGGGGCAGTGGCTCACCCATCACCAGCACATCTCCCGCTGCCGACAAGGCAAAGTTTAAAGCCGCCAAACGAATTTCCGGTGCAGTATCCGCGTACGTTTGCCAATCGGTCAATTTGATCTTCAAGGCTGCCCCGGGATGGTACGCTGCGGAAGGAAACAATTGTAAGGCATAATGTTGTGTCAATTGAGCGGGCAGGGCGGCACCGGGTAATTCGACAGGGATGAACTGTTTCATCGGCAACCAGTCCAGCACGGGTAGTTTGGCAACTGGAGTACTGCCACCCAAAGGGAACAACAAACCCTGGGTATCTTGCCGGTAAGTGTGCAAGGCTGGCAACGCCCGCAGCGCCTGATCCAAATCCGCATGCAACATTGGACAACGCAGCCATACTTCTGTTTCTGTTTCGACAGCGCACAGTCCTGGCTGGCAGCGCACTACCGCCAAGTGAGGAAGATCAGATTTTTTAAACACCAATACCCAGTTTTCCATACGGCTACATCATTATTGTCCACAATCGATCCACCTCCGCTTGTACAAATTCGCGTTGGGTACTTTCTACAATCCAGGCGCAGCGCCCACTGAGGTAGCGTAATTTGTCTTTCAGGATTGCTCGATTGGCCATAGTGCCATCTGGGTCATTCCATTGTTTGGCGATGTTTTCCACTTCCAGAAAGAGTTCATCCGCATTAGGGACTGGATTGTTCCGGGCACGGGGGTGTTGCGCGTTGGAAGCGGCCTCTTTGGCAAATACGGAATTGACGATTTCAACGATTACTTCGCGTTGTTCTTCTGTATCCCAAATGTAGCGGGCTACCCACAAATCTGAAGCAAGCGCATGGTCGCGTTCGCAGAGCAGGGCACTTGCCGCTACCAAACGCTGGATTTTTACGGCCCGACGATCCGAAACTTGCACACCCGCATTGCGGAGTTTGTGAATGAGTTCGAGATACTCGTCGCGAATACCTTGCAGGTTTACATTGGCCAATTCTTGTTGCAGGGTTTGGATGGTGCTTGCTGCAATTTCAGGCACGTTATCAGCAGGGTGTTCCATGGCCCAACCCGCATCCAGCACTGCACTCAGCTGTTCAGGTGCAACATTGTCACAACGCACCCGGATGAGGAAGCGGTCAAACAGGGCATTTAGGGCCTCGTCTTCGGGCAGGTGGTTGCTGGCACCCACAATCATCAGGGCAGGCAATTTACGGGTTTCGCGACCCCGACGGAAGATACGCTCATTTAAGACCATCAGTAAACTATTGAGGATGGCACTATTGGCATTGAGCAATTCGTCAAGGAAAATTAAATCCGCCTCGGGAAGCATACCTTCAGTATTGGTCAAGAGTTCTCCTTCGCGCAATTTACGGATGTCGAAGGGGCCAAAAAGTTCGTTGGGCTCTGTGAAGCGAGTCAGCAGGTATTCAAAAGTTTTTCCATGCAGTAAACTGGCTAATTCGCGTACCATGGCACTTTTGGCAGTACCGGGCGGGCCCAACAGAAAGATATTTTCGCGGGCGACCAAACCAATACCGAATAAATCGATGATTTCATCTTTGCCCACAAAACGTTGTTTGAGGTAAGCGAGGGTAGTTTTGAGTTGAGTTGTTGCCGGAAGTTTTGACATGTCGGATAAAGAGGTTTGTGTTTAATGTTTGTTCCATTCAGGCCAAAGCTGATTGGCATGATCGCCCAACGCTGCGGCTACCCAGGGGTGAATGGCCGCTTGTTGGGCTTTTGATTGTAAACGTTTGGCAATGATGCGGTCTACATAAGCCAGGGCGAGGGTGGGGTGGGAGAGGATCAACTCCTCGGCATGCACATTTTCCTCGGCGATACCTACTCCTGAAAAGGGCCAATCGGTAGCCGTTTTTTTCAAATTCAAGACCAGTACATCTGCGGGTGATAAACCTTTGGCAAAATTGAGCAGCGTGGGTAAATGGCGCAAACAAAGATCAGCGGAGTAGGTGGCTGCTGCACTCTTATGGCCCGTCCAGGGTAGGAGCTGCTCTTGCAACTCTTGTTCATTCAGATGGCGCAGCAAAATGAATTGTGTCGCGCGGTAAAGGTATTGAGCCGACCAAAGAGCCGCAGTTGCATCAAATTCCGGTGCTGTTCCGGGGAAGTGCAGGCAATCCTGTAAGTAATACGTATGTAATTTGCGCTGGGCTTCTTCCAATTCGCTAGAGGTGAAAGCCTGTACTTCATTGGCAACTTCCACTTTTCCGTTTTCCCATAAATCACTGAGGAATTGATTTAATCTGCTCATGGGTTTGTGATTACACGGTGGCATGACAAATATAATCAAACAAGTGTTCAAGTGTGGTAAAATCCCAAAAATCATTAACTTAATCCCCCAAAACCAATCAACTCATGCCTACCAATCGTATAACCTACTACTCAGCAACACTTTGGTGTGTTGTATTGCTTACTTTTATGGGCTGCGCACCCAAAAAAGCACCACCAATATCCATGGATCTTGCTCAGGAAAGTATCATCCCCATTCCGGTGTCCGTAAAGGCTACCAATAGTTCTTTTGAATTGACTGACCAATCTGAAATTTATGTCCAGACTGGGTCAGAAGAACTGCTTAAGATCGGTCAGTTCTTGGCTGATAAACTCAATCCATCCACAGGTTTTGGTTTTACAGTAAAAGCGAGTACGGCCACTCCAGACGATGGCAACATTTATTTGTCACTCAAAAAAGATGCCGCACTCGGCGAAGAAGGCTATGTGCTCAACATCACGCCGGAATTGGTACACCTGGAGGCCAATGCCCCGGCGGGCTTGTTTCGGGGCGTACAAACCATTCGACAATTGTTGCCCGCCAAAATTGAAATGTCCAGTAAGCAGGAAGGCCCTTGGCGGATGGCCAGTGGTACCATTAATGATGTTCCTGTCTATGCCTTTCGTGGTGCAATGTTTGATGTGGCGCGGCACTTCTTCAGTGTGGAGGACACCAAACGTTTCATCGACCTGATTGCCGCCTACAAAATGAACGTGATGCACTTACACTTGTCCGACGACCAGGGCTGGCGCATCGAAATCAAATCCTGGCCCAAACTGGCCGAGCATGGAGGCAAAACCCAGGTCGGTGGCGGCAAAGGCGGCTACTACACCCAGGAACAATACAAAGATATCGTGCAATACGCACTGGATCGCTACATCACCATCATTCCAGAGATCGACATGCCCGGTCATACCAATGCCGCCTTGGCTGCATACCCCGAACTGAATTGTGATGGCAAGGCTCGGGAGTTGTACACGGGCACCGAAGTGGGTTTCAGCACCCTGTGTACCAAAAATGAAATCACCTACAAATTCATCGACGATGTGATGAAAGAATTGGCTGCAATGACGCCTGGGCCATACATCCACATCGGCGGGGATGAGTCGCATGTGACCAAAAAAGAGGACTACATTCCTTTTGTGAATCGGGTGCAAAACATCGTCTTAAAGCATGGTAAGCAGGTGATTGGCTGGGACGAAATTGCCCTAGGGACCTTGAAAAAAGGTGCTTTTGTACAGCATTGGGCAGACGTTGAAAACGCGGTAAATGCCGTAAACCAAGGCTCCAAAGTGCTCATGTCGCCGGCGCGTAAGGCTTACATGGACATGCAATACGATTCCACCACGAAATGGGGCTTGCATTGGGCGGCCTACATCGAAGTAGATAGTGCCTACATTTGGGATCCTGCGACGTTGACTCCAGGGGTTGCTCAGAAAGATGTCTTGGGCATCGAAGCACCACTTTGGTCAGAGACGGTGGACCAAATTGACGAAGTGGAATACATGGTATTCCCTCGTTTGCCGGGGTACGCAGAGATTGGCTGGTCGGCAGCAAGTGCGAGGAACTGGAACGAGTACAAAAAACGCCTGGGGGCACATGGGCCACGTTTTACAGCGATGGGGATTAATTATTATCCATCGAAGTTGGTGGAATGGAAGGAGGAGAAGAATCAAAAGAATTGACAAAGACTCTGGCCGTAGAAATAAATTGGGAGCGCCTGGATGTTGAATGTACAAAGCCCAGGCGCTTTTTTTTTTACTCTGCTTTGGCTGGTCTCCACAGCGGGCCTACCGCAAGCAAAAGCACGATCACATTAAAAAAAGCATTGGATGCATTGCCCGAAGCAATAGAACCAGAACTATCCAAAACAAACCAGGCTAAAAGGCCACTGAGCACCGCTTTTCTCACGCCTTCTGGAGCGAGGTCGTACACCCATTTTTGCAAACACCACACGCATACCCCCCAGCCGAGTAGGAACCCACCCGTAAGTGCGGAAAGAAACCGGGTGGTGGCTGCGTCATAATTTTGCAGTCCATCAACTGGAAAACTTAAAAAATCGAGGGTCCACCTGGCTGGTTCCGAAGTGGCCAACATGGTGCCTAAAAAGAAAATGGGGCCAAAAGAAGCGATCACAAAAGCAGTGATTTTCAAATACGATTTGTGCGATTGTTGGGTCATTAGATTGCTCATTTAATGGTGATTTTGAGCAAAAGTAATGGCCACTGCGGGGCAATTGTAGACGCTACCGTACAATGAGCTCGAAATTTCGGGCAATCCGTTTCAGGTTGTTGAAATAGGCGGATAGCCAAGCAGGGTTTAGGTTTTCAGCGTTGATTTGCAGGTAGAAATTCTCCAATGCCAATTCAAATAAACTTTCTAACTGCCCTTGACTAAGGTTGAGGTTCAAGTCTTTTGCCCAAAGTTTGACAAATTCGTTTCCAATGATTTGATTGGATTTGTCCAGTGTTTTTTTATAATGTTGTTGCTGTTGGTTGATCCGCAACTGCCGATTAAACAATAAGTCCAGCTTGTGTTCTACCAAAATATTGATCAATTCGGGGTCAATATTTTTGGCATTTTTTTCCTTGCCAGCCATCACTTCAGACTGCTGTAAATGAAATTTCAAAAGATATTCTACAAAAATTTCCAGGTCAGCAAAGTGGTGGTAAAATGAAGATTTGCTAATGCCTACTTTTTTAGCGAGCACTTCAATTTTTAATCCATTTTCACCCGATAAAGCAAAAATTTCGTATCCCGTTTTGATCCAGATGTCTTTGTTGTCGGTCATATAAAGTGCAATAGTAAACAAGAATAAGGCTTAAATCATACTTAAAAATTACAATATAAACACAATCAATTAATTAATCACCAAAACACTGAGCAAAAAACGCTTTTAAAGGCTCGGTTATCGCTATTTCTCCCGGTGCACCAATAGCGTCATTGATGCCTTCATGGTCATATTGATTAGCGGTAACTTCGCTCACCGAAACGCCAGTAACCAGAAGTTTTGTAATAAAAGCGTTTGCATAACCAATACGTGAGCTATTTCCTCGCTTTGCTATAAAAAACTTAGGGTATACGGTTGTTGTAAATAAATTATTGATGGGCGATGCTTCAAACCAGAATGTATTTGCCTGCCCAAAGGCATTAAGATATACTTCATTCTTTTCTTTGCATCTTGCTTCCACATCGTACCCTTCTGTATCTATACAAGCAACACCTTTCAACGTACTCAAGTTGATATTTCTTGACGGAAGGAATTGATTGCTCGTCCCGGTTAAGGCAACTAAGTGAGCGCCTGCACTATGGCCCAAAAGGGCAATTTTTTGATTGTTGCCACCATAATCGCCAATGTTGTCGTAAATCCATTTTACGGCATCGGCTACGTCATTATTGTGGGTAGGGTACATGACTCGGTAGGGGTCTGTGCTGTAGGATGCGGGGCTCAATCGGTAATTGACACTTACAAGAATATAACCTAAAGAGAAAAACAAGTTTTGTTTGTTAACCAAGTTATTGGCCTTGTCCCCAACTGCAAAGCCCCCTCCATGCACGTAAACAACGACAGGCTTTTGTGGCACATCCTTTCCGAAGTGGTAGATGTCAAGACTCAGCAAATTTGTATTTACTCCATTTACAGACTTGTATTGCACTGTAGTTTTTGTGTAAGACAGCGGTTGAAGTGAAACTTCTGTGTCGGATGTCGAACAACTTACTAAACTTGTCAAAGCAATCAACAAATATAGTGCTTTAAGGCTTTGTGTCATTTTATTAAAAAGTATACATTACTTAATGCTCATGTCCCCAGTCAGACCCTTTAATTGTGTAAAGGTTTAATGGCTTTGTAGCAACAAGTTGTTACTTCGGAAAATACATTAATCATCTGTAAGGAGCAGGCCATTAATTACGATCATCTCTCTAAACCCAAAAATGGTAGTATCCGTCTACCCCCTTCCCGATCTTTGGTGTTGCGTAAACCCACCCATGACCTTTTCTATAATTTTCACCTTTATAAAGCAAGGCTCTTGTATTTCTTCTGTTCTTTAATAAACCACACTTTCGGCAACATCCCGGTAATTGTCGAGGTCGGTTTGTACACTTGCTAACTTGCTGGTCAACGAATGCACTGCAACTTTCCCCAATGGTAATCGCAAAGGCGGCTTGTCAAGGGTAGTAAGGTTGTAAATGGCTGTGGCGGCTTTGCTGGGATCACCTTCTTGCACACCATCCACACTTTTTAGCTTCTCTCTAAATGCCCCTGCAGTTGCAAGGTAGTCATCAATTGTCTGCTCAGCAAATTTGAGGCTACTGCCAGCAAAATTCGTCCGGAAGGGCCCTGGCTCAACGATGGTCAGTTGAATGCCGAGGGGCGCGATTTCCTGTGCCAGGGCCTCACTAAATCCTTCCAAGGCAAACTTACTGGCATTGTAAATGCCAAATCCGGCAAATGCTTTGAAACCTCCGTGCGAAGAGATTTGAATGATGTGCCCACTTTTTTGTTGGCGGAGCAAGGGAAGAAAAGTCTTGGTGAGTGCTAAAACACCAAAGAAATTTCCTTCAAAAACGGCTCTGGTTTCTTCGATACTCGTTTCTTCAATTGCGCCAGCAAAGCCAAGCCCGGCATTATTCACCAATACATCGAGTTTACCGACGTTTGATTTTACAAATTCAAAAGCATGTAGAATGTCTGTTGAATTGGTGAGGTCGAGCTCGATCCCAATGGCTTTATTTTGATGCAAATCATTAAAAGCATCAATTTGTGCCTGCTGCCTAAAGGTGCCGATGACTCTATCTCCATGTTCAATAACGGTTTGGGCCAAAGCCTGGCCCAAACCACTTGAAATACCGGTGATCAACCAAGTTTTCTGTGTCATATTCCTTAGATTTAGGCAAAGAAGCGTTCTTTAATGATCTGACCATCTTGCCAATCTTGAATACAAACTTCGACAGTGTTGATTGTACCCAAGTCTTTCACGTCAAAATCCACATCCCAAACAATAAAGCTACGACTGCCTTTTACCACTGTACCGGCGTGGACAAAAGTCCTCACTTCAGTAATGTTGCCTAGTAAAGTCTGATTGGCTGCGATGACCTTCTCTTTGCCCTGAATGCTGATGCCATCCAAATCAATTTTTTCTGCGTCAGGGTGGTAAAACTTTTCCCAAGCTTCTAATCCACGACCCGAAAGGGCAAGTGTTACAATTTCTTCCACTGAACTCTGAATTTGTGCCTCTGTCATTGCCAGAATATTTTGAAATTAGTTTGTCGTTATTGACAATGCAAAGGTGCGGCTATGTGGAGCCTGGGTGTTATAACAGAACCTACCTTGTTCGGTATTTTTCGGACATTTTACTTCTAAAGTCCTGCGGCGTGTGGTTGGTAAAAGACTTGAAGGTTTTGGCAAAGTACGAACCGTCGGAGAAGTTCAATTCAAAAGCAATTTCAGCAATGCTTTTGTCGGTAAAAGTTAACAGCCGTTTGGCTTCGAGAATGCTGCGGGCTCTGATGATGTCTGTCGCGGTGTTGTTGGTGATTGCTTTGCAGATCAAGTTGAGGTGATGTTGGGTGATGTGCAATTGCTCAGCGTAATAATTTGCAGTTTTGTTTTCCCAAAAGTGATCTTCTAGTACTTGTTTGAATTGCTTGAACTGGATCAGGTATTTTTTTGAAACTGTGGCAGGGTTTGTTGTGTCGATGTGTCGCTGAACTTGAGCAAGCAGGATGTGCAAGTATGCCTGAATGATGCTTGTATTGCGGTCTGTGCGTTTTTGTTCGGCTTCAATTTGGTAAATGAGTTGGGATATATCGGCAAACGATTTTTTGGTGAAGGCAATACAAGGATTCGAATAAAGGTTGTCTAAAAAACTCAATTCAAATAAAGGGTCTTTATTGGTCCGGTTGAGCAAATAAAAATCCTCTGTAAACAAGATTGTTCCGCCGGAAAGTGGTTTCCACTCTTCAAAGTGGTGCACCTGGTTGGGTGAAATAAAAAACAAGCTATTTGGCTGTACTTCGTATTCGTTGTAGTCAATGATTTGTCTGCTTTTGCCTTTTTCGGTCCAAAGTATTTCGTAGAAACTGTGTTTGTGGAAGTCATCCACATTTGGTTCAGCCATCTCGTCAAACCGCAGGATTTCAAATTCAGTCGGGTTGCGCGGCTGGTTGATAAAATGCCCAATGTTGTACATTTGAAAAATATCTTTCATCATTCAAAGCTTGTATTTTGCTCTTTTGGAGTATTATACGGTCATAGTCAGTACTTCATTTCATGCTTTCAATAATGTTCTGTGGTCATGGATGAATTGCTCAAAACTGGTCGGAGCCCTGCCGGTGATTTTTTCTACCCAATCAGTTGTTGCAGGTTCTTGCTGAAATCTTGGAAAGTAGTGTAGCATAATCATCACCAGAATCAACATCACAGGCATTTTTTCTTTTCTTTTTGTCAGGAAAAAATGGATGAGATTGGGAGATTTAAACTGAATGTCAATGCCCAGATTGCGACTTAGGGTTTCCGCCATTTCCGAGAAAGTTAAACTTTCTTTAGAAGTTAAATCATAGGATTGATTGATGTGTGCTGAAATGTTGATCAAAATCTTTGCAGCTACTTTACCGATATCCCGAACGTCAATGAGCGTAAATTTAGCACGACTAGCAGGCAAATAAATTTGTTGGTGCTGTATTAAGTCATGGCGTAAAGTGGTGGTGAAGTTTTGCATAAAATACGCAGGTCGTAAAAAGGTGTAGGCAATTTTGCTTTCCACTAAAAGCTGCTCAATTTTGTGGTGCGGGATGATTTTACTGTTCTCTACACCTTGGACAGATAAAAAAACAATGTGCTTTACGCCTTCGGCTTTGCAAGTATCCACGATTGGTTTGAAGTATTTTTCTACCTCGGAAATTTGTGGCGGCCTCAGCAAAAATAAAATGTCGCAACCAGCTAGAGCAGGCTGGTATGACGTAAAATCTGTAAAGTCGAATTTTGAAAATTGAATGGTATAGTTTGCGAATTTATTTTTGTCTTCATTTATAGCTCTTACTCCAGCATAAAGGTCGAGGTTGTGCTGCAATTTGCTTAAGGCGTCGATTACCGCTGTTCCTACATTTTCGGTCGCCCCCGTGATTAAAACTTTTGCCATTGGTATGAAGATATCTTCGCTTGGGTTGTCATTTAGTAGTGGTGCAAGTTAGTAAAACTAGGTGAAAATTGAGCACAATACTATCGAGGTACATTCGTGACGAACGCACCCCGGCAGTAAAATTTTCCTACTTTATATTATTTCCGTTCCTTAATGACCGCGATGGTGAAGGTGCCAACAATCACAAAAATTGCTCCCCACAAAAGGTTTTTGACAAAAGAAGAACTGCTGTCTTTTACAATCCATTCTGCATTTTTCACACGCAACCGTACTTCCTGGTTGTTGGTATTGTTTAAAATGAACTGTTTCTGCGGTAAACCTTTCGCCGTAAGAATCAACTCACACTGATTGCTCGGCATGTCTTCAAAAAATGCGTTTTTGATGTAATAAGATTTAATCGTTTGGGGCACCTTGGCCAATTCCGCAACAACTGTTGTTTCGTGCCCAAGAACAACCCGTGGATTGATCAATCTAATGGTTTCGTTGTTGATGATGACACGACAAGTATGCTCAAAACGTTTGATTACCAATTGGATGAACGCTTCCGGCGTTTTGTAAGCCCCTTTCTGGTAGTGAAAATCAACCTCCCCCTCAAAAGCCGTCAGCGCACTCCTGATCATCAATAGATTTTTGCCATCTTGCTCAAAAATCATAATGTTTGATAAATCAGGTTGATGCGCATGAACGACACCAGTATACAACAACAAAAGGGTCATCGCAATCAATCTCATTGTTGAAATTCTATCCATTTTTATTGTTATTGTGCGTATGCACCAGCTAATTTATTGATGAAGTTATTAGAACCTGGTTTGTCCACATGATAATGGTAGCCTCTGGTCGCATCATAATGTCCACGATTGGCATCCAAATCGGTGTATTCGGTTCCACTTGCACTCAATCTTTCAAATAGGCCAAAACCATCCATTGCATAACCAATCATTGCGGCATGGCCATCTGCTTGAGCAATTTTTGTTGACAAGCCTGTTGCAGCATGATAATGATAACCCGCGCCTAAATTAATGTGACCGCCAGCATCGTCAAACGGAGCCAATGTATAAGCACCCAATATCGCATTCGTAGGAGCAGGGGCATCGAATACAACACCATTGAACGCCAAACCTCTAGTTGATGGTCCCGTTGCGCCCGGTCCGTTGCCAAAACTCACCGCTGTAGTCAGTTTTACAGGCGTAATGGGAATGTAATAGGTTTTGGTCAAGGTTGAAACATAGGAGGGTAAACATTCAACGCAGTAGTTTTTATAAGCTGCTCCAACATTGGGGTTGGCCGCCGCCTGGCAATCGGCCTGAGTTAGGGTTCTGGTGATGGCACCAGTAGTGGTGTTGTACATCGCCCAAGTTGTGTTGTTGTAAAATGTGGCCAGGTTTTTAATAAACGCACCGTCAACATCATAAACGTTACCACCTTCTAACCAAATGCCTCCTTTACTTTTGTCATCGGAGATATTCGTAGGACACCATGGGCCCATGTTGTGGTCGGACGGTGTGCCTTTACTTACGATTTTGTAGCAATCGGCGGTTGTGCCGTTCGAAAGCGTTCGAGAAACGGTCGTGATGGGTTCGGCTAATCCAGCAGCAAGAAAATCAGTAGATTTCACCTTGATGACCGTGTCTGTGGTGGTCGTGGTGGTGGTCTCTTCTTTGTCACAAGCAGTTGTGGTCATCATGAGCAGCAAAGCTCTAAAAAGAATATTTTTCATGTTTTAAAAAATTAAATGCTTAAAAAATTGATTGTTAAAATTATATAGACATATTTGGCACATAAAACTTGCGGCCGCATCTAAACTTTCGCTAAAAGCAGCAAGATTTTTCACACACCTTTCAATTACCTTTGCAATACTACTTTACGGGTCGTTTGCGCTTTGCCGTTTGAAATTTTAACAAAATAGGTACCTGCATACAAAGTCTGTGTATCAAAATAAGCAATCGTACTGCCTTTATTGATCTGAGTGGATTTGACCAATTTGCCAGTCATTTCATACAAATCGATGGTGTAATCTTCCTTGACCAAATCACCTATTTGGATAGAAATTAAGTCGGCGGTCGGATTTGGAAAGACATTGATTTGCAAATGATTCAAACTGGTTTCTTTTAAACTTGTCGATGTATTGAGGTAGGTAGAAACCGTTTCCGTGATTGAAGTTACTTTTGATGCGCTCAATACGCCATAAAAAGTAGGCCCAACAGCGTAAGGGTAGGCCGAATTCCAACTGGCATCTACTGTAACAAAATAGCAATAAATGCCATTTGGATATTCAGGTGTTCTACAAATCCGGCCATTGTGTACATCCAGGTAATCGGGTGCTGTATTGCCAACGAACTCGTAGTCTTCTCTAAAATAACCCAATGGATAGGTTGTAGTAGAAGGTACCGTACCCGTACCTCGGGTTGTTTTTAATTGATAGCTCGATTTCATACGGGCAATGCCGCCCGTGCCATCCGTGTTTTTATATCCGTAAGCGCCGTAAATGGGAAAACCATCGTAAGCAAAACCAATGAGGGGAGAATGTTTGGTGCTATCCAGTTTGTACAAACCATCGGCATCGTACAGGTTACACACCGTTGAAACTACCTTCAAATCCAAATCGAAAGCGCTGGGATTTTGATGGTGGTGGTAGTTGCCCATCGCAGGATGCCCTTTGGCACAATCAAAACCCGCTCTTTCTGCCAAAATAGCATCTCTGTTCCAGGCCTGGGTTGCGGCCATACCTCCTGGACACATGGGGTTGCCGGGGCCACCACACAGCGCATTGGTTGTGGCATTCCAGGCTACACCGTCCCGATAGTCAAACAAGGCCACACCATTGATGAATACGCCAATGTTCCCGCCTGTGGTAGCCCTTTTTGTACCCGTGTTTTCTACGGGTGAAAGTGGAAACTTAAAAATTGCATTCTGGTTGCTTGCCTGGCTGGGGTTCCCATCTTGAAAGGGGCCCGTTGCATATGCAGGGATACCCGTGCAAGTCACATACGCAAAGTTTGTTGAATATTGCACCTTTTGGCAATTGACCAAAATGTTGTTGGGAATTGAGATTGAACCACCTGCGACGGTGTAGTATCTGCCCGTAACTGTAGTATTTTGCAGCCATGATGTGATGGCAGGATTGGTTTGGGCAAAAAGCACTGGTGCCAATAAAGTCAGGGCGATTGTGGTTAAAAGGTTTTTTTTCATTTTTAATTCACTTAAAAACAGGTGATTGAATCGAGTATTACACAATAGTCACTTCTTTAGTAACTGGTTTGCTGAGAAACTTGCGCCGCGTTTTAAGTTTTTTACAAAAAAGAGAAGGGAAAATAGGAAGAGCGCGCTCAGCGCTTGTCTAAATATTTTTCAAGCTGTACCGCAAGTTTTTTTCCAAATGGGTGACCAACAAAAGGGAAGGTAAATCCAGCGATTGTAACCACGGTATTGCTACATTGAGCAAAAGCATTGAACAGCAAAACGAAACTGGCTACGAAAACAAACTTATTTGGACCATCAAACAATCGAAACAGCATTAATTGCCCAACTTCGGCTAGGCAATGAAACGGCTTTCAAACAGGTGTTTGAGGCGCATCAAGACCGCATATACAATACGATCCTGTACATGTTACAATCCACCGAAGAAGCCGAAGATCTGACCCAAGAGGTATTTGTGGACGTTTTTTTAAACATAGACAGCTTTAAAGCTCAATCTAAACTCTCAACCTGGATTTACCGCATTGCAATCAACAAAGCCCTGAACCATCAACGCTTTAAAAAAGCAAAAAAACGATTCGGTGCAGTCCTATCAGTTTTTAATTTATCCCCTGTAGACGAGGTATCCGATTTTGTACATCCAGGTATTCTTCTGGAAAACAAAGAATTGTCGAAATCACTTTATCAAGCGATTGACCAATTGCCCGAAAAGCAAAAAACCGCTTTTGTACTGCGGCAACTAGAAGACCTGTCTTACGCTGAAATCGCTGAAGTGATGCAAACAACGCTCTCCTCGGTAGAAGCTTTGCTGTTTAGGGCTAAACAGAATTTGCAAAAGATTTTGAAAAGTTAATAAACCTATGAGCGCAAGTTTTTTCAATATTGAGTGTCTAAACTCTTGAAAAACACAAAGAAATGGACAATTTCGATGAAAACAAATGGGGAAAACAGCCCGCTGTCGCACCCGCAGGCATGTTTGATCAAGTGCGCCAACGCACCATACAGAGGCGTATCCGAATGGCTCAAACCCAGCGCCAATTGGTGGTCGGATCGGTTTTGTTGTTTGTTATCGGCGCGTTCAATATTGGCATTGTGCTTACCAACAAAGAAAAACAGCCTGCTTTTGAAGCAAATGCGGAGCAGGTATTGTATGAAACCTACTTTGACAATGCTTTAAACTTGTCCAATGAAAAATAAGTGGCTTAAATACTTCGTGGCAATCACTTTGATCATCAATGCGGCGACATTGCTATTCTTTTGGTTCCACCGCCCACCACATGGTGGCAATCATGGATTGAGACCAGAGCGCGTGCTGGTTGAAACATTAAAAATGGATAAAAAACAACGAGCCCTGTTTCGACCTTTGCATCAAGGGCATCACCGGATTCATGATAGTTTGTTGACCCAAATTGCTGCAAAAAGGCAAGTCCTGTATGCTCAAAAACAAGCAGCAACTGATTCAATAATTCAAGAAATAGGCTTTTTGCAAGCCGAAATTGAGCGCGTAACTTACGAGCATTTCAAAGATGTCCGTAAAATATGTACGCCCAAACAACAAGCACAACTGGATGCCTTACTGGGTAAAACGGTTCAAAGAATTTTGATGCCGAAAAACAACCGACAAAAGCCTAAAAATGAGCGTTAAATCCGGAATCCTTCTCTTCATCTTGTCTTGTTTTGCCTATCCAGCCACCGCGCAGCTTAGCATTTTACCCGTTTTTGGTGGTCGGCCAATTGTGGAAAACACCTGGTATGTAAGTACAAAAGGGGATAGTGTCCAGTTCGACAACATCCGATTTTATTTGTCCGATATACAGTTTGAAATGGACGATAAAACCTGGATCAAAGACACGGTAAGTGCCCATTTAATCGATGTTTTTGACCCCGCTACACTACACATCATCACGCAGAAAATAGACTTGAAACTCCTCAAAACGATACATTTCAACCTTGGTATTGATAGCTTGACCAATGTTTCAGGTGCATTAGGCGGTGATTTAGACCCACAAAAGGGAATGTACTGGGCATGGCAAAGTGGCTACATCAATTTGAAAATTGAAGGCAGAAGCCCTCAGTGTAAGTCCCGAAAAAATGTATTCCAATACCATATCGGTGGCTATTTACAGCCATTCTCCAGCATGAGAAAAATAGAATTGCCGGTAAAAAACACCATTGCGAATCGAAATCAAGAAGCAATCAGGAAAGGGTTAGTTTTAACCTTTGACTTCTCCGTGTTTTTTGGAAAACTATCCATCGCTACCCAAAAAAATACAATGATGCCCGGCAAAGAAGCAATGCAATTGGCCGATTACAGCACCTCAATGTTTTCCATTTATGCGCTTGAAAACTAAATACCTTGTTTATTGCCTCTTCGGATTTTTCTCCCTTCTGATCTATGCTTTCAGTGTGCTGAAAACCACACCGATGCCCCTCGTTATTCCCGAGAGCTGGCCAAAACCAGTGTATGATTTTTCTAAAAATCCTTTAACAAAAGAAGGGTTTGAGTTGGGTAGGCAGCTGTTTTATGACCCCATTTTATCCAGAGACAGCACAATTTCTTGTGCCAGTTGCCATTTACAAGCCACTGGTTTCACGCACGTTGACCACGATTTAAGTCATGGCATCGATGATAAAGTCGGCACACGCAACTCCATGACGATCATGAATCTGGCTTGGAGTAAATATTTTATGTGGGATGGCGCGGTCAATCATTTGGACATGCAGCCTTTAGCTCCGCTCAGTAGTTCGGTGGAAATGGATGAAAAATTAGCGCGGGTTATTCAAAAACTAAACAATGCTAAGAATTATAAAGCTTTATTTTTTAGCGCTTTTAATGATAGTTTAGCAACTGGCCAAAAAATGCTGCTGGCTTTTTCACAATTTACGCTGCACCTCAACTCATCCAATTCAAAATACGATAAATACATCCGAGAAGAAGCCGGTGGAACATTTACAGATCAGGAAAAAAACGGTTTGCAGCTTTTCAGAAAGCATTGCGCATCCTGTCACCCAGAGCCTCTGTTTACCAATCAAAACTTTGAAAAAAATGGACTCCCCATCGACCCCACTTTGAATGATTTGGGCAGATTTACCATCACTCGTATGCCCGTTGATAGTTTCAAATTCAAGGTGCCTACCTTGCGCAATATCCAATTCACTTTCCCTTATATGCACGATGGTCGTTTTAAAAAGCTGAGAGAAGTACTCAATCATTATACTGAAACCGATGAATTAAAAGCACAGATCGTCTTAAGTTCCAATGAAAAAGCAGACCTTATTGCTTTTTTGTTGACTTTGACGGATAATGATTTTCTGTTTGACAAGTGGTTTGGGTTTCCAAAAGATTGATGGTTATCCACAGATTGTACATTCAAAGACACCTCAACGCTCTGGTGCAACTGTAAAGTTTCTCGACCTCTTGCGACTTCAAATAAACGCTTAACAATACTATTTTGGTAACTATTTGGGGCTGCCTCTGAACCCAAGTTCTGAAACAGCCCCTTATCGCATTATCTGGGGTTTAGTTTATTGTTATCTAGTAAAAGCGCTCGCCTGTCGACCAGATCATTGCCCATGCTTACAAAGACAAATGCTCCATTAGAAGCGACACTTTTCTATTTTTTGACCACTGTTCCTGCAACCAGTTTTCCATTCCTTCCACTGATTTGCCAAAGGTAAATACCTTGAGGCAGCTGGTCTATCCTGATTGTGCTGAGTCCCGCATTGATCATTTGGTGATACATTTCCTGTCCGTTCAGGTTGTATAGCCGCAGTGATAATGCTTTGGTGCCGCCCAAACGCCCGGGCAGGGTATCCGGTAAATCAAAAGACAGCCAATCAGAACTAGGATTGGGAAATACCTTGATGCCGACCGCCAGATCTGGATCTTTTGTCGACACAGTAAGGTTTGTATTGTTGAAATTGGCCCGAATCATGGGTGTAAAAGCATACCCTACAATAGAATCCACTCGATTAAGTGCACGTACAAACAGGGCCTGTTTACTAACCTTCCTTCCATCCATTTGATATGATCCCCCTCCGCTGACGTATTGTAAACCAACGGCATACCGACCTGGATTCAACGTTAAATTACTGGATAGTTTGAAGGTAATCCACTCCACTGGTACAGGGACTGTCAGCGAATCTTCCCCGAAGATGAGTATGGTGTCTTTCGGGGTGAGCTGGATGGGTTCCGAATTGAATACACGCTGGTCATACCGGCGTGTGCTCGGGTTGAAGCCATAGACCCAAAAAGAGACCCTGGAAGGTCTGAACGCATACACTTTTGCCGAGATGGAAGTTAGGGTGTCCTGTACGAGTAGGTCAATAAAATTACCCCGGCTCTCTCCCGAAAAAACCACACTATGGTCACTGTCTTTGGCAAAAACAGAATCACCGACCACAAGATTCATTTCGTGTTGCTGTTCAACGGTATTGTTGTTGTTCAACAAACTGGTTTGAAAAATATAATTGCCTTTGCCATTCAGCGCCGCATTGGAATAACTGGCGTAAACCTGCTTGGGCTGCAGGGCCAGATTTTCTTTTATGGTGGAAAGGGTATTCCCGTTTTTTAGTAGCTTGTGTTCTATTCCATAGCTGCCAGCCGGAGCAGACCATAAAGCCAGTCGAGCACCTGATGTGGGTATACCACTGGCGTGTTTGCTTTTTATAGCGGTATAATCCGGCTCAACCGGATCAAAAAGCACCGGAGGATTGGTCCATTTGAGCACCGTGCTGTCATTCTGGATCGCCCAGGCTGTTTGGGCGTCAATGAATTTGACTTTGCTCAAACTGGCTACTCCAGGCTGGAGAAGACTAATGCTCCAGGTCTTACATTTGTCAAAACTGAGATCGGCCCAACCTTCCGATTCATTGCTACTCAGGTATACATCAGGTTGATTTTTGATGCTAAAGATACGATTGGGTGAGCTGCGGTCTACGCTACGGCGGGTGCCTTGCGTCCAATTGCTACCTCCATCAGCAGTGAGCCATACATTTCCACCGATCACACTCAATGCACCCTCATCACCACTGTTCAGCGCAATGCTTCCAATGTCAATCGCAAGGGGTAAGGAAACAACACTCCAGTTTTGCCCCTGGTCATAGCTTTTCAACACCCTGCCAAGGACGGTGCCAATCCAGATGGTGTCACCGTAAGTGTCATAAGCACTAAAGTAGCTTATTTCATTATTCAGCGACCTTGGCCCCTTGATCTTGTTCCAGGTGTTGCCGCCGTCGATGGTGCGATACAATTCAAAAGTATCCCTAATGGGGTCGCCCCAGGCTAGCGCGGTACTGGGACTGAAAAAATGGATGCCATTCAGAAAACTGCCTGGCTCGTTAAACTCCCCATTCGGAAAAGCTGGATTCCAGGTTTCACCTCCATCCGTCGTGCGGAAGGTCAACGTGCTCGTCCCATCGATATGAAACCACACCGTAAAAGCTTGTTGTGCATCAGCAGCAAAAAAAGACCCCAAATAGTAATCCAGGAACACCTCGTCAGGTACGGAAATGAAGCTGGTATTCCAGCTTTCTCCACCATCCAGTGTACGCGTGACCGCGCCAAAAGGATCTGCAAACCATGCGGTGTCGGCATTGATTACACTCATGAATTCCCAGCGGAAAGCCGATTCAGGAGTAGGCGAGGAGGCTGGAATGATGGGCTGCCAGTTTTGTGCGGTGATCAATGCACTTTGCACAAGGAAAAATAAAAGTAAAATGGCTTGTTTCATGTGTTTTAGATTTAGTTGTATTAATCTGTGCTAAAATGAAAAATCAACATGGGGATTCCCCGGGCACTAAAAACAAGTTCAGTTTCGGATTCAAAGGCTCCTGTATTCACTAAAAAGCAAGACACATAGGGTGCTAAGAGAGGGTGTGGCATGAAGGGAATTACCATCGCTTTCCGGTTTTTTGATTGAATCGCTGACTTCCCAAAGCAAGACACCTCATCGTTGCATCCAGCATCGATAGGGTGTCGCTTTGATGGTCGAGCTTAAGTACCGCGAGCCGCCAAATTCTTAACAGTGTATTAAATTTATTTTTCGAATTACTCCACCATCACAAAACCCGCCCAATAATAAGGCGCATACCCTTTCTGTCGTATCTCTCGCTGTGCATTCAGCAGAGCCTGGTGAGCAGTTTGTTTTTGATAGATTAGTTTTTGATAAAATAAGGCCATCAATTCCTGGGTTTGGTAATCGGGAACCTGCCAAAGGGACATCACCAGCGTTTTGGCACCGGCACTTTTGAAGGCACGCTGTAGGCCATAAACACCTTCGCTGCCTCGAATTTCGCCCAGCCCGGTTTCACAAGCAGATAGGACCACCAATTCTGTATTCGAGAGATTCATCTGACTGATCTCGTAAGCAGTGAGGACGCCATCTTCGCGGTTACCCAAGGGGCGGCCTGTCTGCCAGGCATGATTGGCACCCGCTAAAATCAGCCCCGAGCGAATCATGGGGTGATCCGAGAGTTTAAAGGCTGGACCAGCTGCTGCATCCGCCTGGGTTTTGGGATCGGGGAAAAAATAGCCGTGAGTTGAAAGGTGCAGAATCCGGGGGGAAGGGCTTTGTTTGCCAATTGCTTTAAAAGATTCTTCTGAAGCGGAGTAACCTTTGTGTAAAACATTGGGAATGTTTGCTTTTTGTAAAGCCGCCGCAATCTGTGTGGTTTCTTTTTCAGAGTATTTGAGGAATCCCCAAGTACCTCCGCGTAGTGTAGAGTCGATTTGATCAAAATCTAGTCCGCGATGACTCGCATTTTTGTTTACCGATACTGGCCGAATGGCAGTGCTGTCCATATCGTATTGAATGGCGCCGTACAACGCTGCTGTTGTTTGAGCCGATGCGAATTGAGATGGAGCAACCAATTGACGGGTACTACCCAGGGTTACAAAATTGTGCTTGTCGGCTAAAATACCTCGCGGTCCAGTGGACAAGGCCGCCAAGTTGATTCGATGCAATAGCCCGGATGGGGCATAATACACGGTTTTTACTTCCTGCAAGTGTGCCTCCAATGGTGCCCAGATCAAGCGGGCAGTCGCATTATTTTGGTACAGTTGATTGATGTACTCCGAGCGCAAGCGATCCAGGGGTGGGATCAGTGCTTCCAAGGCTTTTTCGTCAAAAAGCGGGATAAATATCGGATAGGGTTGGTTGGGTTTCAACAACAAAGCTGCATAAAGTACTTTACCAGTGGGTTTGGGGTTTTCGTAATTAAAATGGAGAAATTCTAAAGCTACTTCATCTGGTTTCAACGCAGCTTGTACATCCTGCCACTGTACCTGGCGAACTACTTCGCCATAGCCAACTACAGTACGACTGAGTTCCTTTTCCAGGGTATTGACCATGCCTTCTAATGCTATGATTTTAGCCTGATTCCGTTCTGCTTGTGGAAGAGCATATTCAGCAGACAATTGATTGCGATGGCTTTGGATTTGTTGGAGTTTGTCGGGGAGCTGGGTGTTGGTTATGTTCTGGCTTCTGAAACGCTGCGAAATATTGAGCAAGAAGCCTTTATGGAAAAGCGTATTGTTGTAACAAGAAGTTGTAAAATGTGGAAGAACCGCAAAATGATCATTCGCGAAGGAATAATGTTGATCAAGCTCTTGTTCAAAAAGCTGGGTATAGGAAAAAACTTCTTTTTCAGAGAGATGCCTTGAAGCATTGAACAAAAGCCTTCTGCGCATATCGGCTGCATCCGTCAAATAGGAAGCCGCTTTAACATAATCTCTTTTTGCCCAATAGGTTAGGGAAAGATTAGCAAGGCTCATTTGAAAAGATAGGTGTTCTTTTCCAAGTTCTTTCTCTCTTAATTCTTTAGCGATGAGATGATAATGTTCTGATAAATCAAATTTTCCCATCGCATAGTATAACTCACCTAGAAATTCCATACAGGACATATATGATGGAATTTTTGAAAAATCAGGCACTAGTTCAAAAATGCGGTTCGATTCAAGAAATAGTAGCTCAGCATCTACATAATTTCCTGTTTTAATATAAATACTGGCTAGATTCATAATTCCTCCGGCGTAACCTATGCTACTTTTGCCGAGCCCCTTGGCAATGATTTCAATATTGGCTTTATAAAACTTTTCTGCTTCTTCGTAGTTTTTTCTTGCAGAATAAACTATTGCAAGATTATTAAGCGTGCCCCCATATGATTGATGCTCTTTTCCTAGTTTTTGTTCTTTTATGTGTAAAGCCTCCAAAAATAACTTTTCAGATATGTCGTAGTTTCCCATTCTTAAATACAACACACCCAGAGCACTTAATATACCAGCATATTCAAGACTGTTAACTCCAACCGTGTATTCTTCAATCGCTTTTACTTCAAGATAACATTGCTCTGCTCGTTCGTAATTGTCACCCATGTGGTAGTATACATTTCCCAGGAAATACAAACTCCTTAAATAGTCTAAGTGTTCTTTTCCTAGTAATTTTAGCCGGATAGCACTGCACTTGTCCAGCCATTTTTCAGCCTCTTTGTAATTGCTATAACTGAGTTGAATGAGCCCATAAACATAGCATAAATCAGCATAGCGGATACTCTCTTGCCCAAATGTGCTTAAAGTGAGGGGTTCTGCTAAAGCCATTTTTTCGAGCGCCTGTTTGAATTTTCGATCCTGATTTAAGTAGCGAGCTTGTTGAACCAAACTATCTGCTTTGTCAATGCCTCCTTGTCCGTAGCTGAGGAACCCAGAAAATAGCATAATGGAGTATAAAATTGCTTTTTTCATGTGGATATGGATTGAAAATTAGGCAAATAGAATCACTTCAAGGCTTGGTACAACTGTGTAGCATTTTCAAAGTGCACCCCCTTTTTTTCAACAATTTCATCCAAAACGCTCATGGCTTTTTCGACCTGGCCTGTTTGTAAATAACTCAATGCCAAATACCAGGGCACCTGCTCCATAAAACGTGAAGGCCCTTTTTGCGTCATGTCTTCCAATATCGAGGCAGCTGTTTTACCTTGCTTGGCGTGTAAAAGACAATTTGCCTTTAAAAAAAGATTAGTCTTGTCTTGCTGCGCAAAACTGTTCAAAGAATCAAAGGCGATGAGCGCGGCAGAATATTTCCCCTCCCAGTACAATTGCTGAAAATATTCTTGAGGGCTTGGTTTTTCGGCTGCGTCACCTCGAACACTTAGCTCCAGCGATTCATCCCGATAAGGCTCAAAATAAGCAGCAAAGACTTTTTTGCCATCGACTGATGCCGGTTTGATTTGAGCTTGAGGGGGATCAGGGGCGGGATCAAGTGATTTTGGGCTAGAGGGGAGCGTGGGAAAGGCCTTCTCAGTAGGCGCAGTGGGCGAAGTTGCCTCATCTCTTGTACTTTTAGGATAGATGAACCAAAGCCCTAATGCTAAAACAACAACCATTAGCAGAACCCATAGCCAGGAAAATGTAGTAGGACGCTTTGGGGCTTTCTTGTCCAGTTCTATTCCCTTGGTGGTCAAGCGGCGGCGTAATTCTTTTTCCCCCTCCAGACGTATAGCTTCCAATGCCAGTTCATGCCATTGCACTTCTTTGGCGAAGTCGTAGTCGGTGTTGATTCGGCGCTGAAATTCCCTTTTTTCCTCTGGATTTAGCGCGTTCTGGTGGTAACGTTCAATTAGATCTTGTGCAATTTCATCCATTGGAAAAAGTGGTGAATGTTTTTTTGAAACAATCTTTCAAACGACCCAAACAACGGGATAAGGTAGCACTGGTCGTGTTGGAATTTTTTAAATTCCAGTTCTGTTGTATTTCTTCAATGCCTAAATTCTGGTAGTAACGTGCTACCAATAGTTCTCGGCATTGTGAAGACATGGATTTCAGTGCCGCGTGCAGAAATTTTATTTTTTCAGGATCAACCGTTTCTTGCTCAAAGTCAATAACCAATAGCGCATCATCAATTTGATCTTTCCAAAGAATACGCTTCAACTTGCGCTTGTTGTTTAACAAACGTTTGTACCCGACTGCATACAGCCAAGTGCGTACTTCATGGCGAAGATGTAGTAGTTTACCCTGAATCACTTGTTGATAGAATGCGATGATGGCGTCTTGCCAGGCATCTTCAAAATCCTGGCGGTTGCCTTCAAACCGATAACTTGCCCAACGGAAGAAGCCTTCTCGATGATGGGCGTAAAGCGCTTCAATTGCGTGTGAGTCTCCGGCTTGAAGCGCATTGATGATCGTCTCGGCATTAGAATTGGAAGCCATTACTGGTTGGTTTGTCTTCCAATATAGGGTTTTTAAGATTGGCGAGAAAAGTTTATCTCAGTTTTTTAAGGTTATATGTAAAAAAACAGTTTAAACAACCCACTCCCGACAGCGCCCATCGACCAGCTTCAGCATCTCAGGAATCCGAAATTCCCCTGCCATCTCCTGTACCTTTTCCGCCGCAAAATCTGCCTCCATACCAATCGCCGTTACCCACAGCGGATTTTTACTTTCGCCCCGCAGCACCGAAATTGCTACCTTTTCCGCTGGCCGAAACCGCGTTTTGGCAATTCCTACCACCGGAATCTTTTGTTCTAATGCCTCGTACAAGTACCAGCCCAAACCACCCCGACCTTCATCCAGCCAGACGTAGGCATCAATCAGGATGGCTTCGAGGGGCATATCAACGCTGGCCAGGGCTTGCAAGAGCCCTGGCAATTCCCGCTTGTAAAAAGCGCCAGGTTCATAAGGCGCAACCTGTTCGACCCGCACACAACTGACTTGTACCGATTCGGTGGCTGCCCAGGAGTCGAAGAGGGCGTAGGCGCATTGGGCAAGGGGGTCACGGTAATCGGTATCGAGGCAGATGAGCATAGAGTTGGGTTTGGTTTTGCAAATTAAGACGAGTTACAGATTTTTCACAAAAATAACCACAGATGCTACCTCTGCTCCCTACTTCGTGTTATTTTGCAGAGCTTAAGCCCATTTTGATTGAACCTTTTTTTGTATCAAAATGAAATCGACATGTTGAAGAAAATCATGCTTGTTTTGGGAGCTATCCTCGTCCTCATTCAGTTCATTCGCCCCGAGCGCAATACCTCGAATGACCTTACCTACGATGTGCATAAAAAATACCCAGGACCTTATTACGTGCAAGGTATTTTGGGAAAAGCCTGCAACGATTGCCACAGCAATAAAACCGAATACCCCTGGTACGCTAATGTTCAGCCCGTTGCCTGGATGTTAGCCAACCACGTCAACGATGGCAAACGGCACCTGAATTTTTCGAATTTCACTTCCATGAGAATTGCCATTCAAAACCACAAATTTGAAGAAGTCATCGAAGTGTTGGACGAAGGTGAAATGCCGCTGCCTTCTTACACCTGGTTGGGACGGCACCCCGAAGCCAAATTGACCTCAGAAGAAAAAACTGCCCTGATCGACTGGGCCAGAATGAGTATGGATTCCATCAAGGCGCAGTATCCGGCGGATAGTTTGGTGATGCCCAAGCGGCCTGGGCCTCCTCCGGGGAAATAATTGTACATTACATGTTCCTAAGGTGCCTCTTTGGTGTCTGAGGATTCTAAGGTGGTGAAAAAATCGCTCTTTCACCACCTTAGAATCCTCAGACACCAAAGAGGCACCTTAATAAAATACAAAACGAAGACCCTCCGCAATCCTACATCTGCAAGCTTATGGCCAATCTCAACACCAAACTCGACAAAACCAATACCTACGACGCCATTGTCATCGGTTCAGGTATGAGCGGCGGCTGGGCCGCCAAAGAATTGTGTGAAAAAGGGCTCAAAACCCTGGTACTCGAAAAAGGACGTATGGTCAACCACCTCGAAGATTACCCGACCATGAACCTCGACCACTGGGAATTTGAGCACCGTGGCGCACTTACAGCCGAAGACCGCGAAAAGTACCATATCCAGATCCGCAGTGGTTTTGTGGGAGAATCTACCAAACATTTTTTTACCAACGACCTCGAAGACCCTTACCTTGAAAAAGAGCGTTTCGATTGGATTCGCGGCAACCACGTGGGTGGGCGTTCCCTCACCTGGGGCAAACATTGCTATCGCTGGAGTGACCTCGATTTTGAAGCCAACGCCAAAGAAGGCATCGCCGTTGATTGGCCAATCCGCTACAAAGACATTGCGCCCTGGTACACTTACGTCGAAAAATTTGTAGGCATCAGCGGTGAAAAACTAGGGCTTTCCCACCTTCCAGATGGCTATTTCCTGCCACCGATGGAGCTCAATTGCCTGGAGCAACACTTCAAAAAAGAAGTGGAGCAAAAATTCAGGGGCCGCAACATCACCATTGGCCGGGTTGCCCACCTCACCGAGCCACAGCCCTGGCACCTGGAATTGGGCCGGGGCAAATGCCAAAACCGCAATCGTTGCTCGCGTGGCTGCCCATTCGGCGCGTATTTCAGTAGCAATTCCGCAACTTTGCCCGCTGCCAACCTGACCAAGAATTTTGCCATTCGCCCCAATTCGGTGGCGCATTCCATCATTTATGACGAAAAGACCCAAAAAGCCACGGGGGTACGGGTAGTGGACAGCGAGAGCAAAGAAATGATCGAATTTTACGCCAAGGTGATTTTTTGCTGTGCCTCTACATTGGCCAGCACCCAAATCTTACTCAATTCTACCTCCGCTCGTTTCCCCAACGGAATGGGCAACGACAGCGGCGAGTTGGGTCACAACCTCATGGATCACCACTACCGCACAGGCGCCATGGGTGTTTACGAAGGTCTGGAAGACCAATACTATAAAGGGCGGCGCCCTACCGGGCTGTTCATTCCCCGCTTTGCGAATTTGGATGAAAAAACCAAAAATCCCAACTTCCTGCGAGGCTATGATTACCAAGGCAACGGCGGCAGTCGCGCCAATTGGGGTAGGGGAGCGGACACCCCTGGCGTAGGGGGAGATTTTAAAGAATCCCTCTTCAAACCCGGACCTTGGAGCATGGCTTTGATGGGTTTCGGGGAGTGTTTGCCCTACCATGAAAACCAGGCCAGCCTCGATGCCGATAAAAAAGACCAATGGGGTTTGCCGCTTTTGGTGCTCAATGCCAAAATCCGCGAAAACGAGCTAAAAATGCGCGAAGCCATGAAAAATGACGCGGCGGAAATGCTCAGTGCCGCAGGATTCAAGGAAGTGATTACCTTCGATTACGCGGGTGGTATGGGCGTAGGTGTACACGAAATGGGCACCGCTCGGATGGGGCGCGACCCCAAAACTTCGGTGCTCAATGGCAACAACCAACTTCATGCCGTATCCAACGTTTTTGTGACCGATGGCGCCTGCATGACCTCCTCATCTTGTGTCAATCCCTCCATCACCTACATGGCCTTGACAGCGCGGGCAGCGGATTTTGCGTTCAATGAATTGAAAAAAAGCAACCTATAAAATAATTGGAAGATGAATCGTCGTGAATTACTCAAATCTTCTGGCTTGTTTGTAGGCTACGCCATTTCTTCGGCTACGCTGACGAGTTTGTTCATCAGTTGCCAGGCCGAAGCCAAGCTCAACCTGGATTGGAACCCCGTGTTTTTGTCCAAAGAACAAGCCAACATGCTGGCTGAAATCACCGAAACCATCCTGCCAAAAACCAAAACACCAGGGGCCAAAGAACTTGCTGTGCCGCAGTTCATCGACAAGATGCTGAAGGAGGTTTCTGGTAAAGCAGATCAAACCGATTTTGTTGTAGGATTGGCGCAAATGGACAAAGATTGTACCAACAAATACGGCAAATCTTTTGTGGAATGTACCCCAGAGGACCGCACTGCTTTTTTGCTGACAATGGATGAGGCGGCGGGCAAGTTTCCTCCTTCGGTTTGGGGCATTACCCTGGCACCGCCTAGTCCAGTAGCTTTTTTCCGAAAACTGAAAAGTTTGACGCTCTTTGGATATTATACTTCCGAAGAAGTGGGAAAAAATATCCTGAGCTACGATCCGGTTCCAGGGGATTATATTGCTTGTCTGCCCCTCAAGGAAGTGGGTAATGCCTGGAATGAATAAACGATGCTCAGCACCTGCGGTGCTTTCGCTAATGTATAATGGGAGCGCGGATGACGCGGATTTGGCGGATTTACGCGGATTCTAATTTTGCTATAGGCAAAATAGGGATAGCCACTAATTTTCACATATTAATTGTTGCATAGTAAAGGAACAAACGAAGTTTGTGGCCCAATTTGTGAAAATTTGTGCAATTTGTGGCTAAAAAACGGCTCCGCCACAGGCGTAAGCTAGAATCCGCGTAAATCCGCCAAATCCGCGTCATCCGCGTTCCCATTGAGTCGCTTTTGCTTAAAAAACAGGTAGGTACAAGTAGGTTTGGTCTCTAAAAAGCTGTTTCTTTATTCCGAAATTCGTAATCCAATGTCCGCAATACCCAAACATCCCGAACTTTCCCAACGCTTCAACGCCGATGAACCCCGGGTGGATTGGCACGACGCAACCCTGTGGTGGATTCGCGAAAAACGCGACAAAGCCGCCCATACCCTAAGCGAAGATTGGGAAGCCCTACGCGCTGCCGCTTCGGCCATCAAAGACAACGTTTTGGGCAATTTGGCGGATTACCTCACCGAGTTTGAAAGCAAAGCCTTGGCCAACGGAGCCATCGTCCATTGGGCTGCCGATGCCGCTGAGCACAACCGCATCGTATTGTCGATTTTGCAGGAAGCAGGCGCACAACGCATGGTCAAGTCCAAGTCCATGCTCACCGAAGAATGCCACCTCAATGATTTTTTGGCCGAAAACGGGATAGATGTTGTGGATACCGACCTCGGCGAACGCATCGTCCAATTGGCCGAAGAACCCCCCAGCCACATCGTGATGCCCTGCATCCATTGGAAAAAAGAGGAAATAGGGGAGTTGTTTCACGAACATTTGGGCACACCTAAGGGCAATGCCGACCCGCAATTACTCACCGAAGCGGCACGCCAGCACTTGCGCGATAAATTCCTGACCCGTAAAGTAGCGCTAACGGGTGTGAATTTCGCCATTGCCGAAACCGGTGAATTTGTAGTCTGCACCAATGAAGGCAACGCCGATATGGGCGTGCACCTGGCCGATGTACACATTGCCTGCATGGGCATTGAAAAGATCGTTCCACGCAGGGAACACCTCGGCGTTTTTCTGCGACTTTTGGCGCGTAGTGCCACCGGCCAGCCCATTACAACGTATTCCAGCCATTTTAAAAGCCCACGTGCAGGGGCGCAATTGCACATCGTACTGGTGGACAATGGCCGCAGCCAACAACTAGGTCGCGCAGCCTTCCGCAATTCCTTGAAATGCATCCGTTGTGGGGCTTGTATGAATACTTGTCCGGTATACCGCCGCAGCGGAGGGCATTCCTACCACAACGCTGTAGCCGGGCCAATTGGCGCTATTTTGGCGCCCAACTTGGACATGAGCAAGTATTCCGATCTGCCTTTTGCTTCAACCCTTTGTGGTTCTTGCTCGAATGTTTGCCCGGTGAAAATCAACATCCACGAACAGTTGTACGAATGGCGGCAAGAATTGACCAGACAAGGCAAGGTAGATTTTGGTAAAAAAATGGCCCTCAAAGTGATGTCCAGCGTATTGTCCAATCCTGGCGTGTACCGGAGTATGGGCAAAATGGGACGCTGGGCTTTGCGCAACATACCCGGAATGGTGAATAATTCAATGAATCCCTGGTTCAAACAACGCGAAATGCCGGAAGCACCACAGGAGTCTTTTCGGGAGTGGTACCTAAAAAACCGTAAGTAAGCATGTCAAATTCACGCGATCAAATCCTGGCCAAAGTAAGGGCCAATCAACCGCAAGATGAACGGCCGCTACCCGATTTGGGTTTGTTTCCTGCGCGTACAACCGAGTTGCTCGATCAATTTATGACCATTTTGACGCTGATTGGTGGCAAGGTTCAGCGTGTGTCCAACTATGCAGCCATCGAAACCCATTTGCGTGAGCATCCTTATCCTGGGCGCATGGTTACTTCCATTCCAGCATTGTTCAGCATTGCCGAACCCATTCCAGCTCCAAGCGATCCGCACGCATTGGCCAATGTAGAATTGGCCATTATTTCCGGCGAATTTGGTGTTGCCGAAAATGGAGCCATTTGGGTTACCGAAGCGAACTTTGGCCAAAGGGTAGCACCTTTTATTTGTCAGCACCTGGCTATCGTGTTGTCCGTCGATCAGCTTTGCCCCAACATGCATCAGGCTTATCAGCGGTTGCAAGGGAAGGATTATGGCTTTGGGGTATTTATTGCCGGGCCTTCCAAAACAGCAGATATCGAACAGTCTTTGGTTCTTGGCGCCCATGGAGCCCGCACCATGACGGCGTTTTTAATGGACAATTAGTAACCCTTCGCGTCATCATCCGGATTCCTTGGATCTCCAGCACCGTGTAGTTTCCCGTTCGGCAAACGCATGATCGCTTTTACTACCGCCATGTAATTCACTTCGCGCAATTTGTGGCCCAAAAGCTCCAGTTCTTTACGCAGTTCTGGGGTCAGCGCGGCTTTTTCTACCCAAATTTCATCGGGTAGCCATTGGTTGTGGAATCGCCCGGCTTTGATCGCTTCATCAAGGGGCATGCCAAACTCGATCACATTCATCATCACCTGGAAAACTGCAGTAATGATGGTGGAACCGCCCGGAGCGCCAAGCACCAAAAACAATTGCCCGTCCTTTTCTACAATGGTAGGCGACATCGCGCTCAGCATCCGTTTATTGGGTTGAATCGAGTTTGCTTCACTACCCACCAGTCCAAACTGGTTGGGAACGCCTGCTTTAGCGCTAAAATCGTCCATTTCGTTGTTGAGCAAAAAACCGGCTCCGTGTACCATAACTTTGTTGCCAAAATTGGAATTGAGGGTAGTGGTTACCGCCACGGCGTTGCCTTTTGCGTCAACCACCGATGTGTGTTCGGTTTCAAAACTCTCTTTGCTAATGCTGCGAAAATCTCCCGCCAGGATATCTTTGCTGGGGGTAGCCTGGGTGGGATTGTAATTGGACATGCGTTGGCGCAAATACTTGTCGTTGAGCAATGAATCCTGAGGAACCTGAAAAAAATCAGGGTCCCCCATGTATTGTGCCCGGTCGGCATACACGCGGCGTTCGGCTTCAGCCATGAGGTGTACTGTGTTGAGCGACTGGAAACCCCATTCCGCCAACGGGAAACGCTCCATGATTTTCATCAACTGTAAAATGATGATGCCCCCACTGGAAGGCGGCGGCATGGACACGATGTGGTAGTTTTTGTAGATGGCTTCCACGGGCTGTCGCCAGCGGGCATCGTAATTTTTGAGGTCTTGAAGTGAAATCAAACCATTTCCTTTACCCATTTCCGCCACGATGTAATCAGCGGTTTGGCCTTTGTAAAAGCCAGCCTTTCCCTTTTTTTGAATACGCTCGAGGGTAGCAGCCAGATTGGGTTGCACCAATACATCGCCCAATTTCCAGGGGTCGGCTTTCACCAGGGCATTGTCTTCAGCATTGTATTTTTTAAACGCGGCCTGGTTGCCATTGAGGCGATCTACTTCGCCCTGGGTAATTTTATATCCCTCTTTGGCCAAATCGATAGCGGGTTGAATCAACACTTTGAAAGGTAATTTTCCATGTTTTTTATGCGCGGCAATCATGCCTGCTACTGTTCCCGGGACCCCCGCAGCCAAATGCCCTTCAATACTGAGGCGGGGTACCACATTGCCTTGGGCGTCGAGGTACATATCGCGGCCAGCTTTGGCGGGGGCTTTCTCGCGGTAATCAAGGGCCTCAAATTTGCCATCTTTCGTGCGCAACACCATTAATCCACCACCACCAATGTTTCCTGCCCGCGGATAAACTACCGCAATGGCAAACTGTATGGCAATAGCGGCATCAATGGCATTGCCACCTTGTTTGAGGATGTCCAAACCGACTTGAGAAGAAATAGGATGGGGTGAAACCACCATGGCCTGATCCGAAATGGTGCTTTTACTGATTGGGTACACCTCGGCTCCGCTCGGTGACCCCACTTGTTGAGCCAAAATGGACTGAGAGGAAAGAAAAATAAAAAAAAATAAAAAAAAGTTAGGCGTTGGTTTCATTTTGGCACGATTATTTATTGAATTAAAAGTGAAGAGCGAATAGTGAAAAACGAAAAGCAATTTGGCCTTTTTATTTTTAGCTTTTCACTTTTCACTTTTAGCTGTTTGCCGTTCAAATTCAAAGATAAAAAAAGGGAGACGATAACGTGTCCGCAAAGAATGTTAAGTTTTAACTGATTAATGGGTTTAGTTACTGGCTTTATGTGAAGGCGCCTCCCCAATGCTAGGAGTGGGGGAGGCGCGTCTTTTTTTGCGAAATAATTAATAACTGTATATTTTACAACAAAAATCTGCACATCAATCCGCAACACTGCAACACTTTAATTCCAATCTTTGTCTGTTTTTAGAATGATAGACTACATGAGGTATCTATACTGCTTGTTGTTGCTTGTGCTGGGCCTGGGGCAAATGAAATTGAGTGCCCAAGTTCGCATCTTTGGAAAAATCATTGATAGCTCAAATCAAGTATTGCCTCGCGCAACTACCGCGCTGTACGTGGTACAGGATTCCTCCCTATTCAGTTACGATTTGAGCGACGATGCCGGAAATATCGAACTCCCCGGCATCAAACCCGGAATCTATCGCCTCCAAATCAGCTACCTGGGTTTTGAGCCTTGGGAACAAATTCTAACCATCGACAAAGGTTCCCGTGAGTTGAATCTGGGCGACATCCAGCTCAAAACCAAAAGTAACCTGCTCCAAACGATGGAGATCAGTGCTGCCCGCATCCCCATCACTGTGCGCGGTGATACCCTTGAACTCAGTGCCAATTTGGTCAAGGTACAAGCCCACGACGCGGTCGAAGACATGTTGAAAAAAATGCCCGGCATGGAACTCGACCCTGATGGAACCCTCAAAGCCCAGGGTGAAAATATCGTAAAAATCATGGTAGACGGTAAAGAGTTTTTTGGAACCGACATCAAAATGGCCCTCAAAGTATTGCCCGCCGATGCCGTAGACAAAATCCAAATCATTGAAAAAAAGTCTGATAAAGCTGAATTTTCGGGGATCGACGATGGGCAACGCGAAAAAATCCTCAACATCAAAACCAAACCGGATCGGCAAAAATCAAATTTTGGTAAATCAACCCTTGGTCTTGGACCTCCACAGCAGTTTGATGTAATCTCCAACCTCAGCAAGTTTTCACCAAAAAGACGCATCACCGGGACTTTGTCGGCCAACAATGTCAACCGGAATGGCAACGCCGAAGTAACAGATCGGGGATTGAGCAATGCTGCCGCATTGCCTTCGGGTGGATTAAACACCAATCTGAATGCCGGATTGAATTTTAGCCAGGAACTGCCTCGCAAATGGCAAGTGTATGGCAATTACCGCTTGAATTTATCGGATCGCGACCTGGACCGAATCGCCAGGGTAGAGCGCTATTTGGACGATAAAACCATCATCAGCCAGGATACCTCGAGTAATGACAATTTTAGCATCAACAACAACCTCAATCTTACCCTGGAATCTGACCGCAAAGATACGATCTGGGGCTTTCGACTGGTCAGTGGGATGTTTATGCGCAATGGCCGCAATACTTCGAATTTCCAATCCTTTGCTGCCGACCAATTGCTCGGGCCCCGCAATGCCAGCCAACGCAGCAACGTGGGAGAAAATGCAGGCTTAGGGGGGAATCTGGAGTTTACTTTTCGCAAAAGACTGGGCAAGAAAGGCCGCAACGTTAACCTCGATCTGGATTGGGATGCCAATTCGGGAGTCAACAATGCCAGTAACCAATCGCGGAATTACTTTTTTCAGACCACAACAGCGGCTGAAAGAGAAGTGTTGATCCACCAAGACCGGATTACTGAAACTGGCGCTGAAAACTGGAGTCTACAAGCTTCATTTTCAGAACCCCTCAACAAAAGAATCTCCTTGCACGCCACCTACAACTACCGCGCTTCCACCAATGACGACGACCGCATCATCGCTGATGTACAGGATTCCGGTGAATTGCTCCGCAATGAGCAGCAAAGCAATCACTTGCTGAGTGACGTGTTTCGGCACCATACCACCTTGGGTTTGCAAGCCGACTACAAAAAGCTGGACATTGGCACACGCGTACGTTGGGAAAATGCCCTGATCAAAGGAGGCTTGTTCCTGCAAGAAGCAGCTGTAAACCAGGAATACGATTATTTATTGCCTTCGATAAACATTACTTTTCGCCCGAAACAATCCAAAACCTTGACCCTCAATCTGGATCAAACCCTCAATCTTCCCAGTATCAGGCAGCTGCAACCCGTACAGGAGGTAACTGATGCCCTGCGTTATTACATTGGTAATCCAAGTTTGACGCCCGAATTGCGTTACAATGGTACCCTGCGCTACAACCTCTACCAATCCAAGCGCGGCACCACCTTTTTGTTCAGCCTCAATGGCAGCCTAACCACCGATAAGATTCAGAATGTACAATTGGTGGATGAGCAATTGATCACCCAAACCTCACCCCAAAACGTCAGCAATGATTATTCTACCAGCGGCAACATTTATTACGTATTTCAACTCAAATCGCTGGGCCTTCGAATTAGTGTAGGTAGTGATCATGGGTTTGGACGGAACCTGACTTTTATCAACCGCTTGCAAAACACCACTTACACCCGCCGCCATGCCGGAAGTTTGTCTTTTACCAACCAAAAGAAAAAAGATTGGGAATGGTCGATTGATACCCGCGTGAATTTTTCAGCCAATAACTATTCCACGAACGAGGAATTGAACCGCAATTTTTTACAAAACTCACTTTTGGCTTACGTGCGCAAACCTTTTGCCAAAGAAAAATACAGTGTGGAATCCCAGTTCAATTACATCATTTACAGCGGCTTGGGCGATGGTTTTCAGCGCAGTTTGCCCATTTGGAATGCCTCGTTCGGTGCCTATGTCATGGAAGGAAAAAAAGGCTTGTTGCGGCTCTCTGCCTACGATTTATTGGGCCAGAACGAAGGACTCAGCCGCAACGCCCAACTCAATACCTTGGTAGATGAGCGGTTAAACGCACTCTCGCGGTACTTTATGCTTAGTTTTTCGTATTTGGTGCGGAATAGCGGGAAGAAGAAGTTTTAGGTTTTAAGTTTTAGGTTGCACACAGTTTTACTTCATGGGTAAATTTTTGTGCAACTTAAAACCTAAAACTTAAAATCCTCCCTCCAATTCGTACGTCCAGGCATAATCACAAGGAATATTTCCGGGGTTCAACTGCGGCGCAAAAATACTCAGCGTGTTGTTTTTGTAGCTAAACTTTACCACACCATTGTAACCCAATAATTTCACCGAGACAGGTTTAGCCACATTGGGAATTACCAGGGTGTTTGCCCACTTGCGTTGAATGGCGTATAGATTTTGACCTTTTTGGGTAAAATAGACCTGGGTCTCTTTGTTGTAAACCGGGGCATTGGCCCATTTTCGGCTGCCGTAAATGGCGGCTCCATTCACCTTGAGCCAGGAGCCGATCTCGTGCAAACGCTCCTGCATAATGACCGGGATTTGCCCATCGGCATTCGGACCAATGTTCAGCAGCAAATTGCCTCCTCTTGCTACAATATCGATCAATTGGTGGACCAACTGCTCCCCACTCTGGTACATTTCCAGGTTTTCATTGCGGTTGTAGCCAAACGATTCACCCATACCCCGGCATTCCTCCCAGGGGCGTTGGCTATTGCTGGCAGCACCCTGTCCATATTCCGAAGTGCGAAAACTGCCGTGTTGGCCTTTGGTGTCATTGCCCCAACGGTCATTGACCACAATTTGATCTTTAACTTTGGATTCGTTGAACAACCAGGCCAAAAATGCTTCGCTTTGCCAGGTTTTGGCGGGGTGATCCCATTCGCCATCGGTCCATAACACATCGGGCTCGTAGCGGGTAACCAGGTCTTTCATTTGGGGCAGCATCCGTTCGGTTACGTAACGCTGGACGTCACTTTTGTACACCGGATTGAACCATTCGTAGAGGGAATAATAAAAACCCATGCGCAGGTTTCGTGCTTTGACGGCTTTGGCCAAATCTCCAGCCAAATCGCGGTGTGGTCCCACGTCTACCGCATTCCAGTTCCAGGATTGGGCACTGGGCCAGAGGGTGAAACCTTCGTGGTGTTTGGAGGTCAAGACCACGTATTTTGCGCCAGCCTCTTCAAAAATACGCGCCCAGTCTTCGGGTTTGAACAATTCTGCTTTGAACTGTTGTACAAAATCCTGATAGGAAGCCGTGCCGTAATTTTTCTGATGAAAAGCCACGAATTCCGGGTGAATCTTGAGGTTGGGGGCAAACAATCGCTGCCAATACCATTCCGAATACCCACTGCCAAAACCATCGGCATTGGATGTGGTGGCCCAGGCGGGTACGGAATAAATACCCCAGTGAATAAAAATGCCAAACTTGGCGTCCTCAAACCAAACCGGAGTAGCCCGTTGGTCGAGGCTTTGCCAAACCGGTTCGAACTTTTGGCCAAAAGACTTCCAACCTAATAACATCAATATGATGAAAGTAATTGGTTTCATGGAGATGGTTTTTGGGGGCGTTTTAGGTTTTAAGTTTTAAGTTCAATAAAATTTAGCCCATAAATTGAAACCTGGATATAACCTAAAACCTAAAACTTAAAACTTAAAACTTAAAAATAACTTTCCGCTTTCAACACCTTTCCTCCGTCTTCCGCCAATGTAACCGAATAGCTAAAGCCCGGTTGAATGGAATAGGCGCCGTATTCCCCCGCTTTGTTGATGGCGATGAAACCGACCTGAAAATCTTTGGCTTTTGCGGGGTTGATGTTGATGATGCGTTCCACGGCAATTTTACAAGCCTCTTTGGGTGATTTGCCCATGCGCATCATTTCCACGATAATGGCCGTACCCGCTACACGAATCACTTCTTCACCCTGGCCTGAGCCAGTGGCTGCGCCTACTTCATTGTCGACAAACAAACCCGCTCCAATGATGGGCGAATCACCTACACGGCCATGCAACTTGAAGGCCATCCCACTGGTCGTACAAGCTCCGGAAAGGTTGCCACTTGCATCCATCGCGATGGTGCCCATGGTGTCGTGGTTGGGGGTGCCATCATCAAAATAGCTGGGGGCAAAAGGGCCATGTTCTTTTTTATTCTTTTTGCCTTTGCTTTGCTGTTGTTCAATGTTGATGATTGGTTTGTATTCCGATTTTTTGAGCCAGTCTTTGTAAGACTTTTCAGCATCTTTCGAGAGTTTACCCGATTCCTTGGGGAACCCATTGGCCAGCGCAAATTGCATGGCTCCTTCTCCCACCAACATGACGTGGGGGGTTGTTTCCATCAACTTACGCGCTACCGAAATAGGATGTTTGATGTAGGATAAGCCTGCTACCGAGCCACAATTGGCTTTTTCATCCATGATGCACGCGTCGAGCGTGACGATGCCATCCCGATCGGGATTACCGCCCAGGCCTACGCAACAGTTGATGTCGTCTTCAATCCAGCGTGCGCCGGCTTCAACGGCATCCAGGGCACGACCATTGTTTTCGCGGAGAATTTTCCAGGCCACGGCATTGACGGGCAATCCGCTATCCCAGGTGGAGACTACGATGGGTTTTACCGCAGCTTGGGTCGTAGAACTACTTTTGGCCACTACACGGCTGAGGGATAAAAAAGGCAGGCTGAGCGCCGACCAGTGTAAGAACTTTCTTCGGGTATGCATTGGTTTTGTCGTTTTATTTGGTTCACAAGGGTTTATGAATTTTTGACAATTTTAAACACCCATGCGTAGCTATTGGACACAATTTTAGCGGTTTTTTCAGGAATACTTATGCTGATCACGCCATTTTCATTGCTCCATTTTAAAGGATCTTTGCTGCCCAGTAGACTGATTTTGGCTTTTTTATCGAGTTGTAAATTTTTGATCTCGATTTTGGCAGGCAAATTTTCCCCTTCCTCAGCCCGGTAGATGGCATAAACGGCATCGGGTTTGTGGGTGAATACCAATTTGCCCTGCGTACCGATGCTGTTGTCACCCGTCGTACCATAGATGGCTTCTGAATTGATGTCCATCCATTTGCCAATTTCTTGCAGGCGATCATAGGCCTCAGCATGGAAATCACCTTGTGGACTTGGGGCAATATTGAGCAGCAAGTTCCCATTTTTGGACACCACATCGGCCAGGATATGGATCAATTTGCGGGCAGGTTTGAAATTTTCTTTGGGGATGTAACTCCAGGAATCTCCCATGGTCAGGCAGGTTTCCCAGGGAATGGGCATGTAATGGTTGGGGATTTGTTGTTCTGGGGTGACGTAATTTTCATAAGGTCCAGTTACCGTGCGGTCTACGACAAGCAAACCAGGTTGGTAGCTGCGGGCCATTGCGGCTATCTTGGGCATGTCGATGTCCTGGTCAAAGGGAATCGTTTTTTGCCAGGAGATGGCTGTATCGATGGTGCTAAATGGGCGTACCCAGCCACCATCCAACCATAGGATGTCCATTTTGCCGTAATCGCGCATCAACTCCTGAATTTGTGCATAGGTGAAGGCCTTGAATTTTTCCCATTTTTCAGGATATTTTTTGGGCGGGTAGCTTGAATTGCGGTCCTTGGGTGGGAAATATGGCCACCAATAATCGGGTGTATGCCAGTCCGGCTTGGAAAAATAGGCCCCAATCATAAAATCTTCCGCGCGAAAAGACTTAAAAACTTCTAGGGCAATGTTGCCTTTGGGGTTTTTGCCAAAAGGACTCTGCATCACGTTGTAATCGGTCTGCTTGGTGTCGAACATACAAAATCCATCGTGGTGTTTGGTGGTAAATACCACGTATTTCATACCCGCCGCTTTGGCTGCTTTGGCCCATTTATCGGGATTAAAGTCAAGGGGGTTGAAGGAGTGTTGCAGGTTTTCGTAGGCTTTTTTATAGCCATACCAATCGTTGGCATAAGGCCCACGGCGCTCGCACCAGCCTTCATCTTCGGGGCAGAGGCTCCAACTTTCTACGATGCCCCATTGGCTGTAAGTGCCCCAATGCATCAGCAGGCCAAACTTCACATTTTGCCATTGTTGCAGTTTTTGTTGTACTTGTGGGTCGGTAGGAACCACGTATTTGGAATGATCTTGCTCGGCGTGTTGTTGGGCCATTATGTTTTGGACAAGCAAGATGCCTAGGCAAAAAGTGAGCAAATGTCTCATGATGGTGGATTGGTTAAAATTCACGGTCAAAATAAAAACAAATTCAGCTCTTTTTCGCTTAGGGCAAAAAAAATGCACCACGTACAAGCCATTGGCTCGTTCATAGTGCATGCAGTTACATGGGAATTAGGAGTTTATTATCTCGCCACTGTAATTCCTCCGATGATTATCTTGTCACCAGGACGCATTACAACTTTAATTGCCAACGTTGTTGTACCGTTTACGACATATGCAGCTTTAGTGGAAAAACAGGTGGGTGCAGCTGAATTCAGATCGGTAGGGTCGTCAACTTTAACCGCAGCTGCATTGGGGGCCATCATCTCGGTGAGCCGAAGCTGAGAAATATAGGAACCTCCCCCACCTTGAATCTGGTAACAAACCACTAATTTTCCGATCAAACCAGCATTAAGTCCATCGAGAGGAATATTGATCCACTGAAAATCATTTTCGCCCACGGGTACATTGGTGGTGATTTCCAGCGCCGTACTGGGACAACAATAAGCCGAAACCTTTACTTTGTTAGATGCAGGGCCATTGGGACCAACTGGAACGGCACCAAGTGGGCTGAAAAATTGAGTTTGCGCCATCAAAAATTGAGTGGCAACAGCAAGAACAACCAAAAGAATAAGCTTTTTCATTTTTTTTGCGGTTTTAAGGTGAATGATGCAAATGAGATCATGCTGCATTTCCTTAAGGTGTCGCAGTATTGAAAAAGCGTTCCACAAAAAACAAAAAAATTATAAAATCATAAAAAAACCTGATATGCCTCAATTTTCTCCGCCAAACGCTGCGCCATCAGTGCGTCCGCTTCGGCCAGGTGATCATAAATGACTTGCGCTTCGGCACGATAGGCAGCGATTTTGTTTTTGTCCCAATAAAATGGCGGGTGATAAAGGTTGGTCACCCGATCGGCCATTTTCACCATCCAGATTTCTTTGGGTTGCTGGCGGATGCGTTGCAGGCTGTCGAGCATCTGTTGGTTTTTGTCGGGCAAGGTTTTGTTTTTGGTCAAAGCCAGAACACCCGCTGCCACATGGGGGCCAAAAATCTCCTGTAGCTCCGCGTATTCAGTAGCGGTATCTTCAAGGGTGTCGTGCAGCAAGGCACATTGCACAAACAAATCTGCGTTGTAGGTTTCTGTTGAATTTCCCAAAACCCACATGGCCTCCATGGCCACACTACTGAGGTGATTGATGTACTCGATTTGTTGTTCAGGAAGGCGGCCTCCGTAGGTTTGGCCGCTGTGTTTGAGGGTGACGAAGTGCCAGGCTTTGGCAAATAGGTCACGGTTCCAGGCGTTGGATGTCATAAGGTAAGGGATTATTTTGAAGCAAGATACGCAAATAGGTTAACCGCAGTATGAATCACTTCAGCTGCGGTCAAACAAAAAATGAAAGGCAAAAAGCGAAAAGAGTACGTAATGTGCTCTACCACTGAGCTACACGCTGATTTGGCAAAAAATCGGTCAGCGTGACGGGATTCGAACCCGCGTCCCCATCGTCCCAAACGAAGTAACCCTATTCTACGGCACTTTCAAGCTTTTTTAAATAAACCGGCAAAAAACGAAAAGAAACTTACCGTCACGTCTTAACCACTAGACGACCCAAATGGGGCAGGATTCGAACCCACGTATTGACGCCCAAACGAAGAAACTCTTTTCTACGGCACGGTTTATGCATTCTGGGGGTTAATTTTTTACTACCGGAGGCCTGCTTTGTCGCCTGCCTCTGGTAGTTTTGTTTTTATAATTCGATGTTGTTGATCACTTCTACGGCTTGTTGACCTTGATCCAAAACCGCCAGTACGTCAAAAATCTTGTCCGACCAACCTGCAATCAGGTATACGCCTTCGTTCTGCTTAAAATCAATTGGCGTGGTACCCAAACCCGCTAAATCGAACAAGTACAACTTGGCGTTTGGTGCAATCTCCTTGCGGTAACGACGCCATTCGGTTGCGATATGGCCTTCACCGCGGGTATCCCACATTTGCACATCGGTGAACAACATCACTTTATCCACCACCTCACGTCGCTGGTACAAGTCGGTGATCACCAGATGACCATTGGTAGCGTAACCTACTGAACCTTCGCGCCGATAGAATTCTTGCACATTGGACAAGATGTTCTGGGTAGGCATGTTGACAATTTTCCAGGTATCACCGAACATACCTGCTTGTACGTTTCGGCATTTGGATTGCAAGAGCATACCCAACATCAAACCAATATCGTAATTCAAAATTTTGCTTTTTGGCGAAATTGATTTTTGCATCGAACCCGATACGTCACAGGCAATCACCACTTTGGTGTCCATACCAAAACCACGCATGTTAACGACACTCGCCTTCACGGCATTTTCTAAAGCAGCCAAGGTAGCGTTGGTGTATTGGTCTTTGATGGTCAACAATTCGCGGTAAGCAGCCAGGAAACGGAATGGCAATTGTTTGGCTTTGGCCACTTGGGTTGGGTTGGCTATCGTAGCACACACCATTTCAAAGTGCTTGGTCGACACACCTGCCTCAATGATGTTCCGCAAGTTGCGCAACAAGGCCATGTAGCCCAATTTTCCGCTGTTGATCAGTTCTTCCCATTTTTGGCGAAAAGCAGCTTTTTTCTGGGTTTCATCTTTGAACACGACCTGACCCAAAGCCGACAATTCGGTTTCCCAGGTGTATGGCACGGCTAACTCATTTTTGGCAATCTGATCAAAAATGGCCTGTTGAGCAGTGTCAATCGCTTTTGGGTGCGTCAAAAACAAAGCATCGCGCAGTTTGATTTCTGAACCCACCCGGTTGTATTTGGCAAATTGATAAGCGTCAAACTTGTTGAAAGCATCGGCCAAACCTTTTTGCACTTGTTTGGACAAACGGTTCAGTTTTTTGCTCCCCTTGCGTTCGTTCACCAATTGGTAATAAGCCAACAATTCGGTGATTTCATCGGCGCGTTGGATCACCCGAGTCACGGTTTTGCTGATCAGGTTTAATCCGTAGCCCTGGTACAAACGGGCCAGTTCAACCGTCAACACGAGTGGCATGCTGCGTAAATACATGTTTTCGCGGGTATAAACAGCCAGTTTTGCCACAAATTCAGGATCTACCCGGCTAATCAACTCCCGGATACGTTCTACTCGTGCCCCACCTTTTTCGTAGTATTTATCGCTTAAGGTGGATGTAACCACGGCACTGTACAACTCCAACTCAGGCGTCATTTTCCAAGCCTCAGCGCCTTCGTGGTTGGCCGTACGGTTTTTGTTTTTAGCTTTTACGTTGAATAACATGATAAAAGGCTTTGGATGATTAAATGATTGTTTTGCGTTGTTCGCTTTTGATGACACAAAGTTGGGAGGCTACTGCGCAATCTTTTTGCGCAGTAAAAAAATAGGTCGTATTTTTGTGAAAATATTTTTTTAAAATCGAGTAAATAATTGAATTACAGTTTTTTAACTTTAAAATATTTTATGCCAGTAAACCGCAACGCCCTTGTTCGATACAAAACCATCGACGCTTGTTTGCGCAGACGCAACCGCAAATGGACTTTGGAGGACTTGATCGAGGCCTGTTCAGATGCCTTGTATGAGTACGAAGGAATTCGCAAAGGGGTGAGCCGCCGTGCCATTCAACTGGACATTCAATTGATGCGTTCCGAAAAACTGGGCTACAACGCCCCGATTGTGGTATTGGACAAAAAGTACTATACGTATGAAGACCCCGAATACAGCATTGCCAACATTCCGCTGACCCAACAGGATTTGAATACGCTCAACGAGGTGGTGGGCATATTGCGCCAATTCAAAGGTTTTACCCATTTTAGGGAAGTGGACGACATGGTCAATCGTCTCCAACACAAGATTCAAATGGTGAAAACGAACCAGCGCCCTTTGATTGATTTTGAAAAAAATGAACAATTAAAAGGACTGGCCCATTTGGAGGGAATTTACGCGGCCATTGTGGAGCAAAGGGTGTTGAAAGTGGAATACCAATCTTTTAAAGCCATGGTGCCACAAACCATTGTGTTACATGCCCATTTGTTGAAAGAATTCCGCAATCGTTGGTTTGTATTGGGCATGCGTGATGACCGGCTACATCCCCAAATTTTTGCCTTGGATCGCATCAAGTCTTTTGAACCAATTGACACCCCAGCCTTCCGTTTTGATCCTGAACTGGATGCAAATTGGCTGCAAGATGCCATTGGGGTGACCAAAACCAGGGGACAAAAAACGATTACGGTGCAGTTTTGGGTGAGCGCCGATCAATCCCCTTATGTACAAACCAAACCCTTTCACCACTCACAACAAATAGTGGAGCAACGCGAAGATGGAAGCACCGTTTTTTCTATTGAAGTGATTCAAAATCTGGAGTTGGAACGGGAGTTTTTGGGCTTTGCAGAAGACATTGAAGTACTGGCGCCTCGTTTGCTGCGCAAGCGGATGGCCATGCGTTTGAAAAAAGCCAGCGAGACCTACCTAAAATCTGTGTGAATCCGCGCGAATAAGTGGTGAAATAAGGTCGCCACGTGTAGCGTAAACTTTTATTTCACCAAATTACAAACCCCCTCCGGCAGCTCCACTTCCCCAAAATGCACCCGTATCCGCCCGTTTTTGCTCATCGTGTAAAATTTTCCAAAACCCAGCGAATCCGCGCTGAGCCGAATGCCCTGAAACTCCTGTAACCCGCTGCCGTATTGGATTTTGAAATCGTAACGTTCGCCGAGGCGGAGCGGTAAATTCTCGAGAATAGTACCCGCCTGGAAATCGCCCAGTTTTTTGTAGGGCAGGTCCGAGGCACTATTGCAGGCACTGCGGTAAAAAATGGGCAGCGTAGGACGGATAGCGGGTTGGTAACTGCCCCCACAATTGGCATTGATGCTCAAATCGGCACTGGAAAAAACCAGGCTTTGAGTAGGACGCACCCGCAAGAGTGCCCCTTGGGTCAAGACCTCGCAAGCGGGAAAACTACGCGTACTGCTCCGTAACTGACAACCTTCCTCATAAAAAAAAGTGAACTGCGCCTGTGCACCATAAAAACCACCCGGGGTAAACAATGGATTGCGGGGGTGAGCCACCTGGATGTTGTTGATGCCTTTGATCAGGCGCATGAAACGATAGCCGCTGCTGCTGCCAATTTGATAATACAACCAACCCTCAGTAGCTTCATCGGCATTGATTGTGATGGGGATGTTGTTTTTTTCATTGAAGTTGTACTCTGGACAAATGGGCAAAGGTTGAATTACAAATACACTGACTTTAGGTTGAAAACTGAGTTCCGCAAACACGTTGCTGTCTTGTTGTATGTAATAATTTTGGGTTTGTTCTTTTGCGGAGCGTACCAGCGCATCCATGTCAAAACCCTGCCCCGTGCGGCAACTGGGGAACACTTGCATGAAATTCATACTGGCCCGCTGGGTATACCGAAAATACACGGGTTTTTCAGCGCGGTAATACACACCTTCCAGGGTATCAGGTACATCGGCTTGCACCGTGATAAAAACCTGACAAAGCTCGGAGATTTGCTCTTCGGGCCATAACTCCATGAAACCCAATGCCCAGCGCCCAGTATAAGCCAGAGGCATCACGGCCTCCAGTTTGCCCCGGCTGTTGCTGATGGTCGCAAAACCACGGGCTTGCCAGATTCCCTCAGCTGGATTTTGCCAAAATGCCGGGATCAAATCGCCAACTTTAATGCGGGATTTACTCAGGGGATTGTAGAGGTTGGGATCAATCGGAATACTGAATGCTGCTGGAAAACTCAAGTGATCGGCGGCGTCGCCATGGGCACTGGCATAAAAATCAAAAAGACTTACCGGATTGAGGTTGAGCTTTCCGATGTTCCCATCGGACTTGCGAAAAGGCGCGCGGATGAGGGCGGATTCCAGGTGGTTTTTGTTGGCTGCCGTTCCCGGCATGACCATCAATTTGAGGGCAATAGGGCCATTGAGGCTGGTATTGCCCTGACGAAACTCAACATAAGGATCAATTTGTAGACTGCCCTGTAGGTTTTGAGTGTTCAAGTTGATGACCTCCGTTCTTTGCGTGGACAAGGTTTTTTCAGCCATACCAATGTGTTCGGAACTGCGCATCGGCCGCATCCAGACCGTGGCTAAAATGCCCACAGTGTCACTCAACAAGTATTCTTCTTCACGGGTGAAATAGCCCGTGGATTTGAAACGGAACCGTACTTTACGGGGGGCACTTTCACTGGGCGCTTCCCGCTTGAGTGTGCCCAGGGTGAGCAGTCCACCTTGCAGCCGTAGGTTTTTGCTGCCACTGTTGGTGTAGATCGTTGAAAAATCGCTGCTCAACAATTCCACACTGACCCCTTCTGCGGGGGCTCCGCTCAATTCATCGAGCATTTGTAAGGTCAGGGGTTGGTGCAATACGCCGGTGCTGACCTCAAATTGCAGGCCGTCCAGCGCGTCGTCTTTGAATTGATCCAGGGCCTTATCACAAGCACTGCTCAAAAATAATATTGGGAAAAGAAGGTATAAGGTACGGTATTTCATGGGAGGTCAGATGTGATCGTTTACAAAAATCGCAAGCCTAGCCGTAGGTTCAGCGCGGGCCAAATGCGTTTGTTTTGGAGGTTGTTCTGCAAAGCAGTGCGGTTGTTTTCATTGGTTTGCAGTAATCCTGTAGCCTGTAAATCAACATTGGGTTTGCCCCGAAAATAGGCACCAGCGTCGAGGCCGACGCTCAAGCGCCGCCAAGGTACCATCCGTCCCAACCCAATTCCCAGATAAGGTGAAAATAAACGCGGATAGTCGATACTAGCGTCAATTTGCCCCAATTCTGCGGCGGCTATTCGCACTTCATTGAACTGTACCGAATCGCGGAGCACAAAATTCCCGGTAATGCGGTTGGCCGGTTGAATGGCCAGTCCAGCCACCAAGCGGACTTGTTCGTGAATTACCGCGTAATCGACCATCAGTTCAGCGGAATGCTGGCGGATTTTTCCCGTAAACAGCCAGGTGTTGTCGCTGAGGCCAAAACCGCCAAGGTCGAATTGTTGTTGACCAAAACTGCCTTGCAGATAATTGAGCCCAGCACGCAAATGCCAGTGGGGGCGCACTCGAAAAGCCATATCTGCTCCAGCACCTTTAGTGCCCAGGGTAACGCCAAGCGCATATTGCCACTCCCTAAAGCGGATCAGCCCCTTTTTTTCTGGGACTTCTTGAGCCGACAGGCGCAGGGCCAAGCCCAGCAGCAAAAGCAGCAATTGGATTTTTGGACAAAAAAAAAGGAAAAGCGGGGGCTTTTCAGGTTTGAATCGGTTGTTCATGGGCATTATGTTAAATGTTGTACGAATCCGTTGCGCAGGATGCGACAGAATGTACTTGAACCACAATGGATTATTGAAAATGGTAGGTAGAATAATTTGCCCCTAAAGTTAAAACCTTGATCAAAAGTAGTAATATTTCTCTAAACTGTACTGGATTTTTATAATTTCGCAGACTTTTATGACTATTTTTTATCCCATGTCCTTCTAATTTTCCAAGCCATGTTGAGTTGTCAAAAATCACTGTTTAATTTTCCCGAAGAAATCACGTACCTCAATTGTGCCTACATGTCGCCACAATTGAAGCAACTGGATATGTTAGGCCGCGAAATGGTGGGCCGCAAAAGCCAGCCTTGGTCGATCAAACCGGAGGATTTTTTTAAGCCCAGCGAAGAACTAAAAACCCTTTTTGCCCGCCTGATCAACACACCCGAAAAAGACCGGATAGCGGTAATTCCCTCGGCATCCTACGGTCTTGCCACGGTAGCCCGCAACCTGAAAATCAAACCAGGACAACACATTGTGGTGGCCGAAGAACAGTTTCCCAGCAATTATTACGCATGGCAACGCCTGGTTTCCGACAATGGTGCGGAATTGCGGGTGGTAAAAGCGCCAGATGGTCCCAACCGGATGTTAGCCTGGAACGAAGCGATCCTGAACGCCATCGATGCCAACACGGTGATGGTGGCTCTGGGCAACGTCCATTGGGCCGATGGCACCTTGTACGACCTCAAGCGCATCCGCGCCCGTACCGACGAGTTTGGTGCTCTGTTGGTGATTGATGGGACACAGTCAGTGGGTGCTTTGCCCCTGGATGTCAGTGAAGTCCCCGTGGATGCCCTGGTTTGTGGGGGCTACAAATGGCTGATGGGGCCTTATTCGCTCGGTGTGGCCTACTATGGGCCGCGTTTTGACGGCGGCATCCCGATCGAAGAAAACTGGATCAACCGCCACAACAGCGAAGATTTTAGTAGCCTGATTAATTATCAGGACGAATACAAGCCCCTGGCGGGCCGCTATATGATGGGTGAACAAAGCAATTTTGTGCTGGCCCCCATGTTGTCTGCTGCCATTACCCAGCTCCTGGATTGGGGCGTAGCGAATATCCAGGAATATTGCCAGCGGATTGGTGCCAATGCCCTGGAAGACCTGCGGGAGATGGGGTGTCAAATTGAACCTCAAGCAAATTTGGCGCATCACCTCGTAGGCGTGCGCTTACCAGCCGAAATGAACATGGAACGCCTGCAAGCCGAATTCAAAAAACGCCGGGTGTATGTGTCTACCCGTGGCAATGCCATCCGGGTAGCACCGAATGTGTACAATACGTCGGATGATTTTGATGTGTTGTTGGATTGTTTTCGGGCAGTGGTGTGAAAAAGTTGAAGAGTTGAAAGGTTGAAGAGTTGAAGAGAAGCACTTGTGCTTTAAACAAAGTAGTTGTTTAAGCGTGTAAAACTTCTCTGTATACCAACACCCAATGTGGATAACTCGCCAACTTATCAAGAACTGGGTGAAAAGTGATAGCGTATCTTTGTAAGCTTGTTTCTGTTGAGAAGTTGAGCGGTTGAGGAGTTGAGGCTATCGCGAGCGACACGGTCGCCAAGTGGAGTCGAGGTGCAAGTCGCTGCGGTAGCCTCAACTCCTCAACCGCTCAACTTCTCAACTAACCCATTATTATGCGTCTGAAGAGTCTCGAAATCAAAGGTTTTAAAAGTTTTGCCAACCCCACCGTCATCAACTTTGGGGCGGATGTGATTGGCATTGTCGGCCCCAATGGATCCGGAAAATCCAATGTGGTGGACGCCATCCGTTGGGTGCTGGGTGAGCAAAGCAGCCGGGAACTGCGTTTGGACCAAATGTCGAGCGTCATCTTCAACGGCACCAAAAAGCGCAAACCCGCCGGAATTGCCCAGGTTTCCCTGACTTTTGAAAACACCAAAAACCTGCTGCCTACCGAATACAACGCTGTGACCATCACCCGTATGCTCTACCGCAGTGGGGAAAGTGAATACCGCCTCAACGGCGTAACCTGCCGCCTCAAAGACATCACCGGACTGTTTCTCGACACGGGCATCGGCTCCAATTCTTACGCCATCATCGCCCTCGGCATGGTGGACGACATCCTGGAAGACAAAGAAGACTCGCGCCGCAAGATGTTCGAACAAGCGGCTGGGGTATCCAAATACAAACTCCGCAAAAAAGAAACCCTCAGCAAACTCAAAAGCACCAGCGAAGACCTGGATCGGGTAGAAGACCTGCTGGCCGAAATTGAAAGCAACCTCAAATCGCTGGAAAAACAGGCCAAACGCACCCAGAAATACTTCGAACTCAAGGAAGAATACAAGGAACTCAGCGTGGCCCTGGCCTTGATCAAGGTGGGAGGGCTGAGAGACAAACACAAGAGTCTGCAAAGCCAGATCGACCTGGAGCAGGACAAATACCGCCAGATCGACGTAGAAAGCCTCAATCTGGAAGCCGCCCTGGAAAAGGAACGTCTTACCCACCTGGACAAAGAAAAGGCCCTTTCCGAGCGCCAGCGCGACCTCAATAGCCTCGTCGGGCGCATCCGGGGTATGGAAAACGACCGCCGCATGTTGGAGCAAAAACTCCAGTTTGTGCAGCAAAACCGCCTCAAACAAGAGCAAGATATCCAGCAAGCGCAAGGCCGTATTGTGCAACTCGAAGAAGACATCGAGCACTACCGCTCAGAGCTGAACGTGGAAAAACGGGTAGAAGCCCGTTTGGAACAAGAACTGGAAACCGCCGAACAACAACTCGACAAAATTCGCGGCGGCCACAGCACCATGAAAGCCGACCTCGACGTGGTGGTGCAGGAACAACAACGCCTGGAGCGCGCCATCAACGAACTGGAAAAGCAAAAAGCGATCAGCCTTAATCAGATTGACAACAACAACCAGGACATCAACCGCAACGACGCCGAAATCCGCCAACGCCAGGAATCGGTGGCGGGCTTGCGCAACAAAGTACTGGAACTGGAAAAACAGGAACATACCCAACATGAGGTGGTGGCCAGCCTGGAACAAGCGGAAGAAAAACGCCAGCAGGATTTGCAAAAAGGCGAGGCCGAATTAAGCGAAATTACCCAAAAAATTGCCCGCGTACGCCGCGACCTCGACGCCAAACGCAACGAATTCAAGTTGACCAAGAGTATGGTGGAAAACCTGGAAGGTTTCCCGGAATCCATCCAGTATTTGGTCAAAAGTAAGGATTGGGACAAAGGCGCGCCCTTGCTCTCGGACTTGATCTACGTCGGGGAGGAGTACCGCGTCGCCATCGAAAACTTCCTCGAACCCTACCTCAACTACTTCGTGGTCAACAACCTGGCGGAGGCCTATTTTGCCATTGAACTTTTGGGCAAAACCCAAAAGGGCAAGGCCAATTTCTTCGTGCTCGACGCATTTAAGGACTACCAAATGCCGATGACCCTCTTCCCGGAGACGAAGATGGCCATGGAATTGGTGCAAACCGACCCCGCGTACCGCAATCTGGTGGGTTACTTGCTCGAAAACGTATTGCTCACCGAAAAAGAGGAGATCCAGGGGGCTTTACCCGAACAGGATGTGGTGGTGCTTTCGCGTAGCGGCCGCATCATCAAGCGCCGCTTCAGCGTATCGGGAGGCTCAATCGGCTTGTTTGAGGGCAAAAAAATTGGCCGCAAGAAGAACCTCGAAGTACTGGAAGAAGCGATCAAAAAAGCCGAACAGGAGGAAAACCGCCTGTCGACTACTTCCTTCAACCTCAAAGAACGGGTGGATGCCCTGAAAGCCAAACGCCCGGATCTGGAAATGCAGCAGCAGCGCAGCATTTTGAACAAACTGGCCCAGGAAAAAGTGTCACTGTCCACCAGTTTGTCCAATTTCGAATCCCTGATTCAGGAAGTGGCCAACCGCCGCGAACTGATTGAAAAACGCATCCTGGAGTTAACGCAAGCGGTGCGTGGGATCGACGAACAACTCAACCAGCGCAACGCGGAACTGGACGCCGTCAAGGAAAAAATCTCGCACACGGATGGCAGTTTCCGCCAAATGGCCGATCAACTCAGCCAGACTTCGGCGGCGTACAACGAGAAGAACATCCAGTTCATCCGCCAGCAAAATAAGGTGACCACTTTTCAGCAGGAATTGTCTTTCCGTGAAAAACAAATCACCGACACCAAAAACGCCCTGCAACAAAACCAGCAGGGCATCCTCACCGCGGATCGGGAAATTTCGCTGGTCAACGACGAGTTGTTGCGCCTGGCCACTGCGCTGCAAGAGGCTTACGCCGAACGCGGCACCCACGAGTCTTCACTCACCGAAGCGGAGCAAATCTACTTCAAAGCCCGCACGGGCATGGTGGAAATGGAAGACCGCCTGCGCAAGCTGACCCGCCAACAGCAAGACTTGCAGGTGCTGATCAACAACCTGAAAGACAAGTTCAACGACGTCAAGTTTGAAATCAGCTCCATCTCGCAGCGCCTGCGCATCGAGTTTGAAATTGGCATCAACGACATCCTGAACGAGGAACCGAGCATCAAACGCCCCGAAGCGGAGATGCAGGAGGAAGTGGACAAACTCAAAAAACGCCTCGACAACTACGGTGAAATCAACCCCCTGGCGGTCGAAGCGTACTCCGAAATCAAAGAGCGCTACGACAACATCGCCCAGCAACGCGACGACATCGTGGCGGCCAAAAAATCGCTGGAACAAACCATCCTGGAGATTGAAGAAACGGCCACCCTGCAATTTCTGGAAGCCTTCGAAAAGGCACGCCTTTACTTCATCGACGTATTCCGCAGCCTCTTCACCGAAGACGACAACTGCGACTTGATCTTACTCGATCCTGAAAACCCCCTGGATTCGCGTATCGAAATCGTAGCCAAACCCAAAGGCAAACGCCCGCAAACGATCAGCCAGCTCTCTGGTGGGGAAAAAACGCTCACGGCAACGGCTCTGCTTTTTGCCCTCTATCTCTTGAAGCCCGCACCCTTCTGCATCTTCGACGAGGTGGATGCCCCCCTGGACGATGGCAACATCACCAAGTTCAACC
>ENA-UOWO01000248-UOWO01000248.1-activated-sludge-metagenome-genome-assembly--contig:-NODE-248-length-80086-cov-8.677625_pt1 | contig 80086 bp, 121 predicted proteins | sample MGYA00238148_ERZ761564 | MGnify/ENA primary metagenome ERZ761564 (study PRJEB28885, sample SAMN05720194) | activated sludge metagenome | isolation source: Anaerobic digester | place: USA...
ACTTCCATCCTTAAAACATAACTTATTACTATGATCACTGCCTATGAAAATACTTCCATTCACTGCCGCTGTATCCGCTAAAGTAGCTGGTCTTATTGATCCATCATTAGCTACATAGGTTCCCACTTTATCAAGAGCGTCTTTTACCGTAGTGCCTGTAATGGAACTGTCATTTCCCAGCTTACTGGCTGGTCGATAAGTTATTGCTGTGCCACTGATTGCACCTGTGGTAATAAATTGCAAACCTTCCACCATTGTAACTTTTGTCCCACAAATTACATTACCTACCGCAATAACATCTGCTATCATATTAGGGTTAGAGGCTGTAGCACCATTGGCAGACATATCTATTGCGGTTCCACCAAGAGAGTTTACCGCCTGTCCTGCCACTAATACACAAGTCCCTCCGGTAGAATTAATAACAGCACCCGCCCTGGAAGCCGCTACTAAGCAAGAATTCAAAATAACTTGTCCTGATGTTTGGTTTATGGCAGGAACATCACCAGTGGCACTTATTGTGGAAAGGAAAGATTGATATTTTCCGCTAGAGTTCATCGTAAGTGGGACAACACCGCTTACTCCCGGCACTATATGAAAATTCCAACACTGTGTTGTTGCGGCACCTCCCACTACCACAGCACTATAAGAGAAACAATCTGTTATAGAACATGCAGTACTTATTGACAAGGTATGGCCTGAAGCAAAAGTTAAATAACGCAAGCTAATTGGGGCACCCGCAGGGATTGTAACATCCCCATCAATAGCAACACTATTCGCGGGGCCACCCTCAAGCGAAACTCCTGCTGGAACAACTAAAGTTTCTGCATAAGCTGAGCCCTTATAAATAATTTTTACCAGCACTCCTGATGTTGCAACTGCTAAAGCCGCTACTATAGTTTTGAAGGGGTGTAAGATAGAGCCATCTTCTGTATAGGAATCAGTCCTACCTCCATCTACATACAATATTTTAGTTGCGGCAAAGCTATTTGCTTTTCCACTATCAAGTGTATTAAGGGCATCTTTAACAGTGGAACCTGTAACTGTGCTATCATTGGCAATACCTTTGCTAACATCGTCAAATACCACAGTACAACCAGTTAACGTGGGGCTAGTTCCCATCAAACTTTTATAGGATACAGAATCCAAGTTTAATGTATTGGAAGAGATAATAACACTTCCAGTAAAATCAACCCCTCTAATTTTACCGGAACTAGTTGGAGCTATGTTGATGTTTCTTAGTTCACCATCCACTATATTATAGAGAGAAACATCTCCACTTAGAGAGGCCCTGCACTTACTCAATCCACACATCTCTAAAAGAATTGCCCCAGTGCCAAGAACAGTTTTTGTATTGTCATAATGAGAGGTGTTGCACAGAAATAATATGTGAGCCCCATTACTCTCAGTTATGTTGCCTGTAAGCTCCATACCCACAAATGAAGTGTAATGCAAATAACTAATTCCTTCACTTGTAGAGGTTGTGTAATTACCTGAAAGTTTACTTTGATGCCCCTTTTCAGGTCTATTTGCTTGCAGACCATTGAATATCAATTTGGAGTAGTAATCCCCACCGAAACCCACTTGAGTTACCACCCTAGTTACAGCCCCACTTATTTCTGCACCATTTAGGTTAAGTTGCAAAACAGAACACGCAGGTATTGTTAAGGGATCGGAGTAAACACCAGCCGCTACATTAACTACATATTTACAATTTGTTCTAGTTTCTCCCAATCCGATTCTTCTAGTGATTTCAGAATCAATCCAAGCTAAGGCAGAAGCAATACTCTTAAACGGAGTAGCAATAGAGCCGGATTCCGTATAGCTATCTGTTCTATTTTTGTCCACCCACACTTCTACAGTTACCGGAACATCCACAGTCAATAGTTCTATATTGTTAAGGGCTAAAGCTACAGTATCTCCCGGAGCAGTTGAATCGTTATTTATAGCCGACGCAGACAATTCATCGGCTTGCCCACGACCATGTGAAGTTGCATGTCCCATAGTTAATTACCCTCCGGTATAACAGCCCAAGCACCAACCTCAGTAGAAGTAGCTATATAACTTGTATGGCTGGTTACATTCCTATAAATCTGTCCCTTAAAATCAGGTTTTACTTCATTAGGTGCCACTGTCCCTTTAATAACCATCTTCATTTTAGTTCTCCTTTATTGTTTGTAATAGGGGAGGTTTGCGGAGGCAAAACCTCCCCTTTACTGTGCCGTTTAAGCAAGTTCCACAGAAACCACTGTGGACGTGCCCATTACACGAAACAGGTTGTAATACTTATTTGCACCTGTATCCTTCCACATCATAAACTCACCCTCAGCTAAAGTGGGCTGTGAAGCCGCTTCCACATAACGAGGTATAAAGGCTCCTGTTATACTTACCCCGCCAGAGAATGTTTTTGTTCCTGCTACAGTTTCATCTCCGGTATCATGAACCACATCAGCATCATTAGCTTTATTAGTATTCAGTGTAGTCAACGCATCTGTAACTAAGACACCTGTTACCCCTGAATTATTTTTCACATTATCTGAGTTCTGAATGTAATTCAATGTGCCGCTATTGATGATAGTTACCTGGCTAGAATCAATGTTTAGGGTATTCCCTACTCCGTTGGTAAGAGTGAATACCCCTCCCCATGCCTGACTACAGTTAACTATAGTTGCTTTCCAATTTCCTGATGTTCTTACTAATGAAAGAGCAACAGGATCGTTGGACTCCAAAACAACACTATCCATCACAAATAAGCCATTAGTGAGGCCCACATTTGTAAAAGAGGAGCCAGTAGCATAGCCACTCATGCTTCCGCCTATTATATGCCACTGTCCCCTAGAAGATGTTATGGGGCAATCTATCATGGAATCATAAACATAGACATCTCCCCCCACACCATTAAACACGTCCCAGGATAGGCTACAGTTATCATAGAAATAAGTGTAGCCACTTACACTTCTGGTAAAAGAAGCACCAAATCCGAATATCCGCTTAAACCAGTGGTTAAAATCCACTGATAAGCCAGATATAGAGATTGTTCCGTTTATTCCCACATTATTATTTTCAGAACCCACAAACATGATATTAGCTTCAACATTTATGCTAAGGTTCTCTGAATATATGCCATCTGCTATATCAATAATATAGGTATAATACGCCCCACCAGCAATTGAATTAATCGCGGCCTGGATAGTCTTAAACGGTTTTGTTAATCCTCCATCCTCAGTATAAGTATCAGTCCTATTTTTATCCACATACAAGGTTTTTGTAACTTGTGTGGAAAGATACTGGTCAGTGTTTTGTGTATGCGATAACCCGCCTAAAGTATTCAGAGCATCCTTAGCAGAAGCACCAGATACACTTGAATCGTTATTCACTTGAGAGGTGGGTTGATAAGCAAGCACCGGGGCGGTACCAGCAAGGCCCTGAGCATTTGAGGCTCTTAGGTGCAATGCGCCATTATTTGTCCATGTACCACGAAGAACTGAGCTATATGCATACACGGTTACACCCAACGGCACTGTTACATCATTAGTACCTACTCGCCCACAATGAATTGGCACAAATGTATATGTTGCTGTTCCACCTATTGTGAAACTTGGTGTACCAGAGAGTAATATTCCAGTAAGTATCACTGTGCCCGCACTACCAAAAGAAGGCGTATCCTTGGTTGAATCCATCTCAAAGGAAAAATCACCTTGCAACTGCCCACTATTTATCCAAGAGTAATTGACGTTTGAGTATGCCATATTAACTTCTGAATAAACATTCAACAGAGTGAATGTATTTAGGCAGGTGATAGTAACTGTTCCCCCAGTAAATCGGCAATTATCAAAAATAACGTCAGTGAACGAGGTAGCCCCATTTGCACCTGTTATAGACACCGATTTTGCAAATATAATATTCCGTACATGGAGTGCTAATAGGTTATTATTTGTTCCGGTAGATTGCAAGGCATTGCCACTGGCAGGATTAATAGAAACATACTCATCACCAACAAGCACGACATACTTCAAACCTGTATGCTCAAGCACGACATTTTCAGCATATATTCCGTTGGCAACCTTAATTTCTATATACTCTGCTAAGCCTAATACGGCAACAGCATCTACTGCGGCTTGAATAGTTTTATACGGCTTTGTCTGCCCACCATCTGCTGTGTAGCTGTCGCTTCTATTCTTGTCAACATAGAATCTTTTTGTAATCTGGGTTGCCAAATACGCGTCAGTATTTTGTGTGTGTCGCTTTGTCAACGCATCTGCTATATCTGTATCCGCTTTTACTGTTGCTAAAGCTACAGCACTTGCTTCTATACCAGAAAGCTTAGTTTTTTCCGTGTCAGAATACTGCTTATAGGTTGTCCCATCCCCCACATCATCTTGATTTAGAACTACCGTCCCAATTTTCCCATTAACGGAATGTACTTCCGAAGCTCCCTCTAACTTGTCCCATGCAGTTCCATTATAAATACACCAATCCCCCACATCATAGTGTGTACCACCCATTGTTCCCGCCACAGAAACTACATAGTAATCTCCTGCTGATGGATCTGTAGGGTAAACCCCACCTGAGGCATCCCACACTCCTTTGTAATGTATTGCGCTATACGGTAACTGAGAAGTAGGAATTTTCCCACTTTCATCAAGAGTAGCCAAACCATTCGGTTCGCCCTTAGAATCATCTAAATCTTGAGCCAACTGAAGCACTGCATCTTCCGTGGTTCCTGGGTAGGTTTCCGTCACTTGTATCAACCCATTCACTGCCGCTCGAACTAATTGAGCACTAGCTGCTGACTCTTCTCTAGGGCATAACGTAGATAAATCAATAATTTGATCTTTTGCTATTCTAACACCATTTAGCAAACCATTTATATCAGTAATTGTTACATCTGCATCCACTATGCCCTTAATCTTCTTGTAGTTGTTTATTTCAACGCCTAAGCCATAACCGCTTCCCATATGTATCCCCTTTGCAACAAACTTCTATAGTGGTTCAACCACCATAGTTGCCAATTTAATATTAACCATTTTTTAGGTTCCATTTCTAAACTATCTTTACATTAACAATTTCTGTAATGTAAGGGTTCTTCTCTCTCGTCCCAATGAACTTTGTTTTACCAGTTCCTTCCACTATAGTAAAACCCGCATATTCTAATGCATCCCTGGCATTTGCAACATCGTGCATGGTCTCATAGGTCCTTGTACTCGTTATCGTGGTGATTTGACCATGAGCATCACTACTTTTTGTTACCACTTCACTGATTGTCGGTGGTACTGCGTTTGGTTCTCCGACATTCAAGATATTTCTTATTTCTCCATCCGACATAATTCCTCCGTTTCTCGTAAAGCATTTTCTGGTATATATTATATCCAAAACTAAATCAAAACCTTCCTGCAACCATCCTCTTTGGTCCTATAAATAGAATAATGGTTTAATTCTCTTCCCTATAAGACCTAAGAACTGGAGTTGTCCTATTTCTCACAACAACCTCTCTCAACATTAATGCTTTCTTTATTCCATTCTCCGACAATGGATAATGAAAATTGGTAGAGGTTGTAAAAACAATCGGCTTGCACAAATAACCAGCCACTATCGGCATTGATAAGTTAATCTTTGCTTTCTTACGAGCCATCAAAGAAGTTACCTCACACGTCCAATCAAGATATCCCTCAACAATATGTCCATTAGGTGCAACCTTGTCAAACCTAATGTTTGTTAGAACTGGTTGATTCAAATAACAAACCTTCCCCAAATCTTTATGAAAGATATCCATCAAGATACTAGCACCGTCATCTATAACCTTATCTGATGTTGCCAATAGGTGAGCTCGAGGACCACCATCATTGTAAATATCTTCTGCAATCTTATAGTGCATACTACCTCGCTCTGTTTGTGTTTGACCTTCTAAGTAACCTATCTAAATCCTTCTCTAAACCCTCAACGCTAACTGTCAATTTAACAACCTGTTGTTGCAGGATAGATAGATCACTTTCCAACTTTGCAACTTTTTCTGGTAAGGTGTAGAACTTCATAAACCAAACAGCTGCCGCCACAGTAAAACCAACGACTACTATAATTGATTGTATGTTCTTTGCTATCTTTTCCAAAGTCCATTGTGTTCCGTGTTTGATAATTTCCATCCTCATAACAACCTCACATCATAAAGACCAGAGTTCTAATCTTGTTCAAATCTTCTGGCTCAAAATCTTTTGTACTTGCCCAATCTTGAAAAACCAAAACTTTATCTCCACCCAAACGAGTATAATAATCTCGAAATTGATTAGCCTGATCCACTATACTATCATTACTAAGTTGTAGATAAGCCAACTTAACAGGATAATTCTCATAGTAATAGACCTCAACTCGACTTGGATCTACCTTAATATCTATACCAACTGGCAAAGAAATAAATTGATAGGTGTCTGTGTTCTTCCCAAAATCATAAACCCTATTCCTATTCATCAACTGATTGTTCAACCAATCTTGAGCCTCTTCCGTTCGACGCCAATCAAACCTTTGGGTAATGTAGGACTCACCAGCGCTTGACAAATCTTTAGACAACTCTCCAATATTGTCATACATAGAAGCCTGCCAGGATCTCTCTATAACTGGTTCAGAGATTGTCAACTCGCTTTGTATGATATGTTGAACTTCGAAACCACCCTTTTCTAAAACATCATACATTATCTTATCCCAATTACTTTGAACAGCCTGTATAACCTTTTGTAGATCCAAAATACCAGATCTCCCATAGGTATGAGAAAGTATGTTATCTCCTGCACCTTGTATTAGAACGGCCCAATCCCCATGCTCATCTACGGATACCGTAACTCGATATCCGTCTTGCATGAACTGCCGTATTGAAACCCTAGCGTGTGATTCTTTGTTAATCATATGCTATCACAGGAATCTTCTCAACATATCTTCTTTCAACTTTTCTTGTATTTCATCTTGTGTCCAAATTCTAATTTCATGATTGCCATCTTCCAAAATAACTTTATCTCCATCAACATCAACGACCTCTAAATGAGCATTAGTACCATCTAAGAAGGTAAAACAATCCCCAACCCTTACACCTCGTATCTCCCTCAATGTACCTTCTTCCATAACTATTCCCCTTTATCATAAATTCTTTATTGAACGTATACCACTTCATACTTCGATTCAAATTCTGGGGATATTTCCTTTTCTATCTCCATCCTATCTTCCTTGGGACCAAACAATAACTCCCCCGTAGTTTTATCTTTAGCGTACCAACCAATCCCCTCAAAACCCTTAGTAACCTTTAGGTTCTCTGCCTTCTTAGTTTTTTGTGCAGCCTCTAATTCTGGATTATTCTCTCCCTGCCAATCATCTGTTCCATCTGCAAACTTACCTAACTTTTCAGTGCTGGCATCTATGACCTCTAAAGGTGCATAGAACTCATTCCCCTCCCAATTAAAAGCATAGAAATCCGGATAAGCCTCCACAACTACAACTTCTTCTCCTATACCAAAACTCTTTGTATTCGCATTCTCATCCTCTGCTTCAAATGGTTTAGTAACAACCACCCTCACAGAACCTGGTTCATTGTACTTATACGCTTTCTTCTCCTGCTTACTTGCAATCAATCTCCCACTAGGAACAAACTCATCCTCAAAGTTGGCAGTAACCTCAACCTCAGGAGTGTCTTCAACACCACCCACTAAGAACCTTTCTGAAATCTTAGTAAAACCATACATTGGGTTCATCCAATCTTCTTTAGTCCAATACTTCTTTTCCCCTGTTTCGGTACACTCTGTTTCAATTGTCAAATCAGCCCCTTTACACTCAATACCAACTACCTTAACCTCAATATCTCTGTCTCCAACTCTTCCTCTGTAAATCTCACCAAGATGTGGTAACCAACCCTCTTCTTTAACCATACCAGGTTCAACTTCTTTTTCATCCCGTTGGGTTCCACCAGGGGCCGCCCAACCTATTTCTTCTAAATGTTGCTCAGCAGCTTGCTCATCTGCTTTATCCCAAGATGCCTTCTTAGCTAAAGTGACATCTTGCTTCCCACAAAATACATCTGTAGCATCACCAATAGACACTCTAACCTTATTTCCATCAATGGCAACCAACTGCCCCAAAGATCCATTGTGTGGTCCTGTTTTTAACCTAACCGAGTCTCCAACTTCTAAAAAGTTTCCTTGAGAGTCATGATCTATCAAATCCATAAGAGGTTCCGCTTCCTTTTTCACAGGTTTTTGCTCAGGAGCCATCCACCCAATATCCTGTAGATATTCTTCTGCCTTTTCTTCATCTTTCTTTGTGAACTCTTCTGCTGTCTTGTTCAACCGAATTGTTTCCATAAATTTCTCCCAAGGAACCTCTACAATATTACCAAACTTCTTTTCTCCCATATGAGCAATGTACATGTACTTTGCATCATCCTCTTTATCAAAACCCAACATGAACTTATCTTCGTCATAAGAACCATCTTCTTTCAACTGCTCTATCTTCCACACTTTCTCGGATGCATGATTGGGTCCAACATAACAATCAATATCCTCTCCGTCTTCACCCTCCGTCTTTCTGATATAACCATAGTCGCATTTCATTTTCGTCTCAAAGTCTGAATTCTTGTAGTGTCTGACAGAGCCTTTGGGCCATTCAATATCTATTGGAACCCCGTGATAATCCAACTTCTTTTTAACTGGGTCATTGGCTACCTTGTCAAACAAACAAGCTACGACTTGAACAATTTGACTATGCTGCCCCTCTACAGAACCACTCGCATCCACCACATTAAAACCAAACTCTCGTGCTTGCTTGTCATATTCTCCTGACACTTTAGTTTGAAACATACAAAAATTCTCTATTGGATTTTGAGCTAATTGTAAATCTAAACCAGCCTCATAATGTTTAGGTTGCACTTGTAAAAGAGGTTGTGTGTCAGGGGTATCAGACAACTCTAACTTTCCACTATTTCTAGTTAGAACCCTTGCTACTGCATCCATAACCGGCAACCTACAATAAAAAACACAATCTGGATCAACTGTAAAAGCATACAACTTTCTCAACCAATTTTGATCCATACCCCTTACAGAATCTCTTGCCAAAGCTGTATAAAAATACCTATCACAGAGAACAACCTTACCTTCACGTAAAGCAGGAATCACTTCTGTGTTCAAACGTTCCGCTAAATCGGCTGCACAAAGAAGAGCACCGGTACTAGGTTTTAAGGTCTTATCCTTTTTAGAATCCTTCACAACTTTGGAGATTCCCTTGGCGGAATTCCATCTTGTAATAACAACTTGATGGCCCAACCTTTCTAAATACCCCTTTAAGAGCTCAATCTGAGTGCTCTTTCCTGCCCCATCTAAACCCTCTAAAACAATCAACTTACCAGCATAACCATGATTCTTAGATCTACTAGCTTGTTTAATCAAGCGATTTGCTTTTCTCACCAAACTATGCAAGGTATTCATTTTGTTCTTCTCCATTCTAGATATTTTCTTTAACTTTCCTTGTTGCAAGTCAAGGTCTAAAATTTGTTTAGGGAGGTTCACCCTTTGGTCATAATCATCTATGACAGTTACTATATCCCCATTTATTTGGACTATGGTAAATTGTGCCTTATCTGCAAACTCTGGAACATCATACTCATACATTCCACCACGAACTACTTCTGAATCTGCTACCTTCTTAAAATCCTCCGGTAACTCATCAAAATCCTTATCCCAGTACTTATCCGCTATTTCGTCCCCTAATGCTTCATTTAATGCCATCCACTTTGCGGTTGGATTTGCTCCTTCCCAGTCTTTCTTGTTGGATAGTTTGAACGAATGTCTATCATCTGTAACCGTAGATACATCCCCTGGTACACCCTGACTATTATCTGTAGAAAAATTGAAGGTTGGAACCCCACCTCCAGTATCTTGCTCACTTTTGTTCACCCCTGGATAGTCTGTTTGGTATTTCTTAACATCAGGAGCACTACCATCTTGCTCAACTGCATATCCATCAGCTGGATTGTTACCTTGCCACCAAGGGCTTATATCTGCTTTCTTCATTCAAATAATCCTGTATTTTTCTCATCACTAATGAAGTACATTTCTGCATTCTTAACAACTTCATTCAACACAGTTTCCTCGAGAGAACCCTCAATATACATATCAGAAATCCTATCCTGTAAATCGAGGTAAGCCTTTGCCGACAGACTTATGTTATTACCCTTCAATATCTCATCCACCTTACCTTCCAGATTGGATGCTTCTTTAGATTCTACCATCCTTCTTTTCGCTTCTGTATCTAAAGCGGCTATCGATTCCTCTTTACACCCATTCTCTTCAAGTAGATTAGCCTTTTTCAACAACTCTTGTGCTTGTATAAGTAACCTTTGCGACTTCTTTCTATTCTTCATTTCATCCTTCTTATCATCGCCATAGATCTGTTCTGTGGTAGACCTGTCAATACTTGCCTTTTCTACGGGTTCACCTGGTTCCTCTTCAAACTTCTCACGAGGACGAACAACCATGTCAATTGCTTTCTCTGCTGTCTTCATAGCCACCTTCTTTATTTCTCCACTTTTTAGAGCTTCCTCTATCTCAAAAGTATCATAGATAACGGTCCTACCCCTAATATCCCGAAAAAGAACACTATCATCACCAATATATTCCTCAAACTCCATTGTTTCCCCACTAGGAAATTTGTACTGCGAGCCTACCTGCAACTGTTGTTCCGCAACCTTGCTTGATTCATATTGTTTCAGTTCTGAACACGTCATAATTCCACCATCCTCCCTTGTATTGACCTCTACTTCTTTGGCGATTGCCTCCTTCAAAACACTAGGTCTTATTCTATAAAAGGTATCCCCACCCACTTCCCCTATAGCTGCAAAATACCTACCATAACTCCCAAGGTACCTGACCTTCGTACCCTTCTTTAGAGTTTGTTTTTTCTCTCCGACTTCTGCTGGATAAACCACAGCATCTTTCTTTAGCGTATAAACTTGATTAGGAACAACCTCTTTTGCCCCTGTCACGGAAACGGTATCTTCCGACTCATCTTTTACCGTCTTATTGATACTACCACCTTCAGGTCTATTTGATGTACCAAGAGGGACCCCCTCCCCAGATTGCGTATAAGTGCTCCCATCGGCTTTTTTCAAAAAGGTTCTATCAAAATGCATCTCTTTCCAATTGCCTTCTTGTCCTTGAGGATCAACATAAACTGTCTCTCCATCTACACGAAGCACTTTCATATGCTTACCGTTATACTTCCCTTTGGGTTGATCTACAACAACTTCATCTCCAGGATTAAGAGTCTCTTGTGAACCCTTAAAGATATGCATCTGCTGTAAGTGCTTTTCAGCTGCTTCCCTTGATTTATGACTGGACAGAATTTTTTCCGTATCATGACTCTTTATCACCCATGGGGCATCTTCTCCAGCTGAGTTCTTATGACCAGGCATATGAACTATGTAGGAAACTTTTTCTAGAGAAGATTCTTTTTCCAACTCTTCCCACTTATAACTTCTTAGTTCCCCACACTTATCACAAACCAAACGTACCCCTTCATCATCAGAAGAATTGTACTTCCAATGACCACCACACCCTTCATGTATATCCCCCTCTTCAACTTGAGCAACCTTCTTTGCCAAGCTCTTCAAACGTCCCAAATCATAAGTCTCTATCTTCCCCTTTCCATTTAGAACAATACCCAAATCCTTCCCCGTGGAGGTATCCAAACCCAACAAGAGTCCCCTGTCCACAACATTACCACTATCATCTAAAATTTCGACTTGGCCACGGACACTAAAACCGACATCTGCCTTCTTGGCTTCAATACCACCAGTAAAGGTTCCACTACCACCAAGGACCCTTCCCACTATAAACTCAGCTTCTTGAGGACTAATTGCTTGGACTTGCACCTTAATGATACTCCCTTCCATTATGGGAGTATAACCTGCTTGCTGCAGAGAATATGACAAGACAGATTCACTCTCATTCTTTCCCAAACGAATATAAACTAGATATGTTTTAACAAACTCGTCCACTTTTTCTACTTTGTCTATCTTATAGGCCTTCTTAGATGCAACCAGTGAGCGAATCTTTTCTTTTAGTAGTTGTTCCAATTCTTCTCTTTCCTTATCCCCATATTCATAGTTGTAATATCCACCATCAATAATTGTTTTACCACTCACTATCAGATTATGAGCATTACTTTCCCTCATAATCCAATCCCTTACACTATCATAAACACTTTGTATAGCCTCTTTTACCCCAGCCAGATAATCAACCCTTTCTTGAATTACTCTTCCATGTTTAACCGAACCCTCTTCCATCTGCTTTAGCTTGATGTAATAATCAGGATCCTCCACTAAATGATCCTTTGCTATTTCTTTTGCTATTTCTGGTTCGGTTGTATGTTCCATCTCAACTTCCAACCCTTCCTGCAAGTCTATAGGGTCGAATTCCGAGTCCGTCTTTCCCTGCGCCAATCCGCCCGGGATTTTATCTGACCTTCTTTGCATTTCATTTCTCCTAAGGTGTTTATTTTCTGAGTGGTTTCATCCATCCTATCACTATCTGTCAATTCATCCCCCATACCAAACCCATCTCGATGAGTGGTACTAGGCACCTCTATCATATCCAAAGCTTCCTCTACAGTAAAACCTTGAGCTACTAGCCTCTTAATTTTCTCCTTATTAGATCCAATGGGAGCTTGCTCTTGAGGAGCTTTATAGTCCAGCATCTCTCCCCTCAACAACTTTTCTAATTCTGCTTTGGTATAACTTCCAGGCGGGACCTGCATATCTACTCCGGCAGCTTTTAACACCTGATTTATTTGGTGGTGACTATACTGTCCATACAAAATCGGTTTTGTATCACCTTTCTCTGAACCTAAAGTATCTGGTTCATTTTCCGACCTCATTGAGGGGTGATAATCTTGTTGGGAAGAATCTGGTTGCCCTGCTACATAAGCTGCAAAACCTGATGGAGCCCCTCCGGAGCACTCCCCTAAACCAGAAGTAATAGCCTCCATATCATCCATAGTAGTAGGAACCCTAACATCCTCTTCAATAACTCTTTTACCCCTACTCCCTGGAACCGCCCTCGCTACTTTAGGCATCCCAACCGACATCTCGCTAAAATCATTTGGATTCCCAATGTTTCTTCCATTATCTCCCAACATTTTGTTTCTCCCTCTCCCGCAAAGCAGGAAATCTTATTTCAAAAGTACCCCTAATACTTCTGATAATACCATTGTTCTTTGACACAACAACCTCACAAAAGTCAAATCGACGACTAATATCATCAGCAAGGGAACGCTTCTCTTCTTCCGACAATTTCTCGAGCTCCATTTCTACGCCCTTCCTATCTTCTTTGATAAAAAGGGTTTTAGAACATCCCCTTTCTCCAACTTCTTTCCTTCTGTACTACCTTTCTCAACAACCTTTAACTCAACCGTCTTTTCGCCTTTTGCATTTATTGTAGGTACATTCTGTATTTCTGTTGTTTCCGCCTGGCTTTCAACCCTCTCTTTCATCTCCCTCTCAGTTGGTGCCTCAACAGGATAAATGGCATAACTCTTTTCTTTTTCAGTCAAACCAAAATACCACTTTATACCCTCTTCACACTTTGAAATTAACCACTCTGCAAATTCAGCTTCTTGTTTGGTAATAACACAGCATAAGAGCTGCTTCACTACCTCCTGCTTTCTTAACTTCAAATTCTCTTTGCACTCATTCAAATATCTATCGAATGACATTGAAACAATTTTTCTACCACTAACTTTTGAGTTCTGAGACAATGTACACATTCTCATGAACTCATTGTACGATTCAACAATAAAATCTTTGTTACTCCACTTTTCTGAAGTTCTTACTTGGTACCCATACTGTCCGACTAATACTTTATCCATTGTAGGTTCCTCCTACATTTTCCTTTATAGCAGTTTCCCATATATTGGGATATTACTTTCAAATCAAAACCAAGCTCAAACCATCTTCCTTGGTGGGCAAATGATTTGCTTGGTTCCTTAATAATGATTTTAACACGAAAAACTCGTTAAAATCTAAACCATATTGGGGAGGGTTCGCCACCAAACCCTCCCCGTCCCTTTCAGGTTAAACTTAAGGATTGCCCTTCTCGTAATGTTTGCGTGCTGCTGCAGACATAAATTGATGAGCAGTATGCGGTTCAACATTCTCAGGCACCACCTGTTTCACCACCTTCTTTTGCTCATCGCCTTTACCTTTGGGTTTATCTCCCTCTGTGGGCTTATCTCCCTCTGTGGGCGTTTCAGTCTTAACTGCCGACTTATTCTCATCCTCTTTAGTAGGAAGGGCAGAATCTATCGGGTCTTTATCTTGCTTTTTTGCCATACTACCTCCTATACCATATCCATTTTCTCACTCAGAAGTTTATAAAAATCCATCGGAAATTTGGTTTTGCTTAAATCCATTCCGTCAGACTTCCTTCTGATATTTAGAATGTTGTCGTTATTGTCAATAGTAACCACAACATTGTACTCTTCCATTTGTATTTCCCTTCTATTGACCATATCCTCCTCCAAACTCATGCTTTACTTTATCTATAGAACCAAAAGCATATCTTTCTTTTTGTTCTTCTTGATAAGCCTTCGAATTCTTATATCTATCAACCGACCTTTTCAAAGCATCAACTGCTTTTACCATATCTGATAAGGACTGCATCTCTTGCTCATCTTCATCACTTACTACTGACTTTAAGTAAGAGATTCTCCTTTCCAATTCTTTTACTCCGCATCCCACATAACCCAATGCTTCTATTCTCATAAATCACCAGTTTTTCATACCAGGTGGTGTATTTGTCATTCCCTTTCTACTACCTCTGAATTTTGTAGACCTAGGAAACCTCTTTGGTTGTGCTATTACCCCCTCCTCCCTCTTTCCATTCTCATAAGTAGTCAGTGGATCATAACCAACCGAGCCCTGTGGGTTCGACGTCCCCATCCCTGGCAACTGACTTATCAACTCCCTATCCAACCCCATTGTTCTTTCTGGCTGCAAAGGTTGGCCATTCCTCATTACCCCTGCTCTATATCCAGAAGAATGTGGCATTTTTGCCATCACCATCTGTTTCTGTGTTGGATTGTTCAGCAACCTATTCACTCCAGCAAGGCAGTCGGCGAGGTCCTTTGAGTTATGAACAAATACCCCAGAAGAAAGAGCAAAATTATTTGTCCCCTCAATCTCCAAATCATAAACATAAGAATATCCGGCCTTCCTAACAGAGACTACCTTGTGGTTCAACTTGTTCTTTTCTCTGGTTGATAGCATCTGCTGTACAACCTTTGGATCTTTCATTGGATTCTTGTGAAACATCCCTTCAGACAATTTTTTGTACCACCCATTTTTAATGCAAGTCAACTTGCCCTTTTGTGCCGCCTCTTTACACACCTTATTGCCAGAAAGACCTTTATTCCATACCTCATGTGGTTTATATCGCCCCTCTCTCCAATATGTAGAAATCGTTTCTCCATGTTTCTTTCCATCAAAGCCCTTACGTAGACAATCTACAATATAAGCAGATTCAATGGGATCCGAATGAAGAATTTTACTTTGTTTTCTAGCCCTCTCTTTCAACTCATTACTATTCCAATATCCCTTATCATATTTGTTCGATTTTCCGGTATTGGTTTTTCTTATCTTTTTTATCCACTCTGCCCGATATGCTTCCGGATATTTTACAGAATAGTACCCTTTTATACCCTTTAGCAACCTCCACCATAAGTATTCCACTACATCACACTTAGCAATTTTTGCACATATTTGGTAGTACCTCAACGTACCTCTTATACTTTTGTGCCATTCCTTCATCTTCTTTCCATTTAGAGTATAATCTTTTGTAGAATTATTGTGTATCGTAGTGTGTTGGGCCTTACTCATCAACTTAAGATTGGTGGGCCTATTGTCCAAACTATCGTAATTACAATGATGGGTAAGATAACCACCCAAAAAATCAGGACAAAAATACTGATGGGTATAATGATACCTCTCGTCAAAAGGGTGATAAAATTGTTCATACTTCCACTCACTGGTACTTCTATATAGTGGCATCAAACTATCCCCACTTAATAAATCTTTTGCTTTCTTGTAAGTTCCATCCCTCATCATAAAAAGATGATTTTCTGTACAACGAATCTTCTCGGTGTTGTCAAGCTGCACTTCTAATAATTTCTTATACCCAGTACAAGCGGCAGACTTAATCTTCTTTGGAACTACATCTTGTCTATCCAAATCAATAGAGTATACCCACAAGTCTTTACCCCAACCAAATTCCCTTACCACTTCCCCTATGGGTAAATTACGCCCATCCAATAGAGCCACTTTTGTATCTCCGGCAAAGCAACCCTCGTCTGGTTTGTCCACCCTATCATTCTTATTTATCAAATGTTCTAGTTCATATATCAATTGGTAATAGGGATCCTTATCGGTTCCTCCAACAGGTCTTATCAAATCAACTCCCCCTGCATACATCGCTGTTCTTAATTCCCCATAATCTGCTGTTGTGATTGTATGCATCTCTGCTGCTATTCTGTTCGCCATCAAAGTTTCAAGAGAGCTCTGTGAGTTCCACTGGTCATACGTAATCTTCTTAAACTTAACCCCCCTATTAACTAGATCCAAAAGGAGGGCTTCTATATTCAATAACGACACCTGTAAGTTCTTTTCTGGTAACCACCTAACCACCGCGTCCACAACCACTTTATTGTAATTGACCGACTTAAACTGACCGGTATTAATATCTTGAATCTTAATGGCTATCGGTTGTCCATGTGCTATAACTAAACCAGCTGCACAACTACTAAGGCCTCCGTCTATATGAGCCACTCTCGGCAGCATCAAATCATGAGCATTTGCCCTAAACAATGAAATTTTCTTTCCTAAAAATTGCTTCCTTGTGGCATAGTGACCATTCTCATCAAAAATCTCATGCTCCACTATAACACTCTCAACATCAAAAATAGGAGCTCTCTGTGTAATACTTTGTGCAATTCTTTCGGTATATGAAAAGAAGGAACCTTCCACTTTTGGGGGCTTACACATAAACTTCGCTTTGGACATTTCTGGTTCTAACCTAAAATCATCTTCTAACTCCACCGGTATATTCTCTCCCTCAAAAACAAAGGTACTACCACAGTAAAACTCCTTTGGTTTTATCTGCCAAGTATATCCGGTGTCCCCTAGTATCGATGGATCTGACAAAGACTTTTCATACATCTCTACAGTAAAGTCTCCAACTTCTGCTCTCGGCCAACTCAGTATCATACCCTTCCATCTCTTTCCAAAGCGTGAAGAAGCAGAGGTTCTCAAGGTTTCATAAACTAACTTTGCATTTGCCTTCTTTGTTTTAGATTTGAAAGCAGAAGCTTCATCCATTATCCAAAAAATTATGTTGTATCCCTCATACGAATTCTGTTCACTATGTTCTGATACCGCCCTTATATAGTTTGGAAATTCAATATATCCCTCATTTATCTTGATCACCTCTTTTCCAACATTTTCCGTGGTAACACATCTCCCTTCTTCATAAATGCAATAATTCTCTTTCAACCATTTCCACTTCTTAACCTTTTCTTTGAACTTAGGAAAATAAACCCCTAAAGCCTGGTCAGCAGAATAAGCGACATTCAAGACGTCCAAATATTCTGTTTCCGGCCAGTTGAAGTATCTTTGTGGTTTATTCATGCAAAGCAAAACATAGGTTACGTAACAATGTATGATGGAGGCCAATAAATCCTTCCCAGACCCCTTCCCCCACAATAAAACAGCTAATGTATATCTACTACCCTCTTCAAATATCTTCTGTGGTTCATCCCCTAGAAAATCTCTGGCCACCTTGCTCTGTCTTTCAGACAATGGTGGATGATTCATATGTTCCACATTGGCAACAAAATCAACAAGAGAAATGGGCTTTACCTTCCAAGTATCATCACAACCAGCTTTAATACCATCTATAGTGGTATTAATGAGGTCCCTTATACTCATTTCCTCTTCTACCGGTTTGTAGAACTTTGATATATTAACCGCCATACTTTTCCTTATGAATAGAACTTTTCATCCTCTCTTCCGACAAACTCAAGGCTCTTACAATTAACCTCATAAGATTATACTCACTCTCCAACCCACCTGGCATATGTTTATCTCTAAAAAAGTAGTTCTCCGTTGCATTTATGTACGGCAATCGAATAATATAACCATCCATTATCCTCGCCACACTAAAAGCTTGAGAAAAATGAGTATCCTCTCCATCTACAATACTCTTAATGCAAATTCTTCTAAAACTTTCAACATCTAAACTATTACAAACAGAACAAAACCTATATCCACCCTTTGTTACCCACCTAGCTGATTTACCATCACAGCGGAACTTATCCTTCTTAAACATCTTGAAGAACCAATTCATCATTACCCCCATTGTTGCAACCAAATCAACAATCGCCTAACATCATTATCAGAGATCAATGCCATTTTGTTGACACCAATCTTCAACATGACCCCTTCCCTACCCCTAATGAATTCCAACCACCCTATCTTCAGAGAACTCTCATTTACCATATCTGAACTCTTCAAAACCAATAAAATAGATGATATACCCTTCAACTACCATTGAGCTTGCGTTTAATCCCACCCAAATATAAAGGATATACAAAACCACTATCAACCAAATTAAACCTTTCCTTCCAACAACCTAATTTTTTCTTCCTCGCAAGCATTGATATATGTATCAATAATCTTTTTCCTCTTATCTTCTGGTAAGTAACTATAAAAACTGTTTGTACTTATCTTGATTATCGCCTTAATGATGTGCACCTTTATTCTACTCAACTCTATACCCCCTGTAATTTTAGCTTGCTCTACCTTTAACTGTTGTATGCAACTGAGATGGTTACTTATCAATTGTTCCGTCCCACCCGATGGTTTATCCGTCTGCCAATTTACCAAATCCAAAACCCTCATCTCTCTAAATCTGACTAAGGCCTCTAGATAATCAACTATAGTGGCAGCTTGAGGTGCCAAACCTTCCAACATCTGCTTTTGTCCCAACTCTTTCTTTCTTGTTGCGTAATGGTATGTCCTATAGTTCTTAACCGTGTTGGGGTCTAATTGTACCGAAAAATTCTTTCTGACTTGCCTTGCTATGGAGTAATCCGTCATGTAACTATTCAAACAAGTTATCACTTCCCTCTCGAAATCCGTTCCTACTATTTTTGAATAGGGAACCTCGTTACCATCCTCATCTACAACCCTTTTACTTTTATAGGGATCCACGACCTCATTCCCTAGAACTACCCGGCCATCCTTAACAACTAAGCCTCTTCTTTCCAGACTACTTTCAACCACATCTAAGGTCTCTAAGACTAATTTCTTTTTCCTAGCTGGAACTTTCTTTCCCGGGTGAGTAGATCTCATCTCTCTGGTAACCTTTCCTTGGTGTCCACTCTGACAACCAACTTTATTATCCTCCCAATACTCCTCAAGAGCTCTAAGATCAGGATATTTACCTTTGAAAACCATTGTCCCAATCTCTCTTGCCACTATCTCTTCTTGGTTCTTTACATAACCCATATTCTTCCATCTCAGTTCAAACAAATCTTGTCTACAATTACTACATTATTTTCCGTTACTTCCCTCAAAGCCACCATCTTCTTTTCCAACAGAGCTGCATCCAAATCTTTCTTAACCGACAGACAATCCTCTACAAAACAACTAATGAACTCACAAAGAAACAATCTTTTTTCCTTCTTGGTAGAAAGTTTACTTAACTCTTGTAGGGGGTCTACACATCTCATTATTCTAGATAATTCTTCAGGTATAACCACTTCAGAGAAGTATCCTTCTAAATCTACTTCTTGTTTCTTAAAACTTCTCTCTAGGTTAAGAACGACTGGATAATAGACTTTCCAGGGACCTTCCTTCTTTATCATAGCAACTTTCTCTTCTTCAATTCCTCTTCTACTTTGAAAAGGTTTGCTTGCTCATCTGAAGTTAATTCCCTCTTTAGGTTCTCATCCTCTAAATTACGATGGACATCTAAAAGAACAGAACTAGGAACCTCCCACACATCTCCAGATAATTGTGCCACCTTAGATTCCTCTTTCTGGTTAGTTGGAACCTCTTCTTCTTTCTTTTCTACTATATAATCCTTTCCATTAATCTTTTCGACCTTCCAAATGGATCCCACATCCCAAGGGTACTTGCCAGCTATCTTGGGGAGAAAAACGTAGCAATTCATTCCAATGGATTCAAAGTGTTCTTTGACTTCATCATCAAATAAAACTCCAGCTACTTTCCTTTCTGGTTGAAATTTCAACCCTGCTGTGATCTCATCTAAAAAGTCATTGTGTGCCTTTATGAACTCGTTCATACTATCTCCTATACATGATTCTTCTTTAGGCCCTCTTTGGGAACCTAATATAATACTAAACCCGTAAAAGTAGTTTTTTCTAACGACTAATCAAAGTGGAGGCAAAATATTATTACCTATAGAGGGGAGCATAGCGATTTTGGCGGGTATACAATCCTTCAATTCATATTCCTTAATGTACTGATTTGCATCTTTCTTCCTTCTAAACGTCAAAACAAATAAACCGTTCATAGCCCACAAATTGTCTTCTTTCTTTCGAACGCCCCATAAGTTCATACATTATCCCTCAAATTCTCTTCCAACATCTCAAACATCTTCTTCTTTGCGTCCTGCTTTTGAGCAAACTCAAACCTTTCAAGCAGCTTCATATCGCCTTGACTACCATGAATCTTCCCAACCATCTCCTTGTCATTAACAAACAACCAAGCTATAGAAACTCCACTTGGGAGGTTTATCATAACCCTAACATCAGAAAAATTGATTCCATCTATGAATTTCATTTCTTCCTCTTATACTTTAGAAAGATTGTTCCATCTTCTAACTGAATCACTTTGTCGTTATATGTTGTACGACAATTGAGACATCTATAACCATCATTCAAAGGAGTAAACAAATTGCACTTACAAACAAAACATTCTTTATACTGCTTACACTTACCACACTTCCCTCTAATATTCTTTGTCATACAATGACAATGAGGGCACAAAGAGATCATAACCATTCCTCATTCTGCACATTAGCAAACAATAAGGATAGGTCATTCTTTCTGCTATCAAATATGGTTTCAAACCTCAAAGAGTCCAAGAAATACTGTGGTGTACAATCTTTAGAAAATCTATACCCATAGTGCTTATAGACACTACAAACCAAATCAGAACACACAAATCTTGCGTTATTATCTTCAATTAAGAATGGTAGATCCAACCCAAACTTTCTAAATAAGAAATACAACCCTAAAGTCCACATCTGCTTCCTATCATACATGACCCCTAAATATCTTAGGGCTATCATTCCAGCATGCCCTCCGTCTAAATAATAAGGTTTCCTAACGACCACTAACCTTTCCTTCTTTAAGTTATCGATAGGAGATATAACAACTTTGTTGGTACCGTATAGGGCCTCAAGCATTTTCCCTTTACCTAAATAAATGGCGGCATGGCTAACCTGCATTCCAACAACATATTTCAAAAACTTTGATATTGGGGAAGTCCCCATAACCAAAATTACATCTCCCTCTTTCATCATACTATTTAACCTTTCCTTTGATCTTTCTCATCCCATTGTGCTTCTTTACAGCATGATAAACAACCCAATTGGATGAAAGACCCATTTGAAGAACAATCGCTTTAACATTCTTTCCTTGTCTCAACTGCCTAAGTATCTCCCTATCTCTTTCTTTGGTTTTACTTTTCTGCAATTTCCTTAAACTCAGCATATATCCTCCCACTATTTTATATCAATCTCCTTGTAATGGTAAATCAAAATCCCCTCCCCTTAACATCATGCCTATTAGTCCATAATTGGCAATATCCACAAATGTATCATCTATAGATTCATTACAGGTCGACTTCTTCTGGAAACTTCCATTCGTTACTCCATATAAGTTCTTGATGCGAGCCAACTTATCATTCAATCTAACGACCAAACCAATCTCCCCACAATCCAAAATATTTCTTGGGCCATAATCCTTCTGCTTCTTAATCATTAGTTCCCTCATCTTTCCTAGATAGAGATCTAAAGATTCCTCAAACGTCTTAGGTTTTTGATTCATCTCACCCTCCAATTTCCAAAAATTTGGGTTTGAGCATGAAGGAACTAAAACAACCCTCATTCCCAAAGCAGTCTCATCCCTCACAACCAACTCCTGTCTTCTTCAGGAAACTTCTCTCTAATTCTAACAAATAACCTTTCTTTGTAGAACCAACCACTACCTGGACCTATCTTTAACTTCTTTTCTATATCACTTAGTGTATAACCCTGAAATAGTAGAATCCCCACCTCCTTGATAGTCCCCTCTAAACTCTCCACAAATTTTTTGACATCTTGTATTAGAGTCTGTTCTTCACTAACACGATCCAAAACATCCTCCATAGCTTCTACTTCATCCAAACTCTTTAAGTTTTGTCGTAGTTTCCCTAAAGAACATTTCAATCTATTCACAAAAACCATTGTTGCATAAGCCATAATCTCGCTCTCACCCTTACCCAACAAATAGTTGTAAACCAACTCCAGAAGAATCATATCCGCTTCTTGATTTAGATCATCTACATCAAAACCTTGTCTTACATAATTTCCAATAGCGGTAAACTTCAAAATCCTAATCTTCTTATTATCTAAGAACATATACGACAACTCGTTTAGCCTTTTGGTGTGTTCCTCTATCCTGTTTCTAGAATAGTTCATTTCTCGAACTAGATAAGGCAAACTACAAAGATTGTTTTTGTAATCATTTTCCATAAATTCTCCATAAAATAACCAATTAAAACCGTTTGAGCGAGTTCTTTTTCTCACTTTAATATTATATTACCTTGGAAACCCCTATCAAAGAAAGAATTCTTTTGCTGTCAATAAAACTCGTGTGTATATGTCCCTCTCTCTATCCTCATACTTCTTCAATTCATCCTTCTTCGTCCAAACTCGATAAAACATCCTTCCGACCAGAGCCTGCACAAAAGCATCTGCTTTATCATCTTCTGCTGGATAATATTGTTTCCTTCCTTTCCTCTTCAATAATTCTTGAGGTATTTCCCTAGTACCATCTTCCAAACCAAGCCCATACCTACTATTTACCGCCCTGATGATGTCAATTTTTTGAGCCCTCCCAGTCCCTGTCGCAAACAACTTCAATGTAGTCGGTTGAACTCTCAACATGGGTATCTTCTTCCTATAGAACCACAACTTAACTTGACCAATAGCTTCCCCTATCTGATATATTGAGGTAGAACCAAATGGATTATAAGCGTACTCTTCTGAACAACATAGTACCAATGACTCTTTTGCGACTATATCGTCTAATGCCCCCATAACTCGATCCAATCTAACCAACCCCATCATATCTGTTGTGTAGCACCCAATTTTTTTCACCCTAACTTCTTTTGTGTCCGCATCTAAAAGACAATAGCCCATTTTTGTCAATGATGCGTCTAAACCAATTATACATGACATATTGTTCCCCAAATTGTTGATTATTTTCCGGTACTCCCAAAACCACCGGTTCCTCTTTTTGAACAACTCAAATCATCTACAACAGTATATGAAGGAGTCATAACCGGTAAAATGAGTAATTGCGCTATTCTATCTTGAACTTTGAAATTATATTCCATCGGTGAAAAATTTGCTAGTATCACACCAATCTCTCCACGATAACCACTATCAATAATACCACCAAAAACCTTTATACCCTTCTGCCCCAAAGAGGACCTATCACATATCATTCCATAATAACCAACCGGTATCTCTAAACAAATACCTAACTTAAAGGTATGGATCTCTCCACTAGGAAGAGTAAAATCCTCCAAAGAGTATAAATCCACTCCCGCATCATCTATATGAGAGATGTGCATATCTTTGAACTTATGGTTACATGGTAAGATCTTAACCTTTACCTCAACTGTTCTTTTGTTGTTGAAAAACATAATCACTCCGGTTCTATTTTTGTTAACCTATCAATCTTGGTCCTAACGGAAGTTTCTCTCCCCAGCATCTTAACATCAACTGTAACATCCTCCCCATCAATCTTACAAAGTATACCCCTCATCAATATACTCCCATCTTGAGTGTGTACTAAAACCATATCCCCTTTAACTATATTATCCTTTTCATCCTCTATTTCACCAAACATAGAATCTAAAGTACCCTCAATATCTCTAGGATCCACAATATTGGGAACCTCATCTCCTAAAAAATTCAAAACCCCTGACAAACACCTAATGGCACTAAAGACCCTTGGATCCATCTCTAGTTGAACCAACATGTAACCAGATAAAATTCTATCATCTTGTTGAATTTCTTTTCCTCTAATTCTTCTACTTACCGTCCTATAAGGTAATAGAACCCTTCCAATTTTATCCTCTAGATTTAGAACCTTCGCTATCTGCTCAATGTCATACTTTATTTGTTTTTCTGCACCACCCCAAACGGAAAGAGCATACCATCTCATTGTATCACCACCTTGCTTCCATCTAAAGTTTTTCTAATCATAATCGTTTTGTCAAACACATTAGTTAAATCTTCCAGATGTGATATAACTAAAATCTGGTCAAAATCTTCACTCAAATATCCGAGCACCTCCACCAACTGACCAATACCCTTATCATCTAAGAAACTTGGTTCATCTAGAATCAACAGTTTGATCTGAGATTGGGAGCGACTCATCAACAACCTTGATAAAGCAACTCTAGTAGCTAAAGCAATCCTTACAACCTCTCCACCACTATCCATTGATATCTCTCTTCTCCCCATTTCATCTTCTGCATACATTTCCAAACTTTCCGCCTTATCTTCCTTACTGACGAACTCAACCTTGAACTGACCCCCAAATCTTTCCAGCAACTTATTCGATTCATCTTGGATATAAGGGATACTTTCTCGAATTATTAAATTAGGTATACCCTTCTTGGAAAAAGCTACCTGCAACGAATCTAACACAACTGCTAACCGATTTAATTGTTCTTTTCTTTCCTTGGAGAGCACTAAGGCCTTTTTCCACTCCTTCACCTTCTTTTGTACTTCTTCTATGGATCCAAGTTTTCTCACCGCATCATCTTTTTCCGCCTTTGTAATACGAATGTCTCTATCAAAATTTTGTAAAGCTAAGTTAACCCCCGACATCTCTTCCTCTAAGGTGGTAGTGTTCCCAACAAAATCCCTCAACTTCTTATATTCATCCCTTATTGAAGTTAATCTTTCTTCTATTTTTCCCACCTTATCTTTGATGAACCCTTGTAGGAGTAGAGAGTAAGAATATTCCCATCTCAATGATGAGATTTCTAATTTGTTTTTTAGTTCCCCACTCTTTTCAATCCCCTTCTGCAGTATTTGCAGATTCTCACTACAAAATGCAATCTTTCTCTCTATACTCACTTTATTACTCAAAGATTGCCCACATGTTGGACAGACGCCCTCTTCTATACCAGCTTGTAGTTCTTTCACCTCTCTTTCCATGTTTCTTTTATCTGCTAAAAATTTGGTTAAGTTGTTCTCTTGAATACTTATCTCTAAAGAAATCTGCTTCAACTGCTTTTGCATTTCCACCTGGCATTTATCCAAAGTAGATGCATTAGTTGGTAAATCAACCCTTTCAGGAACCCCAATCTTCTTAACAATAGACTTACACCTTTCGACAACAGAGTCCAACTTATTCTCTTGTTCCAACTTCTCCACTTTAGTTTCCTTTCCTTGTTTTTCTAAATCTTGCAGTTGCTTCCTTCTTTCCAAATAGGTTGATTGTTGTTCTTCAATTTTTTGTTTTCTCAACTTCAATGATGTTATATCTGCTTCTTTACGCAATATGAACTCTTCTTTTGTTTTGATAATAGTAGTAAGATGCTCTACTTCCTTCTTAAAATCAACGTCTTTGTGTTGCTCTAATTCCATCTCTAATCTTTGTAATGAGCCGCTTAATTGATCTAAAGAACTCTTCAAATCTCTTTGTTTTTCCCTAACTCGATTTTCATATTCCTCAAAACGCCCCAAGTCCAAAGCATCCATCAATATTTTCTTCTTTTCTGCAGATGTCTTCCGAATGAACTCATCAAACTTACCTTGTAATATGAAGGCAGAACTGGTAAACAAATTTGAGTTCATCTTTAGTACTGCTAAAATCGAGGTCTGTGTTTCCTTCATTGTCGCCCCTGACAACTCTTGCTCATCACTGGAAAAAATCAATTTGGTACCAGCTCCTTTTGTTCTGCCTCTCTTAACCAAATAATTTGTACCCATCATTTTGAAAGACAACTCAACTCGCATCTGCTCTTGCCCTAATCTTATCAATTCATCATCTGTACCAGCTCTACTAATACCAAATAGGGCATACATAACTGCATCCAACAAAGTAGATTTTCCAGCACCATTCTCTCCCACAATAGAGGCGACTTTAACATTACTCAAATCAACTTTTTCTTCTTTGTAGGATAAGAAATTTTCTAAGTAGATGTGATTAATTTTCATCTTTCCCTCTCATAACTTCTCTCCCCATATCTATCATCTCTGGTAAAAGATCTTTTGACACACCCTTAACTTGCAGGTACTTTACTAACATCTCTTCATCCGACATACTAACATTAACTAAACCAGGAACCACTTGTTGTTCCCCTATTGTTTCAACATTTGTTCCGACCAAATGAAAAACCCCTCTCTTCTCAAGGTACCCCCACAAACCTAACAAATCTAGGTACGCTCGGTCTTCCGTACTAGTTCTAATTACCAACTTCAGTACCACCCCATCTAATTGATATTTATCCAACTCCTTTTCAAGACTTTTGCCTTTTTCAAAATCAATACATACCTGAACAAACTTTCTATCATCTATTGGTTGCAAAATATCTTGCCATTTATCCTTACATTTTTCTAAAACCAAAAAACCCTTCTTATCATTCCTCTCATTAAAATCACACTTCACCAGACTCCCAACATATTCTACAATTGTATTTTTGGCAATCAGTCTTTGAGGTTTATGTATGTGACCAAGAACCACTCTCTTAAAGATCTTATCATCTAAAACTTGCATAGACACCGTCTCTTCTCCACCCATGAAGAAGAACTTTTCACTTCCGATGGCGGCTCCTTCAACAGAGAAATGTCCAATGAGAAAATTATCCCTTCCTTCAATCAATTGCTTTTTTAGTTCTACTATTTTACCCTCTAAATACCTACTCACTTCCTCGTTAGTTTCACAACCACACTTACTTTTGTTAACCCAAGGAACACAGAGGAAACTAACATCATCCACATTAACAAGAGTTGGTTCCTCCACTACCACTAAACCCTCTATAAATAGATACTGAAACTGTGAAAAGTTATTGGAATAACCCCCTGTATCGTGATTACCAGGTACGATTACAACCCTTATACCATACTGAATTGCTCTTGAAAATTGTTTCGCTACTAAACTTCTTTCTAGGTTACTTGGATTTCTTGTTGTAAAAACGTCTCCAGCACATACAATTATTCGACACTTATTTTTGATGGCATAGGTGACAACTTGTTCTATTGCTTTAATTGTATCCAAAACTCTAGTATGACAAAAATGTTTTACATCAAACTTTCCGTACCTTTTTATACCAACATGAGGATCAGAGAACAGAACCATTTTCATAAAGTTCCTCTTTCAATCACCACTCTCTTTCTTGATGATATGTAGTCTGCCAAATGTAGAGCCCAATCTCCTCTTTTTCTAGGTCTGTAATCTTGTACACTCCATTTCCCCATATGCCTTGATATCAAGTCTAGTATCTTTGTAATCCTTCTCAACATCTCTCCGTTATAAACCCCTTCTATCTTATTTTCTAACACTTCTTCCTCAATAAATTTCTTGACAGCAGGTCCATGTATAGCATAATCATAACCAGCTGTTTTAGAACTAGGGTTTAACCCATACTTTACAACATCATGAAGTAATGCTGCTATTATCAATTCATCATTGAATTTTTCAACCTCCATTGCCTCCGCTAAACTTCTAACAAAATACACCACCTTCTTAGTATGATGAACTAAACCTCCTTCCCCCAAATCATCCTCTGGGTGAAACTTACCAGATTTGGAAGCTGGATACTTCCAAAAGTAGGGAGGTGCTTTCTCGAGTGCTAACTTGACAAACTCCCTCAACTCTTCATTCTCGATATGGGAAATTTCTCTCCCAAACACCTCCCACTTTTGTGTCATCTTTTCACCTCAGAATGGTAGATCATCATCTTCTGTGCTAGCATTTTGCACCGGGGCTGGCTTTGAGGCAGGCTTTGGTGCTGGTTTCTCTTGAGCCACACTTGTTTGTTCCTCTTGAGTCACCTTTGCTTGCTGAGCTGCCTGTACTGGTTTCTTAGTGACCAACTTAGAAACACTTACCACATTACTGTAAGTGCGCACAGTGTTGTCCTTACCAGTCACTTCTGTGTTCTCGATAGCCACCTTTACCTTCTTGTTGTAAAGAGTTTCAATATCAAACTCTTCATCCGGTTCTAAAACCGGAGCACCAAGGGCGGTAATCCACTGACACAATTTGTTACCAGGGGAATACACTGCCGTAACAACTCCAGTAACATTAACCCCACTATAATCCTCATTGTTGAGAATCTCAAACGAAAGGGAGAATATGGGGCCGAACTTTCCTTGTTTTTGTTCTGCTTTTATGAAACGAGCTTCATAGTAGCCATTTTCAACCACTACGTACTCGGATGCTTGACACTTAATGTTTTGTGCCATTCGTCCTCCTATTTTTTTCTTGCAAAAGGCAGCCCAGTCCTTGGATTAACCGAAACTTCCGAATCTTCCGGAATGGGACATGCACCTTCTGCATTTTTACTAAAGTACCTACACCGCAAATGAGGTTTACCCTCTATCTGCTTTGTGTGATAGTAGTAAACCTGACCCTTATCGTTTACCACTTTCCCAGCTGCTTTGTCAACTTGCATTCTTGCCTCCAATGGACAGTTTCGCTCTTTGTCTGGATTTGATGGCATCTAAAGAAACCTCCCCCAGCGCCATCATATGTTCAATTATAGTAATTTGCAACCTCAAATTACTATTTGTACTTTCCAAACTTTCTTTAACTGTCTTAACTGCTTCAAGAAAGTTAACCGCTTGGCCACCCTCTTGATAACCTTCTTTATAATAATGCTTTTCAACATACTTAATTAGATTGATCTCATCTTCGAGATCTTTATCTACTCGATTTTTTCTCTCCTCATAAGACCTGAGAGATTTTAGTTCCTCTGCTCTGTCATTCAACAATTGCTTCAATCGAGACTCATAATAAGCCCATGCTGCCCTCCAGGCTCTTTGCCATCTGTCTTTATTGTGTATGGCATCTAAAAAGATACTTATCAAATCCGATTTCATTGATTGAATTTGTTCAATAGTATCATTGATGGGAGCTAAACCACTTTCTACTGGATCTTTCTTTAGAATTATACGAAACCCAGCTAAAACATCGTACATTTCATCATACTTGGGTCTTTTTAATTCGTAAACCCCCTTTTTTAATACATCTAATTCTTCACTCATACTACCTCCATTACATTATAATATCATCTTCCTCATAAATAACTTGTCTCGGATGTAGCACCGCCATCATTTCCTTCAAGGTTGCATCATAAAGCTCTTTAACTAACAATGGATCTTTCTTCATTTCTTCCCGAAGGTTTTCCTTATTACCAAGATTTGTTCCATCATACACAAAGTTAGAACCACTCTGCTTTATAACACCATACTTCTTCCCAAGATTGTATATTTCCCCAAAGCGATCTAAACCTCTATAGTAAAGAAGGTTAAATTCCGCCTCACGAAAAGGAGCTCCAAATCTAGTTTTTTTAGTCTTTACATTCACAGTATGGCCAACAATCTCTCCACTCTCTGGGTCAGTTATCTGCTTCCCCACCCGATTCACCCTTAAACGAACACTACAATAAAACTTCAAAGCCAAACCACCAGGAGTGGTTTCTGGATCACCCCACATCACCCCTATGTTATCCCTTATCTGATTAATGAAAACAACTGCTGTATTTGTTTTCTTCACCCACGGATTCAACTTGCGCATCGCCACTGCCAACAACTTGGCTTTCAAACCAGGTCGCTTTTTTACATCTTCTGTTTTCCCCTCCATTTCTTCTACTGGAGTTAGCGCATCAACACTATCAACCACTATCACGGAATAAACACCAGATTTTACTGCATCTTCTAATATATCTACAGCTTCATCTCCAGTACCGTTGGGTGGATAAATCTTATCTAACCACTTATAGTTCCTACCACTCTTGTCTAACTCCAAATTAACTCCAAGTGTCATTGCCCATGTGTCATTAAAGGAAGTCTCCATGTCAATGATAGCACAAGGCTTCTTAAATTTTCTTATTGCATTTCCTATTATCGAATAAGACATCATTGTCTTCCCACCCGATGAGGGGCCAAATATTTCCGTCATTGTCCCAAGGGGTATGCCCCCACAACCTATAACGGCATCTAGCCCTAAAGAACCTGTGGGAACTACCGCTCCAGCTTTCAAAATACCCACTGCATCTTCCCCATAATCCTTCAATATCTTATTATGCAATTCATCCCTTTTGTTCATAAATCTAACACCTCCGTTTCTCCAAACAAATTCACATATTTAACATTCTTCTCTTTCTTCTTCTCTCCATCTAACAACAACAACATTTCGTCTCTATTTTCTGGAAAATCATAGAAGGCATCTGCTTCTAACAAAGCCATTATGGAATTCCTCCTAGCAATTCTTCTATTAATTTTGCTTAAAAAATCGCGAAAGGAAGAATAAGGTCTTTTCTCAACAATCTCTTTTCCAACATTACTCCCCAAACCCTTTATGGAACAGAAACCAATTCGTATACCTGAGGTTTCCTTTGTAAAGTTTTCGAAACTTCTATTTATGTGAACTGGCAGGATTTCTATACCCATTCTCCTAACCTCTTTAATCTGGGTCTTCAATGTTTTATCTAAGTCCACGGTATGGCTCATTACTGAAGCCATAAACTCCCTGGGATAATGAGCCTTCAACCATGCTGTCTGCCAAGCTATATAGGCGTAAACCGTTGCATGAGATTTATTGAAACTATATCTTTCCGACTGCTTAATAATGTCAAATACGGAAAGTGCCACCCTGTCATCCACTCCATTCTTTCTAGTACCAGCCAACCATTGATCCTTTAGTTTTTCAATACCCCCCTCGACTGATTTAGATATTGCTCTTCTCATGACGTCCGCTTGTTGTAGTGTAAAACCAGCTAAAATTTGAGCTATTTTCATTGATTGTTCTTGGTAAATTAAACATCCATAAGTTTCCTTCAAAACTGATTGTAATGATGGGTGTAAACAATCAACATTTTCCCCATCCTCCCTTCCAGCAATATAGAACTCTACCCCATCTTTCGCTCCCGGTCTCCCTAAACTAACGAGAGCCACTAACTCAGAAAAATTTCTTGGTTTAATTTCTCTCAAAAGTCTCTTATTCAAATAGGTATCAAATTGAAACACCCCGGTCGTATCTCCTTCACTCAACATCTCCAAAACTACCTGATCATTCAATGGTAGATCATCAATATCAAGATCCAGATCCTCTATCATATCTACCGTTTCCTGTATGATGGTTAGCGTTCTAAGCGCTAACAAATCAAACTTAACAAAACCATTATATTCCAAATCCTCCTTATCCCATTGTGTTGTTACCCCCGCTTTTCCAACACAAACTGGCAACATTTCTGTTAATGGTTTTGGAGTTATGACAACACCGGCAGCATGTTGAGAAACGTTCCTCAACTGCCCTTGCATATGTTGAGCCACCTCAAACAATTCTGGATACTTATCCACCCAACCTTTCAATTCTGGGTTTTGCAGAGAAGATTCCAAAGTCCCATCATAGTCAATCAAACCACATATTTCATTCACCTCTTGAAGGGGTAATTGCATTACTCTACCGACATCTCTTATAACCCCTTTGGCTTGACTTTTATTGTAGGTAACAACAGTAGCAACCCTATCTTCTCCATACTTTTTTCTTAGATACTGAATTACCTCATCCCTTCTACTATCCTGAAAGTCCAAGTCAATATCCGGCAAAGAACGCCTACCTTCATTTAGGAATCTTTCAAATAGAAGATCATGAGGTATCGGATCTACCTTTGTAATATCAAGAAGATATGAGATCAAACTTCCGGCAGCACTTCCACGACCTGGGCCAACTCTAATTCTATTTTTCTTAGCCCAACCAACAAAATCCCACACAATCAAAAAATAGTCTACAAACTGCAACTTTTTAACTACCTCTATCTCATACTTTATTCTATCAATGTAGAGTTTTCTTTTCTCAAGCGGGATCTTTCCCTCTATTCTTTTCCAACCTTTTCTAATTTCCGCTAAGAAGATTTTCTCACTATCCATATATATTTATATCAATTCCTCATCAAAACTAAGCTCAATGGATCCTCTTGAGAATTCTTCGTTAAAGAATTGTTACTTACCAATCAATCTCAAGAACTCATCCTTAACTGTCGCTTTTTCCTTAAAAACTCCTCTAAGGGCTGAAGTGATCATAAGGCTATTTTGTTTTTCAACCCCCCTCATTGTCATACAAAGATGACGACTCTCAATCATAACCCCGCAGCCCAATGGGTTAAGTATGCCTTGAATCGCATCTGCTATCTGAGTTGACAGTCTCTCTTGGATTTGCAAACGGCGAGCATAAACCTCTACAAGTCTTGCCAACTTTGATAAACCACAAACTTTTTTGTTGGGTAAGTAAGCAACATGGGCTTTCCCCAAAAAGGGTAACATGTGGTGTTCACACATAGAATACAACTCAATGTCTTTCAAAACCACCATTTCATCACACTTCTCAGAAAAAACAACTTTCAAAATCTTCTTTGGATCCTCCTCATAACCACTACATAACTTTTGAAAAGACTTAGCGACTCTTTTTGGAGTATCAACCAAACCCTCCCGACTCAAATCCTCCCCAATACCTTTAAGTATTAACTTTGTTCCCTCTTCAATCATTTGTAAGTTCATTTTCTTAATCCCGGATAATTACATTCCATTACAACCTTTCCTTGTCTTGAAACAACCTTTTCTTTTAGAACACCCCTCGGGAAAACCCCTAACATACAATTCACCCTGTAACCATTGACAATATTACCAGTTTCTACTTCTACTTCTTTAGTGAAAGTGGTATTATCCATGATCACTCTTTTCTTCACTAACTTAGTCTCCTTCCAACTATCCCTCTTACAACTAAAAGCCAAACAATTAAAACATTGATCGGCGCTTTTCCCACTTATCGGACAAAACTTCCCAACCTTTTCACAACCATTCTCCACACAGTTGCATTGGCAGGACTGTCTTTTCATGTTTCTCTTCTTTGTACTCATGTTTTGCTACCTCCTCAATTTTTTCTTTTCTTTTTGATTTACTTTTTTCTTGCTTATCTTCTCCCAAATTCAACCCCAAGTTCCCTTCAAGAAACGACCATCTACTATTCTCATCCTGAAATACCCCCAGTTTATGAAACAAACATGCATACTTTCTATACGCTTTTTCAAAGCCTTCATTAACACTCATGTCTACAAACTGCATCAACTCTGGTATCTTTGGGTAATCACTAACAAAATCTTTGAAATCTTTATCAACCTGATTGAGCATATTCAATATTTTGTTACATCTCACCATTTGGTAAAGATTGTGCATTGAAATAACAGTACCACTAAATGCACCAGCTTCATATAACCTATCAACCTTAGTAACATTTCTACAATAAGGACAATCACAGGGCATCATCTTATACATCGTATCTTTTGTTTTTTCCCCTATTGTAATCTTATAACTAATATCCAATGGATTGAAGAAACGACGATACATTGCCCCAACAGCATACGAAGAACTGTCATATGTTATATGTTTGAAGTATCTCGTCATGTAAACAATAATTGGTACCACCCTCTGTCCACTAACCCCAAAAAAGTGAATGTTCTCCCTAACACCCTTATCCCACAGATACATAGCTGCAAAAGTAAACATTGTTGGATCACTAACTGGTTTCATACCCAAAGCCCATCCATCAAAAGGAACTTGAGAAACATACTTGTACCACGTTTCTATTTGGTCCAAACTGTTACCGTGTAAAACATTGTAAATCTTCAGTTCCTTTGAGGTCCTAAACTTTCCGTAAGCCTCATTGTTCTTAAGTGTATTCTGTGCAGATTTGTTAAATTCTGAAGAAGATATCCTATCCTTCTCCTCTCCATTTACGGTTTCCAACATAGAATACTCTCCAGGATCATCTAAAGCAAAACCATATTCACAATTATCTTCTAACCACTTGATTATCTCTTTTGGGTCTAATTTTTGCCCTTGAGTAAAAGCCTGAAACCCCCCACTATCTCCCCAATGCTCACACTCCCCCTTATTGATATGAAACCACTCTCTATAGCTTTTGTCCTTCCAAGGTTTCATATTACCATAGTAAGCAGAAGTTAATATGTATGGATGATGAAATAACGAATCCTTCATATACCACATCAACTGCTTTGCTTTATCAAAATTTTTCCCTAAGAGAACATCTATTTGAAGAGCAGAACCGGCAGGGATGTAAACAGCAGGATTTTTTGTAACATCTAATTTTTCAAACATTAAAATACCTCAATCTTAACCATAGGTTTGAAGTTGGCTATCTCAAAAACTTCTGCATACTTAACTCCAGAATGCATTCCCCTTAATCTAGCTAAAGAAAAGACCCAATCCCTACCATGTTCCTCTGTAAAGATACTGGCTTGATTTGGGTGATTATCCACAAATCCTTCATACACCTTTAAGGCTTCATATTTCTTTTCAAGATCTTCTTCCCTTATCTCTGAAGTTACCATACACTTCATTTCCGTAATACCCTCCATATCCACCTCACCCCAGAGAACAACAGGCTCCTTAAAACTCTTTTCACTACCCATTATACCCTTTCTAGCAGCTTGATATGCTGCCTCCCTAACCGCCAAAGCAACATTTCTATGATCCGTATGAAAACAATTTGGGTGACATGTAATTACAACATCTGGCTGAACCTCCCTAATTCTTTCTATTAAGAATTTCATGTTATGACCATTAGGTTCTAACGACATATCTTCCCCAGGAACTGAAATTGGCCAAGAAATCATCTTGTTATTTCCAACTATCTGAAAATGCAATATTTTAGAAGATGCCAGCAACTGAGCCCAAACCTTTTTTCTGTTACCGTCATAGTTATACTCCCCACTCCACGCTTGTTCATTATAACTACAAGGAACAACAAAAATCTTCCAGTTACCACTCTTCACCAATTTGTTTATTGTGGCACCACAAAGTAATACTTCATCATCACAATGAGGAGCTATAACCATCAATTTCTTCATACTATTTACCATCCTTTTGTTTCAATTCTTCTAAATAGGAACATTGATCACAAACAGCCCTGTATAGTTCAACTAAATCCACATGCCCATTCTTACTAGATGTTACTATACCCATGTTCTTTCTGATACATTCTGTTTCGCTATCAGGATGATCCATCATGGTAGCATAATGACCAACCAATGCCCCCATAACAAAACATAAAATAAACAGAAAAATTAACTCTCTACTTCTTTTAATATGAGCCATGTCTGAATACCAACCTCCCTATATAGAATGTAACCACATTAGTTAATATCGTCGCTTCCCAAAATCCATCAAACAACTTATAACCACAATAGAACCAAAATGCTGATATTATAGTTCCCCAGACAAAGTTCTCAACAAACTGTTGAAACCAAACTTTTGTATATCCTCTTGCTTTTTCATGTGATTCTTTTTCTTCCACATTGCCTCCAACTTCTGAGCACTTGATCTATCTTTTAAGAAACCACTTATGTAAACAACAGAAAATGGAAGCCTACTTCTTACATACTTCGAACCCGTCCCACACTTATGTTGTTGTATTCTTTTAGGTAGATTATTGGTACACCCAACATAGTAAGACCCATCACTACAATTCAAGATGTAAACCAGCCAAGCTCTATCTTTCATACTATTTCTAAGACGGGTTCAACATTGGCTAATTCGAACACTTCAGCCATACGACAGCCTGCCAAATCCCCACAAGCCTCTGCTTTTCTAATAGACCAAGCTCTATCATGAACCAAATCATAAACTTTATTGGGACCCTGTTCAGGAAACCAATCATAAATTGTCAGAGTTTCCACCTTACTTTTTATATCCTCCACCCCTATTGAGCAATAAACAGAGGCACCTTCCCAACTAGGACTTTGCATGTATTGTAAAGGGCTACCAAACAAAAGTATCGGCCTTTTATAGATCTGCTTATTTGCTTCTGCTCTTCTATCTGCAAAATAAACTGCTTGTTGCACTATTCGTCCAATTTTCGCATGATCTTCATAAAAATCTTTTGTATTAGTTGTAATTACAACATCTGGTCTAAAAGAAAGCAGTCTATCAATAATTATAGCCATCCAAGCTGCCCCAAAATTATCAACCGCATTCTGAATAAGTTCACATTCATATCCAACTTTTTCTGCAACCTGTTTCATTCTATCATACTCTTCCTCAGAAAAGGCCAGAACCTTAACTTGACAACCACCCTTAACCAACTTATGTATGGTGGCTCCAGCATGAATTATCTCATCATCACAATGAGGAGTTACAAACAATACTTTTTTAACTTTTTCTAGTTTCATTTTTCCTCCAATTATTTATATCATCTTTCCTTGTTTTCTCAACATGTCCAGCGCTATTTCATATCTTTGATACACATTAGGTCGAAACTTTTGAACCTGCTTCAGTAATGTATAGGGATTTGAAACCTCCTCATCTATTTCCTTCCACCTTCTTCGAGCATCATAAAGATCCTGAAACATACCGTTACCAACCATACCAGCATTCATATAGGCTGGATAGACAAACCCCTCTTTACATTTTGACATTGGTGACATTGGAAATGGAACCGCTAAAAGACATCCGGCTCCATAAGGTTTCACCTTCTTAATATAGTCAACTGTCTTTTGTACATGACTCCAACTATCACCAAATAAGCCCAGTACCCAGAAAAGTATTGTCTTCAATTCTGCACTTTTCAAAGATTCAACCGCGGCATCCACATCCTCTAAGGTCTGATTCTTTCCATTCAACTTCAATAAATCTGCATTGTAGGTTTCTAAACCAAAACCCACCGTTTCACAACCAGATTTCTTCATTAACTTAACTAGATCAACATCTTTAGCGACATCACTTCTCGTTTGACAACTCCATTTAATACCAAGAGGTTCTATCTTCCTGCAAACTTCTTTTGCCCAAGTGTGTTCTTTATCTCCTCCACCCCAATTGTCATCTATAAAAAAGAATGACTCATAACCTTGTTGTTTCATACCTTTGACTAATCTTTCCACCCTATCAGGAGACATCTTTCGTATGTTACTACCAGTGCTCCTATAACAAAAAGCACACCCATGAGGGCACCCTCTACTCAAAGCCAATTGTATGAACTTCCCTTTTAACCCACTTGCGTACTCAGAACATTCCCCCTTATAACCCTCTAATAGATCTACCGCTGGATCAGGAATGGAATCCAAATCTTCCGTCTTATGAACAACTCCCTTACAATAAGCGCCTGCTATACAATCTGGTACCGCTATTTCTGGATCCCCCTTAATCACATAATCCACCTTGTTACTGATAGAGATATCGTCCACCAGCGCATGAGTTCCGTAAACCACAACTTTAGTTTTCGGAATCCTCATTTTAACCATTTCCACAAATCTATTTACATAAGAATAGTTAATCTGTGGTGCCCTTTCATAATCCACCGTCTCACTTGTTGCAACAACCCAATCAGGATTCCAATCTGCAACTTCATTAGCTAAATCAAAAGTTTCCAACAATCTATTTTCCCCATCAAAATATTTAACATCATAACCTTTGTTTCTTAAAATAGCTGCTAAAGACAAAGACGTGTGATCTGGCCACCTGCCATCTGGGCACAAACCAATCGTGCCTATTGTTAAGTATGTTTCCCATGGATCAAAAATTCTTGTTGGTAGAACCACTGCAACTTTTTTCATAAATACCTCTCCTATTTGGTTATCAACCTTATCATTTGGTTTGAGCTTGGTTTTAATTGTTCCTTAATATCCCAATATACCAATTTCCTCCCTACTCGATTTCCCTCCAACTTGGATTAGAGGAATAACCAAAGTATCTCCATAGATTTTTGTAGAACCTTCTCATCATTTGTTCAAAACAATCTTTGTTAAAATAGTTGGAAACTTGTAATAAACTCTTATAGAATAAACTTTCTTTGGTCACCCTTTCACTAATACAGCAAGTAGTATCTAACATAACTCTTGTTTTACCATCTTCCATAACAACCAATTGTAAAGGAAAGGTTCTACAAACTAAAGGTCTAAGATTTCTCCTATCACACAAGCCCTTATGACAAGTTTCTATACAATTTTTCAAATACCAAATACCACATCTCTTCTCAAACAATCTGGGTTTTTCACACAATTTATCCATACACTCTAAATACTCTTTTTCTTGAGGAAAAAGAAAAACATCTGTGTTGGATGCAACTGCCTTACAAAAACAAACTTTCTGTTCCAAGCACCCATCTAAAGTTCCGTCAAACATCGAATAAACTAACCTATAATCAATATGGGAACTAGCCTCATCCATTAATCTTTCTATCATAACACCTCATAGTTTGTGGGATCAATCACCCCAGAATCCCTAAATGCTTGTTTTCTTTCTAAGCACTTCACACATTTTCCACAATGCTCATAAGCAAGTGGGGTTTTCTCACAACTAAAAGTAAGAGCAAAGGGGCTCCTCAATTCCTGACCCATCCTTATTACATTACTTTGTAGCATACCTTGAAGAGGGTGATTAAAGTTCAGTCTATAAAGACTATACAACTTCTTATAAATAGGAAGTATATCTTGATACATCCCAACATCTGAATCTATAATCACCCTATCCTTACTAAAAGCCCACTTTGCAGACTCCCCTTCAGTAAGAGATGGCTTATCTTTTTCCGTAAAGGGATCATATTCGCCTGTATGTATTATGGTAGCCCCAACCTTATCCGCATAAGCTATAGCTATAGTGACCTTCAGCATACCATAACCACAGTAGAACTTCCACGCTTGATTATCTTCCTCTACTTTATGAAACTTTTCTATATCAATTCCTACCTCTTCAATTGGGAAACCTATTTCCTCCGCTATACGATACGGTATAGGGTTACTTCTCCTAGAATTGAAGTTGATATAAAGAGCCTGAAAACTCACTCCAGATTTTTTCAAGTAGGAAGCCACCACTGTAGAGTCAATACCACCAGAAAACATTAAAAGATTCTTCATATTTACCTAACAAGTAATCTCGCTTCTATCTTTCTACAACCAAAAAATTGCTTCGTAAATTCCACCACTTTAACTGCATCATACCAAGTACAGGAAAATACATTCAAATAAGTTTTCCCCCAGTACTCAGAAAAGTGACCAACTATCGAACTTGTTTCAATCAATTGTACCACAGAATAACCAGCAGTTTGTGGTTTTTCATGACCAAAATGATATGCGCGACAAGGACCAAACCTTTTCATTTTGATTAGATCACATAACTCAATAACATATCTCTTAATCTCCCTACCACTTCGTATCTTTTCATTACAACCGTCTAAGTTCAAAATAAGTTCATAACCGAATATACCCTTCTTAAACATGTTATTGGTACTAATTTTCTTCAAACCATCTACTTTTATGTTCCTCATTAACCCCTCCCAAAACTCATTGTTGCAATTTTCAATCTTCTAATTGCATCATATAAATTGTCCTCTACAAATCCAGTATGATGTTTCAACCAGATGTTATTCATTATATCCTTTTGAGCACAACAAATTATCCCCTTATTGTTCTCCCATGCAAACAACACCTCCATACTAGTTCCAATTGAATGTTTCCACAAATTAACAAAAACAATATCACTGTTCAGTATATCCTTCTTATCACAATCCACTATGTAGGAACTTGATAGATTTTTCCTTTTACTTCTTCTTGTGGGATCTAAGAATTTAACCCCATAAGGCTTCAAATCCATTTTTACCTTCTTCCTCCAATCCAACATTTCCTCTTTGTTACAATCCATCATCGGTCCTGCAAGGTAAACCTTTATTTGACGCATCTTTTCTTCTCCCAATCTATGAAAACATTTCGGACAACATCTTTGATATAATCTCGCCCAATACCCTCGCTCCAACTCTTCATATACATGTCCAAACTAAGTAACTTATACAAACTTTCTATCAACTTTATCTGAGAACCTCCATAAATATCCAAAACATACCAAATACCAATGTAAACCAATTCCCCATGTAAAAAGCCAGGCCCCTTTTTCTCCAAACGATAAGCTACCTCATGTTCTAGTCCCTCTTCAATTATGGACGAACCCATCCCATTACAAATATCCACCTCCTTTTGTAGGGAGTTGAAAAGCAATCTCCTTTTCTTTTCATCATTAGGATAACAACAACCATCAATTAACTTATCCATCTCTTTTAGTTCTTTCTTGTACTGATTCATTTGCAATGTAGACAAGGTCAAACGAGCGGTAATGCTAGACAATATATCGGCCCAACCAGAAACATTATACCTCAATGGTGTGCTCCTTAAGATATCCTCATCATATATAACCTTCTTAGGGGCAACCATTTTTTGATAATCTGGTTTGTTCCACTGTGGCATTCTAACTGCAACAGAATCTGTAAAAAAGGCATCACATGAAAGATTCGCGGGCACAACTATTAGCTCTCTATGTAGATGGGAGGCCACTAGCTTGCCCTCTTCTGCAACTTGTCCTCCCCCTATTGCCCATACCTGCTTCCCCCTCATATGAGGTTCATACTTCTTAGACCACTTTTGAGAACTCCTAGACGTTATAATCATTTGTTAATGAACTCCATAAACTTCTTCGATAATTTTCTCCAGCTCAGATCTCTTACCCTTCTAAGGTTTCTTTCCCCAACTTCTTTTCTATTTTCATAGCACCATTTCAATCCATCTTGATACCCCTTAATCCTTTCCCTCTTGGTATCCCCTATAACTAAATATCCACTTTCTTTGTGTGGAACGAGCCAGCTAATACATTCTCCATAATGTAAAATTGGTTTTCCACATGCCATTGCTTCCGTTGTGGCAATCGGGCTATCGTCATCTACTGCCAAAACAAAAACATCCCCAAGGTTTTGAACATCTGGTACTTCTTTCAAATCAACCCTGCCCATCAAAACAACTTTTTCCTTTGGGAATTTTTTCATCTCTTCCATCAAAGGACCATCCCCCGCTACCACAAAAACCCAATCCTTTAATTTACAAACAGCTTTTGCAACATCCAAATTACCATCATACCATTTCCCTAATTTGCCCGTAAAACAAACAATCTTTTTACCCTTTATTTGAGGGAACAATCTCCCATATTTCTTTCTAATTGAACTTAATCTTTTTTCTTTGTATGGGAAAAACTTTTCTGAAACATATCCATTGGGTATCACTAATGACTTTTCTTCATAACCATCTCTTTTCAACCAACTAAAAGTGGTACCCCCTTGAGCAACTATCTTGTTCGCTCTCGAACACAACATCACAAGATTGCTTGACAAAATTATATTACCAATCCTATCATTGGGGAACTCCTTTTGCGACATTTGTACATAAAAATCTATGTAATCAAAAACCACTGGTTTGTCCCACCAAACTGGTATTAATGAGTAACTCCAAGGATTATTAACAAATATGGCGTCAAAATCCACCTGTCTTTCCTTTATAATATCATGTATCCTACCCCTCTCCTTCCTCATATCTTCCTTCTTTCTCAACGACAGGTGCCCCAACTTTTCTATCCTCAAACCTCTTTTGACAAACTCATCAAATAAAAACTTCTCTCTTTGTGGAAAACCCTCTAAGTAGGATTTATGCCCCTTAGCCAAACCCTCTGCATACGTACCTTCGCCAATGAATAACATCTTCTTTATCATTTGTTTACCTCTTTTTCTGCCCCTTGTCTCTCCAAACAATTTGCACAAGTACCACATGCCACAATCTTCCCATCAACTAGTTTAGCTGACCAACATGATACCGTCTTATCCATATTGTAGTGATTCTTCAGATATTGCATCACATCCTTTTTTGTCATATCTTTTAGTGGCAACATTACTTCAAAATCCCTTCCGACATTCTTCTTAATAATGTCTTCAATGATTTTGTGATGTTCAATGGAATTATCGAAGAAAGACACATCATTCTTCATATAACCAATACACAAACCGTCCGCTTGAATCTTTTCGGCATAAACAGCACCAACAATCAAGAAGAGAGTATTCCTATGTGGTACAAAAGCTTGTTCATCTGTTACTGAACCATACTGCATAGTTTTCAAAAGAGCCAAACTCAAAACCCTTAATCCGTTCTTATTGTTTGTTTTATCTACCACCTCTAAAGCTAAAGCTCTTTCTACCTCTAAATTGGGTTGGCCATAATCGTAAAAAACCGGATGTATATCATGATAAGTGTCTAACAACTTAAGATAAGCTGCAACACTATCTGCTCCCCCACTTAACAACATAACTACTTTTCTATTTTTCATAACACCACTCGCTCCTAATTTTCTAAAAACTACTAAAAAATTCCACCATCATCAAAAAGAGGACCCTGTTCAAAACCTTTTGGGTTATTTTTCTGCATTTTTATTAAACGCCCAAAAACCTTATGAAATTTCTTCCCAATAGAATCTATACTTCTCCCTTTGTACATAGCTCTCATCTGCTCTGGGTCAATCCTTCCCGCTCTATACATAGGCCAATCAACCCTTAACCTATCCACCTCAGAAGTTTGCCATTTAACTGGAGATGAATTAACGGAAAATGATACATTATAAGTATCAATTATTCTTCCGCTCCCCTTCTTAAAGAAACCTTTGTTCTTTTTCATACACCCCTCTTATTCACTCCCCAAATCAACTTATGTAACTGAATCTGCAACCTTGCTTTAACCTTATACTTTATTATCAATTCTGCCAATTTTTTTAAGGAAATCTTTCCATAAACTGGAGAAAAAATAACCACATATGAAGCTGCCAAATAATCATTCTTTTCTAAAAGCTTAAAAGCCCTTTTGAAATCTCTTACATTTGAGGTTACAAATTTAACAACATCCCACGGTCCCAATCTATCCCACATTTCTGGCAACATCCTTTCCTCCATACCAGAACTAGGTAATTTGTAATCTACCACGAAATGGCACGTATGGGGTTTTTCATAACGAAAATCAAATGGTAAACTTACTGAACCATTCGTTTCCACCCAAGTCTCGTAACCCTCCTTGGACAAACACTTCAAAAACCCCTCAATCCCCCTTTGTAGCAGTGGTTCTCCTCCGGTAATACAAACATCTGTAACATGATATTTCTCTCGTATCCTGTGTAATTGTTGCAATATACTCCTCCAATTCATTTTCTTTCCGCCAGAATAAGAATACTTTGTATCACAATAACTACATCTAAGATTACAACCAACGAATCTAACAAAAATCATTGGACAACCGACATGCAAACCCTCGCCTTGTATTGAGTAAAAGATTTCCTTTACTATCATACATTCTCCGAATATTCAATATAATCTTCTGGAGTTTCATAAACTCTAACAAATTTTAGTACAACATTATACGGTTTTTGTTGTAATCCTTGTTTAACCTTCTGATATATCTTGTAAGATAAGTTCTCTGCTGTAGGTTGTACTTCTTTATCATTCAAAAAACTATGGTCATAATCTCGACAAACATCACCAACGATAGATTTCAAATTCTTGAAATCCACCACCATAGATTGATTATTCAATTGATGAGAAGAAACCGCCACCTCCACATACCATCTATGACCGTGAACATTACTACAAAGACCATCATAATTGACCAACCTATGAGCTGCATCAAAATGTTTCTTTACCACTGCTGTGTACATAATATCCTCCATTATACCCAATATCCTCTCGCATCCTTGGTTTGAGCTTGGTTTTAATTGTTCCTTAATATCCCAATATACCAATTTCCTCCTTACTCGATCTCACCGTTTAACCAATGGGGCTATCAAACATCTATATTTCTCACCATTGTTATAATCTTCACAAACTAAAACTGGTTTATTTGCTTCATATATCCTTACTATGCCGCTGCTGCCGTCAAGTACTTGAATAAAATCATTAACTGCATCTATGTTCAAGTATATGTCCATATCAAAAATCTCAGAAGTTTTTCCACTTTCAACAACCTCTCTTGCACTATCTGAGGCGCCAACCTGTAAGGTTAACTTGCCAGATCTAATTTCGAACAGAACAGTTTCGTTCTCGTCCCTGAAACCTATTAAACGGTCTAAAACTTCCGAAAAGTTCTTTCTATCGAACATCAAAAATTTTGCCTCACTCTTCTCCAACTTATCCAACAAAGCTTCATAGTTTGGAAAAGACCCATGCAATAAACGAGACATAACTAAAACATCTCCAACTTTGAACAACAATCCATTTTCCTTGGACATTTTCATAATTTCTAAATCCATGTCCTTACCAGCTAAAGACGACATTACATCCGCAACATCCAAAGGTATTATATACCCTTGATCTCTTTGTAGATTCGTTCTATAAACAGAAAGCCTTACCCCATCTGAGGTAACAAAATTTCCATCAATGTTAATACCCTTCAAGGTGGGTTTAGCATCATTTTCCGAAACTGTTGGAAGCACCTTCTTCATCTGTCTGTAGAAACCATCTACTTTCAATTTTTTAATCAAATCCCCTTTTGTATCAAACTTTGGAAAACTCTCTTCTGGAAGTGATGCTAACTTATATAAACCATTACCCCTTATGTCCCAGCGCCCATCACTTGTTTCCTTAAAATGTATCTTATTCACCTTGGATTTGTACACTATCGTCATCAACTTATCAGCTGGAAAAACCTTATCCATTTTTTCAACATCAATTCTTCCAACTTTTGCAACAATACCAACCACTTCGTTAACCGCCCATATTGCCAAATTGTTATTGCGAACTTGGAAATATATGGAATTTGTCCCCATCCAAGGGCCCTTCTTCTTAACAACATCCCCTAAAAGGTCCAATTTACTCTCTAACAACTTTCTATCAATATCAAACTCCATCACACGACCTCCATTTTTGACTCCACATAAGGTGGAATTTTATGATCCCTATTATGTTTTATCAACCCAACTGAATCTACCAATCTTTGTATGTTATCAAACAATCCAAGAACAACCTTCTCATTACAAAAACTTTCTTTATGATTTTTCATTAAACTGCACAACATCTCCTCTCCATCCTTGAGGTATAGATCTCTTACTGTAAATTCAAACTTTGAAACAGAATCTTTTCCTTGAGAGGTTTGTATCTTAATCAAATAATTATGATACTTTTCGTCTTCCTTTCGTAAATAATGAACATCATTGGTAACCACTATATTGTTGTAAAAATCATCCCATAGTTTTCCCATAACAAACTGATTAAACTTCCTCTGTTCTTCAAAATCATGTGGCATCAACTCAATGTAATAGTCCCCTTGAAATATTGACCTATAGAACTTAATAATACTTTGAGCCCCATTCATATCCCCTCGAACGACTGCAGAGGCTAACTCCCCTTTGGTGCAAGCACTCAAACAAATCAAACCGTCCTTGTATTTAGCCACAGTTTCATGATCTATACGAGGTTTATAATAGAAACCCTCTATGAAAGCTAAACTAGAAAGCTTACACAAATTCCTCCACCCAATTTCATTCTTTGCTAAAAGAACCAGATGATACATCTCACGAGTTTCCTTCTCTTTTCTATCCCCCCTAACCACATAAAACTCTTGGCCTATAATAGGTTTAATGTTGTTCTTAGTGCAAATATCCCAAAATTTATAACTCATGTATAAGTTACCATGATCTGTGATCGCAACAGATTTCATATTCAACTGTTTAAGCCTATCAACCAACTTATCCAAATGAACCGCCCCGTCCAGGAGGGAACCAACGCTATGTAGATGTAGATGGGTAAATTGTTTCATATATTAACGTTTATGTAATAAACCCTCCCTTATTAAGAGTTGGGCGGAAGCCTTGGATATACCGTGCATTCCAAGTTCTTCCGCCCTTCTCACCAGTTGTTCAATTTGACCGAATAAAACATAGTAACTAGATTCAGCTTCTTCTACTTTATCCACTAAATCTATACACGTACCACCCTCGGTCTCAATTGTTACTTTCATGTTACAAATAATTCTTTGCACACCTGGCAATCTTCTTCAGTGACTTTTCGTCAGGGTTTTCTTTATCACAGAAGTCACACCCTTTACATTTAGGGTACTTAACCCTAAGAGCTTTCATCAAAGCTGCATAATCTACTGGTGCTGCTTCTTTTGTTGCTTCTTTTGCTTTTTCTACCCCTTGCTGATTGTCGGTGGCCACAACTTGATTTTCTTTACCCCCTTGATTCTCTACTTTTTCTCCCACCTTTTCCTCCACTATGAACCCATAATCTGCTGGAACAATAGCTTGAGTTCCAACCCCAACCAATTCAACCACAATCTCATTCTCTTTCTTAGAAAGAATCTTAACCTCTCTCCCCTTGCGAGAAAGATATATCTTTCCAACTTCAACTTCACTTGCTTTAACTTCTATTGCTTTTGTTTCCATTTCTTCCTCCATTATATAGTAGTCACTACCCCTTCGTTCAGAAAGACTCCTCTTGGTTTAGCGAATATTTGCTTAAGATCTTTCATATATTGTTCATTGAAATAATCTTTCGCTTTCTCTTGAAAAGCCTTTATGGTAGACCTAACCAACGAGTCTGTTATATTGACTCTTTTAGCCACCTCCGAAACGCTCAAATATTCATTAACCATGAGTTGTATTACATATCTTTCCCTCCCTTCTGAAGCAAACTCTATCAACTGGTTTTTGAACTGCCGCAGGAACAACTGGTCCTCAACTGACAGGTGCCTTCTATCCTCAATCATATCTAAGAAGGTCACACCGTCACCACTATTTTCCTCATCCCCAACCACTTGATCTAAGTTTATCTTTCTCGATACATAACTGAAATCCTTCTTACTATAATCCCTCGTCGTGTAATTAACCCTACCATTATTCTGAGTTGGTATACCATATTTGACGGAACCATAATAGTAGGTTCTTTCGTTTAGAAGGGCACTCCCAAGATAGGAACTAAAATTTCTCCCAACTGCCGCTGCCTCTATTGGATCCCAAGAGTCAATAGCTCTTAACAAGGCCACACAACATTGCTGATAACAGTCTTCAACATCTTGACTATTACCATACACCCCGGAAGAAACTCTTTCCAACTTCTTCTTAACCAAACCATACAACTGATTGAACACCTCTTCATCCCTGGTACTTCTATACTTAATCACCAACGCATCAACTGCATTTTGTATTACGTTCATTTTCGCCTCTCTTTTGTAATACTTAACATCATATTTATATCAACTAAACTTAGAGATTTCTTACTTTAGTTGATGCACAACAAAACTACTTCTCCAAAAAACACACCACGCTATGTAAAACGCAAACATCTGCAGAATCGTTAACGACTTACCAAAATATATAACAACCCCATATGAGACTATGGCGCAAAACAACTTAAAAATAAACTGGAATACAATTTCAACTATAGAAATCCCCCTTACTAAACCTACCTTATTCTCACCTTCCATAACCCCTCCCACCACCTGCCCTATAATTTCTCTATTTTTTCGTTGTCCGCGAGAAACCGGTGCTGCGCGGCGGTAGGGGCTTTAACTTCTACTCCTGCCGCTGCGCGGTTCTCCTTGTCGAGTTGCCTGAAGGCGGCGACGACGGCCTGTGCGATGTTTTCGTAAAATGCTACCTCTCCCTCTTTCGCGTCTTTGTCAAACTGCTTTCTGTTTTTCATTTTCATAACCCCTCCCACCACCAATGATTACCTTATAATATATTATAATGATATTATCAAAAAAGTCAAGGGTTTCTTTTATTATACTGCTCAATATACTGCTCAATATATTTTTGTCAATAGAGAACATATATTGCTCAATATGGTGCTCAATTCTGAGCACCATCAAACCAAATTAACCTTTCCATAAACACAGTCTTTTTCCCCTATATCACTTCGCAAAAAGGCTCCATCTTTATCATGATATAAACTAGGATGCCTTATCGCTCCACTTTCAAATTGTCCCCAACCTTTCACCACAATCACTTTCCCTATTGCTTCCTGATGGTGTTGTGTAAACCACATTCTCGTACTATCTTCCATACTTCCAACTGCTACTTCTTGAACTAGATTACCATCTTTGTACTGACCACAAAGAATGTTTTTGATACAACCAGCCTGACCTTTAGATTTGGTCAGCTCGCTCATCTCTTCCGCTTTCCTCCACTCAAAACCCATAACGACCATATCCACTAGCACTTCCTTCTTTACCTTAATCATCTCTGGTATCCTACAACCTGGTTGGTAGAAGGTATCTACTTTCTTAAGCATAATTCCTTCACCCTGTCTATTCAATACTTCTAAATAAAAATTGAAAAAATTCTTGTAGCGCCTATCAACCAAACAAACCTTATCCTTCCACCAATAAGAATGCTGCTCCAAGACACTTCTCCTTCCTGTTGTTGAAATTTCTGTTCCCCACCAGGTACCCATACAACTTCTAATTCCTAGAAAATCATACACCACAAACCACTTATCCTTCAAATTGGGATTTGAACTACCATACCCTATTTCCCCTATTAGAACTCCTTCAAGTAAATTTGGAAAAACATAAGACAAAAGAGGTTGGAACGGTTTTTCCTTTCCCGTTCTTGACACTATCCTATCCACCTTACCGTTTCGTACATAAACAGCTGCCCACTGCCCGTCAAGTTTTTCTTCTGCAACCCACTGACCATCTTCAAAAACTTGAAGTTTATCAACCAATTCTTCAAGACTGTTCTTACTGATTTGAGCTGCTGCCCCCATGTATGGCACTATCTGCTCTTGCATAAATCCTCCTAGGCATTCTCAATTTCTTCTGGCGACCACAGAGCGAAACGTTCTCCTGTGTCTTGATACATTAAACACAAAAAGCAAACTGGGCCACTACTCCATGGCTCAGCTTGTATAGCCTTACTAACTAACCTACCATCTTTAGTTATGTAAGTTTCTAGAAGCGGACCATCCCCATAAAAACTATCATGCTGAATTGATTCAACTACCTTTCTCTTCTGAGAAATTGCCTTTCCACAATGAGGGCATATCACATCATCCTCAAAAACAACATTCTTATTCAACCAATCTTCCGCTTCCGGTGTAAGGCCCATTCCCTGATAACACCTCATAAACCCTCCTCTCAGAACATACCGGGTATATCAACCGCCTCCAACTCATCCACACTACTCTGTATATCGTCCGCTACACTATCCAAATCATCCAAACTGTCAATGTTGGAAACAGATTGCAAATCCCCCCACAGCATTACTAATACTATCAATAGCCTCTTCCAACTCACTGTACTTATCTGTGTTCTCAAGGTTGGTCCCCGACATACCATCCCTCCAATTCTCCAACTCCTCCTGAACACTTTCTATCTCTCCGGTCTCTATACTCTCTACTTCCCCTTGAGCCTCCGTAATAAGCTCCTTTTGTTTCTCTTCTTTCTCGTTATCATCGCTAAATTCTTGACCCTCAAAATCCTCTTTTATTTCCCTCAACCTGTCAGCTATAGCAACAATACTTTGACAAGCTTCGGATATCCTTGCTGCTCTACTTTTATAGGCAGGTTTCTTTCTCTTAACCTCTGTAGCCACCCACTCAACATCCTTTGAAGTCTTTAGTACAAAAGAACCATCTTCATTTTTTCGCACATAAAAACCCCAATACTGTTTTTGGTCTTCCCTACTAGTACCCTTTAATTTCTCACCGACTTGATACTCTTCCATAACCCCTCCCACCACCAATGATTACCTTATAATATATTATAATGATATTATCAAAAAAGTCAAGGGTTTCTTTTATTATACTGCTCAATATACTGCTCAATATATTTTTGTCAATAGAGAACATATATTGCTCAATATGGTGCTCAATATTTATCCAACCTCAATAAAATTTTTACTAGAATTTTTTCCAAGACTTACCACTTGTGTTGGGGTTTTTGAGTCCATCTTTATTATCACTTTTGACAAACCAGACTGCACAATAAAGCGTTTGCACATCATACAAACAAAATCATGTCCGTAAATGTACATTACAGAATTTTTACATAACCTTATGCCCGCTTGAATAATTGCGTTCTGCTCTGCATGTATCGATTGGCAGGTTTCATATTGAGTACCACTTTTGATCTTATGTTTTTGTCTGTAACAAAACCCTTTCTCCATACAAGATACTATACCACTTGGAACACCATTGTAACCCGTAGCAACAACATAACCATCCTCAGAAACAATAACTGCTCCAACTTGTCGTCTCAAGCAGGTAGATCTTTTTGAAACCTGCTTGGCTAAAGCCAAAAAGTAATTTTCCTTACTAGGTCTCGTTTTTCTCATGTTTCTTTCCCTTAAACCATATTTCCCTATTAAGTAACCATTCCTTAACGAAGAATTCTCAAGAGGATCCATTGAGCTTAGTTTTAATTGTTCCTTAATATATTGGTATATCAAATTTTACCTTACGAGAATTGTGCATAATTGTATAATACAACTTTCTAAAACTTTGAGTCACAGTGTATCCCTTTATAGTCGCACCATTGGCAACTCGTTACAGATGGTTTCTTAGGAAATACCCCACCATATATACCATCAAGAGTTTGTTCTACTTGTTTTAATAGATCCATGTAGTGTTTCTTTCCCCTAACTGATTCCAACTTAACATTCTTTTGTAGATAATGTAAAACCACTTTATTTTCTAAATCCTTGAACCGTTCTGGTTCCTGTCTTCTCAACCACCTATACCCCATACTATAGTACGTCAACTGATGGTTAGTCTCTATGAAACCATCGGGTGGAAGTTTCATTGCTGTTTTATAATCATCAATCTCAACCCCATCTTCGCCTCTAATTATTAGATCAACCCTTCCCGTCAACAAAACCTCACGCCCCTTACTATCCTTCCACGGAACCGCAAAGGCAATTTCTGTACTAATTGGTTTAACCAACAATCCATCCATCTTTTGTCGTTGGTAAAAGTGTCTTAACATTGTTGGAGCCCTACTCCTCAAAAACTCTTTATATGATTTATCTACCTTACCAACTTCTGGTTTATTCATCTCTTTTTCAAAAAAGTTATTGAAATTCAACAACAAACTTCTCAAATCAAAGTTACCATCATTATACCACCATTCCAACAAATCATGTATTGAGGTACCAAAAGCTGCAGCTGGATTACTTGTAACCTCAAGAGGAACTTTATCAATGTAGGTAAGTTTATAACAATAAGGACAACCTTGATAATTGGTAAGACCAGAATAACTTAGACGTATAGGTTTATTCATTAACCTTCCCTTCGTTCTTCTCATCCACCTTCTTATTTTTTCCATCCACAAATTGGTCAACACTTCTTTTCTCAGAAAACTTAACACAATTTTTGCACCAGCGCTCTGTTCTTTTCTCAAAGATTGGTACACCATCATCAGAGGTACCACTTTGTTGTTGTACCACAACCGATACCAAAAAATCTACAAGATAAGTTTTCTGACAGTTACTACAACGTTCATATGTTTTCATTCTTCCTCCTTAGGCTTTCTTCTGTATGCACCCTAGTTACCTGTACTCCATTTTTCTTTCCGTCATGCACTCTTTTCCAAACCACCATAAAGATAAAATCATTGTACTTCTGTCTCAAAATTTCCAACTTTCGTTTCCAAGGCACCCCCTTACAATCCACAACTTGAATCTTCGAATTTGACAACATCATTTCAATACAATAATTATCGACTCTTGTTTTCATAAGATGGATTCATTCGCCTCATACTTTCCGTTACAATTTCTTTCTCCACTTGCTCAAATTCAACTGGATATGTATTAAGCATTGTTAGCACAAAGGACATATCCCTCTTGTCTAACTTCTCTCCGAACTTACTGCGCAACTTCAAATCATATAACTTTTGTCTTTCTTGTGCATTCATAATTTTGTCACCTTCCTTCCATCAACATAATACTCTTCCCTTCTTATAGCTCTTTTGATAATACCTATCCTGATGTTGCCCCATCCAACAATAGGCATTCTCAGGTGCAAACTCATTATCTCCCAAGGTTCATAAGTGTCTACTATATACTTGGCCATCTCTTCTTGAACCCTTTCTTCCGTCCAACAACTATTGATGTTCAAAACCATAAAATGCCTCCTGATACCAAAAAACAATATCGAAATCCTCTTGTGGTAATTTAGCAATTACTTCTTCCTTAAACTTATGATAATCGGGCAACTTTCCGCCCTTATGAAAGGTATTGTTCGAAATAGCTATAACAACCGCTAAAGCCAACTGAGAGGGACCGCTTCCAGAATAGCCCCAGCAGAAACCATCTGGAGAGTGATTTACAACCTTCTGACTTTCTTTTGGATCAAGGGGCTTACCATCCAAATAAACTTCCCATGTATGACAATTACCCCTTAAGGTGTGTTTTATCATTTTTCTCACCACCATCATATCTCAAATTTACTACAATTATATATATCAGCTTTCCTCATTAATTCTCGAAACTCTTCTGCACTACCACCATAGTTCAAAAAGAAATCATTAACATCATGACCTCTTGGTATTTTTATGATTTTGAAACCATCTAAAACCCCCTTAAGAACCTCTACCCCATCCCTTCCAGCATCATCATTATCGTAACAAACATACAAATTTTTTCCATAGAACATTGATGTCCAAGTAGAAGAAAAAGTCCTAACACCGGGAACCCCAACTGCGGTTATACCGTTCTGTTCTAAGATAAGAGTATCTATCGCCCCCTCACAGATAACAACAGTTTCCCTACACAAAGCCTTCTGATTATACAAACCAACTCTTTGTTTTGGAATTATAGGTATGTACTTTGCACTATTAGTGTCCCCTTCTGAAGCCCTTGTCTGTACATTAACAACCACATCATCTACAACATAAGGAATAGTATAACGACCCACCATGTACTTGAAACTAACCCCCTCGCATTCTAAATTCAATATGTTCTCATCCACCTTACCTAGTAGGTGGTTCTCAAAAGTTTCCCGCTTGATACCTCTCTTCTTCCAATAGTTCCACCCCTTACCCTTTGTTAAATCTATAATCTTTGAATATAGAAAAGCCCTCTTTCGCCTTTCTTCAAAAAAGTTATTTCTTCCACAAGAATCTAGAGAAGAACTTAACGCTTCTAAATTGTAGCCATCCGCCTCTTCTATTTCAAATTTTGATTCTAGGAGTTTTAGAGCCTGCTCTTGATTACATCCCTCCATCTTTTGAACAAAAGTAACTATATTACCACTTTCACCACACCCAAAACAATGAAAGATGTTTCTTTCTAAATTGATGGATAGAGATGGTTTTGTTTCGGAATGAAAAGGACACGGTATTTTAACTTGAGATCCCTGCTTCCTAAAATCAAACCTGTAGTAATTTAGAACCTCTTCAAAATCAAACTTCATATTAGAAACCACTCTTCTGTATCTTAACAAACATTTCTAGAGAGGCGTTTAGTTTCTTTTTCAACTCCTCCCTTTCTTTTTTATCTTCCATTTCCTCTTCTTTATTCTGTTCCATCTAGGCCACCTTTTCCTCAAAACGACATAAAACTCTTGGAATTATTATCACACATCCATCCTTACCACTCATTGTTTCTACAAGATAATCTTCTACGCTACCCATTAATTTTCCTTCTTTTACGCCATTTACAATTATCAACATAGTATCTCGTCTGACTTGCTCCAGTAAGCATTTATCCACCTTCTTACCACTTAGGGCTTTGTTGTCAAACTTCTTCTTAATATACTTCATTACCTTCTCTTTTGCTTCTACATGTTGAGACAGATTAATCATTCTTTCCTCCTATGGTTTATAACCTTCAAATGACGACATTCTATGTTCTACGTATTCCTTATCCAACGCCCTATTAAGCATACTGCGTAGTATAACCTCCTTCTTAATGGACGAAGTCAAATACAACAATCTTACATAGGATGGCATCATAAACTCACTCCACATTGTTTCAACCTCTCTATCTGCTAGGCAGAACGGACATATATCTCTGAATTTACCAAAACCTATGTTGTTGTTGGTGCCATTGATCACCTCTACTGTTCTTAAACATGAATAGTAGTAGTTCATACCACAAAAATCACAAGCAACAACATAAGATGACAAACCAGAATCCTCTACTTTTTTGTTGCAATCAAGACACATTCTTGTCAAGCTCCAAACCCCTATAGCGTGTATGTCTTGCTCATCCTGACTACCACCATCAAGGGTTATCCTCTCTCCACAACTATAACACTTAACCGTAACTTTTGAATCACCTATCAACTTATTGGCCATTAACCCTCCCCACTCCAACATTTAACACTCGATCTCCAATAAAGTTACAATCCCAATTAACATAATGGGTCATCTTTTTTCCCGCCCCATCTCTGTACTTTATCACATAGTTCTGCAACAAATTTTTCAGTCGGTCTTCATTACTTTGGTCAAGGTAAGCAACATAATCACATTGTGGGGCTATTTGGTCTGAAAGGGATATGTGCTCTGTTCCCACTGAAACCATGTTAGAATCTGTAACTGCCCTATTTGCCTGGTTGGCAGTAAATAGGACAAACTTCTTCAACCTTGCAAGTTCCTTCATTTCTCTTGCAATTGCACCCAACCTTTCACTTGTACTGGTCTCATAATTAGTTGATTTCATCAACATCAAATAATCCACTATCAACAAATCTACACTATGGCCAAACTTTTGTTCATAGTTATCAACCTCAGCCTCCAACAGAGACATATTACAACCCCTGGGTATATCTACAGTATAGAAAAAGTCCTGTCTTTTCTTTTGTTGAGAAAGTACATATTGATAAGACTTTTCCTCTTCTGGTGACAACTTCCCCATCTTCAACTTCGTATAGGAAATCCTAGCATCCCTACTATCATACATTCTTTCTAACTGGTTGATGTACATCTCTAGAGAAGCATACATCACATGAAACTTTTTCTTACTTGCATTATAACCATAGTTGAATAAAAAGCGAGATTTCCCTCTTCCTGTTCTTGCAAAAACCATGCCAATCTCACCCTTCTGCATTCCATTTGTTAGGGTGTCTAATTCTTGTAATCCAAACAACACTCCAATGTATTTTTCTGGATGGTCCCTTCTATCAACATATTCCTCCCAGCGTTTTTCTGACTCTTCATGGATCAACCTCTTATTAATTGTAATATCTCCAGAATCCAATCGTATCTTATTGAGTTTTTGTTCCACCCCCTTAACAATATCTTTTCCTAACTTACCAGACTTCAAATCATCAATGGTTTCTTTAGTTACCTCATAAAGTTCTCGCTTTGTTTTCAAATCTCTTACTTCTTGACAAAGAAAAATTAGGTTGTTGGAATCGACTTGATTGGAAGATAATTTGACATACAGATTTAAGTAAAGGTTTTTCCTTTCATTCAATTCATTTTCTGTGAGCCTTCCTCCAACTAACTGCTTTCGAAAACTTCTATCTAAAAAACTCTCCAACATCTCTTTGGTCAAAAGTCTATGATACAACTCATACGACTTTTTGATTGCCCCAAACAAATTTATGTACTCTTTTCTATAAAAGAAGTTCCCTTGTAGAATCATCATCGCTTTATCTACAAAGGAAATATCTTTTAGAAGAAGAGACAAAAGATGTTCTTCTACTTTATCGTCGTATAGTTTATTCGACATCGTCAATCAACTTTCCATTTAAGTGATCTATTTCGTGTTGAAAACACCTGGCCCAAACACCCACCCCAACTAGAGTAAATTTGTTACCAACTATAGTGTAACCATGCAGTTTAACTTTGTCACATCTTTTCTTATTTACCCTGAAATTTGGTATGGACAGACATCCTTCTTCTGCTAAGTCAAAACCACTTTTAGATGTTAGATGTGGGTTTATAACCACTAGTATGTCTGGTTTGGCATCCTTCTTCCCGTAGGAGAAATTAACCACAAACATCCTAAGGTTAACCCCTATCTGTGGAGCAGATAATGCTACTGCATTATTTGTGGCAACTAAAGTATCGGTCAAATCTTTTGCCACTTCCATGACACCTTTTGTCTTTGTATCAACCTCAGCAGAAACCTTCTTCAAACGTAAATCTCCCTTCTTAACAATTTCTTTTATCATTTATCACCTCTACACTAAAGTATCTCCATCCCACTCATAACCACAAGATCTACAATAATAGAAACCGCGCCGAGTAGAGTCTGTGTTGTTAGAAAGGCACTTAGGGCAAGATGGGAAATAGTTCTTTTCCAGTTTTCCACCTTTCCATCTTTTGTTATTTGACGGTAACATATCCTTGCGAATACTTCGTTTGATTTTCTTTTGCATACATTCAATAGTTCTTTACAAATTTTACCTTTGTTTTGATCCAAACAGGTGCAAAACGTTGTCCTTTCACACACAACCAAATTGTACCAAATAGAAGAAAACGAATTCTATCCAACAAACTACCTTTCCACTTTGTTAGTATCTGAAATCCGTCATTTAACCCTCTTATATTTTCACAATCTGTAGCGGTTAGTACCACATTACTTTCTTTGAAGTTAACTGGTATCATTCATCCTCCATCAAATCCATCATCATTCTTTTTTGTACCCCCTGACTATATCCGCTTTTCACCAACGTTACCTCCAACAACTTTGTTTTAAGAGTTTTGTACAATTGCTGACTATACTTATTATCATCAACTACATTTTCTATCTGTCCGTCTACTGCTAATATTATTGGACGGTTGTGTAAATCTCGATGGTTAACCAAAATAGCAAGAGTGGAATCCACATAATCTGATTCTTTCGCTTTATAAATCATATTTAATGAATCAATAAACAAAAAGTCCGTCCACATATATCTTTCGTCCACTACTGCTTTATAACTATTGTCTTCGTAAGTTTTCTTGATATCTTCAATAATTTGATTTAAGGTGGTATAGTAAACGGTAAAATTTTTCTTTAAGGCTTCTTTCAAAATACAAACTCCTACATAAGTTTTACCACTATCTTCTTCCCCTTGTAGAAGGATACCAACTCCTTTTCTTCTAGCAGAACCTAAACGGTCACAGTAAGTCGACAGTTTGTTATAGGAGATTGAATCTTTCTTTCCCTCATAATTATCCCAACAGGACGCTCTATACTTTTCTGGTATACCAGATTCCAACATCTTGATTTCCCACTCTAGTTTCAACATACATTCACATGGATTACCATTCTCTAGATATCCACTGTGATTACATTTCTCACATATGTTGACTGTATGTTTCTTAAAATTGTCCAAATAAACCAAATCAAAATCACTTAGCATATCAATCTCCGTTTAGGATGCCATTGTAGTATTCTTTAATCTCTACTACGGTTCTTGAGTTTCTTTCTGCCTCAAGTTCATAGAACATCTCTTTGAAATTTAGTTTTGTCTCAATTTCATCAAATTCTTTTTTCCATTGTTGAAGTTTTGTAACAACTTGCGTACCGTACCTTTTCTTTTGCCATCCTTCAACTCTATCGATTTCCTCTTTGTTTAATTTCTTCTTCCTCCACTTTAATCCAAGAAAGTATTGTTTTTTGTTTAGTTTATCGTCAAAGAAGCCAGATCCATAATATTCAAATGTTTCTTTTAGAAGTAGCTTCTTGAACTCTGCCGTCTTCCCTTGTTTTCTCGGGGTCACTGCATAGGTTCTTTTTCCTATCATTACTCTAGATACATACTTACTTAAATTGTATGGTAACCACGAAAGTTCTTTTGCCTGGTTTTCCTTGAAACACCAATCTACAAAATCTATCATATCCTTTAGATGATATCCGTTCTCATAGAACCAATCCATTACTTTTGTTTTAAGTAGACTAACATCTATAGCGTAACTAGCAGAAGGAAAAGACATATTATGGTGTTCTTTGTATTTAGTTTTGAAGTAATCGTACAACCAAGTGACATCACTCTTATTGACAGCTCTAACTTTCAATGATGGAGGGGTAATTGGAATCCGATTGATGTTTCTAAACCTTGCTTGTCCTTGGGAATTTATCTTTACAATAATATTCTTCCCAAAGTAGAGGGAGCATTGATAGGCGATTTCTATAACATCTTTTTTCATACCGTGAATCCCTGATAAATCCCGATAAAAAAAGGTCGATCAAAAAAATTAACCAAATTAACCAAATAAGCTAACTTAAAAAAGATATCCTCTTCTAAATTAACTACTAATGTTCTTATATTATCTAATGTTAATGTAACATGTGATGTAGTTCGGAAACCATGGAGGGAGGTCATGCTCTTTTACCTTTCTGGTTTAGACGCTTGTCTTCACCTAACAGGATATCCACCCAAGCTACCAACATACGACATATGTCTTTCAATGTTGTGTTAGGATTTTTCTTGCAGTATACTTTGCAGGCTTTATATACTGTGTTGTAGAACTCCCTCAAATCCTTCTCACTTGTCAAGGATTGTAGTTTCTCTTTGACCTTACTTTCGTTTTGTATCTTCATAATTATGTCGATGGTTCACAGCAGTTCTCAATATACCATTATACCAAAACCAAATCAAAACCTTCCTCAACCGGAATGCTTGCGTTGCTAAACCGACTAAAAGAGTTTTAACTAAACAATTTTGGGTTTTTGTGCTATCTTTTCTTTTTGGTATGAAAAGATAGCTCACCTTTCCATTCTTAATGTATCTAATCATAGTCATTTCTTTTCATCCGTTGCTATCTCTACGGTAACATTGACTAAAACCGGTTTGTATATATCTATGTCCCAACTGAGATGATTGGCTAAATATTTCTTGGGTGGAGTGCTTCTTCCAAAAGATTCTAGTTGTGGCATATGATCCGTCAGAGAATTGATACATATTCCTCCGCTTCGAAGGTCGACCAGCGCCCACATCTTGAAAGGTTTTCTTTCCATACAAATTAATATCAAACTTTTCTTGTTATTACTGGGCGGGAAGGATTCGAACCTTCGCATGGCGGGTTCAAAGCCCGCTGACTTACCACTTGTCTACCGCCCAATTACATGTGGGAAAGGTGGGACTCGAACCCACATGGTCTTACGACCGACAGATTTTAAGTCTGTTGCGTCTACCAGTTCCGCCACAATCCCAAAGCCCTCAGTAGGAATTGAACCCACATACACGGTTTACAAAACCGTTGCTCTAACCATTTGAGCTATGAGGGCGTTACTTAGCCTCCAAAAGCCCAACCAAAACCAAAGCCAGCTATAGTTCCATCATAACGAAAATCATAGCCGCCGTATATCTTCAATCGGGCTGCTTTTCCTATACTTGTTTCAATTGAACTAGTTGACAGGGATAGTGCTTGCAATATACTTGTCAATGCTGTTTTAGCCACATCATTCAATTGAAAGGCCGGTCCAGCTATAACCGCTACATTGGTGGGATTCTGTGTCGGAGCTGCTGCCCCTACATATACTTCCATTCTTTTGTATGATGCTATTGTTGCAGAACCGCCAACTCTTGCTGTAATGTCTCCAACACTTTTGAAAACATCATAACAAGCCATAGCATCACCGCTTATGAGACCGTAGGAAAAATCCCCTACAGTTCCCACCAAGGTTGAAGTGCTGGTTTCTGCAACCACCATGCCACTAAAACCCACAAACATCACCAAACAACTACCTAACCACTTCTTGAACATACAACCTCCCATTTACTCACAACTTCTATCTTTTAGTAGTGACTTACTCTCTTCCCTTGTACCCATAACAATTACCCCTTTTGGTATTAGTGGGTTGAAAGTAACTTTACACCCCAACAAACCATCCTCTTGTAGAGTTGGATTTTCCAACTTTTCTAAACGACTTTCCAACATGGATATGTACGCACAAAGCTCGGCCACTTCCCCCCTTATATCTGAAGTTTCTGTTGTCATTATACTATCAGTAATGTCCGATATGCTTCTCATGTTCACCTCAATATTTCTTCTGGAAGACCTTCATAACACTCATACAGTAACTTTAACTGACTCTCCATATCCACTATAAGACATAGGGCTTCATGTTTGTGTGGTTTCTTTTTCAACCACTCTCTCATGTGGTCAACACTATCTGTTGGTAAACCCCTCACAAATCCTCCAGATTTATACAACCACTAACTTCTACTTCCACAATAAGTTTCCCACAACTAGGACAAACAGTAATACCATCCATATTCTTGTGAGCAAACTTCTCTTTGAACTTCACACTACAATGGGGACAGACCATTAACATCCTCCTTACTTGCAATTTAACCTAATCTTTTTGTAATGTCTAACAACAATTGAGTCTTTTCTGGATCTTTTGAATACTTCTCATAGAAAGAGTAGATTACGTCCAAACACTTGTGTAGTGCAAGCGACTTTGCATCGCAAACTGAACAAGAACTTTCCCCTTTAGGAAGTATTCTTTTGCAATTATGGCAATATATAAAACAACTCATGTATCCCTCCACCTTCCAGGTTAGTGGAATTGAACCACTACCTCTCGGTCCCAGGCCGAGTGCTCTACCGTTAAGCTAAACCTGGAGGGTTAGCTCCTTTTGTACCTTTTGTCTGGGAAGTAAATTTTTACCATAGTATTCTTCCATCAAATAAACCCTTCCTATTGGAGTTGGTATAAGTTCCTTAATTATACCTTCAAATGTATCCTCAAAGAATGGAACTAAAAACCTCATTCTTACCAATAGTGGTAACATAATTTGCCTCATCTGTGGATGAGCGGTAGATGCACATCTTAGATTAAAAATATGTCTCCATTCCCTCAAATTAGCAGTTACCACAACTTCTGTTTTCAAAGAATTGGGAAGAACACTTCTTGCTATCTGAGGGGACACACCCTTCTCCAAAAGAAGAAGGTATGCCCTCTCTACCTGAAGCATAGTTTGGAACCATCTATTTTTGTTATCTATACCCCAACAACTAGAAGGCGGCTCTACAACCGTAATACCATCCTTATATCTACAATAACGTGTGGATTCTTGACTAAAGCTGGCCATTCTGTGTCTAACCAACTCATGACTGACACCCCTGTCACATATAAATCTAACAGTAAAATGGAAATGTTCCAACACAGAATCATGGTGCATTCTAATCAAATTTTTAACAAACGCCTCAGATTGATTTTGGTGATACTTTTTCTCAGACTTGTAACAGGTCCTCCCCATCCTCTCTATTTGTCTAGAAGAGTTCGTCCATCGAAAGTGAGATGTAGGATTTTCAATAACACAATGCGGCTGAATGATTTTCATTATCTCCCCTCTTGTGCATAAATAACCAAATTCTTTGCACTATCTTCAATTAATTGTACCAAAGCTTCAGAAGGTTCTGAAAAGCAATTTCTTGGTAAAACCAAGAACTTTCCATGTCCATTGTTTGATTTTACCCACAAGTAAGAATGTAAAGGTCTTTTTGCTCCCCCCTAGTATGGTTCCTATACCAAAGAAAACATCATCTTCATCATAGGAAATAAACCAAACCCTCTGTCCTATTTCATAAGACTTAACTACCGCCATAATCTCACCTCTTTTTAATCCACCCCTTCTCAATCATGTACATCACTGCATCTCGACGATTTTGTAATTCACAGGTTTCTCCATTACCAAATAGTCTAATACTTTTCCCATCTTTCAAAATAATGGGAGCCCCATCTTGTCTAGACCATTGACAATGTTCATTATACAAAAGCACTTTTCCCAATAATTCTGAAGTTATGGCTGGTACCTTAAAATGATAAAATTTCGCCTTATCTAAACTACAGGTAGGAATTTCATCATACTTTATCTTTGCCCCCTTTTCAAGACTTCCTCTTCCCAAATACCACCATGACCAATTCTCTGGTACCTTTATGTATGGTAGTATCTTACTACTATCCTCTTGTGATAGGAACACATCCGCTTCTGTATAGTGTGATATTTTGAAAAGATATTCCTTAGCCACAATAACCGCCTCTGTTAAGTGAAGACCAGCTCTATCTTCTGGTTTAACACGGTGTTGTATAATCCAGTCAGCCCTTTCGGCTGCCTCAATCAGTTGTTTTAGTATTTTCATCCTTATTCCTCCATTTCCCTTAATCTTTCTATAGTGTCAAAATAAAGACACCACAGATGTGGAACCCTAACAATAGTACTCATTAATGAAAGGACAAAATCCTTATGTTCCCTAAGATACATTCTCCTGAATTTTCCATTTACAACAGCTGATTGAACATTGGCGATTCTATCAATCAACTTCAAATGGACAGCAAGAGGGTGATCTAAAACCTTTGAACAAGTATTCTCCCACTTCTCCTTTCTGTTCTCTCCGTATTCGTTAGTAACAGCATAAACCAAACGGCAAACCCCTTCCCCAAACTGCTTCTGAATATCTCCCCAGGTAAATTTAGTATCCTCTAAAACATCATGTAACCATGCTGCATCCACAAGAACTTTATAATCATAAGGGGTATAATATTCTTTGTACTTAGCTAAAATGTCTACTACTTTTCTAGGATGTACAATAAAATCTTCATCTCCATATTTCTGCCCCTTATGAGCCATAGTGGCAAACGACTCAGCATCTATCTTCATAATTCTTCACACCCACTATGACAACAAATTAATTCAAAACCATCATCTCTTTCATGCACCCAACAATAAGAAAGAGGATGGCCACTTCTAGGTACCACCATACCAATTCCATGACATCTTGGACAAGTAGAACCAAGCGTACCCCACCAACCAAGAGGTTTCCCTCTCAAATCACTCCCACTTGTCTTCTTTTCAAGCGGATCTTTTGTACAGCCATATTCGGGTGGGCTTTCAAAACCAAATCTTTTTATCTCCTTACCACAGTTCTCGCACCTCAAAATGTCATAATAACGACCGCCCTTACTGATGGTGACCAAATTCTTCTTTCTCCAGATATGCTTTCCCATATTAGATATTATCAACATGCAATTTATGTTTTAGTGACAAGCTCGCAATAATCTCCTTCCATCTTCTCCTATCTTCTGGATTACAAACATGTTTATTTTCTTGACACTTACAAAAAAGTTTACCACAATTCAAACATTGATACCAGTTCATACGACCACAATTGTTACAATAAAGTTCACCCTTGGGCATCCTACCAATCCTCCTTTATATCTTGTATGTCATCAAAACCACTCAACATTCTAACCCTATACGATTCCTCTGACTTTAACATTTTCAAACGATGTTTGGAATGATCCTCTAGATATTTCCCCTCATCCATAAAATCCACGACTATACATTTCTTTTTGTCATGAGTTGCCCTCATCACTCTCCCGACGAGCTGGAAAGTGTCTACACTTGAATCTGCTGCCTTACAATTAATTAAAGCCCCCAAGGTTTTGACATCTATCCCTTCCCCAAACACAGTAGTCGCAATCACAACATCCAACTTTTTTTCCTCTAAATCTCTTAGAACCTGTTTTTTCTCCTCTGCTGTATTTTCCCCTTGTACAAAACAACTTCTCAAGTTTGAATATTTCTTCTGCAACATTTCCAAAATTCTATGTCCATGTTCTATTCTGGTTACCGCTATCAAAACCGTTTTATCCAAACGAGTAACAAGGTAATTGGCTATATATGCCGCTAAACTATTTCTGTACTCATTTTCCACTATGCCTTTCTGATAGATTTTAGGGTAAGACAATTTTCCATCCGTAGCATCCAGACAATGGCATTTGATAAAGTGTATGTATGGTTGGGATAAGTATCCTTGTTCTATCAACTCTTTTGCCGGCAACTTAACAAACTTAGAGGCAGTTGCTGCTTCTATCATTATATCCGCCCCATCGTCCCTCCATGGTGTAGCGGAAAAACCGAAGCGCCAGAAAGCATTTTCTGACATTCTATGAACTCTGTAAACGGATTCTGCCGGACAATGATGGCAGTTACTAACTAAGACACTATTAGTAAAATAATTATGATTGTCTTCTATCTCAAGGTTGTAACAATATTTATCTCTACAGAGGGATCTACCAGAAAAAACCACACGAACCTTATGGTTGTATAAAAATCTCTCCACTTTCTTCTTTGTTTCTTCTTCATTCTGAAAAACTTCTTTTTCTGATAGGAACAAACACCGATAACCGACTTTTTCATACTGTTTAATCAAAGATTCCACCTCTTCCTTGGAGTGCCAATAGGTCATATCCCCAACCTCTACAACCTTCTTCTCTCCCTCAAAAGTAAAATCTGGAATCTTTTTTCTACCGTTGAGAAAATGTACAATATTACCACCCTTTCCCGTATAAGTGAGACCACTGAAATTCCACCCCATAACTCTTCTTTCCACTAGGGTGGGTTCTTTGCAGTACCTAAATCTTGGTGCCTCTATGAATATTTTGATACGTCTTTTCTTTTCTTCTAAGGAGACTTTCTCCCAAGCCCTTTTCCAACTAACTTTCATTTTTTCTCTGTTCTGTAATTTCGTCATTGGGTTTTTACCACCCATCATTCTATTGGATAATTGCTCCCTATAAGACTGAGTATCCCTCTTACTACACATATTTTGTATAAAAAGTTGTTTTTCAATAGTATCCCCATGAACCCAAAAATTGTGGCTACCTATGGTATTCTTATCTATGGTTTTCCACCCACAAATTGCACAAATGTACTCATGTTTAGTTTCCATTGTTGAACACTTCAGAACATCTTTCTTGCCTAACTCCTCTGCCTTCTTATAACCATTCTCAGTCCAAAACTTATGGTTGGGGGTACAATATAGTACATTTCTCACCCCATTTTCATTTTCTAAAATTAACTTCCACCATCGTCCCTCAATCTTCTTTTTAATCCTTCTGAGGATTCTCTTATTCTCAAAAACTTTCTTTTCTTCATTCCAACTAACCACTTCTTTTGTTTCACCCTTTTCTACTATATCAGATATATACTGAGTACGACCGCCCGGTAAAAGAACTTTAGTATCCCACCTAAAGCACTCATCAATAATCATACATTGTGTATTCTTCATCAATGGTAACACCCTTTTGTCTTCTGACATAAAGGTAGTTTGCACCATTGCTACATTCACCCTCTTTATGTCTAAGTAGCCATCCCCTATTAAGCCTACCTTCTGTTGTAACCTTTCTTCTAACCTATCTTTTGTCTGATGAAAAATTGTAGTTCTTGTAACGTACACCGTTGTTGGAACATTCAATCGTGCTATTATCTCTGCAAAAATTTCCGTTTTACCCGAGCCGGTAGGTGCCTGAACAATACCTCTTTGCTTCTTTAACGCCATCTCCACTATTGTCTGTTGATAATCTCGTAGTTGTATTCCATGTATGCTCCCACCGGTATCTGCTAAAATAGGGTTAATTCTTTGATCCTCAACAACGAAATCAATGCCATTCTGCCTCAACACATCTCTACAGTAAGAGACCAGACCCGTTGGAAACGTCCTTTTCGCCATGGAAAACAAATGCTTTTTTCCATCCCATAATTTAATGGCATCTACAACTCCATGTTGACTGCACCTTCTGGTTCTTTTGCTAATCTTTCCAGAAGTATTAAAACCAACAACCGTCATCTTCTCATTGTATGGGTTTCCAGCTAATGGAACTGTTTTTCTTTTACAAACAGGACACCATATCTGTTGAAACTTTTCTGAGAAAAAAGCTCCATCAATCCAAAACGACAATTTATTGTCGATAGCATCTACAATTGACCTATCAAAATCTCCAACAAGTCTTGTAGAAACATTACCAACAATCAATTTAGGTGTCATGTTCAATCAATGAGACAAGCCACTCCAGTTGGATAAGATGGAACCGCAATCATATTAATGTATTGTTTTGCTTGCCCAATAGTATCAAAATGAATTGCTGTACCACAAGCAGGAAGTATGTCATTCTGTTTTATCACAAACCCCTTCCCACACACATCACATGCAACTACTGAGAACTTAACTCTTCGTTTTGTCATTCTATTTCTCCAATCCTCTCAAGTACACAAGAACATTACAATAACCCTCACTAAAGCCTTTGGCGAACAACTTCCATTTTTCCTTGTCAGTATCACTAGCGCCCTTATCCCATGTTGTCATAATACCCCCACTAAGAAGGTCAAGGCCGGTGTGAAATTGCCTATCCCCAAATTCTTCCGTCAACCGCTTATCAATTTGTTCCCCAAACCTGTCATTAACTAATTTACTAATCTTCTGTTTCGCCATTTTGTTCCTCTACTTTTTCTTTGAAGAGTTCTGGCCTTCTCTTCTTCAACCACTCATAGAACTCTTTTCGTTCTTGTAACTCCTTCTCATAATCATGCCAAAGCAGGAATGTTCCCAAACCACACCTTTTCCCGGTTTCCTGCCAATACACTTTAATATCATCAATCACATCTACTCTGATATTACAACCCTTTTTGTCCCCTATGATTTGATGAGGAGTTCCGCAATAAACACAGAAAGCTTCTCCATGCAAATCTGTCCAACTCCATGTTGAACCGTCACAAACAACACAACGTACTCTGTCGCCGGAAGATCCAGCAGCCTCATTAGCTATATTACCGTATTTCTGGGCCATTCAATACCTCCATTACATAACCACAATGTTCACATTCAACAGTTTGTTCTTCCCTTCTTTCAATTACAACTATTGTCCTTCCACATCTCGGGCATATTAAATCAGTCATCATCCACCGTTCCAACAAGATACTCATCTAAATCTTTCTTTGTAAATACCTTCTTTTCGTTCCATGTGAGTGGCAAATTGTCCTCAATAAAAGCAGCCACTTGTAATATTTTCCCATCCTCATCTATATCCCAATTAACCACCACTTCAGAATAAACACCAAAGTCATGAGGGAAACTCTTCACTAAGAGCAACATTCCTGATTCCAAGATCCTCTCGAACCTTTTGTACAACATTTCTCGATATCTATGACACTCCTTCTTCATACTATCAAGATAAGGATGGTCCTGAGATACCTGAACACAAGGTTCATCTATCGGCACTGGTCCTAAAGTAAAGTAATTGCTCATGAGGCCTTCTTCAAAATAGAAGTTGGATAACAACCACACCCTTTCCCGTCCTTACTTAAAGCACAGAACTGACTATCTGTTATTGGATCATACACCAAACCATCAACCATAAAGTTCCCCACTAATGAAACTTTGTTATTCTCAAGAATAAATTTTGTTATCTCAAGGGGATCTTTCTTGAAAACCACCGCATCACCTGGTTTAATTCCACTCATACACCCCTCCTTAATTCCTCTTTCATCTTTTCGTTTTCTTCATACATGTTCTTAGCTTCACTTTCTGTTGGGAACTTTCTTTCATAAACCTTATCAAAAGTCACCTCAATTCCCTTCAAATGTATCTCAGCTAACATAGCCATAAAATCAATATCATGATGAGGTGGAACCCAATCTGAACTCCTTGCTATAAAAGCAGATGTAATCAAACATTTACCCAAAGTGACAATTTCCTCAAATGTAATAACCCGAACATTTTTCCGACCAATACTTTCTTTTTGTAAATCGTCTTTTTCCTTCCATTTTGGTACCACCCAAACCACTGGTACCTCTGGATATAAGTGATACAACCAACTCCCACAATCTAATTGTTCCCTCTTGAAACAATCGTGGTGAGCATCAAAATGTAGTATTAGTTCTGGCTTGTCAAACTTTTTGAAGTGATGATATGCACCGGTATGGGAGTCCCCCACCAAAACCCCTGTCTTCTTTGATACACAATAACCCAGACGGTGGAGCCGATTATATGTTCCTAGAGGATGAAAATCTGCATACTTCATTATGTTAGTTTCTTTGTAAAGATCAATGGCGGCATATCTTCTATACCAAATCGCTTCTTTCAAACTTATATGCCAATTCTCATCATGTCCCCAATCCCACATGGGATCTTCCCTTGTGAAGAAATCAAAATCGAAACTCAAGAAGGTTCTTACTTTTTTCATATCACCACCATCCTCTATAAAGTAATATCAACCATTCTAGAACGACAATAAGGACACCTTTCTGATAGAATACAAAAACTTTCAATCACATCTACCCACCCTTCTTTCTTAAAAGGAATAAAACTTAAAGGAGAAACATGCCTCATTCCCCTTCTTTGCATCTCTTGTACCAGTTCCTTATGCCTAGATAACAACTTAGATGTGTCAAGCAACCCATCCAGATATCCACCCATACTAATACCCTTCTTTATCGAGCCCACAAACATATGGAGCTCTAGATGCTCTCCCAACAAGTGTTTATCACACATAAAGCGTGCAGGAACCAACCACATTCTCATATAAACTATTATCAACCAATTACAAATGGTTTATAGCAGTTTCTAATATATTGGGATATTAAGGCACAAAAATAATCTCGCTCAATTGATTTTACAGAGAATGATAAATAAAATAAAGGTTCCCTATTGTGAGAATTATCCCACTAAATCCTTCCTAAACTTATCTATAGGGGCAAATTGCTTTCCTGGACATGTTTTTTCTGCAAACTGATTATGATAATAGACACTACTAGTTGTTATGGTAGGATAGTGTCTCATAACCTCCTTGCACAATCGAACAAGTAATCTATATGCTTGTTCCGGTGGTGGCAACAAATCATAGTTGCCAACCACACAAATACCTATTGCCTTTTCATTCATTTTGTTCTGAGTGGTATGTGCTCCAAACATACTTAAGCCTCTACCTATCTCAATGTTGTAAAGGTTACTAACACTCTCTATACCAAAATGATAACCAATATCTTTCCAAGGTTCCTCAAAAGTTTCTCCCTGTTTTGATATCTTCCTTTTGATATAATCTTCCTTGCTCACTATGCTTCCATCTATTCTGTAAGAGGTATGGTACTTCCTAATCGCCTGCCAATCATTTGTAACACCATCTTTAGTTGCAGAATGATGAACCACAATAGAAGACCAATTCTTACTACCATCTTTCAATAGATTAGTCCAATCCAAAATATCTTTAGGTACCACCTTCTCTTCCTGATTAAAAGTAGGAACTGTAGTAGAAACTGAAATCCCCCTATTGAAAAACCAGTTCAAGATGTTTTGAAATATACTCATTTGAAATCTATTCCAACCTTAGACAAGAAAAATTGAATTGCTAGAGCAATCCCTGTTGCGAATGTAGTCACCTTCACCTCTACATTATTTATCTTCTTAACCGCTTCATCGTATTCTGATTTTCTTTCCTTAAAAGCTGTGGCAGATGAAACTGCTTCATCATATTGTTTCTTTCTTTCCATTATGTTGTTTAATTTCTTTGTAACCCCATTTTCTGAATCCCATAATTCCTCTGCCATACCATCCACAGCGTCTACCACTTTTGATACAGTAGTACAAAGCCCATCTTTTCCATTGCCAGACAAAATCTTTTCATGCTTAGCTACAACACCACTCAAATTACCCAAGTCGGATGTAAGAATGGTCAATTTGGTAATAATTTCCTTTTGTTGATCCGCTACTGTTTTCAGTAAATGTCGTTCTTCGTGACTAAGCATGATGTCCTCTATTGTTCGGGCTCGTTCTTAATTTCCACCTCTACCTCATGTCCTTCCTCATCAATCGTTATGTAATAGAACTTTCCGTTGCGGTATATATGTCCAATACCAATCTTCGGATTTTTCCTTTCTACATAAAGATCATAACCCTTTGTTGTACAATAGGTTCTTGCAAAGGATTCATCACAGACTATACAATCAACAACATATTCACCTTTTGTAAATAAAAAGTCCATTATTCCTCCTTTATTCAAACCACGAAATTTCAACATATCCGCTAGCCCCTATTCCCCCTGCTCTATCTGTAGCTCCTCCCCCACCACCACCAGAACCATATCCATTGCCAGCACTCCCAACAGAGTCGTAATTACCACCTTTTCCACCCACAGAAGAAACAGATTTATATTTCAATCCACCTCCGCCACCCCCGCCAGAAGAAGAACCGGAACCGGCTCCCGTATTCACTGTACCTGTATCTCCGCCAGCATCGTATAAACAAGAAGGCATTTCATATACAATACCTAAAGCACCAGAGATGCCAGTAGCATTTGTATCTGTATAATGTCTAAATAGCCCACCTGTCCCTCCTGTACCACCAGAAGGACCCGAGCCTGTTGCTCCATCTCCCCCTGCTCCACCACCTGCACCTTGAGAATGGACTCCGGTAGCATTGGAATGACCCCCACCACCGCCACCACTTCCACCTGACCCACCATTTATATCGGCAACTCCACCTTTACCACCATTGCCACCGGCGCAAGATACTGTACCCACAGAGGTAGCTCCGCCATTTCCACCATCTCCACCACTCCCGCCACCAACAGAACCACCAGAGCCAATAGTTATTGTTAAGTTACCCGATACACCTAAAACACCTTGTTTTATTTTTCCTGCACCGCCACCTCCACCGGCCCAAGTAACACCTCCACCAGCATCTAAGCCACCGCCACCTCCACCACCCGCACCTATAGCTGTAAACTGAACCCATGTAGTATTAGAAGGCTTGACCCAAGTACCAGAAGTAGTAAATACCTGCGTCCTAAAAGAGCCCATTCTTATCCACGCTCCATTTTCATACATATACATTCTGTTGATATCTGTGTCATATACAATCATTCCATTCGATGGAGTTAATGCTTCTCTTTCTACTGTTGTTAACTGCCAATTTGTTTTTACGGTTGTCACTGACTCGTCTGCAATTTTAGAATTGGTAATGGCATCATCTTGTATATGGTTTGTTTTTACACCAGAACCTGTCGAGGTATCTTGTCCACTTGTGCCATCTGCTACTTTAAGTTTCTTTGACTCAACAGCATCATCTGCTAACTTATTAACAGTCACTGAACCATCATTTAACTTAGCTTCAACTATTGCACTATCTGCAATCTTAGTCTGTGTTATAGCGGCATCCTGAACATGATTGGTTTTCACACCAGAACCACTATTTGTATCCTGTCCAGTAGTCCCATCCGCTACATCTAACTTTGCGGATTTGATGGCCTGATTGGCAATCTTATCCCCATAAACCGCCCCAGTCGCCAATTCATCATATGTAACTGCTCCATCTTGTATCTTAGAGGAAATAACCGCATTATCATTTATCTTACTTGATGTAACCGCCGCATCTTGGATCTTTATGGCGATTATACTTCCATCCACTAAAGCGGCAGAAGCGTCTAACTGTGGAGTACCATCTGAACCTGTATGATGATGTTGTAATATCTCAGGTCCAGGGGTCCTATTTGTTAAATCAATTGTTAAGACCCCACTCGTATTTGTTACCTCTCCTAGAACAACATCTAATAATGTATCAGGAGTGGTGTCATCAATTGTTAATGTGTAGGAATCAGTTGCTCTAGTATAGTTTAAGGTACCAGTTACTGGATGAGCCCTTTGGTCGCTCAAAACCTCTAAATATGACAACTTAATCCAGTTATGTCCAGCTGGTATAGATTGCCCAGATAACAAAGGTGCGACAATCTTTTCCCCATTACCATCATAACCATCACAAGCGGTTATGTCAATCTTTGCAGAACCAACATCACTTATTACACCACCAGACACTATAGCTTTTCCAAAATAGTCGGTTGTTCTACTTTTGATTGCATCTATTTTTGTTGACTCTGTGTTCTGCAAATCACTTTGCAACACGTCGTACCCATCATTATAGACTGTGTGCTCCATTTTCTCCTCCTAAAATTTCCTTGCTATAGTTTCATCCGAAAACCAAAGAAAACCAAGCTTATGAATTGGTTTAACAAGATGATAGATATTTTGTACTGTATCTTTTTGTTTATCTGTTAGTACAAATCCATTCAAATAAATCTCAAACTGACCGGCTTTTCCAGTTCTACTTCTTCCAATCCCATCTATACTTAATCTTCCACAACCATATATATTGGTAATGTCACCACTAGCTGCCACCACTCTTGCTAATTGATAATAGTTACCAATTGGTTCCGTTGTGCTTTTCTTCACCACCAAATATCCATCTAAACCAACTTCTCCATCTACATAAACATAAGTAGAAGAATCATCATAAGCAGTATCAGAACCAGCCTTCACAAACTGTAAACCATTTCCCAAATATGCTTGGCCACCGTTATAGTTGTAGATTAAAGTAGGAGTTCCATTAACCACTCTATCAACATAAACCTTCAAATCTGTTCCACTTGGTAACCAACTTCTTTGGTAATATTCAACTATCTTTGGGGTTTGATCTATGAACTTTTCTGTAAAATCTTTTAGCGCCTTCCATGTGGTACTATCATAATGAGCCCCTAAAGCAGCTTGTAGTAACTCTCTCAGATCTTCTTCTGATGCGCCTTCCGGTCTTTCTACATCTGTATAACAAGCAAAATTATTCAACATGCCATATTCATCCGCATCCTTCAAATAGGTATTGTTCTTTTTCTCATCAACATCACCCCACAAGTCAACAAACTCACTTGCGTAAGAAGCCAACCAAAGGAATATGTTGTAAGTTGTAATATACAGAACATTTGAATCTACCAAACTTGTATCTGACAAATAAGTCTGAGCCCTGATACTATTCAATCCTCTTATTAGCCTGGTATAAAAAGTAAATGTCCCATCTGATTTAGATGTGACGCTCCCAGCATAAGCGTCATTAACATAAACATCAACCTTTCTATCTCCCTCTGTAGTACCAGTAAATTCATATTCCGTTGTTTTGTATGGTTCTGCTATACTATCTTTGTCATATACATGTTCATCAACAAGATAATTTTTCAACCGTAAGTATGGCAAAGAATCATCTTCTAAATACCTATAGTTGATAACTAGATCTTGAGAATATGGAAGTGGTTGATTGTATTTTATTCCGCTGCCATATTTGAAGGAGATGTATTTCGCCATATAACACCTACAAATAAGTCAAATCCCCTAATCTAGCATATTCGTATTCTTCCAAAATGATATCACTCACACCGGTTCCTCCATGACGAGCCATCTTGGTCATTGGGAGATCTATCCTATCCACCCCAGTTACCCCCTCTACTAAGGCAATAAAATCACTCTGATATATATTTTCATCAAAAATCTTTGCATCATACCAATCTTGTATGGCATTTGTAACTGCAGCTTGAACTACTGTAGGGTCATAACCAGAAAGAACCACCAACTTAAACGTATGATCCACTAGAACCCTTACTCCTCTCTTCAACAATATGTTAGAATCTACTACATAATTAGATCCATCTTCATAATCTGCTGCTAATAAATTCTGCATAGAAGCAACTTGAGAATCATAAAGATAAGTAGTTGTTATAGATTCGTATAAGGTTGGTTCATAACCTACTCTGAATTTTATCTTATCTTGCCCTAAAACACTACCAGAATAAGCACCTGTATCTTGTATAAAATCAAAGTCCACTCCTTCCACATAGGTTCTTGATCCAACCACAGAAACCACACTATCAACAGGTTGCTTTGACATTACCATTTCTCTGTTGCCGCCAAGATATTGACGGGTATCAATACCAACCAACTGCTCTCCGCCGGCTATATAGTATATGTCCACGCCGCCGTCTACTCTTGTCATAAGAGTAGAAGACGCATCTACTACTAAAACATCTGAAACACCTGATTGTTGCAAGAAATATTTTTTGTAACCAGCCGATGTATTCAAATTTCTTCCCATCCAAGCCAATTGAACAACATCTAACAATTCTTCATTTGTTTGTTCATCCAAACCACCGGCAGTCTTCACTAAGTTATTACAATATATGGCATCTGCTATAGACGGAACTATTAATTGTATGGTTCCCTCCATAACATTCCCACTTACTCCTGCCACTTGAGCTTCAATAGAAGCATCTAAATAGTACATACTAGTATCAGGATCAAAAATTGCCGAGCCACTGACAGCCTCTGTAGTCTGAAAAACTATCGGTATAGTATCCTTTGTTGTTACCGTAGTTGCTAAAGGAATATTCATCGTTCCTGAATCAGTTCTATAGAACCTAACCGTACCAGTTGCCTTACTCGCAGCTCTTCTTGTAATGTTGTAGTTACTAGCTAAATCGTCACAAGCTCTTTTCAATTCTGCTGTTACCTCTTCTTCTGTCATATTTAATGCTTCTTGCAATTGTAATTGATAGGTACTACTAGCAAGAATTTCCTTCAAGAGAGACACAGAACACAAAGATCCATTGTAATCCGAAGCCACATAAGACTTAGAGAACTCTTGAGCTGGAGAATCTACCACCACATCCTTAACCACCTTCCCCTCTTGAGTAGAATTGATACTAGGATTGTTGTCTTTTATGTAATCAGCTAAACTTGTTATGATATCAGATAATTGTCTCATTTTTTAACTCCCTGAAAATGGAAAACTAATTGGCAGAACTTCTCCAGATTTTGTTGTAACATACACGGTCACTGTATACTGTGTTGGTGAATTATCTATTCTTTCTACTGATATATTTTGTATACTGTCAAACAACTGACTACTATCGAAATCATAATCATTCTGAGCCAAACCTTGTTGTTCAGATAATCTAGAAAGAGTTTCATTGATAACGTATATCACAAAAGAGCGAAAGATAGTATCCTCAACTGCATCCCCTACAAGGTTTCTAACATAAGACCCATATTCTTCATACAGATTATCTTCCCGTTTCTGAGTAAGTAAATCTTTTTGCACCTCTTGATTCAGATAGTAAACCCCATCAATCATCTCAACATCTCCTTGATTGTTGTAGGTAACATCCATCGCTCCACCACCAAACATATCTGTATCTTGATTATTTGTCAGTTTGAAATCTTTAACTGCCATATTTTTCTCTTCTCAAACATTATTTTACCATGCATTCGAGTTAGCTACCATTGAGCTTGGTTTTGATACAACTTTAATACCAATATATTAAAGAACCTCTACAACTTCCCTACACAGATTAAATCGCTTTTACCTTCTGTGTTTGATAATCGTCTACAACAAATGGGGTTACTGGAGCACTTGTTGGATCTCCTGGTGCCGCAGAAGTATGAACATGAGTATTGATCTTATCTGTCAGTTCCTCTGCTGTTACCAATTTCTTACTAGCATCGCTACCAACCAAAACTTCATCCCCAGATAGACTAATCTGTTCAGCACCAGTGATACTAAAGTTCTTTGCGTTAGCTGTTACCTGGTTCGCATTTATAATACTAACATTTCTACTACTATCTATTCTAATAATTAATTGGTTTGCGTCTCCATCCTGCAAACTATCATCTAATCTAAATGTAGTTGTACCATCTTGCTGCATGAGTATCGATGAACGACTCTTTCCTCTAACGTATGGTTCTCCTGGTTTGATTTTCCTAAAGGGCTTTTCAATAGTACCCCCCTTCTCAGAAAAATAACGTCTCAAATCTGCTGGAAGATACGATAAAATCAATCCCTGCCCTTGATTAACAAACCCAACTACCACCCCTATTGGTTTCTTAACTTTTGCAAAACCACCTTTTATGTTTTCTACGTTGGAGAATATGTCGTCACTAACCATTTCAACATCAGGTAACATCCCCATAAAGGTCTCTTGACTAACCCCTTGAAAGGTTAAATACACATTATCTCTTTTCTGTTGTTGCGTTGGGAAATACACCAAAGCTCTTCCGTCAAATTCTCCATTAATATCCTTCCATAGAGCCAAAAGAATCCCAATTTCCAACTTAGAACCTAAATTGTAGTAAAGCCCCAAATCGGGATCTTCATACATTTCTGGGGTAACTTCCATATCACTTCTGCTCCTTTATAGAAAAAGTAGAGTACTTACTAGATACTGGATTTTCAATACTTATTGGAGTAGAATCTGCAAAAGCTACTTTATTGTACTTTTCATTACTAACCGATTGTAATAATTGTTTGAATGGATTACCTATTTGATTCTTAGGGTCATGTCCCATAACTAATTCAACTGAAGTTCTATGATGACTACCATGTACATAATCATTACTTATAGAACGAACATAATAAAGTAGATTTCTTTCCACATTATACATTGTTCTACCTAGTTGTAAATCTGGACGTTGATTCATGACAACCCGACCGGTTCGAACGTAAGTATTCAACATATTACGACAAGCTAAAGCGTATCTATTCAACTCTTCTTTTTGTAAAAAACCCAACATAACCGATTGAAGAACTTTTGCTCTCACTCCATACTTATTAGTTTCCTCTCTCCCTGCTATAGCATAACCTGTATTGGTTGACAACTGTAAATCCCCATCCAGACTAATACCCCAATCCTCTCTAGCACCAACAGACAAAGAAGTCACCCTATTCTCTTCATTTACTGTAGAGGAATAACTTAAAAAACCATCATCTACTATAACATATTCATCCCCATGCATTTTTTCACTGTACAAAGAAGAGTTAGCTTCTGGTATATCATCATATCTAGGATATTGATAAATCAAATTCCCCATTGCATCTTGATAGAGATCCAACCACCCAATATCTGCCACCCTATTGAGGACCTCCGAAGCAGGAACTCTTGCCATATTATACAGTTCAAAAGCCTGCCTAATCATCTTTTCGTAAGTTTTAAGATTGGTGGAACCAAAACTTTCATCCACCAAAAATTGAGAATTTTCATATTCTGAAAGATTTAACTCACTAGATAGTACCGCTATAGAATAAGATTGATACAAATTAGGCTTTACTGTCCCCATTAAACCTTCGTCACTTCTTACATTACTTAAACCAACATATTTTCTTTCACACACTTGCCCAACTTGATTGGGTAATAACCAAAATGGCGTCCTAAAGGACCTATCTGTTACTGTTGAATAGGGGTAGGTCTTCAAACCTTCTGTACCCTTATATCCTGTATAACATTCATTTATAATTTGTAGCACCTTTCGAGCTATTGTATCCCCACTGGTATAACCAGAAAAGGTATTGACATAAGGTGACATTCCCTTTTGAACTAAATCTTGTTCTGTTTGATCTAAAACCTTAATGCTATTCTGGGTATTCAAAAGGGTCAACCCCCAAAATCTCCTCAAATCCTTACATGAAAGAACCACCGTAGGTGTTCCCGTTGCATCATAACTATCAGTTATAGACGTAATAATACCAGTAAATGCAGCATACCATTTCCCATCTCTTCCTTTGAAATCAATCCAAATTCTATCCATCTCACCAAAAGGAAGAACATATTCTGTATTCAAAAAACTATTCTTTTGGGTTAAACTAGTAATGTTGTAGAAATTTTCTCTAGCCTTATTGCGAGCAGGATTAATGTACTTCTTGATGTACTTTTCATTCTTTGCAAATGGAATCAATGCGGAGTCCAATTCATTTTCCATCGTTGCATCTACATACATTTGATCATCTCTATTATTCAATGAAACAGAAGCGGTACTAACCCCCGTCATAGTTAATCTCGTTTCAATCCTTGTAAAATTCTTTAGTTCTATAATATAGTACAAAGATCTTGGAGGCTTACCATTCTCCATAGCTCTTACCATGACATATATTCTAGCATCTGCTTCAAAATTAGGCATTTTAGTACACCGAAGTCACCAAGCTCGGTATCTTGGTGAACAAGTTCACAATCTTATCTGGATAAGCAATAAAGACGAAACTATAACTTATCGATTCCGGTCTAGGTCCCTCAACCGTAAAATTAAAGTCATCCAACCAACCTAGATAAAATACCCCGTCCCAAATCATCACTGAATCCCCTTGCTGATTATCATAGAACTCTTGAAATCTTTGAAACTTAATCCATGCTGGGGATAATCGTATATCACTCAATACATTGTTAATACCTTGACCGATAATACTTGAGTTCTTCGTAAGAGTATCTTTTGCACCACCAGTTAGATAGTTAATTGGTGCCTTGAAGGCAGGGGTCTTCCCTTTATAGGATATCCTCATCAAATTGTTTCTCCAATACTGCGTCTCAAAACCTGCTTTTGTTTGAGTAACGGTTCTAACTTTCCCCTTTGATACATCTGCATTCATTGGGTTTATGGTAAATCGAAAGACAGCATCAGCAGCGGAGTTCAATTTAGAAAGAGTGTCTGTGGAAAAGAAACTCGATGGGAACTGATTCTTTCCAAATAACTTATCCACAGAATCTTGCAAAGCTGCTGGATCATATATAATCATGTTGTTGGCACCAGGAACTGCCATAGTAGCCGCTAACGTAATAATCTGTGCTGTATTACTAGGACTAATGAATGAAGACGTTATTTCTGACATATCTACCTCTTAGGAGATCCCTGTTTCTTCCCTTGCATTACATATTGACCAACTGCCCTCTTTAGTCCACCGTGTTCCCAAACTTGCTTCCAGAACTCTTCCTTTATTTTTTCCTCACTCCAATGGGTACCAACCGTAACATTAATACCACCAACATCAAAAACAACCTCTGAATGACCTGCTGTATAAGCACTCAAAGCAGTTCCTTTTGCCAAATGAGCCATCGCTTCAACATATTTCCTTTGTTCCGCTATATCTTCTGAAGATTTGGATCTCCAACCCCTTGCTAAGGACTGTGAGGCTGTAGCTTCCGCTAAACCTTCTTGCCTAGATGGGGCAACAGATGCCAAAGTAGGAGATATCAAACCTAATTCTTCAATTTCCCCTTTTGATAAACCTTGTGTTTCCATCTTTCTGGTTAACTCCGCTGCACGATCTATTTGAGAAGCAGCCCATGGTGTTTTCAACAAACGCCCCCTTTCCTCACCACCGCCACCGCCTGGCATATAGGTCAAACTATACCTTAACTCAAACATTGCGCTTCTCCAGAATTCCTTCCAACCCAGTTCAAACCATTTTCCTGGCCCAAAAGAATCCTGTATGGCATCTAAACCTGCCTTTATCCTTTCCTCTAAGGTAGTTGGACCTATTTCCTTTTTTGTTTTTTCCACTTCCTTAGCAAAAACATCTGCCCCTTGCCCCATAGTAGACATCAAATGACTTAGAACTTGTGGTGTCATTCCACTTAATCCCATTTGTTGAATCATTGGATTCCGTCTCATCAACTCTGTTTCTATCATCCTAATACCCGTAGGATCCATTCTACTTAAATCCATACCCGACATAACATCCCTTGTCATTTTCATTGATGTCTCAAAAGTTGCTTTCATCAAATCTGCTTGAGTACCAGCGCCGCCTAGTTCTGGAATACCATAAGCGGCTCCACGAGCTATCGCTGCTGCTGCAAAACCTGGCTCTATACCTTCAAACATTTTAGTCAATCGCGAATAACCACCTAAACCACCTGATTGCAGCTGTTGTACTAAATAAGAATAACTACCCAAACTCAAACCAGCAACCCCTTTTTGTACAGTAGCTAAATCTTGAACACTTATTTTGCCCTCATGTAGTTGTTTAGAAAAATCTGACATTAATCTCGTAGCTTCTTCTGCTGTCATATTATACGCAGCATTAGTTTTAATCAATTGGTTAACACCCTTGACATATTCTGGTACAGAAAGAGCAGAGTTTCTTGCTGCCTTTTCCAAATCTAGAACAGCCTTTATAACTCCTTCATCCGGAGTTCCTAAATATCTTTTGAAGGTTAGTATAGTATCCATCACCCCTTCTTTACCCATTCCCGTAGTAACCCCTAAACCAGCTACCGCTTCCATACCGGTTCTACCACCATAGTTACCCCCCATGAACTTTTCCATGAAGGTTTCTGGCATACCCTCTCTGATCATTTTTGACATAGTTGTTTGAGTT